>Ga0207647_10000087_pt1 | contig 70424 bp, 72 predicted proteins | sample KBSCornC2_FD_184295 | JGI IMG/M metagenome (GOLD analysis project Ga0207647, IMG submission 184295) | Corn rhizosphere microbial communities from Kellogg Biological Station, Michigan, USA - C2 (SPAdes) (version 2) | ecosystem: Host-associated > Plants > Roots > Rhizosphere ...
CGGACGTTCTAGCGTTCGCGCTGGCTCGGTTTCGAAGTTGATGCGGCTTCATTGCCCATCTTTTCTACTTCTTGAGACCGAGCCAGCATTACCCCACGATTTATGTTATGCTTATATACAGAAAACGCTCGACAAGCATTAGCAGTTATGATACCCTCGCTATAAGGGCAGAAATAAAAATATGGACGACCAAAAAAAGCAAGTAATCGATAAACTGAAGCAAGCGAATAATATCCTTGTAACAGTGAAGAGCGATCCGTCGATTGACCAATTGGCGGCGTGTATCGGATTGACGCTTATTCTGAATGAGCTAGGCAAGCACGCGACGGCGGTCTTTAGTGGCACGGTCCCATCTGTTTTGGAGTTTTTGCATCCAGAGAAGACACTAGAGGCTAACACCGACAGTTTACGTGACTTTATCATTGCACTCGATAAGTCCAAGGCTGACAAACTTCGCTACAAAGTCGAAGACAAAGTCGTCAAAATATTTATTACTCCGTACAAAACATCTATTAGTGATGCCGACCTTGAGTTTAGCCAAGGCGACTTCAACGTCGATGTAGTGATAGCACTTGGCGTGCATAGCCAGGACGATTTGGACCAGGCGATTACCGAGCACGGCAAGATTTTGCACGATGCTACGGTGATGAGCATCACCACTGACGATGGTGAGAAACTGGGTACTATCAACTGGCTAGGCGGGGAAGTCAGCAGCTTGTCCGAAATGGTTACCAGCATCGCTGACCAGCTGGGCAAAAAAGATGTTCTGGACAACCAAATTGCCACGGCGTTGTTGACCGGTATTGTCTCTGAAACCGAGCGTTTCAGCAACAACAAGACGACGCCACAGACTATGAGTGTTAGCGCGAAGCTTTTGACTGCCGGCGCCAACCAGGAGCTTGTTGCTAGCAAGCTGGCTGAACCTGCGCCGGAACCGCAGCCAGAGCGAGTTGACCACGATGATTCGGACGATACTTCTGGCGGTGACACGCCAAAGCCTGCGCCAGACGAGCCGCCCAAGTCTAACGATGGTACGCTTTCTATTGATCACACCGAAGAAGAATTTGCTCCCGAAGAGGAAGCTGCGCCAGAACCCGAAAAGGAAGAGCCGACTCCTGAGGAGAAGCACGACGAGCCCGCCTCTGAAGAATCGCACGAGACTAAATCTATCGAACTTCCGCATGCCGAAGCTCCCGAGACACCGCCCACTGGCCTGCCTCAGGACGAGCAAGAGGCCATGGACTTGCTCAAAAATCGCCAAATTCAGGTGGACGAGCACGGTACATTGCAGCCTATCGAGACTGAACACCGCGACTTCCTGGGCGATGACAGCCATCCGCTTATTGAGCAAACTCCTGCCGAACCGGACCCGGAGGAAAATCCGGCCGGCGCCCCTTTTGACCTATCAAAATTCGCACTGACGCCGCCTTCAATGGGCGGTACGCTGACGGCAAATAGCCGTCCGGAAGGCTTTGAACCTTCAACGGATCCTTTGACGGTTGCCAAGAGCAAGCCGCAGATTTTGTCGCACGAACGACCGGGCGGCAATAAGCCTGAATCGGATAAAAAGTCTGCTGATGTGTCTGACAATTCCGAACCCTCCAAGGAGAAAATGCCAACCCCCAAATCGGCAACGTCAGAGGTAGAGAAGTCCGCCCCTAATCCCTTGATTGCGCCTGCATTTCCTATGCCGACCGAAGCACCGACACCAGCGACATCAAAGACGCTCGAAGACTTGGAAAAAGAAGTGCATAGTGCGCATGTCGAGGCCAAGGATACCCCGAAACCTGGCCCCAGCTCCCCGCCTGCGACGCCGGCGCCCGGGTTCTCGGCTCCGACCACACCGGGTGGTTTCCCGTCGCCAGCAGATTTGGCTGCTCCGGCTAGTGATGCGCACCCCGCACTTCAGGCCGCACTACAAGAGACGCAGCCGGCACCCGAACCCACTATGTCCCCATCCGTTTCCGATGCACCGGTCACCCCTGGTGGTCAGCTTCAGGCTCAGCCCTTGAGCGCTGTGGACATGGCCGTTCCAGCTCCGACAGCCGAACCCCCAGCCCCAGTACCTGCGCCATCGACGCCTCATGCTGAAGCGCCACCTCTTGAGGCACAGACAATGGACATGCCGCTGCCGCAAACTCTCAGTATGCCTGCGCCAAGCGCTGCGCCTGCTAGTTCTTCGCCCGCCGCCAGCCCCACGGCTCCGCCGCCAGTTCCGCCCCCGATGATGCCCCCGCCGCAGGTGTAGCTGCTCACCGAGTAGCTATCTTGGCTAACTCTTTCTAGTTTGGTACTGTATTCTGCGGAGTGAACTTCGATATAGAGGGCTTATTACCCAGAAACTGTCGATAATGCGACAGCCACTCCAAACAATGCCGCGCAGTTACCACAGTAGATGAGGAGCCATGGTAGACAAGCAGCCTGACCCCGAGAGCACGCCGAGTACGGGCGATGACGGTGATTTTTCGGGCGACTACAGTAAGCAGGTTGACCCAAAGGGTGGCCTGGATGCTCCTAGTACGGGCAAAAACGGTCACAAAGAGAAGAGACGCTAGCCAGCCAAGGACGGCAAATCGGACATCGGTCGGAAACGGGACAATCCCCACTCCCTGAACTATGGCTACCGACAGCCTGGAGAAGGTTCCCTTCGCGTTCGGCGCTGTATCTGACGCTATTCTGGTCGAAAACTGGAACGAAAAGTAGGCGTAATAAGGCCGAGCGTCGCCAGTAAACTCTGATGAATATCGGCCTGCGCGTGGGCGGGGAGAATTTCCAGGCAGCCAGCCTGTCGAAACTCTCCCCGCCCCACGTCTATACAAACCCATTATAATAGACAGACATGAACGGTATATTACTTATTGATAAGCCAAAGGATTGGACGAGCTTTGATGTGGTGGGTAAAGTCCGCGGCATTATTACTAAGTCCGAGTTGAACGAAACAGGGCGAAAACGTTTTCCGGTAGGGCACACCGGCACGCTTGACCCGCAGGCGACAGGTTTATTGGTTTTACTTCTCGGGAAATACACGAAAAAAGCGACTGAACTAACCAAGCTCGACAAAACATATGAAGTGACTATGAAGCTGGGTGAGACCAGTACAACCGGTGATGAAGAAGGTGAGAAAACTAAAACTTCGACTAACGAACCGACCAAAGCAGAGATTGAGCAGGCAATCGCCACATTCACCGGTCAAATTATGCAAACGCCGCCAATATATTCGGCGATTAAGGTAAATGGCCAGCGCGCGTACAAACTTGCGCGCGAAGGCAAGGAAGTGGCAATCGAGCCGCGCAAAGTCACTATTTACGAAAGTGGGCTACAGGCCTACAGCTATCCGTTCGTGAAGTTCACGGCAGAAGTCAGCAGCGGCACCTATATCCGTTCGCTCGTGGAAGATCTGGGCAAAGCGCTCGGAACCGGTGCCTACATGAGCGACCTTAAGCGCACCAAAATTGGGCAGTTTGATCTGAAAAATGCTATGGCTGTACAAGATTTGAGCGCGGAAAAGATCGCCGCCAACGCATTTGAAGCAGAGTGAACACATTTTTAATGATTCTCATGGGTTGCACGGTGGGCGCCCATCTGGTATACTCTGTGGACAGATGATTACAACAGAGAAAAAATCCGCAGTTATTAAAGACACGCAAGTGCATGCCAAAGACACTGGTGGTGCTAGCGTGCAGGTCGGTATCCTCACCGAACGTGTTAAAGAGCTCACCGAGCACCTCAAGGTCAACAAAAAAGACTTTATGGCTCGACGTGGACTTTTGCAGATGGTCGGCCAGCGCCGCCGTTTGCTCAAATATATCGCTGATCGCGATACCCAGGGCTATTTGGCGCTGATCAAAAAACTAGGCATCCGTCGCTAAGGATTTTCCAGGATGCACATTCTGCCCGAAAATCTCCGCTCCTCGCTCCACCGTACCGAGAAGTACGGCTCCGCTGCGGTGCTCGATTTTCGAACAGATTGCACTATCCTGCAAAAATCCTTTTGCGCATAAACCGGGTTTCTCAATTCTTGAGCAACCAAGCTTGTGCACATTAACTAACAACTTTTAGTTCGCTGGCGGAGCTACAGATATACGCTCGCTTTTTAGATGCACAAGGAGCATATATTTGCACCCTGCCCGCGAACATTTAGGAAGGAACTGAATGGGAAACACCATTAACCCTTTTGGCAAAGACGTAATTTCGGTCGAGACCGATTTTTGCGGTCGTAAACTTAGTTTGGAGCTTAACCGCGTCGGCTTTCGTACCTCCGCAAGCGTGATCGTGCGCTACGGCGACACCGTCGTGCTTGGCACGGCGATGGTCGGTAACAAGCCAGTCCAGATGGACTACTTTCCGCTTAGCATTGACTACGAAGAGAAATTCTACGCGGCTGGCAAGATCAGCGGCAGCCGTTTTATTAAGCGCGAAGGCCGCCCAAGTGATGAAGCTATACTGATTGGCCGCTTGATTGACCGTCCAATCCGTCCGCTGTGGCCAAAAGGTTACCGTGCGGAAGTACAGGGCGTTGCCACAGTTCTCAGCATGGATCCCGCGTTTCGTCCGGATATGATCGCCATGATCGCCATGAGCACGGCATTTATGCTGACCGGCGCGCCATTTGAAGGCCCAGTTGCTGGTGTTCGCGTTGGCATGGTTGACGGCGAATACAAAGCATTTGCTACGGCTGAAGAGCTTGCTGGCAAGCTCGACCTCGTCGTGGCCGGCACCAAAGATGCCATTATGATGGTAGAAGCTGGTGCTCGCGAAGTGACCGAAGGTGAAGTTGCGGGTGCGCTCGAATTTGCACACGCAGCTATCCAGCCAGCCGTTGCATTGCAGCAGCAACTGGTCGACAAAGTCGGCGTCGAAAAACTTCCGTACGAACTAGTTTTGCCCAACAAAGATGTCCAAGCCAAAGTCGACAAATGGGTCGAAGGCAAACTTGGCGCAGGTCTCCGCAAGCCGTACCCAGAGCGCAACGACTTGATCAACGTATTGCGTAGGAGTTTCCATGAAGTCTTCGAGCTGGAACACGGCGACGCGTATGCTGATCTGAAGCCGGAATACGACGAAGCCTTCACGATGGCACTCCACAAAGACGTCCGCAAGGGAATTGTCGAAGACAATGTCCGCCCGGATGGTCGCAAACTGACCGAAATCCGTCCGCTCAGCAGCGAAGTCGGTTTCTTGCCACGCGCCCATGGCTCCAGCCTCTTTACGCGTGGTATGACGCAAGGCATGAACGTCGTGACGCTTGCACCGCTTTCTTACGCGCAGCTTGTGGACACTATGGAGCAGAATGACGGCCTGCGCCGCTACATGCACCACTACAACGCGCCGGGCTACACCGTGGGTGAGGTTCGCCGCCTTGGTTCTCCGGGCCGCCGAGAAATCGGTCACGGCTACCTCGCAGAACGTGCTATTATGCCGGTTTTGCCAGAGGAAAACGACTTCCCGTACGCTATCCGCTCAGTTACTGAGATCATGAGTCAGAACGGCAGTACTAGCATGGCTGCGACCTGCTCCAGCTGTCTTGCGCTGATGGATGCCGGTGTACCATTGAAGCGCCCAGTCAGCGGTATCGCTATGGGCCTGATGATGGATGGCGACAAGCCGTACGTCATGAGCGACATCGCCGACGCCGAAGATTTTGCCGGTGACATGGACTTTAAGGTTACTGGTACGACCGAAGGTATTACGGCACTCCAGATGGACATGAAAGTCCATGGCTTGCCGGTAGAAATCCTGAAACAGGCGTTGATGCAAGGCAAAGAGGGCCGCGCATTTATCCTCAAGTCCATGCTCGAGACTTTGCCGGAACCGCGCAAGGAAATGAGCCCGTACGCACCACGCGTAGAGAGCATCAAGATCAATCCGGACAAGATCCGCGAAGTCATCGGCAAGGGCGGCGAAACCATCCAGAGGATTACCGCTGAAACTGGCACTGAAATCGACATCAAAGAAGACGGTACGATCATGATCGCCAGCCCAGACGGCAAGTCGATTGCAGCTGCCAAGCAGTGGATTCAGAGCATCACCGAAGAGCCGGAGGTCGGCACGATTTATCGCAACAAACCAGTGGTGAGTGTCATGGACTTCGGTGCGTTCGTACAGATTTTGCCAGGTAAGGACGGCCTCGTCCACGTCAGCGAAATCTCCGAAGAGCGTGTCGAAAAGACCAGCGATGCCCTAAAAGAGGGCCAGCTCGTCGATGTAAAACTTGTCGCTATCGATGATCGTGGACGCCTGCAACTCAGCATGAAAGCCGTCAACCGTGACCAAAAGGGCAATGAAAAATAAGCAGATTCCAAAATGGTACGCCCGCCGCGGCTGGGCGCTGATCACAGCGCTGGTGCTGCTAACGGCGGCGTACCTTATGGGTTCGCGCGCGCTTGACACTGGTAGTTGGCAACAGTATGCGCTGACATTTGTATTCCTGATTTTTGGACTTAACCGATTGATACGAGCAATCTGGAGCCAGTATGGCAAACGGTGAAAATATTGAAACAAGTTTTCTACGTCGCAGATTTGCCGGTGAAGCCGCAGCCCTTTTAGGCACAGTCGCGGTAGGCGATGGAGACGAAATTGCGGATGCGCTTGAAGAATTGAACGATCGGTTGCGTGAGTTATTACCACGCGAGATACATTTTGAAGGTCAATTCAACTTCGGGGGTGATCGTGAAAACTAAACAACAGCAGCTCGATGATATTCGGGATAAGATTTTGGCCGACAAGGTCTGTCCAGGATTAGCCAAAACCGCTACACAGTTGGTATTTGGCGACGGTCCGGCCGACGCGCAAATCGTATTTATCGGTGAAGCTCCGGGCAAAAACGAAGATATTCAGGGCAAGCCCTTTGTCGGCGCAGCTGGAAAGTTTCTGAACGAAATGCTCGAAACAATTGGCCTCAAGCGCGAGGACGTGTATATTACTAACATCGTCAAATATCGTCCGCCAGACAACCGCGACCCATTGCCCGACGAAAAGCACGATTTTTTGCCTTATTTACAGGCCCAGCTAGAAATAATTCAACCAAAACTTGTGGTGACGCTAGGTCGCCACAGTATGAATTGTTTCTTGCCGGATCTGCAAATCAGTAAGATTCACGGTGAGCCGAAGCGGATGCGTATCCAATTTGGCGATCAGCAGCCAACGGCACTCGTAATAATGCCGCTGTTCCATCCCGCTGCGGCGCTGTACAACGGCTCTATGCGCCAGACACTCATCGATGATTTTGCCAAGATCCCTCCGACATTAGATCTCATCAAATAACTTAATACTAACGGCTGAAAGGTAACTCATGCCTCCTAAAGAAAACAACAAACCTCCTAGAAACAGGAATAATAACCAAAAACCTAAACAACCTCGTCAGACTGCTGGCGGCAACAACGCCGGTGGCGGACGCAGTGGCAGCAATGCTTCGCGCGGCCAGGCCGTACGCGCCCAAAAGCGCATCATGATGGATGCGCAACGCATCGTGAACCAGTATGCCAGTGCAGCGCCGGCACCCAAAGAACGCCGTGCGAATGTCATCGATGACACACCTCGGTTGAAAATTATCGGCCTTGGCGGCATGGACGGCGGTGGTTCCAAAAATATGATGCTCATCGAGTACATGGACGATGCGGTTGTCATGGACTGCGGCAACGACCTCGGTGTCGATTTGCCGGGCATCAACTACGGTATCGCTGATACGACGTACTTGGAGTCCATCAAGCACAAACTGCGTGCCTATGTCATTACGCACGGACACCTTGACCACATCGGCGGCTTGCCGCACATTGTGCCCAAAATTCCGGCGCCAATCTACGGCTCGAAATTTACTATCGGTCGTGTCGAAGAAATCTTCGACAACTTTGGCCTACCATTGCCTGATGGCTTTGAGCTAAAGACTGTCACTATGAACGAAGATACACATGAACGGCTCAAAGTTGGCCCGTTCTTCGTGGAGCTGGTGCGTATTACGCACTCGATTCCGGGCAGCACCTGTATCGTGCTGGATACACCTGTTGGGCGCATCATTAACACCGGCGACTTCCGTTTTGACCCGAACCCACTTGACCACGAACGTTCTGACAAAGACCGCTTGAAAGAGCTTGGCGATGAAGGCGTTTTGGCGCTGTTGTCCGAAAGTACGACGGTCGAGCGTATGGGTCGCACGCCCAGTGAAAGCACCATCGAACAGAGCTTTATCGATATCATCAACCAGGCTCCGGGCCGCATTTTCGTCGGACTATTTTCGACCAACATGAACCGCGTCCAGATGATCGTGAACGCTGCTGTGCACCATGGCCGCAAGGTTGCTATGGATGGCCGCAGCATGGTTTCGACGCTTGAAATGGCAGTTCGCCATGGCTTTATGAAGATTCCAAAGGGAACATTTGTGCCAATCGCCAACGTGCCGATGATGAAAGACGACGAAGTTGTCGTGGTCTGTACCGGTTCGCAGGGCGAGCCGAGCTCGGCACTGCAGCGTATGGCCAGCGGCGACCACAAACACATCAAGCTCAAAGAGCAAGACACGGTAATTCTCTCGAGTACGCCCATTCCAGAAAGTGGCAACGACGCGCTTGTAGGCCAGATGGTCGACGGCTTGACCAAAAAAGGTGTTCACGTCTTTGAGGCGCGCAACCACGAACTGGACAATATTGGTCCGCTGCATGTTTCCGGCCACGCCAGTCGTGACGAATATGCTGAAATGATCCAGCTGACGCAGCCAAAATTCTTCATCCCGATTTACGGTGCATATCGCGTCAAGCAGCGCCATGTTGAGCTGGCAATTGAACAAGGCGTGCCTCGCGCAAACTGTGCCAACGTCGAAAACGGCGAAGTGGTCGCCTTGACGCCGGACAAGCTGGAAGTCGCCGGCGAAGTACCACACGGCACCATACTGGTTGACCAGACCGGCGCTATCGTCAGCAATGTAGTCGTCAAAGATCGCGTGCTCTTGGCCGAAGAAGGCTTGGTTGCTATCGTCCTGACTATCGACAAAAAGTCCGGCAACTTATTGACTAGCCCGGACATCATCAGCCGCGGTTTCATCTATATGCGTGAACAAGAGGAAATCATGAACGGCCTCCGCAATGAGCTCCGTCGTGCCGTTCAACAGCGCTTCAAGCGCATCGACCTCGACCGTTTCAAAACTGAGCTGAAGGATCACGTGACGCACTACCTCTTTGAGCAGACGCAGCGCAGTCCGATAGTCATTCCGGTTATCAATGTCATTGGCGCCAAGGGTGAAGTAAAGACTGCGGTCAATGGTCCACGCACCAAGACGGCCGAAGAAGTCGCCAAAGAGCAGGAAAAGCGTTTCCAGCAGATGCGTGAACGTCTCCTGTCCCAAGACGCCCGCGTCGACTAGCAAGCGAACTTTAGCCTAGCGCAAGCGCTTTGACAAAGGTTGTAAATTTTGCTATAATATTGTGCATGAGCCAACCAGAATTTTCTAGGCCATCACACCAAGACGATACGCCGATATACTACCAGCTTAATGCTGAACTTGCAGCTCGAGAGGCTGATGTACGATACCGCTATGCACTAACGCGCGATGTTGCGGACCGAGCTTGGAATTTCTTTGAAAAGAGCGCAGCTACGGACGACCATAGACTGAACGAAGCGAACTTTACTATTCTTGGCCGCGCACTGGAAGAGGTAGTCGTTTTTGAAGATAACTATCCGGAATTATTTCCATCTGATGGCAACCAATCATAAATCTGGTAAAATCTAAACTGTAATGGCAAAAAAGAAAAAATCCACCAAAAAGAAAAAAGTCGAAGCCGCTCCAGCGGAGCGTTCGCCGTTTTGGCCGCTCACCGGCGCAATATTGCTGATTTTGCTGGCAGTATTTTTGCTGCTTGGCGGCTTTGGCACAGGTGGTGCGCTGCCAATTGGCCTATTCAGGGGCGCCTATACAGCGTTCGGTGTGGCGGCATACTTGATGCCAATTGCGCTAGCTTATTGGGGCGTGTATAAGTTTTCGGCAGAAGACCACCGCATTTCGCTTGGCCGTCTGTTAAGCATGTTTGGCGTGCTGGTTTTTAGTGCTGGCTGGTTGCATGTGACGTTTTCGTCCAGTATGAGCTACGTTGCCAGTGGTCACGTCAGCCGCGGTGGTAGCTTGGGTGAGATTGCGGGCCGCATGGTGCTTAGTGCGCTGGACGTCTTTCCGGCGTCCATCTTGTTCTTTGTCGGCGCGATGCTGTCGGTGTTCTTTGCGTTCGGTATTTCGCCAAAAGTTATTACAAAGTTGGGCAAATTCTTTAGGCGCCGCGAGCGCACAGGTGATACTGACTTAGCAGATCTCAAGGCTCGTGCTGAAACCGAAGGCTTCAAGCTGAACGAAGGTGTGCCGGTGGAACACCATAGTGCGGCTGCCAAGGAACCATCGCGCCTCAGCAGTCTCAAGAATACGGCGCAAAAGTTAGCACCAAGCGAAGCGCACGAAGCGCTCACGACAGCCAGTGATCCGAATTGGCAATTCCCGCCGTTCAATATTCTGGAGCAGAAGCAGGACAAGGCGGATGCCGGCAATGTTAACGCCAATGCCCAAGCGATCAAGGACACATTTGCAAACTTTAGTATCGATGTGGAGATGGAAGGTGCCAATGTGGGCCCGCGCGTCACGCAATATACTATGAAGCCGCCGGTCGGCGTGAAGCTGACCAAGATTACGGCGCTCGAGAACAATCTAGCGCTTGATCTTGCTGCGCATAGTATTCGTATGGAAGCGCCGATTCCTGGCAAACGCGCGGTTGGTATTGAGGTACCAAACATCAAGCCAGCTATCGTGCGCCTCAGTTCGCTGCTCCAGTCCAGCCAGTGGCGCGACCTCAAAAGCCCGCTCGGCTTTGCCATCGGTCGCGACATCGCCGGTACGCCGGTAGTCGGCAACTTGGCCAAGATGCCGCACTTGCTGGTTGCTGGCCAGACCGGTTCCGGTAAGTCCGTCATGATCAATGACATTATTACCAGCTTGCTCTATCGCAACTCGCCAGCCGATCTGAAGCTTATTTTGGTCGATCCCAAGCAAGTAGAAATGGCGCCATACCAGGATATCCCGCACCTTTTGACGCCGGTCATTAACGAGCCAGAAAAATGTATTAGTGCGCTGAAATGGGCTGTTGCTGAGATGGAGCGCCGCCTGAAAACCATGGCCGAAGTCGGCAAGCGCAACATCGAAGAGTACAACAACTTCAAAAAAGAAGAAGGTATGCCGTATATCGTGATTGTCATCGACGAGCTGGCTGACTTGATGATGATGGCCGCGCGTGACGTCGAAGCGTTGGTCGTGCGTATCGCACAGAAGGCTCGTGCTGCCGGTATTCACCTTATCTTGGCCACGCAGCGTCCATCTGTCGATGTCATTACCGGCCTCATCAAGGCCAACGTCCCGGCGCGCATTGCGTTTACAACGGCGAGTGGCGTGGACAGCAAGACGATTATCGACGGCGTAGGCGCTGAAAAACTGTTGGGTCAAGGCGATATGTTATTCCTGACTAGTGATATGCCGAAGCCTAAGCGTGTCCAGGCGGCGTTTATCAGCGATGACGAAACGCAGAAGGTTACCGACTTTATCCGAGCGCAGCAAGAGCCAAATTATAACGACGAAGTTGTTAGCCAGCCAGTCCAGCTGGGTGGTAAGGGCGGTGTGGTCGCGGACTTTGGCAGCGCTGATGCCGATGAAGACATGCTGCGTGATGCCGTGCGGGTGGTCATTGAAGGCCGCAAGGCAAGTACCAGCTTGCTGCAGCGACGTTTACGTATCGGTTATGGCCGCGCGGCGCGCCTTATCGAAACTATGGAAGAACAAGGTATTATCGCTGCTGCTGATGGAAATCGGCCACGTGAAGTACTAGTCAGCTCACTTGACGAAGTCTTTGGAGACACCAGCGTAGAACAGCCTGTTTCCGAGCAAGTGTAGCGTTTTTTACGCCTTGTATTTCTTGCGCGGCCAGGTTACCATAAGCTCAAACAAACAAGCCGACAGGAGGTTGTCATGGCGCGGACGGTACACCTTACGACGAAAGTTGTAGGTTATCCGCCGCCCTGCAGCCTCCACGTTCTTGGACATGATCAAGCTCTTATGTATGCGTAAGAGCTTTTTGTTTGGCGCAAAAATAAACGAGGGAGATACATGAATGCGGAACTGTTGCAAACGCCGATAGACGAAGCGACGGGCTTGCCGTATTGCTTTGCGCCATACGACGGCTTGGCGCCGGTGGTTTCCAGGGGCGAAAACTTGGCGCGATTGGCCGATTGGAACCATCAGTTTCCCAAAGCCGAGGTCAAATACGGCGACAATCCAGTACTCGAAGGCCTCGGCAAGGCAGCGCTGGTAAGCTCAAGGGTGCAATGGGTCGACTATAATCAGCACCACGGCCCATACAATCATCTATATGTTGGCCCACAGCAGCCGAAAACACAGGAAGCATTAGTTACGACACTGGTGATGGCGGAAGCGGGCTTCATACCCGAAATGGCTATCGATTTGTCCGGCGAGGAACCGACCGAGGTGGGACTGACGATTGAGCAGCGCCATCACTTATGGGAGAGTGGCCAAGTTCGCGTGTGGGATCCGGTATCGGTGCGAAAGTACTTGTTTGAATATGTCTTCCAGCAGGAAGTTGACCATATCCGTGACAGTGAACTCGATGAGTTTTTGCACACATTCAATCTGGAACGGCGTATTCACCTGGGTCATTTGCTGGCGGCCAAGATCGTTGAGCGTGCGGTCGAACCGGTCGATGGAATATATCGAGCGGCGCGAAGGCAAGGCTTGCTATCTTCTGGCAGCGCTTCGCATGTGCGAGATTTTGTGAAGCCACGGCTGACGCCAGGCAGGCATTTCGGAACAGTTTTTAGTGAATTGCATCGGAAGCTTGGTTCGTATAGTCGTGAGCGCAAGTCGGTAGAGCTAGCAGCGGCTTGACCAACAGAGGTCGTTAAGATACAATAGGCGAGTTATATTAACTCAGCTTGCAGCCGAGTTCGAGCGATCATTTAGAAAACTCGGGCGAGTGTGTGTAGGCGTTAACCAAGGGAGGTTTACCTTGAACCAATACGAAATTGCCGTATTGTATCACCCAGATCTCGAAATTGATCTGGAAAAAGCTACTAGTCGCGTAGAGAAAATCTTTACCGACAACGGCGGTAAAGTCGTGAATAGCGACAACTGGGGCAAGCGCAAGCTGGCATACCCAATTAAAAAGAACGAACATGGCGTGTACGTGTTCTACAGCGTTGAATTGCCAGCGGAAAGCGTGCGCAAAGTCGAGAGCGTGCTGAACATCACTGATGAAGTTCTGCGCTTTTTGATCACGCGTCCAGACCTGAAGGCAATTGCCAAGGCCGAGGCCGAAAAAGCCGTCAAAGCCAAGCGTGCCGCAGATCGCGCAAGCCGCGAACCAGCTGACGAAGCAGACACCGAAAAAGACGAAGCGTAATATTTACAAGAAGTAAGAGAGGGGAATCATCATGGCGAGGAGCGTTAACCAAGTCATTTTACTGGGAAATTTAACACGTGATCCAGAACTCAGGCAAATACCGAGCGGCCAGAGCGTTTGCAGCTTTAGCCTGGCGCTAAACCGCGCATACAAAGACGCGAGTGGCGAGTGGCAGGAAGCGACTGACTTTATCGATGTCGTAGCCTGGGGTCCGCTTGGCGAGCGCGTTTCGCAGTACCTGACCAAGGGTCGCCGATGTTTGGTCCAAGGTCGACTGCAGAGCCGCAGCTGGGAACAGGATGGCCAAAAGCGCAGCAAAGTGGAAGTACTTGCGAACGACGTGACATTCCTCGATGGTCGTGGTGATGATAACGGCGGCTCAAATGGCGGTGGCGCTAGTTCTAACAGCGGCAGCACCAGCTCGAGCAGCTCTTCCAAGAAAAAAGATGATGTTGTCATTGAAGATATCGGTGACGAGCCAATCAATCTAGACGACATCCCGTTTTAACAAATTATTGACGGCACATTCTGTGCGAAAACCTGCGTCAAAAATCCTCACCGTATTTACATACGGCTCCGGTTTTGTGTTCGGTTTTCATCCCAGGCTGCACTCGTCAAAATTAGTTAAAACCATTTAACTAAAGGAGAATTTTAAAGTGGCAAAGATTTTTAAGCACAAAACAGATGTAGCATATTTTGACTACAAAGATTTCAAGACGTTGCAAAGCTACGTTAACCAGTATGGTCAGATTGAAACTCGCAAAAAAACTGGTTTGACCGAAAGCCAGCAGCGCCGTTTGGCTCGCGCTATTAAGCGTGCACGTCACATGGCCTTGCTACCATTCGTAGCAAGTAACTAGTACGAAACTCCATAGAGCGCGAATTGCGGCGTCGAAGCTTCCGGTGCTCCTCCGCTGTACTCAAATGTACAGCTATGTCCGCTCCTCGGCTTTTCCTTGTACTTCATCACTCTATGGACTTTCGTAAACTGAGGAGTGGAGGGGAGTATGGAAAAGTCGCCGTTTTTGGGGATAAAGCAGCTGGAAACACAGGTTAATGGCATATTTTCGTCGATGGATGTGTATGAGCTGGACAAGCCACAGCAGAAGATTGTGACAGCGGTTAGGCGTGAGCTAGTTGATGCGCGGCTAGATATTCGTGACTATGAGCTGTCCGAGACGCGCACGGAGCAACTTGCTAATGCCAAGAGCGCACATGCTCGAATCGACACATTGCGCAAATATATTTTATCTGCCAGCGAGTACGATATATTCGGCGCAGTCGATGTCGCGCAATTAACGGCGCAGCTCGAACAGATTGCTGAATACATTTATTGACGCAAATCGAGTACACTAAGACCGGAGGAGCAACAACTATGAACGCAAGCTACCAACCATTTCACAAACAAGCCATGGACCTAAAATACAAGTTTCAAGACATGGTTGATGACCCATATGATCCAACAGCAAAAGTCCTGCAGCGTGAAGTGCACAGCCTGACCCAAGATATTGAGGCGCAGAAACATCCGCGTGATATCGAAAATCGCATCAAGGTTATTCAGCAGCAACTACAGCAGGCAAAGGCCCAAAGCGGCCAACAGGCGCTGAGCTACCAGGACAACGATTATCTGCATCACAACTTTGAACAGTTACGCACGGACATTCGACGCCTTCCAAATTATTAAGACGATAGGAATTCTAATGGCATTAAGCATTACAGAACTTAAAAAAGGCACACTGTTCCAGTGGGAAAGCACGCCGTACCGTGTGGTGGACTACAACCAGAAAGTCATGGGTCGCGGTGGCTCTATCGTCAATGTTCGCATCAAGAGTTTGCTTGATGGCAAAGTGCTCGAGAAAACGTTTAAGGGCAATGAACAACTCGACAGAGCGGACGTGACCAATCAGAACGTGCAATATTTGTACACTGACGGCACGAACTATTTCTTTATGAATGAAGAAACGTTTGAGCAGTTTGAGGTTCCAGCGGATTTGGTCGGCGACGGTTCCGGCTATCTGAAAGAAGGCGACAAAGTATCTCTGCAATTTTTTGATGGCCGCCCAATCAACGTCGAGTTACCTAAAAATGTACCACTGAAGGTCACATACACCGAAGATGTCGTCAAAGGCGATACGACCAGTAGCGTGCTTAAAAATGCCGAAGTTGAAACCGGTATCACCGTAAAGGTTCCGGCGTTTATCAAGCAAGGTGACCTCATATCAGTGGATACCGCGACTGGCGCTTATCGCGAACGCGTGAAGGAATAGCATGGCCAAGCAGCGGCTAGACCAGCTATTGGCGGCGCGTGGTTTGGTGACCTCGCGGAGCCAGGCGGAGAGTTGGATTCGTCTGGGCAAGGTGTTGGTTGACGGAAAAGTTGTTACAAAAGCGGGCCACTTTACGCCAGAAACTGCCGAGGTTGAGCTGAAGGCTACCGAGCAATATGTGTCGCGTGCTGGGCTCAAGCTAGCATCGGTTGCGCAGATTTTGAAGCTCGACTTTCGAGACAAAAATGTGCTTGATGTTGGTAGCTCTACGGGGGGCTTTACGGACTATGCCTTGCAGCATGGCGCACGGAAGGTTATAGCCGTAGATGTCGGCACTGACCAGCTGCATCCGAGCCTGCACGGCCACGCGCAGATTGAGTTGCACGAGCAGACCGACATTCGCGATATAAAAAAACTGTCGGTTACGCCTGATATCGTAGTTATCGATGTGAGCTTTATATCGCTTCGCGAGATTCTGCCGTACGTCGCAAAATTGTCCGGCAGACAAACGGTTATTGCCGCTATGCTCAAGCCGCAATTCGAGGCTGGTCATGACGCTAAGCACAAAGGTGTGATAAAAAACGACGCGATGCGCCGCGCGATTTTGAAGGGCTTCGAAACTTGGACAAAAAATTACTTTGTTATTATCGACAAAGCCGACAGTGAAGTCGCTGGATCTCGCGGCAACCGCGAACGATTCTACAAACTTCGGCTGATAGGCTAGGGAAAAGAGCAGCCAGAGCAGACGAATTTAGTTCGTCGCCCTGCGCGATGATAAACAAGCGAAGCGAGTTTATATGCAGAATCGGAGTATTTGTCCGCATGAAGCTATATAAAACCGTAGGTTTGTCTCATGGAGGAAACCGCGAACGATTCTACAAATTGTCGCCCATAATTCGCTAATTTGTAAATTTTACAGTTTCGCAAGCATTCCAGTAGAGTGGTACACTTAAAAGTATATGTATTTCAAGAGTCGGACAACTGCCGGCAAAACGCTCGCTGAGCAACTAGCGAAAAAATATCTGCATGAACCCTGCGCAGTAGTGGCGCTATCTGATGGCGGCGTAATGGTTGGCGCACAAATTGCATTGCAACTGCACGCGGTGCTCGGGATGCTTTTGACTGAACCGATCAACTTGCCGCGAGAAGACGAAGCCGTGGCGGGTATCAGTGAGAGTGGTTCGTTTGCGTACAATAATATGTATGCACCGGGTGAAATCGAAGAGTTTATTAGTGAGTATCGCGGTTTTATCGAGGAGCAGAAGTTCAACAAAATGAGCGAGATGCATCGCTTGCTCGGTGGCAGTGGGCTGATCCGTCCAGACCTGCTAGAGCACAAAAACATAATCCTGGTATCCGATGGGCTCAGTAGTGGGTTTTCGCTAGATGTGGCCATGGAATTTTTGAAACCGATTTCTATCAAGAAACTAGTGGTCGCTACGCCGTTTGCCAGCGTGCCAGCTGTGGATCGCATGCACATTTTGGCCGATGACATTTATTGTCTGAACGTGCTGGAGGACTACATCTCAACGGACCATTACTACGAAAAAAACGATGTGCCGCACCATGAAGTGGTGGTGAAAACGCTCGAAGAAATAATGCAGCACTGGCAGTAACTCCTTGCTGGCGAACATCGGCTTTGTCCCAAAAGCAAGCACAAAGAAAAGTACCGTGAAAAACTTCAAAATGTTTGCTCATGAGGAGCACGCGCAGAAGTTTACTTCGAGCATGTGACGAAATGGAGTCTTTGAAGTTTAGGTACTTTTACTTGGCTTGATTATGGCGACAAAACGTAGTTCGCGTTTTTGTGTTACTTTTTCTAAAAAAGTAATGAAGAAAAGAGTAGAAAAACTGACAGCATTAGAAATGGGTATTCCGAAGAAGGAATTTTGGTTATTCGAGGTACTTGCGGAGTGCTTTGACGTTGGTCAGCGTTATGTAAAAGTTGCGACTGTAGAGCCAGTCCTGCTGCTCAAGGAAGGCGAGCTCGCGGCCGGCAGTTTCGCGTGTGGCGCTGATGCTGCTGGCGATATCTTGGTGGCGAAGCGGTACGTCGAGTAGTATATTGCCGTCCTCGGTCTTACGGCCAAAACGTTGCGCCGTAGATAGCAGGAACGAAACCAGCCGTTCACGGACGTTGCGGTAGCTTAGGCCCAAAATTCGCTCGGAGTGTACGCGATACATTTCGACAACCATGTCTAGCAGCGGTTGCATGGACTCAGGCTGTTTGTGCAAAAAATCCAAAAATTCTTCACGGCTGATGTGGCGGACGGCGGTTGGTACTAGCGCTTCGTACATCACATGACGTTCCTGGCCGGTGACAGCCCAGATGAGTGGGAAAACTTCGTCTTCGCGGCGGATGATTAGCGTATTTTCTTCGCCGTATTTGGTGATATCGTAAGCCTTGACTAGTCCCGATTCGATATAAAAAACACCTGACGGTTTCTCGCCGGGCCGGATAATAAACTCGCCTTTCTTGTAAGCAAGCTGGGTGCCACGACGCAAAAATAACCCGCGAAATTCTTCCGCTTGCTTCAAGGTCGCAACCATATAATCATTATCACACACGTCGGTGCCACGACGCAAAAATGTGAGGAATATCTCACGCCGCGTGTGAGCAAGTCGGCGGACAGGATGTGAAAAATCCGCTATGATTCAGATACAACTTAAGTGGGGAGGAACTTATGCTAAGTAGGGAAGCCATAGAAGAGCAACTTACGAAGATAGGATGCAATTTCCGCTTTTGGGGTCGCTCTGAAGTACGAGAACTGCATAAAATTTTGATGGAAGACGAGATTATCTCGCAGTGCGTAAATGGGGAATACTCGAACGGATTTGCCATGCTACTTGCGACCAACCACCGCATATTGCTGGTCGACAAGAAACCACTGTTGTACCTGACAGTGGAAGACATGCGCTTTGAGCTAATCACCGACTTTAACTACAGTCATCGTCTGGTCAACGCGACTATCTGCATCTCGACACCGAACAAATCACTGACATTTACGAGCTGGAATAAGTCTGGACTGCGAAAATTGCTGGAAGGTATACAGCTGCACGTCCATGATTTGCGCACAAATAACCATATGACGCAGTTTTTCCAAAACTACTACGGGGGCCAGCCGAGCCAACAGACACAACCGCAGCCGTTGCCGCAGTGGGCGCAAATAGAACAGCCGCCCATGCCGCAGCAACCGCCGCGCCACGTGGAGCCGCAGAGTTACTACGCTCCCAACTTGGCGCCACAGCCAGCTCCGGAAAATGCCAGTCCGGTCGTAGCGCAAGCCATCAACCGTGCATCATTTGTGGCCTCGAAGCTAGCTGCCAAGCGCTCGGCACTCGGGACCTATACGCGCAGCAAAATGCCCTCGTTCCGCCACCATACCGAGCAGCCAACTGAAGTGCAACAGGGTGAAGTGTACCCACAAAATTATCGGCCTGCTACGCCGGATTATCAGGTTCCGTATGAGTACTAATGTATAAGACACCCGCACGCGGGTTTCTCATCGCGCCGGGCGCCGAAGTAAATTCGGCCGCTCGGGTTGCTCTTCCCAAACAGGGGTTATTTGGTAATGTTGAAGCGGAATTCTACTACATCGTTTGGTTGCATGACGTAATCTTTGCCGACGGTGGCGATTTTGCCAGCGGCTTTAGCGGCGGTTTCGGAACCTGCGGCGATGAGATCGTCGTAATTGACGATTTGTGCAGCGATAAAACCTTTTTCGAAGTCACCATGGATAACACCGGCAGCCTCGGGGGCGGTTGAGCCTTTGCAGATGGTCCAGGCACGGACTTCTTGTTCGCCAGCGGTCAGGTAACTTTGGAGGCCGAGGATGTCGTAGGCGGCGTGGATGAGCTGTGTCAGGCCGGAATCTTTTTGGCCGCAGCTTTCAAGTAGCTCAGTACGGTCATCTGCATCAAGGCCGCGTAGTTCATCCTCGAGTTTGGCGCAGACAAATAGCGCCTGGTTTGGCGCGACGAGCTTACGCAATTCTTCTTGCTTGACAGTGTCACTGAGCGTAGCTTCGTCCACATTGAATAAATAAATAATCGGCTTGGCGGTGAGCAAAAATAGATCAGCAATGATGCTTGTATCAATATGTTGCTCGGTCCAGAGCGGGCGGCCGTCGTTGAGTACTTTTTGTACATTCTGTAGCGCGTCTACCTGAGGTCGGAGTTTGGGGTTGGCGCGGGCTTCTTTGTCTAGGCGCGGCAAGCGCTTTTCGACCGTTTGGAGATCGGCCAGCACAAGTTCAGTGTTGATAACATCGATGTCATCTTGGGGGTTGTGCTGTGTGTTGACATGTGTGACATTGCCGTCGGAAAACGCGCGGACTACCTGGACGATGGCGTTACAGTTACGGATGTGGCTTAGGAACTGGTTGCCGAGGCCTTCGCCTTTGCTGGCGCCTGCGACGAGACCAGCAATATCGACGAATGTGACGCTGGCTGGCACAACTTTTTTGGTGTGGTAAAGTTCCGCTAGTTTGTTCAAGCGCCCATCGGGGACGGGGACAACGCCGGTATTCGGCTCAATGGTTGCAAATGGATAGTTCGCCGCCAGGGCTGAGCCATCGGTAAGTGCATTGAAAAGGGTGGACTTGCCAACGTTCGGCAAACCGACAATTGCGATAGATAATCCTGCCATTCGCATCATTGTAACAGAGTTGAATGAACGGAGCGAGTGGTGCGGTCTTGCGGGTTAGCGAGTAGCGTACAACAGTTCGTATATCGTAGTGACATTTTCACAAATGCGTCAAAATTCCTGATACAAAAAAACTATGTCAGAAATAAGCCTACCGGTCTCTAAAATATTATCGTTACGCAGGGGTTGATCATTGATTTTTAAGCTAGTGTGGAGAATTTTGTTCTCATAGTGCATATGCTTTTGCTATACTAGAAAGCAAGATGTCACAAAAACCTGAACCTACGGTCGTGACCACAGGCAATCGCTTTAGTAAACGTGCGAAGGTTATTGCCGTGTGTGTCATTGTGATATTGGTCCTTGGCGGTGGTGTGTGGTGGTTGCTGTCGGGATATCACAAAGCTGAAGCGCCGAAGGCACCTGAGCCATCGACAGCTGCGCTTAACAAGGCAATTGAGCAATACACGGCATCAAAAGACTACAAGGGTGCTATCAAAATTCTGCAAGATCAGGCAAGCAAGGGCAACAATTCCAGTACGCAAAAACTTTTGGCTGCCGCGTACGCTGACGACAAAGATTACAAAAATGCATTGTCGACCTATGACAATTTGGCTAAGGCGGGCAATTTATCTGGTGAAGATATGGCTACTGCCGCCGAGGTTGCCGAGCGTGCAGGTGACTACGCACTTGCTGCGCAGTATTATCGTGAGGCAGCGAAGAAGGTGGCCGAAGAAAAGACACCAACTTACAGTGACCAGGTACTTCTATATAATGCCAAAGCTAAACAATTAGAGAAGAAACTATGAAAAAACGAACCTTTGGAATAACTAAATTTCGGGTACTTGTTTTTGGGCTTGTATTTTGCTCGTTGGCTACCATAGGGTTGCTCATGGACGCACCAAAAGCTAGCGCTGACATCTGTTCAGTGAATGGGCGAAATTGCGGGGTGGGCTTTTTCTCTGGCAGTGGTTCGGTTTTCAGCGGACACAACTTGTATGGGCCACCTCCAGGACCAGGTCTGCAGGTAAATAATGCTTTGGATATGATCAATACTTTGGGAGCTCGTGTAAGTTGCAATGGCATTAACAGTCCAACTGCAAAATTGGGACCGCCTCAAAATGATCAAAACGCTTCAAGTGCGGCATTTACTATGATAACCATGATGGGCATGCCACCTGGTACGCCAAAAAATGCGGCTTGTCAGAATTGGTCTAAGTGGAGAACTTTGGTAGAAACTTATAACACCTTGGGGTTGATTCATTTTAATGAAATGCATAACTCGGGTGGTATTAACACTCTGTTCACCTTTAACTGGAACAGCGATGTGGTCTACTACAACGACAGTGTGATTTCGAACAGCATCGTTATTTATAGTCCGACAGGGGCAGTGCTATACGCAATTAAGAAAGATTGTGGCAACCCTGTTGGCCATCTGCAGGGATTGACATCGATAGTAGGTACGCCCAGTTGTGGCGGTTATACCATTACACCTGGGCTCATTGATCCGCAAACTGCCTACAATATAAAGGCGAGCGTAGTATATAACAGTTCTGCGGCCGCTACGCTGGTACGCACTAGCCCGGGTACGAAGTTTTATCTGAAAGTTAGTGGACCTGGTGTCAATTATAATAACGCTTCAGTTACCCCCATTACGCAAAGTGGGTCGTCGCTTAAGATATCGGTTAATATGGGGCCGACTGGCAATACCGGAACGTATATTGTTAGTTGGGGCTTGACTGGACCATATGGGTCGGCCAACTGCGGTGGCAACGGCACGATACCTGGGCCTGGTGGGCCGCTTAACCCACCGGCAACTTTTGGGGTTGCTGACCAGCCATACTTCGACGTGACCGGTGGAGATGTAGCGGCTGGAAGCGGTATGAGCGCTGGCGGCGTAGACTGTGCAGTAGTCGCAGATACAAAAGCGGGTATTGTCAGTTGGAATCGTCGTGCGGCAGGAGCTTATGGCGGTGCGGGTACGAAATATGCGGCCCTAGCACTAAATCATTTGCAAGACTTTGCTACGGGCCAGGGAAGTGGCTTTGCCCCGAGTGGTTTGGCGTTTGCCAACACCGTTGACGGTCAAATAAATACAGGAAATGGTTTGTTCGGCGGTATGTTTGACAGCTTGCCGTGTGTCAAGGATTACTACGGCACCAAGCCAGCCAGCGCAAAGGACATTAGTCTACTTACTGACACGGTAGGCCTGGTGGGTTCCTTCTATTCCAGTGGCCCCACCAATATAGTCGGCAATAGTAATATCAAGGCAGCAAACCGGCTTACCATTTATATAGATGGGGACGCGTATATTTCAGGCGATATTAAATTTTCGGGCGCGTATGCTAAGGTAGCAGACATACCTTCAGTCAAGATTATTGTTCGGGGCAATATTTACATTGCGCCAGGCGTAACACAGCTTGACGGTATGTATATTGCCCAGCCCACCACCGCGACTTCCGGAGACGGTAACATATATACTTGTGCGACCAATGTTGGCTCGCCGGCACTGCATCCCTATCAGGCCGTGCCGCTTAACGGTGGTTTGTATAGTGCGTGTAAAACACAGTTGACCGTTAACGGTGCATTTATCGCAAACCAAGTCTGGCTGCTCCGGACAGCCGGATCTATCTCTGGCTTATCGGCTGAAACGTTCAACTTTACCCCTGAGGTATGGTTGACGGCTCCGTATGACTCTAGCGTTAGTGGTTCGAGCTCCGGCAAGTATGACGCTATAACTAGTTTGCCGCCGGTTTTGTAATCTGTGCAAAAGTCTGAAATTGTTGTTGCGAAAACGCACAATGCTTATGCTATACTGAAGTTAATATGAGCATACTGAGTGGGGTTTCTGCATTTTTCGGCCTAGATATCGGTACAACAGCGGTCAGGCTTGTCGAACTACGGGGTAACGGACCTACGCGTACACTAGTAAAGTACGCATACGTACCAATTGACAGCAAGATTGTTCTGAGCGACGCTAAGTCTGACCAGCAAAAACTATCGCAGGCTATCAGTGAGCTGTTGAGCCAAGCACACATGACCACCAAGAATGTGGCAGTTGGCATTCCATCGCAGCGTGTGTTTACGACTATTGCCGACTTTGATCGGCTGCCGATGAATGAGCTGGCTAAATCTATTCAGTACCAAGCCGATTCGCTGATTCCAACTCCACTGAACGAGTCCAAGCTCGACTGGGCCTTGCTCGGTGATTCACCAAAAGACACTACCAAGCTTGAAGTACTGTTGTCTAGCGTTCCTAACCAGTTTGTAGAACAACGTCTGGACATGCTGGAAGCGCTTGGTTTGAATGTTATCGCATTTGAGCCGGATAACTTAGCAATTGCACGGTCACTGCTCGCAGCTGACGCCGCTACACCCCAGATGGTTCTGGATATCGGTTATAAAAACACTGACTTGGTTATTACGATGAACGGTGCACCGCGGTTGACGCGTTCTATCCCGACTGGTGTCGAAACCATTACCCGTACGGCTGCGCAAAACCTCAACATTGACGACAAACAGGCCGAACAGTTTGTGTTCAAGTTTGGCCTCAGCAAAGAAAAGCTTGAGGGTCAGATTTATCAGGCTATTATTGGTAGCGTCGACATCCTAACGGCCGAAGTTGAAAAATCCATCAAATTCTTCCAGGCGCGTTATGGCGACGCAGGCAAAGTAGAGCGTATTATCGTCACCGGTGGTGCGTCATCATTGCCAGAGTTTCCGCTGCACTTAGCCAACAAGTTTGGCCTCAATGTCGAGATTGGCAACGCATGGCGCAATGTCTCGTTTGCGCCAGACCGTCAGAATGAACTATTGGCTATTTCCAACCAATTTTGTGTAGCAGTAGGACTTGCGGAGCGAACAGAATGAGAAACTTCATACTTGGCACATTCCGGGCGAAAGCCTCCGCTTCGCTGCTCATCGTACCAGATGTACGACTCCGCTGCGATGCTCGGCTTTCATCCCAGACTGCACTCAAGTCTGCAGTTTCTCAAGGAGCTACGCTATGATTCAGTTTAACTTACTCCCAGACGTCAAGGTCCAGTACCTCAAGGCACGACGCAACAAGCGACTGGTAGTCGGAGGCTCAATGCTAGTTATTGCTGTATCGATCTTTGTCCTGATACTGCTTGCTGGTGTTATCTACGGCGTGCAGAAAAAGAACTTGCATGACCTCAACAATGATGTAAGCCGATACACGCAGCAGCTCAAGAGTACCCCAGATCTCAATAAAATATTGACCGTTCAAAACCAGCTTGGTTCGTTGACCGGAATGCACGATAAAAAGGCTGTGGCTTCACGTCTGTTTGGCTACTTGACGCAGGTGACGCCAAACGCAGCAAGTATTTCGCAGCTCAACGTAGATCTTGCACAAAATACCATTAGTATCACCGGCGCGGCGAATTCGCTGGATATCGTCAACACCTACGCGGATACCCTGAAGTTTACGACATACAAGACCAAAAGTGGTGCTGCGTCCAAGAACAACGCATTTTCGAAGGTCGTGCTGTCACAGTTTAGCCGCACAACTTCTGGCGCAACCTACACTATTACGGCCGCATTTGACCCGCTGATATTTAATAATGCTTCAGAAGTCAGCCTGGACGTGCCACATATTATCAGTACTCGCTCTGCAACCGAACAGCCGGCCGACTTGTTCCAAACCCCGGGAGGCCAATAGGAGAATTCAATGGCAAAAGCACACATTTCTACCAAGCGGATCATGATCGACAAAAGCCAAACTACGATGGTGGTGGCTGCCGGTATCGCTGCTTTCATATTGGTATTTTCTCTGGTGGCTTCAAAGTCGCTGATCGGACAAATGACATACCAAAACCGCGTAATCAGCGCTAAGAAGGCCGCTGTTTCACAGCTAAAAGACAACATCAACGCGACAACATCTTTGGTGAACTCATACAAAGCATTCGTGAACACTAGCCAGAATGTCCTTGGTGGCAATCCAAGCGGCACAGGTGCGCAGGACGGTGATAATGCCAAAATTGTCTTAGATGCGCTACCGAGTAAGTACGACTTTCCGGCTCTGGCGACTAGCCTAGAGAAACTTATCACCGGTGAAAGTCTACAGATCCAAAGTATCACCGGTACGGACGATGAGGTAGCACAAAGTGCGAAACAGAGCTCCACTACACCGCAGGCCGTTCCAATGCCGTTCCAGATTTCGGTAACAGGCAGCTACAAAGGCGTACAAAATCTTATCAAGAAATTCAATACTTCAATCCGACCGTTCCAGATCAAGACTATTCAGCTGACTGGCAACCAAGATAACATGACACTGACATTGACCGCGCAGACGTTCTATCAGCCAGAAAAAGACTTTAATGTAACCAAGAAGGTTATCGAATGAAACAAAAAGATGTCGCATTGATTTTGGTAATCGCATTTTTTGGCGCAGTTCTAGCGCTGGTATTTTCGAACTTGATTTTTGGCTCCACTCAAACACGTAAGCAAGAAGTGGAAGTTGTCGAACCTATCTCCGCAAACTTCCCGACGCCTGACCAACGTTACTTCAACAGCAAATCTATCAACCCAACGCAGCTTATCGAGATTGGCAACAACCACAACACCGACCCATTTAGTGGCAGCGGGCATTAAGGGAGACAAACACTAATGAGTGTGTTGTCCACCTCGACCCAACAAGAAGTCGAAGACAAGCTTGTTAAAGACGGTTTGCTGGATCAAAAAAAACTAGATGAGCTGCTCGAAAGATCAAGAAAAGACGGTACACCAATCTTTAGCCTGTTGCAGTCCGAAGGCGGCGTAACAGAGGAAGATTTGACCAAAACGGTAGCGTTCGTTGCAAAAATTCCATACGTCAATCTGACCGAAGCGCATATTGATCCAAAGGTCCTGCAGCTATTGCCGCAAGATTTGGCTGAGCGGTACATGGCGGTGCCTTTGGGCGAAATGCAGCACCGGCTGGTGGTGGCTATGTTAGACGCCGACAATGTTCAGGCCGTAGACTTTTTGAGCAACAAAATTGGCCGGCCGCTCAAGGTGTACACGGCTAGTGAGTCGGCGATTCGACAGGTGCTTCGGCAGTACGAGGCCAACTTGTCCGATGATGTTGTGGGTGCCATTAGCGCTATTGGCGGTGACACGCCTGCCGAGCCGAGCACTGACGACAAAAAAAGCAGAAGCCGATCCGGCTCGACTCCGAGCGGCAAGAACATCAAGACTATCGTACAAGATTCGCCGATCAGTAAGGCACTGTCGACCATCCTTGAGTACGCGGCACGCAACCGCGCGAGTGATGTACATATCGAGCCACTCGAAGGCTCATTGCGTATTCGCTGTCGTGTTGACGGCGTTCTACGTGAAATTATGAAACTGCCCAAAAGCACTGAGCCGCCACTGGTGTCGCGCATCAAGATTTTGGCCAACCTCAAGATTGACGAGCACCGTATTCCGCAAGACGGCGAGTTTAGTATTAATGTTGCGGGCAAGGCGATTGACCTGCGTATCGCGGTTTCACCGGTAGTCTGGGGAGAGCAAGTCGTTATCCGTTTGCTGGATAAGACCGGCACCAGCCTGAAGCTCGAAGATATGGGCTATGCTGGCCGCGCACTCCGGTGTATTCGCGAGGGACTCAAGCACAGTAATGGTATGATTCTGACTTCTGGGCCGACCGGTTCCGGTAAGTCGACCTCATTGTACGCGTTGCTACAGGAAATCAAAGACGAGTCCATCAACATCGTCACGCTCGAAGACCCGGTTGAATACAAAATGGACGGCATCAATCAGATCCAAGTCAACGCTGATGTTGGCCTGACATTTGCAGCCGGACTTCGCTCAATCCTGCGCCAAGACCCAAATGTGGTGATGGTCGGAGAAATCCGAGATCCTGAGACAGCCGAGCTAGCGGTGCAGGCCAGTTTGACGGGCCACCTGGTGTTCAGTACGCTTCACACCAACAGTGCATCAGGTATTCTGCCGCGCCTGCTCGACATGAACATCGAGCCGTTCCTGATAGCTAGCACGGTACACACGGTTATCGGTCAGCGGTTATTGCGTCGCGTGTCGCCTAACTTTGAAACGTATCAGTCTTCACCGGTGGAGACCAGCGCCATTCAGGAAACGGTCGGACATCTCTTGCCCAAGAACGAAGAAGAGCGTGAGCGTGTCGCCAACGATCTTGGCTACAAAACCTTGCCCTTGAGTGGCCAAAGCGCTTATACTTTGTGCAAGGGCAAAGATACCCCGGACACACCAAAGGGCTTTAAGGGCCGGCTCGGTGTATACGAAGTGTTCAATATTACCCCAGAGATACAGGAGCTAATATTAAAACGATCGACCAGCAGCGAAATCGAGCGAATGGCAAAAAGTCAGGGAATGGTTACCATGCGCGAAGACGGTTATTTGAAAGCGCTAGCAGGGCTCACGACATTGGCAGAGGTAGATCGCGTGGCATCAGCCGATAGCGCATAAGGAAAAGGTGGAGAAATAGTAATGCAAGGTCCAAGAATCGAAATACTACTGGAAGAAGTCGTCAAGAAAAAGGCGTCTGATCTTCACTTGCAAGTCGGCTTGCCGCCGATGTTGCGCGTCGACGGTGCGCTGACCCCAGTTTCAGGCAGCGAGCTTTTGACGGATGAGACCGTTGAGACACTGATTTTTGCGATTTTGGACGAAGACCAAAAGCAGATTTTACTAAAAGACAAAGAGTTTGACTTCAGCTTTGCCTTTGGCGATCTTGGTCGTTTCCGTGTGAACGCGTTTCACGAGCGCGGTAACTTGGCCGCAGCTCTGCGACTTATTCCAAATGAGATTTTGACTATTGAACAGCTTGGATTGCCACCGATTGTCAGCAAGTTTGCTGATTACCCACGCGGGTTGGTCCTTGTAACTGGGCCAACTGGTTCCGGTAAGTCCACGACTTTGGCTGCTATGATTCACAAGATCAACCAGGAGCGTGCAGACCATATTATTACCATCGAAGATCCAATTGAATACACGCACCGTTCCAAGAAATCGGTGATTGTACAGCGCGAAGTCCACTACGACACGTATAGCTTTAGCGCGGCACTTCGTAGCGCGCTTCGTGAAGACCCGGACGTTGTGCTCATCGGTGAGATGCGCGACCTCGAGACTATCGCATCAGCTATCACCATTGCTGAAACTGGTCACTTGGTGCTGGCGACGCTGCACACCAACAGCGCTGCTCAGTCTATCGACCGCATGATTGACGTATTTCCGCCGCACCAGCAGCCACAGATCCGCTCGCAGCTTAGCAACATCTTGATGGCGATTGCTTCGCAGCGTTTGATTCCAATGATTGGCGGTGGGCGCGTAGCGGCTGCTGAAATCTTGGTAGCCACCTCGGCTGTTCGTAACATCATCCGTGAAGGCAAGACGCATCAGCTCGAGGCTGTCATCCAGACCGGTGCAGAGTTTGGTATGCAGTCGATGGACAAGACTCTGGTTAATCTGATCCACGCTGGCTCGATTACCTATGATGACGCGCGGAACTACGCGGTAGACCTCGATGAACTTGATCGTTTGATGAGAGGGTAGCCAGAAATGCTGACGTTTCACTATACCGCACGCGACCCGGCTACTGGCCAGCTGCTTAAGGCAGATGTGCAGGCCGAAAATGAGCAGGCCGCAGCCAAGTTGATCCACCAAGAGGGCTACTCGCCGATTGAAATTTCAACTGGTTCAAAAGGCGCGGCCGGCTTGCTGGATAAAATTCATCGTGTGGGCGCCAAGGACAAGGTGCTGTTTTCACGCCAGCTCGCAACGCTTATTAATGCCGGCTTGCCACTGGTACAGTCACTACGCAATGTCACTGACCAGATGGCAAACAAGCAATTCAAAGTTGTACTGAACCAAGTTATTGGTGATGTAGAAGGTGGTAGCGCACTGAGCACTTCGTTCGCAAAGCACCCGGAGATCTTCAACCAGGTATATGTTAGCCTTGTTGCTGCGGGTGAGGCATCTGGTACGCTTGACGCTGCACTGGACCGCTTGGCGACGCAGCAGGAAAAAGACGCTGAACTCATGAGTAAAGTCCGCGGTGCCATGATTTATCCGATCATTGTCCTGCTGGTCATGGTGGCAGTGGTAGGCTTTATGATCGTCAAAGTGTTGCCGCAGGTGAAGACACTGTACGAGGGCTTGCCGGGTACGAGCTTGCCGCTGTTGACTCGTGTGCTTTTGTCTATATCTGACTTTGTAATCCACTTCTGGTGGATTGTGATAATTATACTTGCTCTGGCCCTATTCTTTGGGATGCGCTGGGCCCGGACATTCGGCGGTAAGCGCATAGTAGACAAAGCAAAGCTCAAGGCTTGGCCTATCGGTCCGCTGTTTGTAAAGGTGTACATGGCGCGTTTTGGCCGTACTGCGACTACGCTGGTCGCGAGCGGTGTGCCTCTGCTACAAGTGTTAAACATCACTGCTGAAGCTGTAAACAATGTTCATATGGCCGAAGCTATTCATCGAGCTGGCGAGAAAGTGAAGGGTGGCAAGGCGCTGTCTGACTCTCTGGCAAAAGAGCCACTGTTTTTGTCGCTGATGCCAAATATGATTCGTATCGGTGAAGAATCCGGTTCATTGGAAGGTATGCTCGAAAAAGCTGCCAGCTACTACGAAAAAGAAGTGGACGACCAGGTCAAAACCATCTCAACTATCATCGAACCGGTGCTGATGGTTGTCCTCGGTGTTGTAGCGTTTATCATCGTGGCCGCAGTTCTGATGCCGATTTATGGCTTAGCAAACCAATCGTTTGTGTAGGAGTACCAGTGTAAAAATACTTGCTTTTTCCTGAAACCTTCGGTAATATTCTAAACATAAGCATAAACTTAGCAAAGGGGGCATTTGCTCATGCGAAACAAAAATACTAATAAAAGCAGCGGCTTTACCATCATCGAGGTATTGATTGTGTTGGCTATCGCTGGTTTGATCATGCTGATCGTCTTCCTGGCCGTTCCAGCACTTCAGCGTAACTCGCGCAACACGCAGCGCAAGAACGAGGTGTCTCAGCTGCTTGGGGCAGTTAATGAATGGACTAATAACAATAGCGGAACTCTTCCTGCTACATCTGCCGAACAAGCGGCTGCACTAGCAAACGCAAGCCTTAGCTTCTACAAGAGTAATGTTACTTGGGCTGCTGGTGCGCAAACAAACGCAACCACCAAAGATAAAGCTGTAATTGTTACAGGTGCTTCTTGTAGCGGTAGTGACGCAGCAGCGGGCAGCGCTCGTTCCGTAGTTGTTCTCTACACCGTAGAGGCAGGCGCTGGTGATCAGAAGCTTTGCCAGAGTTCCTAATAATCCGGTTCTACTCAAAGATCCCACAACTAAAATACAGGCTCCAGAAATGGAGCCTGTATTTTTATTTGCAAAGCTGGATATTAGGCCTAGAATAAAAGCATAAGTGTTATTTGAAAAAGAGGGACGAGTATGAGAGACCTACGAAGCCTGTTGCAAACTTTTTTCAAACGTAATCATGGGGCATATCTAGGAGTATCGCTTCTGCTGTTTCTAGGGACTTGCGCTTTCACTCTTGCATCTCCCCAGGCAACCAAAGCCGATGATTTGCCAGTTGTGCATGTTTCAGGTACATTGACGGAAAATACAGTTTGGACTACCGACAATGTCTATGTTGTTGATGACTTGCTAACTGTTCCCTCTGGAGTAACGCTTACTATTAATGCAGGAGCGGTAGTAAAGTATGCAACAGGAGGTTTCGTTAGCATTAAGGTCAACTCTGGTGCAACACTGACGGCAGCAGGTACATCTAGTAGTCCTATTACATTTACTAGTCTTCGTGATGATAGTGTGGGTGGTGATACGGCGGGAGACGGTACAACCACTGGCAGCGTAGGAGAGTATACCAGCGACATAGCCATGAATGGCGGCACTGTTACTGTTGCTCATGCTAGTTTTGCTTACGCAAACTCAGCAGTTAGTGATGAAGGAGGTAACGGTTCGACCTTAACGATGACTGACAGTGTTTTCGAACATTTGAACGAAGGAGTCAATCTAACTAGCTCTAGTGAGGCAGTTACGATGCAGCGTAATCAGTTTACGCTTGCCACCTCTGTGCATAATGGATATGCCGTAAGCGTTTCTAGCAATTCTAATGTGACTGGTATTGTGCTGGCGGGTGCTAACGAGAATACATTTACCGGAAGCGGACACAATATCGTAGTAAGGTTACGAAATTCTAACTCAATACCTACGGGAGTCACATGGACCGTTGCTAGCAGTAGTGGTGCTGTACTTGAAAGCAATGGAACCCTAACTGTAAATGGCACACTTGCCATGGATGATAGTACAACTCTAGTATTATCCCAATCTGACAACTACTCAGTGTCAGTAAATGGCGATATGACTATCGGAAAGGGTGTGATCGTGAAAAATGATACATCTGGTAGTATTAAGGTCAACTCCGGCGGTATTCTCTCCGGTGTCGGTACGTCTACTAATCCAATTACGTTTACTAGTCTAAATGATGATGGCGTTGGCGGAGATACCGCCGGAAACGGATCGACTGTGGGAGTAACAGGGGAATATTCTAGCGACATAGCCATAAATGGTGGTACCGTTGCTATTGCTTATGCCAACTTTACTTACGCAGGCCGAGCAATTGGCGATGAGGGAACTGCTGGATCAAGCTTAACCATAGCGAATAGTACATTCTCGCATGTAAATCATGTGGCCTATCTAATGAGTCACAATACTCAGGCTAATTTTGATAATGTTACCATCTCATATGCGGGTGATGGTCTCGAGATACAAAATAATATTCAAGTAGGTTTCCGAGGGAGCTTCTCCAACATTAGCGGCAAGGCTATAAAAGCATGCAATTGGAGTGATGGGAGCGATTGTGAGGTGGATGCTGCCTACACGAATTGGGGTAGTGCAAGTGGGCCTTTTGCCTCAAACCCAAGTGACAGTATGGTTTGTGGTGCAGTAACAGTCAGTCCTTGGCAATATGGAACTAGCACATATGACAAGATGTCGATATTTAATATCAAGAATTGCGATGGTTCGCTGACCTCGGAAGACCAGCTAAGTACGGCAGTATCTGGTTTCCAAAGTCGAATTAACTCCGAACAGATAGATTGCAATAACGGCTTCCAGGATGCTTGTGATCAGATACAGCGAACTTTCTCATGCATAAATGCGGCGGTTGGATTAGCGCTCTACAACTCTCCATTCCCAGCTCCTAGCTCAAGCCCGACGGATGCGGCGGCTACGTATAGTGGCGATATAGTTTCTGGGAGTACGACGTACGTTCAGGGTGTAGAGACGGGATCAACGGCGAGTAGGGCGAGTGTGCTTTCGGCAGTCGGCGAGGTGTTGGGCATATTCGGTGCGCTCACCAACGCTTACAATACGTGCAACTAACTTCTCTGATTTCTCCATTGTGGTAGGATAGAGGAAATGATGATTGTGCTTACTTTGGTTGCTTTGGCTATATTTGGGCTGATTTTTGGAAGTTTTGTTAATGCATTCGTATGGCGGCTGCACGAGCAAGAAGCGCTCAAGTCGAAGCCCACCCAGACTAAGGACAAACTGGCGAAGCTGTCTATTTTGCGCGGTCGGTCGATGTGCCCGAACTGTAGCCACCAGCTATCGGGCAAGGATCTCGTACCAGTATTGAGCTGGCTCAGCCTACAGGGGAAATGTCGTTACTGCAAAAAGCCTATATCGTGGCAATATCCGGTCGTAGAGTTGCTGACCGCAGCTTTATTTGTCGCTTCATATAGCTGGTGGCCAATGGTTCTAAATGGTTTCGGCATGTTGGCGTTTGTGCTATGGCTGGTATTTTTGCTTGGCTTCATGGCGCTGGCCGTATATGACTTCAAGTGGTATTTGCTGCCGGACAAGGTAGTTTGGCCGTTAGTCAGCTTGGCGGTGCTAGAGCTGGGTATTCATATTATCTTCTTTGGTGGCGGCTTGCGAGCTTTTTGGGAAGCGGCATTCAGTGTGTTGGTGGCCAGCGGATTCTTTTACGCAATGTATGTGGTGTCGAAGGGCAAATGGATTGGGGGGGGCGATGTAAAGCTTGGTCTAGTTATTGGCCTGTTGGTCGGTGGTCCGCTATCGGCGTTGCTAGTGCTGTATTTTGCCTCGATTTTGGGCATGTTCGTAAGTCTGCCTCTGCTACTGAACAAAAAAGTGAAGCGGTCATCGGTTATTCCGTTTGGCCCATTCTTGATCACGGCAACGATAATAGTACAACTATTTGGCGCAGATATCACTGAATGGTTTAGCCGTGTCTTTATTGGCTAAAATCTAGCATTCTACAGAAGTGCTTATGCTATAATTTGATTGTGGAAGGAAAATTATATGCCGAACCCAAGCCGGCCCTCATTGTAGGTAGTAGCCGGCATGGCGAGAAGCTATATACTAAGGGCCATGAGTAGCGCGTCGCACGAGCGCGGTTTTACCGTCGTCGAGACCCTGATCGTACTGGCCGTCATGGGTGCTCTTTTTGTCAGTGCTGTTTTGTTGGTAAGCGGTCGTGTTTCGCATGTGGAATTTTCGCAGGCGATGAACGATACGCAATCAATTATCCAACAAACTGTTAGCCAAGTCGGTGCAGGCTATTACGCCAATACTGGCAACTTTACCTGCAATGGCACCTCAGGAACACTCAATATCGCGGGGGGCGTTAATCAGCAGGGGTCGAATACAGGCTGCGTGTTTATCGGTAAGGTTATGCAGTTTGCAGTGAAAGATACCGACCCGGAAGAGTACGAAACGTATACTATAGCCGGATTGCAGAGTGGCACGGACTTGGCTAGCGCGAAACCGCTGGCGATTGCGCGAGGTTTGACGACAAACAACAGCGGCACATTCCCATCCGGTACCAGTGTGACTGGCCGGCTACACAACGGGTTGAGCGTTGCATGGATGAAGTATAATGGTATCAACGTTGGTGCAGTTGGATTTATCAGCGGGCTGGGGCAGTATAACGGCACGCAGCTTTTGTCAGGAGCACAGCAAGTAAGCCTAGTACCTGTGACAGGCACCAGCCTCAAGAACACTACTAAAAGTACGGTGGACGCTATAAATACCAACCTAGCTTCTTCACCTGTTAGTCCCAGTGGTGGTGTCCAGATTTGTTTCGCAAGTGGAGGCACTCAGCAGTCAGGTCTGGTTACTATTGGCAGCAACGGACGAGAGCTGGCGGTGACATTGCAAATTAAAGACGGTAGGGTTTGCTAGATATGCGAAAACTTGGACAGCGCGGAGATACGATTGTAGAGGTTCTAATATGTATTGCCATTATAAGTTTAATTCTATCGGGCGCCTACGTGACGGCGCATCGGAGTTCGATTGGCGTGCGCAACTCACAGGAGCATGCTGAAGCCCTCAAGCTAGTAGAGAGCCAGCTAGAGCAAGTGCGCGCAAATGTCACCGATGATGTGGGCGATGTGTTCACAGCTGCTACGCCGTTCTGTATGGTCGACACCAAACCGGTCTCCGCTTCGGTGGTGCCTGATTCCGCAAAATGTATCCAGGACAGCGCGGGTAACCCAACTACTAAAGAGCCGGCGTATCATCTGACTATTACTCGTACTGCAAGCGGCACCGGCTCATTGTTTACTATGGATGCCTCATGGTATAGCGTAACGGGTAAGGGGCAGTCGCAGGAATCAATGACGTATAGGCTGTATCCATAATGCAATACTCGCGAAAGTTGTCCAGTAGCCCAAAGAGCCAAGCAGGCTTTACTATTGTGGAATTGCTTATCGCGACACTAGTATTTTCTATGGTGCTCCTGGTTGTTACTATCGGTGTTATGACATTTACAAAGTCGTATTACAAGGGCATCACGCAGTCGAATACGCAGAATACGGCACGGTCTGTCATTGAAAATATTACACAAGCCATCCAGTTTAGTGGTGATGCAGTGACATCGCCAATTGGCACCGTGGGTTCAGGTAGCTCCGTTGGGTTTTGTATTGGCAATCAACGCTACAGCTATCAGACGGGATGGCAGCTCGTAGATGGTACGCCACAGATTGCGCTGAAACAGACCAAGCATGAACTGGTTGTGGACACGCCAGGAAACTGTAGTGGGTTAAACGCTCAGGATGTTACTAAAACGCCTAGCGGGACCGAGCTGTTGTCACCAAATATGCGAGTGGCCAAGCTTTCCGTGGCTCAGGTGGGCACAAGTGGTATGTACAAGGTCGACTTGCGCGTCCTGTATGGTGACGCGGATCTGCTGTACAGCCCGTCGGGCGATGCGGCCGGAGCAGCAGCGCCCGATGCAAAATGCCGGGCAGCGTTTTCTGGCTCACAATTTTGCGCTGAGTCCGAACTGTCATCAATAGTTGGAAAGCGCATCGAGTAGCCTCCGTACTTAAAACTGTAGTATGATAAGGATAAGCAACATGAAAAGACGAGCAGCATTACGGAATAGTCAACTTCGCTCTAATCAGCGGGGCATGGCTGCAATTATCGTGACTATGGTAACCATGGTGGTCATTAGTTTGATTGTACTTGGCTTTGCGACTATCTCTCGACGCGAGCAAGGACAAACACTGGACCAGCAGTTAAGCACGCAGGCGTTTTATGCGGCCGAATCTGGGGTCGAGGATGCACAGAATGTCATTACGGCGGCGATACAGGCAGGCAAGCCTGTGCCAGGTAAAACCGATTGCGATACTAATACTGATGGTTCTGGCTACACGCCAAATTATCCCGTCGGCGCCGCTACGACGTTAGATGCTGCACATAATGTTTCGTATAGTTGTCTGCTTGTAGATCCAGCACCAACCTCGCTGAAGTTTGATGGTGTAGGCACGGATAACGTTGTGGTGCCATTGGACGTGCCTGATGTTATAGATAAGCTAGTAGTTAAGTGGGAGCCTACCAGCGCCCCCGCGGGCTCACCCAGTACTTGTCCCGCGGCGATCACTAGTGCGTTTAGCCTGCAGTCCAAATGGAATTGTGGCTACGGCATGTTACGCATGGACTTGGTACCGACCGACGGGGCGGTGACGCGCGCTAGCTTGTCCAGTAGTACACTAAATTCATTCTTTATGCCGACACGCAATGCGGCCAGCGGTAACTTATCGTACTCAGGCAACAACGATAAGCCGAATGTTACGGCAGCCGACTGCACACTGGGCTCTTATTCCGAGTGTACTGCTACCATAATCGGCCTGCCTGCGGTAAAGAGCTTTTCACTGAGACTTACCTCGATGTATCAGCCAAGCAATCTCACGGTCACCGCATACCACGGCAGTACGCAGCTGGGGCTTTCCGGCGCGCAAGCAACTATTGACGTCACGGGCAAGGCGAATGATGTCTTGCGTCGCATTCAGGTTCGGGTGCCAGTTGGTTCGCACGCTGACTCGGCTAGCTTTGCAATCCAGAGTAATGGTTCGCTCTGCAAGCGCTTTCGCGCAACACCAAACTACTTAAGTATTCCCGCCGACATCGTAAACCCCGACACTGCTAACGACATGTGTAAGTCACAAACGTATGGTACACCGCAAGCTGGTGGCTAGTCAGAGCGTTCTGCTCGGTACATTCTGAGCGAAAACTTCCGCTTCGCTGCTCACCGTACTAAATGTACAGCTCCGCTGCGATGCTCAGTTTTCATCCCAGACTGCACTCGAGCAGAGAGCTCTGCACATTGTAGTGAACACAAATTGTACTCAGCATGATTGCTAGTTAACAGATTGAGAATTATTGTGAAAACGTTCATGAACGCTTTTGAGATGCGGGTCGGTGACGTGAGTGTATATCTGAGTTGTGGCTATATTGCTGTGCCCAAGCATGGCCTGGACACTGCGTAGGTCCGCGCCGTTCATGAGCAGATCAGTAGCAAATGAATGGCGTAATGTGTGCGGGCTGACATGTTTGGTGATGCCAGCCAACAGTGCATAGCGAGCTACCATGCGTTGAATGCTGCGTGCCGTCAGGCGGTGAAAGTTGCCAGACAGGTCAACTTTTTTGGTGCCACTGTAGCGCACGAATAACGGCTTGGTGCCGTCTTCGCGCTTCTGCAAGTAGTGGTCGACCCATTTGGCGGCGGCTGGACTAATAAAAATTGGACGGTCTTTCTGGCCCTTACCACGTACCATAAATTCGCGACGTTTGAGATTGATGTGGTCACGGTCGAGTCCCACTAGTTCGCTGACACGTAACCCTGAGCTGAATAGCAGCTCTAAGATTGCACGGTCGCGGAGGCCAGGCAGCTTGTCGAGCTTGGGTTGTGCAAATAGCCGCTCCAGCTCATCTTCGTTTAGGAAAGTGACTTGCTTGCGGGTGGTCCGTGCTAGTTCAATTTTGTCTACAGGTAGGGCTGGAATGTCGCGTTTGGCGCAGAACTTCAGGAAGCCGCGCAGTGCAATCAGGTGATAATTGGAAGTATTTTTTTGGAGTTCGTCAGAGGTATTAGTGCCGAGGCGTGCTAGCCATAACCGCCACTTGCGCACCAAGTCTGGGGTAATGTCGTTGATCTGAATATCGCCCGCAAAGTCGGATAGTCGTGTCAGGTAGTGATCGTAGTTCTGAATCGTTTTTTGTGAGCGGTTTTGCTCGATTTCGAGATACTCAAGGAAGTCTGTCTTTGCTTTACTAAATCGCATGTGCTTATTGTAGCACCGTGACCGGTTTGGTGACAGGCAAGCACATCTGTTAAAATAAGGAAATTAAACAGGAACAAATATGGAACGAACGTTAGTTATCGCAAAACCAGATGCTGTCCAGCGCGGATTGGTCGGGGAAATTACTGCGCGCCTTGAGCGCAAAGGTCTGAAGCTTATTGGTCTGAAAATGATGGCGCTAGAGAGCAACCTGCTGCAAGAGCACTACGCCGAACACTTGGAAAAGCCGTTTTACGCGGGTCTCGAAGAGTTTATGAAAAGCTCGCCAGTTGTCGTGATGGCATGGGAGGGATACGAATGCGTAAACTCAGTTCGACTGTTGGTCGGCGCGACTAACCCGCGTGCGGCTGAGGCTGGTACTATCCGCGGAGATTTTTCTATGGGTACGGGCCGCAACCTTATCCATGCGTCAGACGGTAAGGAAAGCGGCGAACGAGAAGTTGGCTTGTTTTTTGAAAAGGCTGAATTGTTCGAATACGACAAGTCCGAGTATGTGCACATTTACGAGGCGTTTGAGCGGAAGTAGTTTCTGGTCGTCGAGATAACTCTTACCCCCGCTGCGCCTTCGGCACAGTAAGAGCTCGTCGGAATAAGTGATGATACAGTCAAAGGTATGCCCCTGATTTGCTTGCAGCAAATCTGCGGCTCGTCCCACGCCCCGCTGCGCCTTCGGCACAGCATGGGCTCCTCGGAGGAAAAGAAAATATGTGAACACATTTTCTTTTCCTCCTGCGTCGCCCCTGTAGTTCAATGGATAAAACAACTCCGTCCTAAGGAGAAGCTGGGGTGAGAACCGCCTGTGGCGGTTCGCAAGGCAATCTTCTCTTGAAAACTGGTTTTTCAAAGACGAAGTTGCGGGCTCGCCGGAGGTGAGTCGAATCGATTCGAAGCCGCTTTGTGATACAGTCAAATGCATGCCCCTGTAGTTCAATGGATAAAACAACTCCGTCCTAAGGAGAAGCTGGGGGTTCGAATCCCTCCAGGGGCACCAACAGGTCTGTATAGAAATAAAACGGTTTCATGTCTGGTACAATACGCTTATGGGTGAAAACGCGGCCGGGAATGAGCCGACTAAAAAAGCAAAATATTTCGACGATCAGTTTGACGACGAAGAAGTACTGTACGTTTTTCGCAAGCATCCAATTGTTATGCGGAAAGGCGTTATCTATTCCAGTATCGCGGTGCTTCTGGGTCCACTGTACGTACTGGCACTAACGTTCTTGACACCGAACAACCTACCGTCGGTCACTTTCTTTTTCCTTAGCCTGGCCGCCAGTGCAGTCTTGGCGGGTGTCGTATTTCTGCCGTTCTGGATTACCTGGCATTTTAGCGTGTATATTGTGACTGACCAGCGGCTGATACAGATTATGCAGAGGGGATTGTTCCATCGGAGCGTAGTCGATATGAGCCTGAGCCAAATCCAAATGGTGAACTATGAAGTCTCAGGACTTGAGCAAACAATCCTGGGATTTGGTACAATTATGATGCAGACGCTGGTAGGGGACCTGATTATTCATGAGGTGCACAAGCCGGCAAAAATTCAGAAAAAAATTCTGGAAATTATGCGCGACCAAGGAGTTACTGTTACTTCGTATGGCGCACCTGCACAAATAAATGACGAACTCGATGAAGCCTAGACTCAAAAAAGTTTTCAAAAAACCGAAGCTGCCGAAGCGCGTAGCGCCGGACGCCAAGCTCGATCAAGCAATCGAGAGTTTGCCGCGCATTACCAATGAAACGGTGGCCGAACACCGCGAAGAAATGCTGTCTAGTGCGCGTAAGTACATCTATCCCTTGCAGCACACCAAGGGCCGCGTAATCAAGATTTCACTGAGTTTGTTGATCTTAGCGATCGTACTATTTTTTGCGTATGTATTCGTGGCGCTATATAGGTTCCAGTCGTCTTCTACGTTTCTCTACGGCGTAACGCGTGTGTTGCCGTTGCCAGTTGCCAAGGCGGGAAGCAGCTGGGTCTCATACGAAAGTTATCTGTTTGAGCTGCGCCACTATATGCATTATTACGAAACGCAACAACAGATCAATTTCAAGTCGGATTCCGGCAAGGAACAGCTAGCTGCGTTCCGTAAGCAAGCTCTCCAGCAGGTGATTAACGATGCGTATACCAAGCAAATTGCCGTGCAGCACCATATCAGCGTCAGTAATTCGGATGTCAATGACGCCGTGACACTACTGCGCGAACAAAACCGCTTGGGTAGTAGTGACCAAGAGTTTTCGGATGTGTTGAAAGAGTTCTGGGGCTGGTCGGTCGATGACTTCCGACGTGAGTTGCGTCAGCAGCTTCTCGCCCAGAAGGTAATCGCAACGCTCGGTACAGCAACCAACACCAAGGCACAGCAGGCATTGTCGGCGCTGCATTCGGGTCAGAAGTTTGAAGCAGTCGCCAAGAAATATTCGGACGATGCCACTACCAAGAGTAATGGTGGCGAATACGGTGTGCCGATTGACCAAAACAATCGCGATTTAGCACCGCAAGTTGTCGACGAGTTGTTCAAGCTTAAGCCGGGCCAAATCTCTGGCATTATCGACACCGGCTACACGCTCGAAATTGTCAAAGTTGTTTCGGCCAGTGACAACAAGGTGCATGCGGCCCACATAGCGTTGAACTATCAGGGGATTTCGACCTATATCAAGCCGCAAGAAGCCAAGCATTCTTCGCATCGGTTTATCTCCGTAAAATAACACTGTCCGCCTACGTGTTGATTTCATGGCCATAACTTGGTATTATTACCTCTGTTCTGGTCGTGAGGTACTCGCGGCAAGCAAAAACCCTGGGCTCGTAGTGAAGTGGTTATCACGCCTCCCTGTCACGGAGGAGATCGCCGGTTCAAGTCCGGTCGGGCCCGCCATATAAAAAGTCTCAGCGACGCTGGGGCTTTTTATATGGACAAGTTTCAACTCGTGATTGGAACCAGTGAAGAGTGAGCCTTGGCGAACGGGCCGTTCGTAGAGCGAAGACACGCGCAGGAATTTATTCCGAGCATACCGCAGCGGCAATGCACGAAGTCCGCTAGTCCGGTCGGGCCCGCCACGTTGACTAAATACTACTTTTATGGTAATATTTTTTAAACCAATAAAACAAAAACATGACAAATACTCTAGAATCCGCACCGGTAAACTACGACGAGCAGCCTCAAGCTATGGCGAATATTGAGGTGCATGATTTTGGTCGTGGGCAGATATTGCGGTACAGCCCGCCAGAAACTCGAACGGACGAATCAACAGGCGAGCCGGTCATACCGCTGGTTTATTTTCAGGGAATTAACGGTGATAATTCTTTGCCGGCCGTGATGCAAGCCCTGGGCGAGAGAGATAAGCGACCGGTGATCGCAATTCGCTACACAGGCAAATTGAAGGGTTCAGATAAGCCTCTGTCTACCGAGCCTCACGACTACGGCGAAGGAGATGTTGTGCCTGAAATCGCTAATGAGCAGGCTGATGATATGCTTGCGGCGCTTGACGTGATGGGAGTTGAAAAGGGTGATGCGGTTGCTACGTCAAAGGGCGGTTTACCGTGGCTGGTTGCCATGAAAAAGCGACCGGAGCGGTTCCGTAATGCTTATGGTGACGATGTTGCCGGTCAAGACGGGCGCAATTATAAGGAAGCGCACATTGATGCCGATCAGCATGTGCAGCTTGTCGAAACCGATAAAGGTGGCCACGGCATCGGCACCAATAGCTTAGCAATTGACAACGCGCTTGAGCAGCTGCGCGAAATGGAGCGTAAGGAAACAGCCGAATCCCAGGCTCCCCAAGTTTATTAAATAGGAAGGTTTTCAGATGTCACAAATACAAACAGAATTAGTTCCTATGCCTGGTGATGACTTTGTGTCGGACGCGAATGTTGTTTCAGATGCAAGCACGGTGATAGATGCGCCAATAGATGTAGTGTATGGATATTTGGCGCAAATGGGAAGGCGTGATGACGAAAACGACGAAGGCATAGGCAGAGGTGGATGGCCGCTGCCCGCAACCATTGAAGGAAAGTTTATCCCAGAAGACAAGCAGGCGTTGCGTGATATTAATCCGTCGTTAGCCTTAAAAGAAGGTGATGAGATGGGTGACTGGCTCGCCTTTGGCAAAAATATAGTGGCCAAAGTAGTTGAAGCGGATGGGTCCAGTACGTTGGTCTTTACTTCTGGACGTGGAAAAACCGATCTTAGCTGGGCACTTCATTTGTCTGAGCGGGAGGACGGCAAAACAGAGCTTCAGACGAGGCTAAGGCTCAATAATATCAAGCATGAAAAAGTGCTGTCTAAGATGATGTTTGTCGACCGGCTACTCATAGAGGGCTTAGGGAAGGGCATCGAAGATCGCCAGCGTGGTATTGTACCAGAGCAAAAGCAAAAAGGCGACCAAAATCAAAGCCGTGGCAGCACTAGGCGGTGTGGCGGCGTCAGCATATGTTGCTTCCAGGGTTGCTCGTCGGCGCAAGTCTAAGCACTAACATGGAACAGATATTTACAAATAGCACTTTTTATGATATGGTTTATTACGTTTTCCTAAGTTAGGAAAATCTCTGGTAATCCCCAGAGCTCTTTTGAGAGGTGAGTGCTGTGAACGCTGAAAAGCCTGTGCGGAGCGAGAAGCCTGTTTGGCCGATCAACCTGCTCATTATGGTCCTGCCGTCGTTGTTCCTCTGGAACCAGGCCCGGGTGGTGTACAAGCGCCTCGGTGGCCACCTCACGGGGACTTTCGACGACTACAGTGATTACTGGTACCCCTTGTGGTTGCTGGTCGCCGTTGTCGTTTTCGTTCTCGCCGTGGTCCTGTGCGTGACGCGCTCGCTCGCACGCCGTCATCGGCTGCGCGCCTGACGAAGCCGGACAGGCTCTGCGCACAAGCCACCAAAGAGGTCCCGGAGTGGACAGGGAGCTTCGGCTCAGCCACTTCCGGGAGGAGGACCTGAACATACGTTGCGGCCAATTGGCTACAATTTTTGCCGTCGAGGCAATTAAGTATAAGTAGGGTCCATTTTTCGTGTAGTGCCCGTTTCTTTTGCTATGATAAAGGCAATGATTAAAGGTTTTCTGCTTGATTACGACGGGGTAGTAACGTTACCGAACCACGGCGATAATGCTTCCTGGTTGTTAGCGCAAGCCATGGGTGTTAGCCATGATGAAGCGCGTGAGTTATGGGTGGATTTTTGGCCGAAGTATATACGCGGCAAGGTCGAGGAAAAAGAGTTGTGGGAAGCTGCAGAGGCAAAGGTTGGCCGAAAAATCCCGATGGACCAGCGTAACATATGGCTAACCTGGGAAAATCTGCAGCCGCTGCCGGAAATGCGCGAGCTGGTAAAAGCTTTGCGGCGGGCCGGGTACCCCGTAGGCTTGCTCACTAATATTACGTCACTTGCTGAAGCGGATGTGAGTGCACATGGCGGTTACGATGGGTTTGATTTTCTTGTCCAGTCTTGTAACGTTGGTTTTGCCAAACCTGAGCCGGAGATATACAAATTAGCAATGCAATATTTTCCGAATGCAAAGGCTGAAGAAATAGTTTTTGTTGACGATCGAGAGAAGAATCTTGTGCCGGCACAGGCCATGGGTATGCCAACAGTCTTGGCGACTTCTCCTCAGCAGATTATTGCTGACATCACGAAACTGGCGGGGCTATGACCAAACAGCAGCGGCTGGTGCTGGTCATCAGTGTGTTGGCTTCCTTTGTGGCCTTTTTGGATGGCTCGGTGGTCAATGTGGCGCTCCCGGCTTTGACCCGCGAATTGGGCGGTGGTCTGACGACACAGCAGTGGGTACTGGATAGCTATCTCGTGACGCTGGGGGCGCTCATGCTGGTGGCTGGATCGCTTTCGGATTTGTTCGGGCGAGTACGCGTGTTGGTGTGGGGGTTGGTTGGCTTTGGTGTGGCATCTGTCTTGTGTGCAATGGCGCCAGATAACTTATTTTTGATTGCTGCGCGCGGCTTGCAGGGTGTGGCTGGTGCGCTGCTAGTGCCGAGTTCACTGGCACTCATTATCTCTTCGTTTTCCGGGGCTGCACAGGGCAAAGCCATCGGCACATGGACGGCTTGGACGGGGATTGCGTTTGTTATCGGTCCGTTATTTGGCGGATTTTTGGTTGACGTATTTTCCTGGCGCCTTATCTTTGCAATTAATATTGTGCCGATTGTTGTCACGTTGTATCTTATGCGGTCGTTGCGCCAGCCTGTCGAAGCGGCGCGGAGTGTGCGAATAGACTTCAGAGGGGCAATATCGTGTGCCGTGGGGTTGGGCGGTTTGGTGTATGCACTGATTGAGGAACAGCACTATGGCTGGAGCAGCTCACTGATTTATGTGTCTTTCGTTGTAGGGGTCGCGGCATTTGGCTACTTTTTGTGGCACGAACGGCGTGTCAAAGATCCGATGCTACCCCTCGGGCTTTTTAAGAATCGTAACTTTGCATTTGGTAACTTGGCAACGGTGGCCATCTACGGTGGGCTGTCGATAGCAGTATTTTTGATCACAGTATTTGTTCAGCAGGTGGGCGGATACTCTGCTATTCAAGCTGGAATGGCTACGCTGCCACCGACGATTATTATGTTTGTATTGTCGCCGCGTTTCGGGGCGCTTGCCGGCAAGTACGGTTCGCGCTGGTTTATGGTTCTTGGCCCATTGGTTGCCGCTGTTGGCTTTCTGTCCATGCTGCGCGTTGACCAGTCGGTGCAATACTGGTCGCAGTTATTCCCCGGAATTTTATTGTTCGGGCTGGGGCTGTCAATTACGGTAGCGCCTTTAACCTCTGCAATTTTGGGTTCGATTAGTAGCCGCCAGGCTGGTATTGCTTCGGCGACGAATAACGCAGTTTCCCGAATTGCCGGCCTCATCGCGATTGCGTTCGTCGGAGTTGTGATTGGATCCGATTTGGAAGTTGCAGGCTTTCATCGCGGTGTTGTGACGATTGCGATATTACTAGGTAGCGGGGCGATTGTGTCGGCAATTGGCATCCGCAACATGAAGGCGACTGCCAGCACCCTCCAACCTGGTAGAGTAAAGAAATGAAAAAATTTATTCGCGGCAATATTCTTTGGCTGTACGACTATTTTGATAAAACAAGCGTATCCTAGAAATTTTCTCATTTTTGATGGTTGCACAAACTTTTATGTATAGCTCCGATCTGCAAGACGTGGATAGAGAGAGTATCGCGGCGTTCAAGATCGTGCTGTGGGTGATGATATTTTTGCTAGTGCTGCTTTTGCAGGTTAGTACAGCAGTAGAACTACAGACGCGTAACAAGCAAGGTCGGACTATTTTGGCTGGTGCGAACTTCATGAAAATTATTATGCGTTTGCTGACATTGGTATTATTGGCGGCGGCGGTGCCGATATTTATCAAGCAAATCCAAACGAGCGTCCACAATAGCTTGTTTTCGGTTTTCTACGTTTCACTAGGGCTGATAATTGTATTTGAGGTTTTGGCGTTCGTTGCGGCAAAGTTTTTGCGTAAGAAGTAAAACGTTCTTTGTCTTCAAAAACTTCTGCTATATAATACGCCGGAAGGGTTTTGCCACCTTAGCTCAGTTGGTAGAGCGACACATTCGTAACGTGTAGGTCGCCGGTTCGATCCCGGCAGGTGGCTCCAAAATATATTTTCTACCGAAGGTAGGGAATATATTTTGTACCGTTCACGAGAGCGAACCGATTACGACGCAGTCGCGGTTCGCTAGCAACTGAAGCGCGCAGAAGCTCGCTTCGAGCACTGGAAGGAGATATATGGCCGTTGGCCATATCCGGAGGTGGCTCCATTTATTAGGGAAAAGAGCAGCCCGAGCGGCTGGATTGACTCCAGCGCCCGGCGCGATGAGAAAAACCATAAGTTTGTCTCATATGCATTTGCGGGTATCGTATAGCGGCTATTATGCAGCCTTCCCAAGGCTGAGAGGAGAGTTCGACTCTCTCTACCCGCACCATATTTTGGGTTCGATAATTTGAACGTTTAGCGAAAATTATATACTGAACCCGACTTGCTTGGTCCTTAAAGAGAAAAAGTGCAAGCCAGCGAGAGGCTATACTCTCAGTATCCGCACCAATTACTGATTTTTTGCTGTTTCCTCGGGTGCTATAATACAAACCAATGCCTATTACAAAAAAATATTTTCACGACCGAACGGTATTACTGCTACTTGGTGCCAATATCTTTTTGACTTTTTTGGTAATTGTGTCGGTTATTTTCCGATTGCAGCTCGGTGGAGGCACGGGATTTATCGTGCAGTATCGCGCAAATCTCGGCATTGACCAGTATAAAGCCGGCGGGCTTGCAAATCTGCTAAGCTTTATCGGCTTCGCGGTTCTCATATCTGTTACCAATATTATTTTGAGCTACCGGTCGTACCATATTCGCCGGCAGTTGTCTCTGTTGGTTTTGACGCTTGGCCTGTTGTTGCTACTGTTGTGTGTAATTGTAAGTAACGCACTTTTGGCGTTGCACTGATATGACAGATATCGAAATTCCTTACGAGAAAGACCGCTCGCGGCGGTATCGATTTTTTGAGGCGTTGCCAGGTATTTTGTCGTGGCTAGTGTTGCTCCTACCGCTTATCTTGAGTTTTATTAATGTCACGCTGGCGGCGGCATTTGTCCTGGCTTACCTGTTAATTAACTTTGCACGGGCTATCGCAGGTGCTATCAGGGCGTTGCAGGGCTTTAAGCTATTGAAACAGCACCAGAAGCTAAACTGGTCAGAAATGTTGCAGGAAATTGAGGCCGGAGAGGTGCAGGACCCAAGCGAGCTGCGGCCAAAATGGCACTATGACGCACTGTTACGGCTAAAGGTGCAGCCAAAAATAGTTGAGCCGAGCGAGATTATCCACGCTGTCATTATCGCAACCTACAAAGAAGTTCGAGAGGTCTTGCAGCCAACTATTGAGTCGTTGTTGAAGTCTCACTATGACATGAAAAAAGTCATCTTTATCTTGGCGTATGAGGGCCGGGCCGGTGAAGTGACGGAAAAACTAGCCACTGAGCTTGTTGCAGAATACGGTGACAAATTTATGCATGCCATGGCCGTCAAACATCCCGAAGGCATTTCTGGAGAAGTCATCGGCAAGGGTGGTAACGTTACCTACGCTGGTCGCGAGCTCGAAAAGTACCTGAAGAAAGAGAACATTGATCCACTACGGGTGTTGGTGACAACGCTTGATGCCGACAACCGTGTTCACAAGGAGTACTTGCCGGCATTGAGCTATGTCTACACGGTGTGCCCAGACCCGGTACACGCGTCGTTTCAGCCTATTTCTATGTATACGAACAATATCTGGGATGCGCCAGCACCGATGCGTGTGTTGGCAACGGGTAATTCGTTCTTCAATATTGTGCTGTCGTTGCGGCCGCATGCACTGCGCAATTTTTCGTCGCATGCGCAACCAATGGCCGGCTTGCTCCAGACGGACTTTTGGAGCGTGCGCACTATCGTAGAGGATGGTCACCAGTTCTGGCGTTCGTATTTTTGCTTTGATGGCCACTACCGGGTATATCCGTTGTATGTGCCAATCTACCAGGACGCTGTGCTATCGGACGGCTATATAAAGACGCTGAAAGCGCAGTTCATTCAGCTGCGGCGCTGGACGTGGGGCGCCTCCGATATATCGTATGTAGTCGACAAAGGCTTCTTTCATAAAAACAAAGTGCCACGTCTCGACCTGTGGGCAAAGCTGTGGCGACTACTTGAGGGACATGTGACCTGGGCAGTGGGTCCAATACTTATATTGGTGTCAGGTTTTATTCCAGCATTATTCCATCCGCGGAGTTTTGCGGCCAATGAGCTGCCCCTGATCGTCAGCCGCGTGCAAACAGTGGCTTTGGTAGGCGCCTTGGCAATTGTCTATGTAGCCCTCAAGACGTTGCCGCCTCGGCCAGCGCGCTACAAGAACCACCGTTCACTCTTTATGGTGTTACAGTGGGTGTACTTGCCCGTAACATCTATTATTTATAATTCGTTTGCAGCGCTGAACTCACAAACCCGACTCATGTTCGGCTGGTATATCGATAAATTTGATGTTACCGAAAAAGCTGTTGTAACCGTAGATAAAAAGACAGTTAGTTAGGGTTTTGGCACAATTTCGGTTAAGGCCAAACTAAACTAATTAATCGGGTGGAACGCACCGTATTGGATGGCTGCGGCCGTGTCGAAGCGTTTTAGTACTTCGCTTGCTGTGTTTATGATAGTGGCTCCTCCTACGAGGCCGTCCGTAGATGCACTCACAAGTTTGCTTATTATGGTGTCAGTTAGCCCGCCGGCGTCTTTATTGGCGGCAGGACGGTGCCGGCAGCTCTCGTAAATACTGATAAATAATTTGTCTCGCGAAAAAGCGTGCAGCTCGCCTTTGCTGCTAACTGATAAAGCTTTAGCCAAGTCGATCGCTTCTACAGAGGTAAAAACTGCTCCGCAGTGTAGGCATTTTCGCCGCCTCCAGGTTTGGTTAGTCCGCAGCTGCGGGCGAGAGTTAATGACGGCCAGGTTGCCACGACAATATATACATACCATGACTACATATTGTCATATGGCTATAAAAAATACTAGTGGAAAACTATGTGAATATGGGGGTAAAACTAAAACCACCGAAGTAAATATTCGGTGGTTTTAGATGCCGGCTAGTTAGCGTGGCCGTTTGATTCTAATGCTAGGGGTAGTGACTGCTATCAGTTCTTCGTAGAATAGCTGAAAGCCGTCCAACACCGTTGTCTTGTTGGTACTCAAACAAAGTTCCCGTTTAACTTGATTACTTTAGCACACCAACAATGGCTAAGCAACCATAAGCGTTGGATGTCAAGATTTTTCGAAACAGCAATCGTATCTGTCTAGTTGTGTTTTCTGGCAATATGCGCTATAGTTCTTATCTGTAAATGCTAGTCTCTTAGCTCATTTGGCGCAGCCTCCTCCTGCAATGGCATTATTAGCGCGGAGGCGCTCTAGCCTGACAGGAGCAGGAGTCAAACACTTTGTTGCATTTACCACCTAGTTAGGGCTCTTAGCTCATTTGGCTAGAGCGCCGCATTGACGTTGCGGAGGTGAGAGGTTCGAATCCTCTAGAGCCCACCAAAGTAAAAGCCTCGGACCATACGATCCGAGGCTTTTACTTTGGGGTGGAGATAAACGCCGTCGTACAATAAAGTGTCGCAATTATGAGAGCCTCCGGTAGGCCGTATACCATATATGACTTCACGGGAAACAGGGGCTTTGTCATAAAAGGTATAATGGAAAAATCTTATCCACATCACCAGTGTATAAACGACAATAGTATTGTACTAGCCATATTGTACCAACATTGTTATATTGGTATGTGAGATGGGGTTCTCGGATGTGTTACTGCTCGTCGGATGACGAGAAAGCAAGCCAAGCTAGAAGAACAAACAATAAAGTAGTTTTTCTTAAGCCGAAGCTATACAATACATATTAAGCAGTGAAGCGAACTCACCACTCGCAGAGCTTCGTCGGCAGATAGAACGAACGATATCGTGCTATCACAAGTGCTACGACAGATGAATCAAATTGTTTATCAGTCGTAGAAGTCCGGTGGAACCGCCCGCTCCAGTTTGTAGCAAATATTTTGCGACATAAGGTTTGGGTCCGAGACGCGCTAAAGATTACATGCATTTGCGAGAGCATATAATCAAATAGCGCGTCTTTTTGTTTTATATAAAGGAGCAAGACATGAGCAAGCCTACTAGCAAAGATAACCTACATCCGATGCGCCACAGCCTGGCGCATATTATGGCAAATGCCGTTCAACATCTCTGGCCTGACACAAAGTTTGGTGTTGGCCCGGTAGTAGAGAATGGCTTTTATTACGACGTAGATCTTGGAGATGAAAAACTTTCCGAAGAAGACTTTGAGCGTATTGAAGATGAAATGCGCAAGATCATTAAAGCGGCCGAGCCGTTTGAGCGTTTTGAGACGAGCGTGGATGAGGCGCTTGCCTGGGCGGTAGAGAACGGCCAGCCATACAAGCAGGAATTGTTAAATGACTTGAAGCGTGCCGGCACAACGGTGGCCAAAGATTTGGATGCGGCCGAGCTGGGATTGGCCGCCGAAGGTGATGGCAAGATAGAAAACGTTTCGTTCTACCGTAATGGCGACTTTACCGATCTGTGCCGCGGTCCGCACGTAGAATCCACCGATAAAGTCGGCGCGTTTAAGCTAATGCGCGTATCCGGTGCCTACTGGCGAGGCAAAGAAGGTAATCCGCAAATGCAGCGAATCTATGGCGTGGCATTTTCAACGCCTAAAGAACTGCGCCAACACCTAGACATGCTCGAAGAGGCCAAAAAACGCGACCACCGCAAACTTGGCCAAGAACTAGATCTGTTTGTATTTTCCGATTTAGTCGGTTCTGGCCTACCACTCTTTACGCCACGCGGCACAGTATTGCGCGAAGAACTAGCAAACTATTCGAATGAACTCCGCCAAAACCGCGGATTTGAAAAAGTCTCGATTCCGCATATTACGAAAAAAGATTTGTATGAAGTCTCGGGTCACTGGGCAAAGTTTGGCGATGAATTATTCTTGGTAAAAAGCCAAGAGACTAGCGACGATTTGGTGATGAAGCCCATGAATTGTCCGCACCATACGCAAATTTTTGCCAGCAAAGCTCGTTCCTATCGCGACCTACCTATTCGTTATCTGGATACGACCATGGTGTACAGGGACGAAAAATCGGGAGAGCTTGGGGGCTTAAGTCGTGTTCGCTCAATTACACAGGACGACAGCCATGCTTTTTGTCGCCAGGATCAGATTGAGAAAGTTATAGCAGAGTTGCTCGAAGCTGCTGGCGAGCTATATGCAACAATAGGCATGAAGCTGCATGTCCGCATGTCATATCGGGATGAAAGCGACGCGTATCTAGGGCCGCAGGAACTTTGGCAAAGCGCACAATCTCAGCTAAAAAATGCAGTGGTCGCCAATAAGCTTGAGTATTTTGAACAAGACGGCGAAGCAGCTTTTTACGGGCCCAAGATTGACTTTATGGCAACAGATGCGCTTGGCCGTCAGCACCAGCTTGCGACTGTACAACTAGACTTTGTAATGCCAGAGCGTTTTGGGCTAGAATATACAGCCGAAGATGGTGGTCGCCAACATCCAGTGATGATCCATTGCGCACTACTTGGTTCACTGGAGCGTTTCTTGTCGGTATATATTGAGCATACCGCTGGGAAGTTCCCGGTATGGTTAGCGCCAGAGCAAGTCCGCCTTATCAGCGTGAACCAAGAAGAAAAAACAGTATCATTTGCCAATAAGGTTACTGAACAAGGTCGCAAGCTTGGGTTGCGAATCGTAGTCGACAACGATAACGAGTCAGTCGGTAAGAAGATTCGTAACGCAGAGCTGATGAAGGTGCCATACACGGTAGTGCTTGGCGAAAAAGAAATTGAAAGCGGACAAGTAGTGCCACGCATCCGCAAGGATATGGCGGTTAGCGAGCAAGTCGAAGCACGGTCGGTGGAGGAATTCCTGAAAACTGTTGTGCATGAGGCGAGAGCGCGTGTTAATAAAACTTCGCTCTAATCTGGTAAGATACAACGTATGGATGATGCTGGATTTCGTGCGCGCGTGGAAGCGTTAGTTGCGCAGATACCCCGAGGACGCGTGATGACCTACGGGCAGATTGCAGGTATATGCGGCAATGCTCGAGCGGCACGCATTGTTGGTGGAATTGCTCATTTTGGCGATCCGGATTTGCCGTGGCAACGCGTGGTCAACAAGCAGGGCGGTTTGGCTGCAGGCTGGCCAAACGGTGGCCGCACTGCGCATCGACAAGCACTTGAGACAGATGGCGTAACTGTCCGCGATGACGACACGGTAAACGTAGCGGAGTTACTATGGAATCCCGATCAGATATCGCTCCTCTGATTGTCATTGTTGGCGAGACAGCTTCAGGTAAGTCTGCGCTGGCTATGCAATTAGCTCAAAAATTTAGTGGTGAAATTATTTCTGCTGATTCGTGGACAGTATACAAAGGATTTGATATTGGAACGGCGAAGCCGTCGAAGGAAGAGCTGGCACTAGCGCCACACCATTTGCTGGATATTGCAGAGCCGCGTGAAGGTTTCAGCGCACCTGAGTTTAAAAAACGAGCCATCCAGGCAATCGACGGGATTGCTCGCAAGGATAAAGTGCCATTTATGGTAGGCGGGACAGGGCTGTATACTGACAGCGTATTGTTTGATTACCGCTTTTTGGCGGCGCCTGACGCGGCTTTGCACGCAGAGTTGAGTGCTTTGTCTATACATGAAATCCGCCAAAAAGTGACAGAACAGAACCTTGGGACCGAGGGCATCGATGTACGCAATAAACGTCGGCTGATTCGACTATTAGAGACGGGCGGCGCTCGCCCAGAGAAATCTCTTATGCGTCAAAATACGCTGGTGCTTGGCGTGTATGTGGAGCGAGAGCACCTGCGAGAGAGGGTTATGAGGCGCGTCGATGCTATGTTGACAGCTGGCTTGGAGCAAGAAGTGCGGCACTTGTCAGAAAAATACGGCTGGGATATAGAGCCTATGAAAGGCATCGGGTATCGCGAATGGTTTGAGTACTTTACTGGCTCGCAAACGCTGGACCAAACGCGCGACCGAATCATTGCTGCAACCATGAATTTGGCTAAGCGCCAACGTACCTGGTTCAAGCGTAACAATAGTATTCATTGGCTAACGACCGATGATAAATTTACTGAAGCTGTAGATTTATTAACAACTTTCCTGAACAAATAACTTTGTTATTGCCGGACAGCGCTGGTACAATATGCATATGATTGAGCAATTGTTTGGATCAAAGACCCGCGTTAAGCTGCTGTACTTGTTTTACAGCAACCCCAATCGCTCGTTTTATGTGCGGGAGATTACCCGCAAAATTGAAGAGCAGATTAACTCTGTACGCCGGGAGCTCTCCAATCTCTTAGCCGTCGGGATCATTACCTCGGATACGACAAACAATCGCCTGTACTACGAAGTAAATCAGAAGTTTGAACACTACGAGTCGCTGTTGGCAATGTTCGGCGGTAAGCCAAAGGCAGCAACTGCGGTCAAGAAAAAGACTGCCGCAAGTGCCGCTGACGCCCCTAATGATATTACTTCACTCGGCAACGTAGAGCTTGCCCTGTACACCGGCCAGTTTACGCGTGACGAAAGCAGCGGCATCGATATGTTGGTTGTGGGCGACGTCAACCAGAACAAGCTTCAAAAATTCGTCGCCGAACTTGAGGCGCAAGAAGGCAAAAACATCCGGTATACATTGTTTACGGTTGATGAATATCGTTATCGTGAGCAGATCCATGACCGCTTTCTCGACTCGATCAAAAACGCCAAAAAACAAATCCTGGTTGATAGACAACCTTTATTAAGTTAGATTTGTTTGAAGACCAGACACAAGTAAAGGGGAATTATGGATATACAATTTTATGGAGCAAACTGCGTAGCTGTTTCGACCGGCAAAGTCCGTGTTGTGGTGGATGACAATTTGGCCGAACTCGGCGGCAAATCGGTTACTCGACAGGGTGATATTGCGTTGTTTACGTCACTTCGGGAGGCGCAAAACCCGGCGGCCAAGATGACTATCGATGGTCCTGGCGAATACGAAGCATCTGACGTTTCGATCTACGGTATTCCAATGCGCGCACATATTGATGAGGCTAGGCAAACGAACGCCACAGTATATAAGATCGTTGCAAACGATATTCGTGTGTTGGTCCTCGGCCACGTATATCCCGAGATGAGCGAGAGCGAACTCGAAGCCGTTGGTATGGTCGATGTATTGGTCGTGCCAGTTGGCGGCAATGGCTTTACGCTCGACTCGACGGGGGCAGCCACACTTATTAAGGCTATCGAGCCAAAGATTGTGGTGCCAGTATATTATGACGACCCAAGCTTGAAGTATCCCGTGCCAGCACAGACGCTTGATCAAGCATTGCAGGGGTTGGGGATGGAACCTCGCGAGCGTGTGTCTAAGCTTAAGGTGAAGCCCACTGACCTTATCGGTGACGCAGCGCAGCTTGTAGTACTCGAAAAGTCCTAGGCTGCCACTTCTGGCAAAATAAAAACTCCGCGGTAAATGCGGAGTTTTTAGTAGTCGCCAGAAGGTTACTTAGTGGTGGCCAACAGACCTTTTTTCTTGAGCGTGCGGATAGCTTGTGTGCTGATCTTTAGCGTTACTTTTTTGCCATCTACGACGACAGTCTTAGTCTGAAGATTTGGTTTCCACACTTTCTTGGTGTGGCGCTGAGAAAAGCTGACGTTGTGTCCAAACTGCTTTCCCTTGCCGGTGATGTCACATATCTGCATGAAGTTGTTCCTTTATCTAAGGTGTTATTTTAAGTGATTTCAGCGTAGAAGTCAATCATCTTCTCGCCTAAGTCGCATGCGGACGTGCTATGCTGCTATACTTTAAGGTGAAATGTTTACGGGACTGAGCCTAACACAGATTATTATCGTGATTGTGTCGATATTGCTATCGATGGCGATTCACGAGGCAATGCACGCATTTACGGCGCATGCGTTGGGTGATACCACGGCTTCCGAAGAAGGAAGGTTAACGCTTAATCCGCTGAAGCACATCGATCTGTTTACAACTATTTTGCTGCCGGTAGTGCTGATCTTGATGCACATACCGCCGTTTTTTGCGGCAAAGCCAGTGCCCTTCAACCCGGGTCGTGTGAAGTTTGGCGAATATGGCGCCGCGCTAGTTGGCGTAGCGGGCCCGCTGACTAACTTGCTGCTTGCCGTTATTGCAGCTTTGATTTTACGTATTTTTGGTGGCTCTTTTGATGTTTCTGTGCTCAACGCGGGCGTTATCTTTGTTGAGATCAATGTCAGCTTCTTCGTCTTTAACATGATTCCATTTCCACCACTTGATGGTTCACGCTTGCTGTACGCATTTGCGCCGGAGCCCCTACAGGATTTGATGGCGCGTATTGAATCGATGGGCTTCTTTACTATTATCTTCTTTATGCTGCTGTTATTTCCCTTCATTGGTCCTGTTATCAGCAATATTGTGTTGTCTATATCGCAATTTCTCCTGGGCTAACAAGGGCGTTATAATAGATGGGTCGGGCTGTCGAACAAATGATTATCTGAATATCTATGATCTAGGATCCTCAAAATTTGTACTGTCCGTGGACGGTCCGTGAGAGTTTCCACCCTGGTTTAGTCCGGGTTAATCATATCGACGCCCGACACCTTTGTTACTTTGCCTCAGGGCGAAAAAGGAAAAGAGCAGCCGGAGCGGCGAATTTACTTCGCAGCCCCGTGCGATGAGAAAAACCGTAGGTTTGTCTCATGAAGGCTTCGGGGTGTAGCGCAGTTGGTAGCGCGTACGGCTGGGGGCCGTGAGGTCGCAGGTTCAAGTCCTGTCACCCCGACCATTTTATTATTCTTTGAGTTTTCTCGGATATCGCATATGCCATTTGACACCCGACCGTAGGTATCGGCCGGCATGACTCGGGCGAAATACGCTCAGGGGTTTGGTATGAGTAAGGCTAGTGTCATGCGTGTAGCCAATGTCGTATCCTCGCATTCTGATACGGCGACAGAGGTCGGGTCCTTCTTGATACCGCTTGAAATGTTTATCGAAGCCGCCTATTTCTCTGAAGAGTTCTCCGCGAACGGCAAACGCACCCTCAAGTAGCCATTGGACGGGCAAGTATGAAATATTTCGTTTGTGTGGAGGCAGGGGTTTTATGAACGGCCGCTCGGCCCAAAAGAACAGAGGATTGCTTTCTCGTTCATTTCCAAACCAGATCTCCTTGTCTGAAGTATCGAAGACAGCGAAACCAAGCGCACCAAGGTCGGCTTTCGTAAAATGACGACGGGCAGTGGCTACTATATCACCGCGACGCCAGCGCATGTCATCGTCTAAAAAGACAAGAATATCACCAATGTCTTCGGTCAAAATACGATTGCGGTTGCGGGTTGGACCAAGGTTCTTATCGCCAGCGATTACCTTCACTTGTGAAAACTTCTGGCAGATTGCAACAGTATTGTCGGTTGATGCATCATCGAGCACGTATATGCGGTGAACGCTTTGTTTGGTGACATAGGCGAGCAGCTCAGAAATGTAATGGGCGCTATTGAAGGTCGGTATAGCTATGCAGACGCGTATCTCTTTTTTCATGTATGTTATTGTAGCAGCCTGGTTTCATGTACTGACGTTAGCCAAAGTAGTGATTAGGCACGTATAATGCGAATATGAAAAAACTGAAACTGGACCATGAGCTTGCGACGCTAGTGTTGAACGGAGAGAAGACTAGTACCTGGAGGATTTTTGACGATAAAGATTTGTCGGTAAATGATCGCGTAATTCTGATAGATAAAGTCGATCCAGATAAGCCGCAGACCTGGAAAAATATCGGCGTAGCGACAATCAATAAGGTTATTGAAAAGCGCCTGAGCGATATCGTTGGAGATGATTTTGACGGACACGAAGAGTTTGCATCGCGTGACGAGATGTTGGCAACGTATCGGAAGTATTATGGCGCTGATGTCAGCTGGAACACACCGGTGAAAATGCTGCACTTTAGCTTCTTGCCAGAAGTTCCGTCCGACACGACGGGCGTATCTCCAAAAAATGAAAAAGTAATTATCTATGCTGATGGGGGATCTCGCGGCAATCCTGGCCCATCGGCAGGCGGCTATGTTCTAGTGGACGAGCAAAAGAACGTACTGGTTGATAAAGGGGTGTATCTCGGGGTCACAACCAACAACCAAGCAGAATACCAGGCACTCAGGTCGGCCCTTGAAGAGGCACGCAATATGGGCGCCAAAGAAGTCGCGGTATATATGGACAGCATGTTGGTCGTGAATCAGATGAAGGGGATATTCAAGGTAAAAAATCGTGATTTGTGGCCGATTCATGATGCCGTTAAAGAGCTGGTTGCGGCTTTTCAAGAGGTGAAGTTTACGCAAATTCCGCGCGAACTGAATAAATTGGCTGATGCAGCAGTGAATCGCGTACTAGACGAAGAAGCGACCAAAACACACGAGCACTAGTGGTATAATGGTGTTGTCAGATGGCTGAACGATCGCGCCTTTATATCAATTGCGCTGCAATTGGCACATTTACAATAGGCGAGGAAAGTCCGGGCAGCATAGGGCGTTGACAGTTGCTAACGGCAACCGAGGGTGACCTTAGGGAAAGTGCCACAGAAACAATACCGCCCAGTACCTTTCAGAACTTTATGCCGCAAAGATTCTCCCAAGCCGAGCTTGGCAAATCTTTGCTCTTGGTGCATCGACAGGCAAAAGACTCCAGTGCTCGACGCCGTACAGGAAGTACGGCTTACTCCGCGCTTCATCTTTTAGCCTGACGCTGCACTCAAGCCTAAAGCTCTGAAAGGTGCTGGGTAAGGGTGAAAAGAGTGAGGCAAGAGCTCACAGTCCTGCACGGTGACGTGCAGAAATGGTAAACCCTGTCTGCTGCAAGGAGGTCCGCTATCCGCCGTTCAAGCGGTAGCTGCTCGCTATGCGGGCCGACCAACCGCTCAAGTCTTGCGGCAACGTAAGACGTAGATAGATGATCGTTCTCGACAGAACCCGGCTTACAGGCCATCTGATACTAAAAGACCTCTCTTTTTCGAGAGGTCTTTTAGTTGAACTAAGTTTCGTAGGGAAGTTCTAGGAGAGTTTTGCTGCGCCGACAACTGCCTTGAATGCGGCTGGTTCATTGACGGCGAGTTCGCTCAAGACTTTGCGGTCGAGCGTAATGTTTGCAGCTTTCAGGCCGGCAATCAACTTGCTGTAAGTAGTACCGTTCAGGCGAGCTGCTGCATTGATGCGGGCGTTCCACAGAGAGCGGAATGTGCGCTTCTTGTTGCGGCGGTCGCGGTATGCGAACTGCAGTGACTTGGTGACGGCTTGTTTACCGCGCTTGATGCTGACCCGGTTTGGGTGTGACATGCCTTTTGTTGCGCGACGAATCTTCTGGTGTTTCTTGTGGGCGGCTACGCCTCGTTTTACTCGCATTGGTTAGGCTCCTAGATTGCGTTTAATGGCTTTGGTAACAGTTTTGCCAAGTGTTTCCAGACCGGCAAGTTTGCGCTTGCGGGCGCCGCTTTTCTTCTGAAGAAAGTGACTGGCATGTGAATGGCGGGCGCGGACTTTGCCGTTCTTGGTCAGTTTGACTCTGTCTTTGGTGCCGCTATGGGTTTTTAGTTTTGGCATTTGTATTGCTCCTTATCACGAAACTTAGTTGTTTGCCGGCTAGCTGCGGCTGTTGGTCGAGGACGATGGATTCACCAAGGTCCGAGATAATTTTCTCAGCAAGCTTAAAGCCTAAATCTTTATGAGCGAGTTCACGGCCACGGAAGAAGACGGTAATCTTCACTTTATGTCCGACTTCGAGGAATTTGGTGACTTTGCCGAGCTTGACTTGCATGTCATGCTCGCCGATTTTGAGGCCGAGGCGCATCTGCTTTACATCGAGCGTTTTAGCAGTCCGCTTGTTTTTTTGCTGCTGCTTGGTGCGCTGATAGTTAAACTTGCCCCAGTCGACGATCTTTGCGACCGGTGGGTTTGCCTCCGGCGAAATTTCGACTAAATCGAGTTCCTGATCTTGCGCCATACGAAGTGCTTCGTTGCGCGACAAGATACCAAGTTGCTTTCCTTCGGAGTCGATGACCCGTAACTCCGGTGCCTGAATAGCTTGATTCAGACGAGTGTGCTTGCTGATAAAAGATCTCCTTAAAATGGTTTTTATTTATGCGTCCTAGTGTAACAGATATCACAACAGGGGTCAAACACTTTCTATTGTCTCTGGTAATCTACAGTTCGAGCGTATTTTGTGCTCGGAACTGGAGCGCTTCGGTGATGTGCGGCGTTTCAATAGTCTTAGCATTTTCCAGATCAGCAATAGTGCGGGCAACCTTGACGGTGCGCATGTAGCCACGGGCAGATAGGTCAAGCCGCTGCGAGGCTATGTCCAATAGTGATTTCGCGTCTGGTGCTAGAAATGAAAGTTGTCGGAGATCATGGTTGGTCATATCGGAATTTAATTTTGAGCTGTCGTTGTAGCGTTTTTTCTGAGACTTCCTTGCAGCAGCAATGCGCTGCCGAATGTCATCGATGGATTTTTTCTCAGAAGTTGTTGCGAGTAGTTTTTCATGTTCAACCGTATCGACGTTGACGCAAATGTCTATGCGGTCCAGAAGCGGGCCCGAAAGTTTGCGCATGTATTGATTGATCTGATGAGGTGAACATTCGCATACACGGTCCGTGCCGTAATAGCCGCATGGACAGGGGTTGGCGGTTGCGATGAAAATAAAGTTGGCGGGATACCCTACTGTTTCTTTAGCGCGGGAAACGGTAATAGTTTTGTCTTCAAGCGGTTGGCGTAATGCTTCGATGGTGCTTCGCGAGAACTCTGGTAGTTCATCAAAAAACAGTACGCCGCGATGTGACAGGCTGATTTCGCCTGGCCGGACGTTATTACCGCCTCCGACCACAGAGATGTGGCTGGCGCTGTGATGGGGTGCTCGCAGGGGACGTTCAGTAATAAGTTTTTCGTATTCGTGGCCGGCTAGGCTGTGGAGATGGGTGACTTCGAGCATTTCTTCGTGACTCAATGCAGGCAAAAGGGAGGTGAAAGCTTTGGCGAGCATGCTCTTGCCAGTGCCGGGAGGGCCGCTCAGCAAGATATTGTGACCGCCGGCGGCGGCAATCTCTATGGCACGCTTTGCCTGGGCTTGTCCCACGATATCGTCTATGTCGTGAGAAGTGGTGCTTTCTTCGGTGGGGATATGTATGCCGTCGTGTGTTTGGATGACTGCGAGTGGGGCGGTACCAGTAAAGTGAAGATATAGCTGCTGCAGAGTCTCGAGCGGCACCAGCTCTATGTTTGGTACAAGTTGGGCTTGTGTCATGTTTCCAGCTGGCACATAAAATCGTTGAATGCCGTGCTTTCTACCCCCGAGGAGTTTACCGATAATCCCGCGAACTGGCCGGATGGTGCCATCTAGGCCAAGTTCGCCGATGAAACTCTCATTTTTCTGGGGCAAAGTGGCGAGCTGTTTATCTGCGGCAAGTATAGCGACAGCTATAGCAACGTCTAGGCTGGCGCCATCTTTGGGAATATCGGCAGGTGCCAGGTTTATGCTGATTCGTTTCTTTGGCAGCTTGAGCCCGGAGTTGGTGAAGGCTCCACGCAAACGCTCTTTAGATTCATCCACGGTCTTATTAGCAAAACCGACAATAACAATGTTCGGGAGACTGTTCGAAATATGGCATTCAATGTCGACAGGAATGCCGTCTGCGCCTAGGCTAATAATACTTTTGACGATCGCGCTCATAAGTCCTAATATTTGCTAAACTGCCTATTAATTGCAACCATTTTCGTAAAAAGTCTGGGCGGACCAGAGCCTGTACTAGTTAAAAAATACTTTTTGGTTGAGTAGTTTATTAGGTAGCTTTATGGCGGCCAGGCCTATCCTTATAAAGAAACAACGACTTGCGAGAAGTCGTTGTTTACAGATACGATTTTTGTTTTTGAGCACTTTTTTTGTTCAGTGCTACGCTTATAGTAATCGATTAGGTTTATAGCTGTCAACGCGAATTTTTGAGAAATTTTATAAAGCTGTGTATAACTTATGCGCTGTGCGCCTACTATGAAATAAAAAGTCGCTGTCGCCGCGTAGAAGCTTATGCCTAGTCTTGACATTTCAAGAGCTTTGTAGTAGCATGAAAGAGTAAGTTACAAAAACAAAAACACTTACAATTTGAGTACCGTGAATCGTCGCTCGAACCGCCCTAAAGGCGGCGAGAGCGGTCAGTCAAAGCCAAAAGGCGGTAAGCGCTAAATAATCTATTTAATGAGCGGTTTTACCGCCTGCGGCTCCAAGAAAATGAGATTTATAAAACCGCAGGACTTTCCGGCGGTTTTTTATATAATAATGAATATGATGCGTAAACGATTTACCTCCAAACCAACACGATTAGTGGGCCTGTATATTGTAACCGCATTATTTTTGATGATTACTGATCCTTCGCGGCTACCGTCTGTTTTTTTGATAGTACCGTTTGCTGCGGTATTTATGTGCCTATACGGTACTATTATAGTCACGGTAGAATTTTTCCGGTCCGAAGAGAGCGAGACGATTGCCGGGCTGAAGGTACGACGTCCGCGTTTGTTAGCGGCGGTAACGGCGGGCTTCCCTGTGCTGCTTCTAATTCTACAATCGATTCTTCAGCTTACGATATGGGATGTTGCTATAACATTGGTGATTTTCTTGCTGGTGTATATGTACGTTTCCCGTAGCAACGTTAGGTTTTTTAATCGCTAGGGCCTATAGCCGCAAGCAGGTAGTTTATAAGTAGCTTTCTTAAGGTAAGACGCTGTATACTATATAAGAGTATGTTGCCAAGTGATGAGAAAGTCCCGGCTCCAAATATGTCGTCATCCATCGAATCAAATAGAGGATCGATGACTCCTTTGCAGAACCCGCTGCACGATATCTACCGCGAACATCTGGAGCCTAAAAACTCAAGCACGGTAAATCAGCCGCCAGGTTCTGCTGCTCAGCCTTATACACCGATTCCATCTGCCGGACAGCAGACACCTTCCGTGCCTCAGCTGTCGCTAAATCAATCGCGAACTACGGCGCAAAATGATAGTGATGACGAGGCAATTTGGATGCAACGAGCAAAGACTGTTGTAGAACAAACTCAAAATGATCCGTACAGAAGGCTGCAAATGATACAGCAGCTGCAGGCTCAGTATCAGTCCGAACACTTTAGAAAAGATACGGGCGGGGTATCGGGTAGTTAATATGACAACGTTACTCTTTGTATTCTTTTTATTTTTTCTTGCAGTAGCTAGTGTGGGGCCGGTGCTGTGGCTGTATGCTCGCCAGCAAGCTCGTGAGCAAAAAGGTTACGAGCGTGGCCTTAAAATGACGTCGCTACTTATACATCTGCCACCTATTAGCGAAGACACTGATCGAGGCAATCGAGATGCTCGGGATCTCGTAGATGAAAATATTTCTAAGGCACAAATTGTCTACAACATCATTGCCAGCACCTACGAAAAAGGTTTTAAGTCAAAGCGATATGGCCAGGAGCATTTTGCCTTTGAAGTGCTTGGTTCTCAAGGTTTTGTGTATTTCTATACGCTTGTTCCTGTGGAGCTGACAGAGGTAGTACGTCAGGCCATCGTTAGTGCATATCCGTCTGCTCGACTTGAAGAAATGCCCGAGCACAATATTTTTAACCAAGTAGGTAAGATTAGCGCAACCACTGGCGGTGAACTTGTGCTCAAGGAAAACTTCGCGTACCCCATCGCCACCTATCAAGATTTGAAGCGTGATGCCATGCAGGCGCTACTGAACGCTCTGTCTACTTTGGGCAAAGAGGATGGAGTGGCCGTTCAGATCATGTTCCGTCCGGCTGATCCTTCTTGGCGGAAAGCTGCCCACAGCGTGGCCAGCAGTAAGCGGAAGGGTAATGATAATAAAGGTGGTGCAGAGAAAGCGTTCAGTACGTTACAGCAGCTAGCAGTAGCCTTTGTAAAACCTCCTGAAGCAAAAGAAGACAAGGGCGGTGACAAACACGAACTCTCTACGCTCGACCAGTCAATCTTGGACTCCATCGACGACAAAACAAGACATCCAGCATATGAAGTACTCATTCGTATAGTGGTGTCCTCTAATGTTTCTCAACGAGCCCAAGCAATTTTGAACAACATTGTTGCGTCATTTGCATTGTTCGACGCGCCTGGCAAGAACGGCTTTAAGTATGTCCCAGCGAAGGATATGAATGAGCTTGTAACAGACTACGCGCTGAGATTTTTTCCGCAACAAAAACAAAAAAGTATTCTTAACTCCGTAGAACTTGCAACAATATTTCATTTTCCTGACCAGCACAGCATTCCTACTTCCCAACTGGAACGGCAGGACTCCAAGCAAGTGGATGGCCCGCGAAATATTCCGGAAGAGGGCCTGCTTCTTGGCTACAACGTCTTCCGTGGCGTAAAGAAGCCCATCCGTGTGGCGTTGCAGGATCGTCAGAGGCATATGTATGTAGTCGGACAGACCGGTACCGGTAAGTCAACCTTCCTAGAAAATCTTGCACTACAGGACATGATGAACGGTAATGGATTTGCGTTTGTGGATCCACATGGTGATACGGCGGAAAAGATTCTAGCCATGGTTCCACGCGAGCGCACCGAAGATGTGATTTACTTCTCTCCGTCAGACATGGAGTATCCGATGGGCTTGAACTTATTCGAGTTCGATAATCCTGACCAAAAAGACTTCCTAATTCAGGAATCTTTGAACATGCTGTACAAACTTTATGACCCACAGCATCAAGGGATTATGGGCCCTCGGTATGAACACCTTTTCCGTAATGCAGCGCTTGCTGTTATGGCTGATCCAGCCGGCGGAACGTTTATTGATATTCCAAAATTGTTCCGTGATCCGAAATTTGTGGCGCAAAAATTACAACATGTGAAAGACCAGAATGTACTAGAGTTCTGGCAGAAAGAAATGCCACAATCACAACGTTCTAATGAATTTGGTGACGTAGTTAGTTGGTTCGTCAGCAAATTTGGTGCGTTCCTGTCTAACGAGATGATGCGCAATATTATTGGCCAGACCAAAAGTGCGTTTAATTTGCGTGACGTTATGGACAATAAAAAAATCCTGCTCGTAAACCTCAGTAAAGGCCGGGTGGGCGAATTGAACTCCAAATTGCTCGGTATGATTTTCGTCATGAAGTTCCAGGCGGCTGCTATGAGCCGCGCAAATATTCCAGAATATGAGCGCAAAGACTTTTCTCTATATGTAGATGAGTTTCAGAATTTCTCGACTGACTCGTTTGCAACCATCATGTCTGAGGCGCGAAAATATCACCTGAACCTAATCGTAGCGAACCAGTTTACTACTCAGCTTACTGACGAGATCCGTGACGCTGTGTTCGGTAACATGGGTACGATCGTGGCGTTCCGTATTGGCCAGAACGATGTTGAGGCATTAGGCCGGTACTTCCAGCCAACATTTGACGGTGACGACATTTTACGCGTACCTAACTATAATACGATCATCCGTACACTGGTCGGTGGTGTGCCCACGCAGCCGTTTAGTATGGCGACCTTACCGCCGCTTGGAGATCCTAACCCTAAGCTTGCGGCAGCTTTGAAACAGCTCTCTGCGGCAAAATATGGACATCCAAAAGATGCGGTGGAGAAGGATATCTTTGCGCGTATGGCCACAAAGGCTGATCCAATGCCGGCAACGCCGCCTCCGGCGCCGTCGCGCATGATGCAGCCGGGCGCCGTCCCTCAATCGCCGTGGGCTAGCACTGCACCTGGTATGGCAACGCGGCCTTTAGCAACCCAGGCGCCAGCTAGCTCGCCATTTAACTCTTCGCTAGCCGCACCGCCACAGCCGGCACTTGAGAAGTCGCCATCATTCTTGGACGAATGGCTAACGAAACGCAGCAAGAGTGCAGCAACGACCTTGAAGTCAGAAAAAGCTAAGATTGAAAGAGAACAGGAAGACCAGCTCAAATCGGCACCAGCGCAACCAAATGTGATTCATCCGACCGAAACTGCCAAGCCAGAATCTACGCAACAGCATGAAAATGTTCCGAAGAAGTTCGAGAAGTCTGAACAGCACGCGCACAAGCCGAACCATGAGCATGGCAAAAAGCAATCGCATAAAGATAACGGCGTCAACGCTCAGCGTTCGCCACAAAGTACGTCGGAGGACAACAGTAGGCCGGCTGAGAGTTCGGCAAAGTCGTTTGCGCCAACACCTGCATCTAATGAGCCTACAAAGTCTAAGCCGGCCTCCGCGGACCCCACGGAGCTTTCGCTGCAAAGTCCTTTAGAGAACGAGTTAGCGCATGGCGACACCATATATATAGACCAAGATGGCAATATGCATACGGGTAGCCAAAAACCCGGTGGTGCGTAGTCCGTAAAGCTTGTTTTCGGGGTGCTATCAGGGTATACTAGACCGTAAGTAGTGGGAACAAAAAATCCATTCTAAGGTCAAGTGAGGGTTTCTAGTGGCTGATAAACAAAAAGAATATTCCGCAAATCAAATTCAAGTGCTTGAGGGTCTTGAGCCCGTCCGTAAGCGGCCGGGTATGTATATTGGCAGTACTGACGTAGTTGGCTTACACCATTTGGTATGGGAAATTGTCGACAACGGTATTGATGAAGCTCTAGCGGGTCATGCAACGTGGGTATCGGTGGAAATGTTGGCCGATGGCGGCATTACTGTTATTGATAACGGTCGCGGAATTCCAACCGGTATGGTTGCCAAGACTGGTAAGAGCGGTGTCGAGACAGCGCTAACTATCTTGCATGCTGGTGGTAAGTTCGGCGGCGGTGGCTACAAAGTCTCTGGCGGCTTGCACGGTGTGGGCGTGAGCGTAGTGAATGCTCTGTCTACGAAGATGATTGCCACGGTTTACCAAGATGGTAAGATCTATCGTCAGGAGTATGCAGTTGGTGTACCTCAGACAAAGCTGGAGGTAGTCGGCAAAACCGACAAGCGCGGTACGGAGATTACGTTCTATCCAGACCAAAGTATCTTTGAGACTATCGAGTTTAACTACAGTACGATTTTAGATCGCTTGCGCCACGCCGCATACCTGACAAAAGGCGTCCGTACTTCATTGCGCGACCACAAGACCGGTAAAAGCTATAGCTTTTACTTTGAAGGCGGTATCCAGTCTTACGTAAAACACCTGAATATCGGTAAAGAAGTAGTTGACGAAGATGTCTTTTATGTCGACAAAGAAATCAAAGAAGTTCAGATCGAGATCGCTAGTCAGTACACTGATAGCTACAACGAGACTATCAAGTCATTCGCTAACAACGTCGTGACACCTGAAGGTGGTTCACACCTTACCGGTTTTCGCTCAGCGTTGACGCGTGTCGTCAATGACTATGCACGCAAGAACGGTCTACTCAAAGAAAAAGAAGAAAACCTGACCGGTGAAGATTGCCGCGAAGGTATGACCGCAGTTATTCTAGTCAAATTGCCTGAGCCACAGTTTGAAGGTCAGACTAAGAGTAAGCTTGGCAACCCAGAGGTTCGCGGCTATGTTGAGCAAGTTATGACCGAATACTTTACGTATTATCTTGAGGAGCATCCTGGTGTAGCTAAGAAAATTGTGGGCAAGGCGCTATTGGCGGCTCGTGCTCGTAAGGCTGCACGCGCAGCGCGGGACAATATCCTCCGCAAAGGTGTTCTTGATGGCGCTAGTATGCCTGGCAAGTTGGCCGACTGTAGTAGCAAGGATCCGGCAAACTCAGAGATTTACCTTGTAGAGGGTGACTCAGCCGGTGGCTCAGCCAAGACAGGGCGTGACAGCAAGACGCAGGCAATTTTGCCGCTTCGCGGTAAGGTTCTAAATGTCGAACGTGCGCGTCTCGATAAGATGCTAGCTAACAATGAAATCCTAAGTCTTATCAAGGCTTTGGGCGTGGGTATTGAAGATTCATTCGATGTCTCGAGCCTCCGCTACCATCGCATTATTATTATGACGGATGCTGACGTTGACGGTTCACACATCTCTACATTGCTACTGACATTTTTCTTCCGCTTTATGCAGCCAGTAGTGGACGGTGGTCATGTGTATCTAGCAAAACCGCCCCTGTTCGAACTCGTTAAGAGTGGTAAGAAAGACAACGTATTCATCTACGATGAGCCTGAGCTTGACGTAATTCTGGATGCCGCCATCGAAGCGCGTAAGAAAGAAGGTCTCAAGGTAAATCCTGAAGACGAACGTTACAAGCAAGCTGGTTTCATTGAACAGAAGCGCTACAAGGGTCTGGGTGAGATGGACGCCGAGCAGTTGTTCGAGACGACCATGAACCCAGAAAAGCGCGTGCTGGTTCAAGTAAAAGTTGAAGATGCCGAAAAAGCGGATGCAATTTTTAATAAATTGATGGGCACCGAAGTAGAGCTGCGCAAAAACTTTATTCAGGCAAACGCGAAATTTGTGAAGGATTTGGATATTTAATATGGCTGACAACGATATCAACCCCAACGAAGAACCTAACAAAAACGAGGCTATAGAGCCGGACGAAATTATCAATCCGGAAGTGTCAATGGAAGATCGCCGCCGCGGTGTGGCCTTGGCGGCTGACGACCATAACTCCGGCCACTCCCGTACAGTCGAAAATCGCTCGGTAGAAAACGTCATGGAAGACAGCTATTTGCGCTATTCTATGAGTGTTATTATTGACCGCGCATTGCCAGATGTGCGTGATGGCTTAAAGCCAGTGCATCGCCGCATTTTGTACACGATGTTTGACTCTGGCTTGCGTTCTACGGCACGCCACCGTAAAAGCGCTACTGTCGTCGGTGATGTCATGGGTAAGTACCACCCGCATGGTGACAGTTCTATTTATGACTCCATGGTCCGCATGGCCCAGAGCTGGAGCATGCGCTATCCGTTGGTAAATGGCCAGGGTAACTTCGGTTCGATGGATGGAGATCCACCGGCCGCGTACCGATATACCGAAGCCAAAATGCAACGCGTCGCGGATGAGCTCTTGGTTGACATTGATAAAGACACCGTTGATTTTCGTGATAACTACGATGGTACTCGTCAGGAGCCAAGCGTATTGCCGGCCAAGCTGCCAAACTTACTCTTGAATGGTCAGATTGGTATTGCCGTGGGCATGGCGACCAGTATTCCGCCACACAACTTGACTGAACTTGTCGACGCGACGATTGCCATGATTGACAAGCCAGAAGTGACACTTGACGAACTGCTTGAGTATGTAAAAGGTCCTGACTTCCCAACCGGGGGTGTCATATACGGTAAAGAATCTATCCGTACGGCATACGCAACTGGTCGTGGCGGTATTGTTACTCGTGGTATTGCCGAGATTGTGGAAGGCGCCAAGGGTCGTCACCAGATTGTTATTTCCGAAATTCCGTACTCTTTGAATAAAGAAAGTTTGGTCATCAAGATCGCTGATCTTGTCAAAGAGAAGAAAATTGCTGGTGTTTCAGATCTGCGTGATGAAAGCGCGCGCGGCAACGTGCGCATCGTTATTGACCTCAAGAAAGATGCGTATCCAAAGAAGCTGCTAAACCAGTTATATAAGCTAACACCACTTCAGACGGCATTCCACTTCAACATGATGGCGCTGGTCGACGGCATTCAGCCGCGCGTGCTGGGGCTACAGGATATCCTGAAGGAGCACATCAAGCACCGCCAGATAGTCGTGCGTCGCCGCACCGAGTTTGAGCTGCGCAAAGCCAAAGACCGCGCACATATTTTGGAAGGCTTAAAGATTGCGCTTGATCACATCGATGAAGTCATCAAGGTTATCCGTGCCAGCCAGACATCAGAAGAAGCCCAAAAGAACCTTATCGAGAAATTTGGTCTGAGCGAAATCCAGGCGAAGGCTATCTTGGCCATGCAGCTACGTACTCTGACTGGCCTAGAGCGCGACAAGATAGAGGCTGAACTCGCAGAGCTGATGAAACTTATTGGTGAACTTGAGGCAATCCTGGCTGATGAAAAGAGGATCCTCAAGATTATCAAGGACGAGCTCAAAGATCTCCGAAAACAGTATGGCGACGAACGCCGTACGCAGGTTATTCCGAGCGAGCTCAACAAGCTGAGCGACGAAGATTTAGTCCCCGATGAACAGGTGGTCGTGACGCTTACTTCGGCGAACTACGTCAAGCGTAGCCCGATCGCTGAATACAAGCGACAGGGTCGTGGCGGCAAGGGCCGTCGTGGTATGGCGACTCGTGAAGAAGATGTGATTGAGCATGTCGTCAACGCGAGCACACATGACTTCCTGTTATTCTTTACGAACAAGGGCCGCGTGTTCCGCCTCAAGACGTATGAACTGCCTATGTCGAGCCTCAACGCTAAGGGTGTGGCGCTTGTAAACTTGCTGCAGTTGCAGCCAGAAGAAACCGTTAGCTCCGTCATCAATGTTAGTAAGCAAAGTGCCGAAGGCAACTTATTTATGTGTACGGTTCGCGGTGTTGTCAAGAAAACGCCATTTGAACAATATAAGAACGTACGCAGCTCAGGTCTGATCACTATCAATCTTGACGAAGGCGACGAACTGAAATGGATTCGCATGACTAGCGGCAAGCACGAGATTCTTATATCTACTTCGCAAGGCCAGGCGATTCGCTTCCATGAAAAGGATGTCCGGGCTATGGGCCGAGCATCGCGCGGCGTACGTGGTATTCGCTTGCGCGCCGATGATCAAGTGATTGGCATGGACATAGTGGAAGAGAACTCCAGTATCTTTGTCATAAGTCAGTATGGTTATGGAAAACGCACCAAAGTGGCACAGTTTACACCGCACGCTCGTGGCGGTGTCGGTATCCGTTCGGCAGTAGTGAACTCCAAGACCGGCCGCCTGGTAGGCGTGAAGACGCTCAAAGAAGATGATGGTCAGGAAGTGATTATCATCTCGCAGCAAGGACAGACTATTCGCCTAGGCCTCAAAGACATCCCGGCGCTTGGCCGTGCTACGCAAGGTGTTCGCATCATGCGCCTGAACGGCAAAGACGAGGTTGTATCTCTTGCACTGGTCGACAAAGTTGACGAAGAAGAATTCGACGATACCGAAGAAACGTCTGGTGAGTAGCGGCACTTTTAGGCGGTGGTAAATAAAACAACCATTGTTGCTAAGATAATCTGTTGACATAGGTTAGTTTTATCGATATGATTGTACGAGTTTCTGAGGTTTCTATTAAGACGGCTTCAGAAGCACGTTAAAAATTGAATAGTGCAAATCAACGTCAGTTCACTTTGTGAATTGTTTTAAACAAGTCCAGCCTCTTCCGGAGGTTGGCAGTCAGTTTCGACTGAAGTTTAGATTAAATTCTTTTTTTGGAGAGTTTGATCCTGGCTCAGGATGAACGCTGGCGGCGTGCCTAATACATGCAAGTCGAGCGGTAAGGCTCTGCACTTAGTATTTGATCGTGATAGCATCAGCTTGAACGGAACAGCTTGCTGTTCATCGCTTCATGCGAGGCTATCGCAGCAAACTGAATTAACTCTGGGCTAGAGGAAGTGAGGCGAGGGAAGATCGAATAATAAGTGTAGAGTACACGAGCGGCGGACGGCTGAGTAACGCGTAGGAACGTACCCCAAACTGAGGGATAAGCACCAGAAATGGTGTCTAATACCGCATGTGCTCTAAGGAGTAAAGCTTCGGCGGTTTGGGAACGGCCTGCGTCTCATTAGCTTGTTGGTAAGGTAAAAGCTTACCAAGGCGACGATGGGTAGCTGGTCTGAGAGGATGATCAGCCAGACTGGGACTGAGACACGGCCCAGACTCCTACGGGAGGCAGCAGTAGGGAATTTTCCACAATGGGCGAAAGCCTGATGGAGCAACGCCGCGTGCAGGATGAAGGCTTTAGGGTTGTAAACTGCTTTTATATGTGACGAATATGACGGTAGCATATGAATAAGGATCGGCTAACTCCGTGCCAGCAGCCGCGGTCATACGGAGGATCCAAGCGTTATCCGGAATTACTGGGCGTAAAGA
>Ga0207647_10000088_pt1 | contig 70267 bp, 63 predicted proteins | sample KBSCornC2_FD_184295 | JGI IMG/M metagenome (GOLD analysis project Ga0207647, IMG submission 184295) | Corn rhizosphere microbial communities from Kellogg Biological Station, Michigan, USA - C2 (SPAdes) (version 2) | ecosystem: Host-associated > Plants > Roots > Rhizosphere ...
TTGTTTTCATCAATTCAATTTTTCCAGCAGTATTAAAACAAAAACCCCTGCAAGTTATTGATGCAGGGGTTAATTCAATTGTTTTGTACCGCGTACGGGATTCGAACCCGTATCACCACCGTGAAAGGGTGGTGTCCTAGCCCTTAGACGAACGCGGCTCGTTTTTGGGACGGCAAAGATAGGTTCCGGTGTTCTCGCTTCCAAAAAATTTTAAAATAAAAAAGTCCCGTAAACACGGGACTTATGCTGTTTAGCAATCTTTTATCGTTTTGCCACATCAAATTTTCGGAAGATGCTTTTTACAGCACTCTGAATTTCTTTGCTGGTTAAATTACGGCTGTTCACTTCATCGGTTGTCCAACCTTGCCAAACCGTTTTTTCGGTTCTTGCATCAATCACACTAATTGTTACCGTACCCTCTTTCACCGGGCTATCATAACTATCATATCCCATAAATTGGGAAGGATAATAAAGAGCAATCCAACGACGTGAATAAGGATTATAAATGTAACGGCTGAATGGTTGAGAATAAACCGGATCATTGTTTTGTTTTATGTTGTTTTCAACCAAAACATCATAACTGATTAAAACATCAGGTCTGTGCTTCGATTCCTTCCACCCGGTTTTTGCCAATTCGGCATCAACAGCCTGACGAATTTTTCTCTCTGTCAGATCTGAAACTTTCGTTTTGGCAGAATCGTTTTGGCTGGCTTGTGATTCAACCCATGCATAAGTATGATAGTCGTTCAAATTAACTGCATCATCTTTTTCGACATGGGCAACGCTTGCACAACCCGCCAGCAACAAGCCGGAAAATGCAGCGATGATAAATAATTTCAGGTGTCTCATATACTTTCTTCTCCTTTTTATTTTATACACTTAAAAGACGCAAAAACTGTGCATATATTTTAAAGGAGATGTGAAATTTCAATAAGAAACAAACAAGTTGCAATGCAGCTGCAGAAAGAGTTTCAGAAGGCAAGCAAGAATACTTTTCCTTTTATGTTGTTAATCTATTTAACAGTTAAGTCAAACCGATTTCGAAATGTTTTTCCGGGATTTCGATATCGGCAAAACCTTTTTTTATCAAACGGTCTTTGAAAGCAATCTGAACATCATATTCTCCATGAACAAGGAAAAGTTTTTTCACGAGTTTTTTATCCTGGCAGGCGAGCCATTGGGAAAGATCCTCATAGTCGCCATGTGCACTCATACTTTTGATCTGACCAATCTCTGCGTGCACTTCATGCTCAATTCCGAAAATTCCAACTTCTTTTGCCCCGGCTAACAATCTTCCACCTAATGAGTGCGGCTCACAATAACCTGTTAGCAAAATTGAGTTGCGACTATTTTCAATGTTATTGCTAATGTGATGTTTTACTCTGCCGGCTTCCGCCATACCGCTTGCCGAAATAATTACACAGGGGTTATTGCGATAGTTCAACATCTTTGATTCCTCAACCGATTTTATGTAATGCAAACCTTCAAACTGAAATGGATCGTTATCACTTTCCATTACTTTTTGAATCGTTTCATTGAAATACTGGGGATATTTTTTGATGACATCTGTTATGGAAGCGCTCAATGGACTGTCTAAAAAATAATCAAGCTTTGGCAGGCGATTTTCCAATTCCAACTGGTTGAGCGCATACAAAATTTCCTGTGTTCTTCCGAGGCTGAAAGCAGGAATGATGAGTTTCCCTTTTTTCTGAAAACAGGTTTTTTCGATCCATGAAAGTAAAGTGTCGATTGAAGTACTTACATCTTCATGCAAGCTGTTTCCATAAGTCGATTCCATAACAATAAAATCAGCCTGAGGAAAAGTTTGAGGCGATTTTAAAATCACATCCCGATAACGTCCAACATCACCGCTGAAAGTAAGTTGTTGTGTTTTCCCATTTTCAGTGATGCGAACATGCACACACGCACTTCCCAAAATATGACCTGCATCGGTGAACATTGCTTGAACGCCGTCGGTCACATCAAACCATCGATCGTAAGGTTGTGTATAGAAATTGCTCATGCAATTTTTTGCATCTTCCATTGTGTACAGCGGCTGGGCTAACGGCGCACCTTGCGCCTGGCTGTTGCGGTTGTGATATTTGGTATCGCTTTCCTGAATTCCGGCTGAATCTTCAAGCAACAATGCAGCTAATTCCTTTGTTGTATCGGTACAAAATATTTTTCCACCAAAACCTTGTTTTACCAATCGTGGAATTAACCCTGTGTGGTCGATATGTGCATGCGAAAGAAGCATTACATCTACCTGCGAAGGTTCAAATCCAAAATCACGATTGAAAGCATCGGTGTCTTTACCCATTCCCTGGAACATTCCGCAATCGAGTAAAATTTTTTTTCCATTCTGTAGTGTCAGTAAATGTTTGGATCCTGTAACTGTCCGGGCTGCCCCGTGGAATGCAATTTTCATAGCCAATATTTTGATGAAGGAAGTTAGTTATAATTCTTGGGCCCGCAGATAAATTACTATTTGGATTGCGTCGCCTCGCAGTCTTCAACTGCAACAATTCTTTGTAACACAGATAACCAGGTAAACACCTTAGCAATGCTATATCTGTCAAAATTTTCTTACCCGCGCTATCAGTATTGTTTAATTGCTCAATATAATTGCTGATTGTTCAAGTGTGCCATGCAACAGGGGACGACAATAGCAATGCGGCCAATTACCTACTCATTTATTTCATCTGTCCGCACTTGAACACGTTTTCTTACTTTTGCGGAACTTTTAAAGAATTATGAGTATCCTGGTTAATAAAAATTCAAAAATTTTAGTGCAGGGCTTCACCGGAACAGAAGGCACTTTTCATGCTTCGCAAATGATTGAATATGGAACCAATGTCGTTGGTGGCGTCACTCCGGGCAAAGGAGGCACAGCACATCTCGACAGAAGAGTTTTTAACACAGTCGAAAATTGTGTGAAAGAAACCGGTGCCAATGTTTCCATCATTTTTGTTCCGCCGGCTTTTGCTGCTGATGCTATTATGGAATCGGCCGACGCAGGTGTTGAATTGATTGTGTGCATCACGGAAGGAATTCCTGTGCAGGACATGGTGAAAGTGAAAAACTTTTTACAGGGAACAAATGCAAGGTTGATTGGACCAAATTGTCCGGGCGTGATTACTGCCGATGAGTGCAAAGTTGGAATTATGCCAGGATTTGTTTTTAAAAAAGGAAAAGTAGGAATCGTTTCCAAATCAGGAACACTTACCTACGAAGCCGCTGACCAGGTAGCAAAAGCAGGCTTGGGAATTTCAACTGCTGTTGGTATTGGCGGTGATCCGATTATTGGAACAACAACAAAAGAAGCTGTTGAATTATTTATGAACGACCCGGAAACCGAAGCAATTGTAATGATTGGTGAAATTGGTGGTGGCATGGAAGCAGAAGCAGCAAGATGGATCAAAGAAACAGGAAACCGAAAACCTGTGGTTGGGTTTATTGCAGGACAAACCGCTCCTCCCGGGCGACGCATGGGACACGCCGGCGCAATTGTTGGGGGTGCAGAAGATACTGCTGCAGCCAAAATGAAAATAATGAATGAATGCGGAATTTATGTAGCTCAAAGTCCGGCAGATATTGGAAAAAAAATGGCAGAAGTGTTAAAGAAATGATTGAAGATTTTATAAAACAAAAGCCTCATCAAATGATGAGGCTTTTTTCTGGAGTTTTCATTTAGAGTGTATCTCTTCTGCGTTTTAGTTTGTCGTTCTTTAAATCTCTTTTATCAGCATGGATGTCCCTGCTGTCTTTTACAATATCCTTCTTGTCGCCGCGAATATCTCGGTGGTCATTTTTTAAATCAACTTTGTCGGCAATTACCTGGCCTTTTCTTCCATGAGCTGCGTCGTTTGCAAGCGCTCTTCTGTCATGCTTGATGTCTCTCTTATCGGAAACCACATCTTTTACATCGTTTCTACGATCTTTTTGGTCCATACGAACATCTCTTTTATCAGATCTGATCTCACGGGTATCCTTGAATGCCTTCACAGGATGCGAAACTTGAGCAGACGCAGAAACAGACGCCACGCTTACAAGGACGATAGCCATTAGTTTTAAAATCTTCATAGTGGTAGTTTTTGATTGTCAAATTAGTTGCATTATGGATTGCCAAAACATTGCAAAGTTTAATTCGGCCGCAATTTTTCAATTTAAAATGATGAAGCCCCTACCGTGGTAAGGGCCTCGCTGTCTTCAATACAGTACGAACTAGTGTGTGTTATGATCAATACTTTAAATCTCTCACATAACGATCTAACTCGCTTTGTGATTGATAAGAAAACAAGTCGTATAACTGCCGGAAGCTTTGCTGATCCACAATATTTCTATAAGAAAGTTTAGCCAACTCCAGTCTGTCGTTTTCAGATGAAAACATTTGCAGAATTTGTCGTGTTTGATAAGTACTCAAATAATTGTTGTTAACTGCATCTCTTGCGCTATTCATTTTCCCTATCCACTGATTACGAATGCTTTGAACAAGTTGATTAAAATCGTAATCATTCATTGCCTGGCGATAGCTATTATTGTATCCTCCGTTTCTGTTATCATAGCCGCCATTGTCGTAACTTCCGTTGCCGCGATTATAATCATTATTACCGTCATCATCGCCATCACGATCGTGATGTTTATTTTTCCGATAGTTGCTGTTGCCACGATCATTCTTGTTCCATCTTCCATTATTTCTTCCATAATTGTCAACCCTGGTTTGATACATCTGTGCATAGCCGTTGTTATCAATTGCTATTTGAAGATCATATTGAGGTGAGAAATTGAGTTGGAAGAATAAACAACGTTGTTTTTGTTGCCAAACCAGCCGCCTCGTTTTGTTCGCAAAACCTGGATGGAATGTTGTCCAAATTGCAGATCATTCAAAGAAATTGCATTGCTTGAGTAGTTATAATTGCTAATGTTTCGTCCGTCAATCAACACCTGGTAATTGGTATTGCCGGAAAATGAAACAGTCACAGAATTGGCAAAGGCTGAAGTTGTGAGCAGCCCGCCAAGTAAAAGTGTAAAGATGTTTTTCATAATTTTTTCCTCCGTGATTTAAGAAGCCAATTTGTATCCAATGTTTATTAAATCATAGATAAATAAAAGTTAACGGCAGTTGTTTTCACATCTTGTTTACTAAATGATATCCTTAGTTGTTAATTGTTTGAGTTCAGTCAATCCTTGAAACGCCAATTAGTGCCTAATTGTAAAATTTCTGATTTCAAATCTTGATTTGAAATTATTTCGCTTCCCTATCTTTGCACATGGCAACAAACTCCACTCAAAAAAATTTCATTGAAGGTTTAACGTTTGACGATGTTCTGCTGGTTCCGGCTTATTCGGAAATTCTTCCCCGTGATGTAGATATCAAAACAAAACTTACAAAAGATATTACGCTGAATGTTCCTATGCTTTCAGCAGCAATGGATACGGTAACTGAAGCTTCACTTGCCATTGCTTTAGCTAGAGAAGGGGGCATTGGGTTTCTCCACAAAAACATGACGATTGAAAAGCAGGCAGAGCAGGTTCGAAAGGTCAAAAGAAGTGAAAGCGGGATGATCATTGATCCAATTACACTAACCGTTGATGCAGCAATTGGCGATGCTTTGCGATTGATGCGTGAAAATAAGATCGGTGGTATTCCTATTGTAGATGGCGGCGGAAAACTGGCTGGTATTTTAACCAACCGTGATCTTCGCTTTGAAGAGGACATGCATCGAAAAGTGAGTGAAGTAATGACCAAAGAACACCTCATCATCGCACCCGAGGGGACGGATTTAAAAGGTGCTGAAAAAATTTTACGTCAAACAAAAGTTGAGAAACTTCCTGTTGTAGATAAATCAGGGAAATTGGTTGGATTAATTACTTACCGTGATATTCTTCAGGTCACTTCTTTTCCAAATGCAGTGAAAGATTCACTTGGACGTTTGCTGGTTGGTGCTGCAATTGGCGTTACACAAGATATATTAGATCGCGTTTCTGCTTTGCAAAGTGTAGGTGTTGATGTGGTTTGTTTGGACAGCGCACATGGACATTCAAAAGGAATAATTGATTCGCTGAAAAACGTAAAAAAGAATTTTAAAAACTTAAACGTTATTGCCGGAAACATTGCAACAACACAAGGTGCAGAAGCGTTGGTGGACGCAGGAGCCGACGCAGTTAAAGTGGGTATTGGCCCCGGTTCTATTTGTACAACACGTATTGTTGCAGGCGCAGGTGTTCCTCAACTTACTGCCATCATGCAGGCACATGCAGCACTGAGCAAAAAAAATATTCCATTGATTGCCGATGGTGGTATTCGTTACACAGGTGATATGGTGAAAGCATTGGCCTCAGGTGCCGATTGTGTAATGATGGGAAGCATTTTTGCAGGAACAGAAGAAAGCCCCGGCGATACGATTATTTATGAAGGAAGAAAATTCAAAGAGTATCGTGGAATGGGTTCATTAGGTGCAATGAGCACAGGCAGCAGTGACCGTTATTTTCAGGATCCAGAAGCAGATGTAAAAAAATATGTTCCGGAAGGAATTGAAGGTCGTGTCGCATACAAAGGAATGCTGAAAGAAATCGTTTATCAATTTGTTGGTGGCTTGCGTGCAGGCATGGGCTATTGCGGCGCAAAAAATATTTCTGACCTGCAAAAAGCAACGCTGGTGAAAATTACGAATGCAGGCATGCGTGAGAGCCATGCACACGATGTGGAAATTACAAGGGAAGCACCGAATTACAGCAGGAAATAGAATCTTACCAGTTTGTTTTCAAAACCCTGTTAAGATAAACAACAAAAAAAGCCGGCTTAATTGCCGGCTTTAAAATTTTGTTATTGAAACGTCACATTGTTTTCACCCCAATGACCGGCAATGCTTTTTGCCTGATCAATTCGTTGAATGCCGGAACATCTTTTTCTTTTATTGTTTTTAATTTATTCAACTGCACATCTGCTTGGGATGATAAATCTGCAAACACATCCCTGACTTGTTTTGTCGGCGCTACGTTTCCTGCATTGGCAACATTGTACACACCTGCAATTTTATCATTCAGTTTAATAGGAAAATTCAACGGATCTTCTCCGCTCTTTGATTTGGTTTGAACCAATTCCTCTTCAATCGCCGTCAACTGTTTGTTAATGGTGTCCGCAGCCTGCTTCACATCTTTGGGAACATTTCTTCCCTGGAGGCCAATGAAAGCATTTATTTGAGTGCGAAGTGAACGGATATCTTTAATCGCATTCTGCACATCATTGAATTTTTTTCTTACATCGTTCAGGAAGTTGAATTGGGCTTCGTAATCCTGCTGCGAGATTTTGTAATTCGGATCAGCTTTAATTGTAAAAGGAACTTCAATAGAATCTCCTTCTACATTAAATCTTGCAAAATAATTTCCTGGAGGCGCCATTAAAGAACCTGGAGTTCCATTCCATAAAATCATTCCATCCGCCCTCTCTGCCTGCGGGTATTGAAAATCCCAAACAAATTGATTCATTCCCTTATCAATATCCAGTTTATCTTCTTTTGATTTTGTGCTGTATGTCCTGATTAATTTATGACTGGCATCAAAAACCTTTACAGATGCTTTTGCAGAATCTTTGACATCCTTCACCCAATAATTAAATACGACTCCTGCCGGTGGATTCATTCCAACGTTTGCCTGTGTTCCTCCGAATCCTCTGAATCTTCCACCACCGATACGATAAGCCGGATTCACATCAAACACATGTAAATTCTTATTCAAAATGTCAGGATTCATTTGTTGAATTACACTTAAATCATCAAGCACCCAAAATGCACGGCCGTGAGTTGCCACAACCAAATCATTGTCTTTGATGGTCATGTCGGCAATTTGGGTCGATGGAAGGTTTAACTGAAATGGTTTCCAATGTGCACCATCATCAAACGAAATATACATTCCGTACTCTGTTCCTGCATACAATAAACCTTGTCTTTTTTTATCGGCACGCAGGCATCTTGTGAAATGCATTTTGTCAATTCCGTTCGTTATCAATTTCCAGTTCTTTCCATAATCTTCTGTTTTGTAGATGTATGGCGTGTAGTCGTCACTCTTATATCTTGTTCCAACAAAATATGCAGCGCCTTTTTTGAAAGGATCAACTTCAACGCAGTTCCACATCATCCATTTTGGCGCATCCTTAGGAGTTACATTTTCCCAATGCGCCCCGCCATCCTTGCTTACATTAATTAATCCATCGTCACTTCCTGTCCACAACAAATCCTTTTCCAATGGAGATTCGGCCGCAGTGAAAATGGTGCAATAATATTCTACTGAAGTATTGTCTTTTGTAATTGGCCCCCCGCTTGGTCCTTGTTTGCTTTTGTCGTTTGTTGTCAAATCAGGAGAAATTGCTTCCCAACTTGCTCCTTCATTATCAGATTTGAACAAAACATTTCCTGCGGCATATAAACGCTTTGGATTATTTGGTGAAAAGAACAAGGGGAAGTTCCATTGAAACCGATACTTCAATGCGTCTGCACCATAACCCGTTGGATTATCGGGCCAAACAGTAATCACTCTGCTTTCTCCTGTTTTATGATCCATTCTTGAAATGAAACCATCATAGTTACCACCATAAACAATTTCAGGATCGTTTGGATCAGCAACAACATAACCTGATTCAAAACCCGCAGTTGATGTCCAATCATTATCGGTGATTCCAAAACCAGCCGTTCTACTTTTAATTCTTACTGTTGAATTGTCCTGCTGGGCTGCAAGAATGTGATAAGGAAATGCATTGTCTGTAGATACACGATAAAATTGCGCAGTAGGTTGATTATTCACAGGGCTCCAGTTAGTTCCTCCATCGAATGAAACCTGTGCACCGCCATCATCTGCAAGAATCATTCGGTTTCCATCTTTTGGATCTATCCATAAATCATGATGATCACTGTGCGGACTTCTCATTGCCTGAAAAGTTCTTCCACCATCTCGGCTGCGCATCAAACCGACGTTCATCACATAAACATTATTATCGTTTTTCGGGTCAACAGAAATTCTGTTGAAATACCATGAACGCTGGCGAATCTCACTATCCTGGCTTGTGAGTGCCCATGTTTCACCACCATCATTACTGATATACAATCCGCCATTCTCATTTTCAATCATAGCGAAAACTTTATCAGGGTTATTTGCAGAAACAGCAACACAAACAATTCCCCAAATTCCTTTAGGTAATCCCTTTTTACTTGAAATATTCGTCCATGTTTCACCACCGTCAGTGCTTTTCCATAATGCACTTCCTTCGCCACCGCTTTCCATGCTGTAAGGTGTGCGGATGACATGCCATGTGCCTGCGTACAAAACGTTTGGATTGCCCGGCTCCATGGTGATATCACTTGCAGCAGTAAGGTTGTTGACATACAAAACTTTCTTCCATGTTTTCCCCCCATCCGTTGTTTTGTAAATACCGCGGTTTTCGCTTGGGCCAAACGAATGGCCAATCACTGCAACCCAAGCCGTGTTTGGATCACGAGGGTGAATCAAAATTTTTGCAATGTGGCGGGTATTCTTCAAACCAATATTTCTCCAGGTTCTTCCAGCATCATCGCTGCGCCAAATGCCATCAAGCCCTTCGCTTTCGTTTCCACGCAAAGTGTTTTCACCCTGGCCAACATACAATACGTTATTATCGCTTGGTGCAACAGCAACAGCACCAATTGAACCACCAAAATATTTGTCCGTAATATTTTTCCAGTTGCTTCCGCCGTCGGTGGTTTTCCAAACACCACCCGCCGCACTTCCAAAATAAAATGTGTTTCGATCATTGTAATCGCCTGTAACGGTTGCTACACGGCCACCACGAAAAGGACCAACCAAACGAAACTTCATTTTAGAGAAAAAAACAGAATCGGTATTACTAGAGGTTGGTTCCTGTTTTTTCTTTTGAGCAAAAGATTGAATTGAAATAAATGCAAAGAGCAGCACACAAAATTGTCTCATGTTATATTCTGATTAAAGCGTAAAAGGTAAGAAGATTTCTATTTCGTTATATCGATTTTCAAATATTGATAATTTTTTGATTGCGGATAAACTTGCAAAGCAAAAATCTGCGGCATCCACAAGGCGAATGGTTTTGATGTATCAGTCGTTGAAGGATCGGTAACCATCGGAATTGCTTTGCCATTAAATAGAATTGCAGAAGGCTTTTGGCTTAATGTGATACTAAGCGCTAATGAACCTGGAAAAAATAATTTGTTAGACGGGGTGACATTAACTGAAATTTTCTTTCCAGCGTCCTGTCCTGAGCATTTGACCAGCGTATATTTCTTTGATAACAAAGAATTTTTTGAAACGCCATCATCTTCATACCAGGTAAAATATGTTTTCGAAGCAGAAGGAAAATAGTTCAAAAGAAAATGACCTTTGGAATAATCCGATACATTTTTGATTTTTGAAACAGTGGGAACAAAAGCACCTTCTTTCATAAATACAGGAATAAAATTTAGATCAACTGGAATAGTGACCCATTTTCCTCCTTCATAAACAATGGTTGAAAAAATGTTCAGCCATTTGCCTTTGGGTAAATAAAGCTTTCTTTCTTTTATTCCTTTTTCCAAAATCGGGGCAACTAAAATATTTTCTCCCCACATGTATTCATCTTCAATCTTGCTTGCTGTTGTATCAGCTGAAAAATAATAATAGAGTGGGGACATCAATGGTTTGCCAGAAACAGTTTGCTTGTATGCCAATGAATAATTATAAGGCAACATTGTGTAACGAATGCTCACTGCATTCTTTGCATAGGTTTTAAAAGGTTCTGCAATCAAAGCGGGTTCACTGGGAAAACTAAATGCGTTCGGATCTTTCTGATACAAAGCCGTTCCATGCGGACGAAAAATCGGAGTGAATGCAGCAAACTGCAACCAACGAACATAAAGTTCATTATCGCCTTCTCCGCCTGCAAACCCGCCAGCATCGCTATGCACATACGGAACACCACTCATGCTCATTCCCAATAACACCGGAAGTTGTGCTTTCAATCCGCTCCAGCTCCTGCTCACATCGCCTGTCCATGGAAAAATGGAATAGTGTTGCGAACCTGCAAATCCACTTCTGTTTAAAGAAAACAATCTTTTGTTTGGATATTCTTTTGCATAGTAGCTGTACAACATTTTTGTCCAGCTATGGCCATAGATGTTATGCACTTCGTCAGCACTGAACAAACGCTGGTATCCATAACTTTTAAAATTATGATACAAGTCTGACGGATGTTTTTCAGGCTCGCCCAAATCGCCCCACCATGCTTCCACACCGATTTGCATTTGCTTTTTATAAAATTGCCAGAACCATTGCTTAGAATCATTTCTGAAAATGTCAATCAATCCGCCATGCCCAAAATAAAAATCAGTTAAGTAATAAGGTTTGCCAGAACTATCAACGGCCAAATATTTTTTCGATGCCTCGTAATTCTTAGAAGTTTCAACAAAAAAAGGTTCGGTAACCAAAATTGTGTTGATTCCATCTTTCTTAAAATCACTGATCATTTTTTTCGGATCAGGCCATGCTTTTCTATTCAACCAATCCAAATTTCCAAGTGTATGTTGAATGCTGTCACCGAACCAAAACAAATCAAAGATGATAGCGTCAACAGGAATGTTTTCATTCTTCATTTTTTGAAGAATATCTTTTGCTTGCCCTTCGCTGGTATAACCAAACCGGCTCATCAAATTTCCCAACGCCCATCGCGGAGGCAAAGGCTGTGTGCCTGTTAATTTGTAATACGATTGAAGAATTTGCTGGTAGTTCCCAAAGATGACGTACACATTTATTTCGCCAGAGAAAGCACCGTATTGCAAAACATCCTTATTGCTTTTCCCGATGTCCAGATAACTCTTTGAAGGATTATCGAAGAACAAGCCATAACCCTTTGAAGAAGTAATGAAAGGAACAGAATAATTTAAGTTGTCGGCACCTTCGCCATAGCCATACCATGGATTGTTATACAAATTCAAACGATAGCCGCGGCGATTTAATGGCAATGCTCTTTCCCCTGCACCAAAAATTTTTTCATCATTGGCCAATGAAAATCTAAAGCCTTTCCCTTCCGCGTCTTGTTGATACAAAATCTTTAAGCCATCGTTGACGAAAACCAAAGTATCGCTGTTAATTTTTAAAGGATGACTGTCTATATAGTCAATGGGTGATAAAATAACTGCATCGCTCAGATTTTCACCAGTCGAATAATGTTTCGGCGAAAATGTAATTTTAAATATATTGCTTGAATATGATCTTATAATGTAATCGCCCCCAGGTATATTAAAACCATTGGCACGCAATGACCTTCTTTGAGTAAATGCTTCCAAAGACAGAAGTAAAAAGAAAAGAAACCAAACTTTCCTCATAAATGAAATTGTTCACCAAACTACTAAAAATGAAAATGCAAATTGATGAGGAATATTTCGATAGTTTTATTTCATGAACTCATTCAAGGTCAGAGGTAATTTAGTTGATGTTCACCAACACAAAATTTATCCAGCAGAAATTCTTGTAAAAGATGAACGCATTGTGTCCATTCAACCAATCAATGATTTGCATTCTGAATCTCTCAACTATATTTTGCCCGGGTTTATAGATGCTCACGTTCACATCGAAAGTTCCATGCTCATTCCTTCGGAGTTTGCAAGACTCGCGGTTGTTCACGGAACAGTATCAACAGTTAGCGACCCTCATGAAATAGCGAACGTATGCGGAATGAAAGGGATTGACTACATGATTGAAAACGGTAAAACGGTTCCTTTCAAATTTAATTTTGGCGCACCAAGTTGTGTGCCCGCAACAAGTTTTGAAACTGCCGGAGCAATGATTGATGCAAATGATGTAAATGATTTAATGAGAAGAGAAGATATTTTGTATTTGACTGAGATGATGAATTTCCCTGGCGTTTTGAATGGCGATGAAGAAGTGATGAAAAAAATTGCATCTGCAAAAAAACACAATAAACCAATTGACGGGCATGCGCCGGGGCTGCGTGGTGAAACAGCAAAGAAATATATCGATGCAGGAATTTCAACTGACCATGAATGTTTTACAAGAGAAGAAGCGTTGGATAAGTTGCAACATGGAATGAAGGTTCTTATTCGAGAAGGAAGTGCTGCTAAAAATTTTGAAGCATTGATTGATTTGCTAAATGACCATGAAGATGAAATGATGTTTTGCAGCGATGACAAGCATCCCGATAGTTTGGTTGAAGGACACATCAATCAACTTTGTGCAAGAGCTGTTGCAAAAGGCATTGATATTTTCAGCGTTTTAAAGGCTGCCTGTGTCAATCCTGTTAATCACTACAAATTAAAAGTTGGTTTGTTAAGGAAAAATGATTTTGCAGATTTTATTATAGTAAAAGATCTGAAACAATTTGAAGTAACTCAAACATACATTAATGGACAATTGGTTGCAGCAGATGCAAAAACATTGATTGAAAGTCAAACTGCAAGCATTATCAATAATTTTAATTGTTCAAGAAAAAAAGCGGAAGATTTCAAAACAAATTTATTTGGAAGCTCTTTAGCGATTGAAGCATTGGACGGACAACTTATTACCAATAAGATTTCATCACACAATGAAATTGATTTAGCTAATGACATTTTAAAAATTGTCGTAGTCAACCGGTATAAAGACGCGCCAATTGCAACTGCCTTCATTAAAAATTTCGGACTGAAGAAAGGAGCTATTGCCTCTTCTGTTGCCCACGATTCGCACAATATTGTTGCTGTTGGCGTTGATGATGAAAGTATTTGCAAGGCAGTCAATCTTGTGATCGAAAATAAAGGTGGAGTGAGTTGCGTTGGAAATATTGACATTATTCTTCCATTGCCTGTTGCAGGATTGATGAGCACCGGAGATGGTTATGAAGTAGCAAAAAAATATTCAGCAATTGACAAGGCAGCAAAAGATTTAGGTTGTGAACTTTCCGCTCCTTACATGACTTTATCATTCATGGCTTTGTTGGTAATTCCTCATTTGAAACTAAGTGACCTTGGCTTATTTGACGCAAACGAATTCAAATTTATCAATCATGCTTCCTGACCAATCCAGACGGCACCGCCAATGCTGTCTCTCTCTGCTCCGGTAACTGATGAAAGAACATTGTATTCCTGTCGCCATCTTAACACACCGATTAAGGCCATGATCAAAGCTTCTTTGTACTTAACTAAATTTTCATCAGGAACGACAACTTCAATTTCGGCAGAGGACAGGTCTGCGGATAAGCGTTGAATTAAAAAGCTATTAAACGCACCACCGCCGGTAACAAGAAGTTTGGACTTTAGAGTTGATACTAGAGCGTTATCTGCAATTGAAAATTTTATTTGCTGAATAATATGCTCAACAAAAGTTCTCAGCAAATCATTATGAGGTAAGCCAAATGATTTTAACAAGGGAAATATTTCATCCGTGCCAAAATCATTTGCCAGCGATTTTGGAAATGGTTGTTTGTAATAATCAAATCCATTGAGTTGATTCAATAAGTTTTCATTGACATTTCCTAGCGCAGCCATTTGTCCGCCTTCATCATATTCTTTGTTTACGAATCCGCAAATCAAATTCAATACACGGTTGGCGGGGCAAACATCGAAAGCGATGTATCGGTCCGGAAGATTAAAAGAAATGTTTGCAATGCCCCCCAAATTCAAAAACATGGAGTAGTCTTTCAGCAATAATTTTTCTCCAATGGGAACAATCGGTGCACCTTGTCCGCCAAAGCCAACATCCAATGCACGCAGATCACTTACAACAGGCAATCTGGTTTCAGCGGCAATGGCAGCACCATCGCCCAATTGTGCGGTCATTTTTTTTGATGGATTATGAAACGTTGTGTGGCCATGTGAAGCAATCAACCCAACCTTGTAGTGCAAACTATTTTCTTCAATAAAACGGTTAACTTCTTTTCCTAAATAATGACCATAATCTGTGTGAAGCAATTGATATTCGTAAGCATTTAATAAAGTTGCATTTTGCAAACGTTGCTTCCATTCCTTGGAATATTCATAACAATCGGCAGCAACAATTTCAAAACTCCAGTTTCCTGCGTTTTCCTGAAATTCCGAAAAAACAATGTCCAATCCGTCAAGCGAACTGCCACTCATTAAACCAATAGCTCGGTATATCATTTAATTTTTTTGATGTTTTAAGCCGCAAAATTATATTATGAGCCAGTCATCCTTGCTACTATTTAGCTTCAGTTGCGTCGCAGCTTCAACTTCACCCGTTTGTTTGAACGCAAATAACCACGTTAAGGGATCGGTCAGGCTGTATCTGGAAAATTTTTCTCAGCAGCGTTCTTTAATTGCCGAATAGAATTCCTGAACCCAAAACTGAGTGTCGTAGGAAGCGGTGATGGTAGCAATGCAGCCAGGTCCAAAAAATCATTTAAATTTTTCAAACAATTTCATTGCTATTTCTTATTTCCCAAATCGTTAAATCCACCTACTTTTGACGAAGGTAGATCATCAAATAATGGTAATTAATTTAAGCAAAGAACATTCGCTGGTTAGCAATTGGGTAGCCGAACTGCGTGACATTACAATTCAAAACGACCGCATGCGTTTTCGCCGCAACCTGGAACGCATCGGCGAAGTGGCTGCTTTTGAAATCAGTCAGCGCCTGCCTTATGTAGAAAAAGAAATTCAGACTCCATTGGGCTCCGCAGTTTGCGAAGTGCTGCAAGAACAGCCGGTGCTCACAACCATTCTTCGCGCAGGACTGGCTTTGCACAATGGACTTTTAAGCTATTTTGATAAGGCCGATAATGCATTTGTTTCGGCTTATCGCAAACACAATCCGGACGGAAGTTTTGAAATTGCGTTGGAATATCTTTCCTGTCCTGACATTGATAATCGAATTTTGATTATTTCCGATCCAATGCTGGCAACGGGTTCTTCGCTGGTTAAAACGATTCAATATTTAAAAGAAGAAGGATCCCCCAAAGCGATTCACATCGTTACAGCAATAGCCTGCACCGTTGGAATTGAATATTTGAGAAGATTTGTTCCTGAAGCTGTCATTTGGTGCGCTGCAATTGATGATGAGCTGACCGCCAAAGGATATATTGTCCCCGGATTGGGCGATGCAGGCGACCTTGCCTATGGTTCAAAAATTCAGTCTTAAGCTTTTATTAAAATAATGAGCAGAAAGTTTCGAACGGCAAATTTTTCTTTGCTATCACTGCCTTTATTTGTAATTTACTCGTCCTAACTTGATCTGTGAATGAGAACTTTTTTCTTCTCCGTTTTTTTGCTAACCGCTGTTTTCTTTGCGAAAGCACAAGACCCTAATTTTTCCCAATTCTTTGTTTCACCGCTCACATTAAATCCTGCACTTACGGGAAAATTTGATGGCGTCTACAGGGTGGCAGGAAATTATCGGGCACAATGGCCTTCTATTTATAATGCTTACACAACAGGAACAGTTTCCTATGATGTTGGGATTTTAAAAAACAGGATTCCAGACTATGACCAATTTGGAATTGGTTTTTTAGCATTAACCGATAAAAGCGGCCAGGGTGGAATTTTTCAAGCCAACTATGCTGCGCTTTCGTTGGCTTACCACAAAGCTTTGGACGAGGATGGCTTTCATCAAATCGGGTTGGGTTTCCAGGGAGCCTACACTGACAAAAAACTTTATCCTTACAAAGCACATTTCGAGGACCAGCTCACGTCAAGCGGATGGACAGGTATTACAAGCGAAGTATTCACCAATCAACAGTTAAGTGCTACTTATTTTGATATGAACATGGGCTTGTTGTACAACGGTTCAACCGATGGCAATAATAATTTTTACCTCGGCGCATCGATGTATCATATCAATCGACACAAAGAAAGTTTCCATGGCGCTGATTATTTGCTTGATCCAAGGGTAACGATACAAGCCGGTGGCATGATGCCCGTTGGCGAGTACAATGCTTTTCATTTCAGTGCCATGCAAAGCCGGCAATCGAATGCCGTCAATACAGTGATTGGTGGTGCTTACATGCTTAACATCAACCAGGATCAAAACAATCCAACCAATTTGTATTTGGGAAGCTGGTTCCGTTTGGGTGATGCAGTGATTCCTTATGTTGGATTAGAGTTTGGTGAGTTTCGTGTTGGAGCAACTTACGATGTCAATGTTTCGAGCTTAAAACCGGGGTCGAATATGAGAGGGGGAGCAGAGTTTTCTTTGATCTACATTAAAAAACCAACCGATCCCAATGCAAGAAAGTTGAACTGTCCGAAGTTTTAGATTTTGAAAGATATCTTTAAAAAAATACTAGCCTCATTAGTTTGGGGCTTTTTAATTCTTATTTCACCTTCCCACTTACAAACTTGTTTCCTTTCAAATAAAAACGGTAATGCCATTGAGCATGTTTGCCTGCATAAGCAACACCAATGCGTGGCGATGTCATAACTATTGATTTTGAAATTTTAAAACCGTCATCGGCAATAAACATTTCGTCACTCACCATCGATAATCCACATTGCGAAGTATGAAATCCAAACGCCTTACCCACGTTGCCGGGTCCTCTCGTCAGTGTTTCATCCAGTTTTTTCTTTCCCGTTCTTTTCAGCATGATGTCAATTCCCTTGATGGGTTCAATTCCTCTAATTAAAACGGCATCTGCATGTCCCTCTTTGTTGGTAACAATATTGAACATTTGATGAATGCCATAACACAAATACACATAAGCTGTTCCGCCATTGTTAAACATCACTTCTGTTCTCGCCGTTCGCCCTTTTGATGCATGCGAAGCTTTGTCTGTTTCGCCGGCATAGGCTTCTGTTTCAACAATTCTTCCAGAAGTGTATTCGCCATTCCAATTGGTAACTAAAATTTTGCCAAGTAATTCTTTTGCAATTTTCACAACATCATTTCGCAGATAGAATGAAACAGGGAGTTTCTGCATGGTTTTGGAATTATGGTTTAATTATTGCTCATCGCCAAACGCCTCTGCTTATTGACTATTGACCATTCACGTTTATATTTACTTTTCAAATCTACTATTTGCTTAAAGAAATCATCATAGCTATTCAGTCGTATTTCGATGCACATGATTTTATCCGCAAGCACAAGCTGTGGAAATGGATTTTAATTCCAGGAATTATTTACACTATTTTATTTGCAGTTGGCATCTATTATTTCTGGATTTCAACGGGTAATGCAGTGTCCTGGCTAAGCGAAAGAACAGGGCTGATTCCCTGGCTTCAGAAACAACGGAATGAATTTCTGAGCTTTTTGTTTGTGATGATCGGAATTATGATCCGTTTAGTGCTGACCTTCTTTTATTTTTCCCTGTTCAAGTATGTCTTTCTCATTATCGGCTCACCTGTGTTTGCGTATTTGAGTGAGAAAACAGCAAGCATTATTGAAGGAAAAGAATTCCCGTTCAGCTTTTCACAATTAATGAAAGATGCATTGCGTGGAAGCAAGCTTGCTTTGCGAAACTCGGTGTGGCAAACTGTCTATCTTGTGTTGCTTTTCTTTCTATCGTTTATTCCTTTAATTGGATGGATCACTCCATTGATTGCTTTGTTCATCGAATGTTATTACTATGGATTTTCGATGATGGACTATAGTTGCGAACGAAATCAGTTATCTTCTTCCGAGTCGGTTGTTTTTATTGGGAGACACCGTGGATTAGCTATTGGCAATGGGCTGATTTTTTATCTAATGCACGGCGTTGTTTTGATTGGATGGGTTTTAGCACCAGCGTATGCAGTTGTTGCTGCAACGTTAAGTTTGCACCGAATAAAAAAAGTATAATGCCTGCGGTTGTTTATTTAATTCCTACTGTTTTATATGAAGGTGAAACCAGTTGTTTGCCTGCTTACATTTTAGATACCGTAAAAAAATGTTGTGTGCTGTTTGTCGAAAATGAAAGAACAGCACGACGGTTTTTGAAATTACTTTCAAAAGAAATTGCGATTGATGATTACGAATGGTTCAACATAAAAGAAGTGAAGGATGACATTACATCAGCATTCAGACAAAAAATCAAAGAGAAAAAAATTATTGGCATTATCAGTGAAGCGGGTTGTCCCGGGGTTGCCGATCCGGGGCAACAATTAGTGAACATTGCACAGCAAATGAATGTTTCAGTAAAACCTCTGGTTGGACCGAATTCAATTTTGCTTGCATTAATGGCAAGCGGAATGAACGGGCAACATTTTCAGTTTGTGGGTTATCTGCCAATTGATGCAGGTGAAAGGTTGAAAGCAATCAAAAATTTAGAATCTGAATCAAGACAAAAAAATTGCACACAGATTTTTATTGAAACTCCTTATCGCAATAATCAGTTACTGGAAACACTTACAAAGACCTTGCATCCTCAAACAAAAATTTGTGTGGCAGTTGATCTTACTTCGCCAACAGAATCTATACAGACCAAAACGGCGCAACAGTGGAAGAATTCAATGCCTCAATTGCACAAACGTCCTGCTATATTTCTTCTAAACCACGATTTGGGTGGATTGTAAAAATTAAAACAAACAAACGATTCATTATAAAAAAAGCCTTCGCGATTGAAGGCTTTTTCATTTTCAACAAATTTTTTGGTCGGCCGAATCCCTGTTCGGACAATCATTATTCAAGTCCATATTTGTCAATCAAATAGATCAACGCTGCAATATTCACTGCACCCAGTTCCAACTCACGTTTGTTTACATTTTCAAACACATCGTTTCTTGTATGATGAATATCAAAGTAGCGTTGTGAGTCGGGAAGATATTCACCAAGCGGAGTATTTTGTGCTCTTGAAAGCGGACCGATATCCGTTCCTCCTCCACCTCTTTCTATTTCAGATGCGCCGTAAGGAGCCAATAAGGGTTGCCAGCTTTGAATTTTTTTAAATTGTTGTTCAGGGCCTGTAAATCCAAATCCCCTGGGCGTAAAACCGCCCGCATCCGTTTCCAAAGCAAATATGTGTTTCTCTCCTTTTGCAGTTCCTTCCTCTGCATATTTTTGTCCACCCTTTGATCCGTTTTCTTCATTGGCAAACAACACAAAACGAATTGAATGTTTTGGTTTATATCCCAGTGTTTTCAAAACGCGCAATACTTCTATTGTTTGCACAATTCCTGTTCCGTCATCGTGAGCACCCTCTCCAGGATCCCACGAATCTAAATGACCACCGATTGTGATGTATTCGTTTGGAAATTCAGAACCGGTTAATTCCGCAATTACGTTATGTCCAATTGTATCAGGCAGAAAATACCCGTAGGTTTTCATGTTCACCGATACGTTACCGCTTTTCAATTGATTACTTAACCAATCAGCATCACGCAAACCAATTGCCACTGCAGGAATTAAGGGATAAGTACTATCATAGCGCAAAGACCCAGTGTGCGGATAATTGTCTGTGCTTTCGGACATGCTTCTTATAATAACACCTTTTGCTCCGTATTTTGCAGCTCTGCTCGCACCGGCCCCTCTGTATCGAACAGCATCACCATAAGCCTCAAATGTTCTTATAAATTTTTGATTGAAAGGATAATTATAAAAAACGATTTTATTTTTCAGCTGATCTTTTTTCGCTTCCAGCTCGTCAAAGGATTTTACTTCGATAACATTACCCGTAACTCCACTCTTTCCACTGCCTTTTGAATTACCCAGTGCAATTACATCCAATACTTTTTTCTTTCCCGAAAAAGAAGCATTGGCTTCATCTTTCCCACCTCTTACCCAGTGTGGCACCATGCACTGCTGCAACCATGCTTTGTCGGGATTCAACGATTGTAGGGTTTTTAAACCCCATTGTTCTGCTTTTGGCATTTGTGGCGAGCCGGCCAATCTTCCTCCAATTTGCTTTGTGAGAAAATGTAAATCATCATAAGCCTTCCCATTCATTAAAATTTCATCCGCAATGCGACGAATAAAAATGGAATCATCATTTTGTGCAAATGAAACAAGTGCAATAAGTAAAAATGTGAATATTGATAATAGTTTCTTCATGGCTTAAAATTAAATTGAAACGCAATTGCAAATTCAATTTATTTAACGTTGGCAACAAAAGCAGTCCGTTTTTTGTAGTTACCTTAGTTCACTTAATTTTTTGATTATGAAGATTGGTATTGTTTGTTACCCAACTTTCGGCGGAAGCGGTGTACTGGCTACGGAATTGGGAAAAGCATTGGCACAGAAGGGGCATCAGGTGCATTTCATCACTTATCAGCAACCGGTTAGATTGAACGGTTTTATCCCAAATATTTTTTATCATGAAGTACAGGTGGCAACGTACCCATTGTTTGATTATCCGCCTTATGAAACAGCACTGGCCAGCACATTAGTTGACGTAATCAAAAATCATCATTTACAATTACTCCATGTTCACTATGCCATTCCTCATGCATCAGCAGCATACATGGCAAAAAAAATTTTAGAACAGGATGGCATTCATATTCCGGTGATCACCACATTGCATGGAACTGATATCACATTAGTAGGAAGAGATAAAACCTATGCGCCTGTGGTGGCTTTTTCCATCAATCAGAGCGATGCAATAACAGCAGTATCACAAAATCTTCGTGATGAAACCTACAATAGTTTCAAAATTGAAAAGCCTATCGAGGTCATTCACAATTTTGTTGATGTTCAACGTTTCAACCGCAAGGGAATTGATGCGTTCAAAAAAGTAATAGCACCGAACGGCGAAAGAATTTTGTTGCACGCTTCCAACTTTAGGAAAGTGAAAAGAGTGGAAGACGTGGTAAAGATCTTCAATCAAGTAAGCCAGCATATCCCCTCAAAACTTTTATTTGTTGGTGACGGACCTGAAAGAGGATCGGCAGAACAATTGTGCAGGCAATTAAATGTTTGTGATGATGTTCGCTTTGTTGGTAAGCAGGAACAAATGGAAGACATTTTACCGATCGCTGATTTGTTTTTACTCACATCCGAATATGAGAGTTTTGGTTTGGCAGCATTGGAAGCAATGGCGGCAGGTGTGCCTGTGGTTTCAACAAATGCGGGTGGAATTCCCGAAATCATGGTTCAAGGTGTGACAGGTTACATGGGTGACATTGGTGATATTGAAACTATGAGCAAGCAAGCAATTGATATTCTAAAAAATGATGAACGTTTGGAAGAGTTCAAAAAAAATGCGGCACAACATGCATTCAGTTTCGACATACATAATATTGTACCGCAGTATGAAAAATTATACGATGACGTGCTAAGCAAAGAGCTTGTTCATTAACGGCGCAACCAGGGTTGAGGATTTACATTCTTATTTTCAATCAGCAACATGAAATCCAACTGGCCGCCGCTTCCGTCATCCGCCTGTCCGGCTTTACCGATTACTTCACCTGTTGAAACATTGCTTCCGATAGATACACTTACCGAAGACAGATTGCTGTAAGCGGTAAAATATTTTCCGTGACGAATCACAATCATCATTCCATCACCAAGGTTGGATACGGAACTGACCTGACCATTAAACACAGCTTTTACAGAAACCCCTGAAGAAGGTGTCGAAATTGTTATTCCCGGATTATCAATAGAGAGTCCGCCAACAACACTTTGTCCAAACGGAATGGTAACAACACCATTATCAACAGGCCATGGTAATCCACCCCTGTTTTTTTCAAAACTTGCGTTCAGCGCAACATCCTTTGCGTTAAGGTCAAGATAGCTTTTCGGTTTGGAAGTAGTTTTAGTTTTCCCTGTGGTAACGTTTGCAGTCACATTGTTTTTTGCATTGTCCTCTGCTTCTTTTCTTGCCTTTTCAACAGCACGACGAACGATGGCTGCGATCTGATTCTGTAATTGACGGTCTCTCTTCTTTTTAACTGCAATTTGCTTCGACAATTCTTTTTCCTGCGATTTCAATTTCGAAACCACAGCATCTTTTTCTTTCTTCTGATTTGCGAGTTCATTTAATTGCACTTGCTGATCCTGCAAGGCAGATTTTTTCTGAGTCTGCTTTGCCAGCAGTTGCTGTTTTTTATCGGCTATTAATTTTTGACGATCCTTGATGGCTGTTACCTGCTCCTCACGATAGGCACGATAGGATTTTAAATAAGAAATCCTTCTCAGTGCGTCATTAAAACTTGTTGCTGAAAAAATGAAGTTGAGAAAATCGTAACTCGTTGTATTTCTATACGCATAGACTACGCCCCTTGCATATTGAGCTTTAAGTGTGTCCAGTTGCACCTGCAGTTTATAAATTTCAAGATTACTCAAATAAATATCGTCATCAATGTTGTGAATTTCCCTATTGATGTTATTAATTAAGCGATCCTGCAATTCCAATTTATGCTGAAGAATAGAAAGTTTTGCTAACGATTCCTTTTTTAAACCCTTTACCTTATTGTAGTTTGATTGTATTTCCTGTATTTGATTTTGAATTTCCTGACGTTCCTTTTCAAGCTTGGCTTTTTCTACCTGCGGTTGAGCCTTCACAGCCTGAATGCTCAAAAAGCAAATAAATACAATCAAGAGTTTTTTCATGTTTGGAATTTTAGGTAAGATTATTAACGCTGGGCTTTAAAATAAATTTTAATTATGATCATAATTTTTGGGTACGTTAAACGGGAAACTCACTTCCTGGTTAAAATCGTATTGTTTGAAATCGAGTTTTATATCCAACCGGTTTTTTTCAGTAACCACAATTCTTCTTTCTGTTGAAAACAAAACACCTTTTTTATTTTCGTAACTGCTGTAGGTTAAATCTGCAGTGCGGTTTCGGGTAATATCGGCATCATCAAGCTTGCTGTGCAAAAGAGTTTTATCCTCTCCATTCAGTGTAAGAAGGTTTTTAAATAATTCACCCAGGCTCAACATAGCAATCTGGTTATTATTAACAGAATAGGAAACGATATTTGAGTCTAAAAAAATAGGATTGCCAATGATCAAATTCTGCAACACATTTAAGTCAAGCGGCAAGGAGGTGACCTCCTGCAAATAATCAACGCTTCGTGCCGTATAAGTTTTATTGATCTTGTCAATCAACTTCACGGAATCCTTAGTGATATACAATCGCATCGCGTCAATTCCAAGTAAAGCATTTACCGCTACCCAAATGGCGCTGTCTTTATACATTCTGATATTGGCATTCACATCGTAATTTTTGCCATCGCTACTGGTATAATCAACTTTTACTTTTGCCGAAAACGTTTGAAAGTCGATATGATTAGAATCGATCCTGTTAAGTGTTGCCTGTATCCATTGAAGGGTATCATTCTTTTTATCATTGGTTGGAGTGTTTACTACAACAACCGAGTCTCTTTTTGAAATAGCAGTTTGTATTTTTTTGGTGGAACGGCACGACGCCAACAATGATATAAAAATTATACAAGCGATAAATCTGTTCATGAAATTAATTTTTACCTGTTGAACCAAAGCCTCCGTTGCTTCGATCTGTTTCGGTTAAAACAGTCACCAGCTCCCACTGTATTTTCTCTGTTTTTTGTAAAACCAATTGTGCAATTCGATCACCCGGATTTATGATTTGATCTTCACCAGAAAGGTTTATCAGTACAATCTTAATTTCTCCTCTGTAATCACTGTCGATTGTTCCCGGGGAATTCAAACAAGTAATGCCTTGCTTTATTGCCAGGCCGCTTCTTGGACGAACCTGTGCTTCATAACCATGAGGCAGTTCAATGAATAAACCGGTGGGAATTAATTTTCTTTCCAGGGATTTTAAAACGACCGGTGTAACTAAATCAGCACGAAGGTCCATGCCTGCTGCTCCGTCCGTTGCATATTCGGGCAAAGGATTGTTGGAAGTATTTACAATTTTCACCTCGTTTGCCATTCGTTCAAAGATAAGTTTCTGAACAAGTAAAGCCGTTAAATAGTTTCTAATAATGCCGTTGCATAAGCCACTACTCCCTCTTGCCTTCCGACAAAGCCCATTCGTTCGGTAGTAGTTGCTTTTATGGAAACGGTGTTTTCAGGTGTGCCAATAATTTCAGCAATTGCTTTTTGCATTTGCTGTATGTAAGGTTTGATTTTCGGTTCTTGTAAACAGAGTGTGCTATCAATATTTACAACCGAGTAATTTTCTTTTTTGATCAATTCAACAGTTTTTTGAAGCAGAATTTTGCTGTCAATATTTTTATACTGAAGATCCGTATCCGGAAAATGAACGCCAATATCGCCAAGACAAGCGGCACCAAGCAAAGCGTCACAAACGGCGTGCAACAAAACATCGGCATCGCTATGCCCAACCGATCCTTTATCATGTGGAATTTCAATACCTCCAATCATTAAAGGTCTTCCCCCGGCCAGTTGATGAAAATCTACTCCAAAACCAATTCGGTATGCCATTTTACAAATATCAGCAAAACCAAGTTTGATTTGTAAATACAAATAAAAAAGCGATCCGTTTTGGATCGCTCTTAATATTGAAGATGATGAATTATTCGCTTGCAGCAGTTTTATCAAAATCAAACACTATGGAAAAACGAAGTGTGTTTGACAAAGGATTTTGTGTGTTGCCTGACCCGGAAGGAACGAGATAAGAGAAATTCAAACCAAAAATGTTGTACTTGATTCCAACACCTGTTGTGAAGTAGCGACGGTTACCTTTTGTTTTGTCTTCATAAAAATAGCCGGCGCGCAATGCAAATTGGTTGTTGTACCAATATTCAAGCCCCGCTGAAAGTTGAAACTCTTTCAGCTCTTCTGAAAAGCCGCCGGGAGCATCGCCAAAGGAACTAAACCAACTACTGATCACACTTTTATTTCTGTACTTCGATAAATTGGCGGAGTCAACAGGACCACCATTATCAACACTTATTGGCGGAGTAGGAACCAAAAGTTTATTAATATCAAGACCAAAACTGATCTTATTGCTTTCATCAAAAACTCTTGTATAATTTGCTCCAAGTCCAAGATTGGCAGGAATAAAATCTTTTTGGTCTGCATTATCCGTATAACCGATCTTAGCGCCGAGGTTGGTCATCGCAGCACCAAAATTCCATCCTTCTCCAGACTCGTTTTGGCCTGTATAAAACAAACCAATGTCACCAGCTACTGAGTTTCCGGCTTTATAATTCGACCCCTGGCTTGAATAACCTGCGGCCAGGTTTGAGTAGATATACTTCAATCCTACACCCAGGCCCATTCTGTCGGAAAGCTTTCTTGAATAGCCAATATCAAAACCAAATTCCTTTGGATTGGCTGAGTTCAAATTGTTACCATAAGGATCGGTGAACTGAATATTTCCCAAACTGAAATAACGAAGGGAAGCAGAGATTGCCTGGTTTTCATCTAATTTATAATAACCAGCTAATGAAGCAAGGTATACATCATTCACTAATTTTTTCAACCACGGAGTATAAGTTACGTTTACGCCTCCAACGGAAGTATTGAATGGAACTTTCCCCAGATTAAAATAAGAAGAACTGGCATCTGGATTTGTTGCCACTGAAAGATCACCCATACCACCGGCACGGGCATCTGGAGAAATTCGTAAAAAAGGAACAGCTGTTGTTACAACGTTGATCTGATTGTTTGTCTGAGCCTTTGCAGAAAAACCAAATCCAATCATTAAAACAGGTACGGAGAAAAGGAACCTTAAAGCAGTTGATTTCATAGTTCTATTTTAAATAAAGTGTGTGAAAATATAGCAGTTTTGATTATAAACGAAGCAATTGAATGATTTTTAATTGGTAAGGACAACCAATCTCTCCCATTTATCAGCAGTCTTTCCGTCAATAGTTTTAACCCTAAGTCTGTACAAATAAACTCCCCTGCCGATCTTTTTTCCATACTCATCCCTTCCATCCCATTCAATCTCATTGGAACGGTTTCCGGGAGTGTTTATTGTTTGAGAGATGGTTTTTATTAGCTTACCTGTCAAGGTAAACAATTCAATTTTTACATATAGATCAGTTGAAGGATAGTTATGTTCAAACCAAAAAGCAGTTTTGGTGGTAAAAGGATTAGGATAGTTTAGAACGTGATCGATTTTTAATTCTTCGCTATTGATAACCATAAAATCGAGAATATATTCGCTTGAATTGTTTACAACATCCCACGCTTTAATTTTTAAACTGTGGTGGCCTGCGGATAATTGAGGCAGTTGAAAACGAACCGAACCTTTTTGATAATTATCAAGGTCGGATTCATAAAAATTATTTAGAACAAAATATTGATGAGGATCATTATCCAATGTTGCAACAATATCATGATCAATTCCCGAACCACCGGTGTTGATGCCTGACGAATCAGAAAGCTTTAATAATAAAACCGGGTTTGAATTGGTGATGCTCCCATTCACAAATTTGTCATCATTTAAATAAGCTTTTATGTCTGGCCCTTGTGCGTCCGTTATTGTTGAAGAAGAAATTCCACCTATAATTACATTGTTTGAAAACCCGTTTCCGTCTTTAGTCCCATCATCGGCATACAAACTTAATTTTCCGTTGCCGTACTGATAATTGATGTCTTTGGGCATTCTGAATTTAAAATTGAATTTCCCATTTTGTACCGATGCTTTGCCTTTGAATAAATTATTTTCCTGGTCTTGAAAAGAACCGGGAAAGCTAGTTGGATCGTTGCCGAGCGTTGTAATGTTTTGAATTTTGTCAAACAGCGACAAGTACGCAGTGCCTTGAAAACTATTCAAAAAATTTCCTGAGTTATCATTCAGCTCGCCTTCAATATTTACCAATTCGGTTGCACTCAAAGTGTCTGTTTGAGAAGAAATGTCCTTACCATTCACCTTTGTAATTTTTACCTTGTAAGACGGGAAGGCCAGTGTCATTGCAGGATCGCCCAGCAAAGTAAATTTTCTGTTGTTAATGATATCAGTTGAAGTTTGATAAGTATAGTTTTTTGCTGCCATCATCGCTTCGCCTAAAGTTTTATGTAAGCCATTAACACCAGGTTGCAAAGCAAATTGCAGGTAATTATTGTTAATGATTCGATTGCTGTAAGCGAAGACTACCCTTGTCGTTGTCATTAAGGCAATTGCTCCGGTTTTCGCACGAACGATTAAGTTTTCTCCAAGCGAGTTTTTTGTTGGATTGTCATAAGGAGCGAAATCGCACGTAGCAGTTATAAACAAAGGAAGTTTGAAACGATTGCTCCAACTGTTTACAATTTGTTGATCGAGCACATCTTCTTCCGCTAAGCGGTCAGGGCCCCCATGGCCGCTGTAATTCCATAACAGGGTGCCATTGAAAATATTATTATTGATAGCTGCATTTGCTTGCGGATACCGGCCGCCGGCAGACGCACTTTCCTGTTGAAAAGCATCCAAATAAATTTTCTGCTGATTAAACACAGGTGCCACTGAAGTAGCAGTTGCAGTTAATGATTCAGCATCCTGCAAATGCAAATTGTTGTCTTCATCATCCGCAATAAAATTCAAATTATTTCTCCATGGACCAAATGCTTCGGCAGAATGATAATCGAAGAGCTTGTCGACAAAATTTTTTGCTTCATCATTATTTTTTGCCGGAATGCGGCCGATGCCAATATCCAATTGATTTATTACAACAGAAGAGTTGATGTCTTCATTGTCATCTAAAAAACCAAAAAAATCATCAGAAGTGTAAGTTGACAAGGGATCAACAGAATTCAGGCTTTCATAAGTAGCAACTAAGTTCGTATTGTTAAGAACCCTGTCTTTATAATCGAACGAAGCTTTCCCGAAAAGCAGTAAATATTTCCCCGACTGGTTCCAGGTTGAATGATACTTGTCGAAATACATTTTTACAAAATCACGAATGGCTGTGGGATCCGGAGTTCCGCAGGAAAACTCGTTAAATATTTGATCCGTGGTAACTACAACAGTTCTCAAATTTTGTTGCTGATGAAATTGCGCCAGCCGTTGTGCCTGCTGCAAAAATTGAGGAGAACTAACAATAAAAAAATCAGCTTCCGTTGTGTTGTGCAAATTTTGGTTGGCAATTTTCCCTTCATTTTTTGGTACCGCAAAATTGGAAGAAAAGTAAACGTATTCATGCAAAACCTGAGCATCGTTTATAAAATGCAGTTGATTTCCTGAAACAGAAGTTTTCATTTTGACTGCATGCAGGGGATCGGTGATATCCCAAACTTGCGGGGCTGCATCACTGTTTGAAATAATAAATTCGGCATTTCCACTATTAACGCTATTCCAGTCGCGAAACAATAATTGCTTACCTGCCGGCACAGTCAAATTTCGCCGGGCAAAAAATTCAAACCAGTTTAACCAACCCTGGCTATTAAAACTTCCCGGTTGGTAAGCAACAGAAACCGAAGCACTGTTCTGACTTAAAACGAAATTGTCAGCCAGTTGAGCATTTTGGGCAAACAAATCAAAAACAGTTGATCCAATTTGCGGAACATTGATTTGCTGCACTTGCTGGTTGTTTACCGAAACACTGAAATAACTTGGCGTGTTTACTGATCTTGCTGCAACACTTGTGACAATTTTCGCAGTTTGAGGGATCAGATCACTAAAAGGAAGAGCGAAATTTCTGCTTAAAGATCTTCCTGGAAAAGCCGATAGTTCTTCGCCGTACCACTCCTTTCCGCTTGATAAAAAGTTTACAGTATCGAGTTCGTGAAAATATCGTTCATCAAAAGAAGTAACTGTAACATTTGCTGAGGGGAGAACTGGCTGAGTTGAAATTCTCATCCCGTTTCCTCCGACCGTTAAATAATAAAAAGCTTTGTCGCAGTAAATATTTTTTTTGTGAGAAAACTTTTTGTTTACTGAATCTTTTATCCATTCATCCGGACCTTTTGCAAAAAACAAAATATAATCGGACCCATTCAAAACTCCATCCCCCCCATCTTCTACCCAAATGCTGTTTTCTTCCAGGTCATCGATTGGTTTTCCTGAATTGGCCTCAGGCAGCATACCTCCGCCATTTCCAAAAAGCCGGATTTGTGAAGAAGAAATTGAGCCCGTAATTCCCAAACTGTTCAAAAATGGAACATCAATTTTATAAACACCCTCTTGCGCGACACTGATTTTAAACCAATTGCCGGAAGCCAATACGGAATTTTGCTTATAAATTCTTTGAGCGGACGCTAAAAGCGAAAAAGCATTCAGGACAGTCAGCAGCAAAAACTTTCTATACACAGTCATAATTGGTGGCTATCGTAAAAGTCACATTCGAAAAAACGTAAAACCCACTATATAATTTCATAGCAATCTATCTATATTCGCAAACTGCCTTGAAATATCTGTTTCAGGAATACAATAATTGCGACCTGCCGGCGTTAAAGTTATTCCAAAACACAGCTAATTCAAGTCAGGCACATGAAAATCCATGTGTCCTTTAGAAAGACAAAATCAGCAACCATGCAAGTAAAAAATTTTTTAATCCTTTTATCCTGTACCGCAGCACTCGCTTCGTGTAAGAATGGTCTTCCTTTAATCGGTAAGAAAAAGTATGATAAATCCGATGTTACCGGATGGAACTACAATGACAAAAACATGGGTGGTTACCAGGTAGCTCAATCAAAGGAACAAGCTACTGGTCCGGGTTTGGTTTTTGTTCAGGGTGGTACCTTTACCATGGGACAAAAAGAAGAAGACGTAATGGGTGACTGGAATAATGTTCCACGCCGTGTTACAGTTCCTTCTTTTTATATGGACAGAACCGAGGTAGCCAACGTTCACTATCGTGAGTACATTCATTGGCTGAACCGCGTTTTCGATCCCGAAGCTGATGAGAATAACAAAAAGATTCTTAATGCTGCCTTACCAGATACTTTGGTTTGGCGTAGCGAGTTGAGCTATAACGAGCCCCTGGTTGAATATTATTTCCGCCATCCAAGCTTTAATTATTATCCTGTCGTTGGTGTTACCTGGAGACAGGCTTACGATTTCTGTCTTTGGAGAAGCGACCGTGTTAATGAAGGCATCCTGATGAATAAAGGATATATCGCTAAACAGAACATTGCCAGCGAGCAACAGGATGAGAACTTCACTACAAAATCTTACCTGCTTGGTTTATATACGCCTCAGCCTGGTAAAGGCGCTACTTCAAAAAAGAATCCTTTAAAAACTGACCAGGGTACTCCAAGAACTCAAGTAACTATGGAAGACGGTTTGATGCTTCCTAACTATCGTTTGCCTTTTGAAGCAGAATGGGAATATGCTGCTTACGGAATGGTTAATCAAAACCCGCGTCCTTCTACAAAAGAAGGAAAGCCTGGTGAAGAGCTACAGTCTAACAAAACAATTTATCCCTGGACCCAGGACATGAAGTACAGCGGCCTTCGTGAAGACAAGCATGGCAGCTGGCAAGGTCGTTTCCTGGCTAACTTCAAAAGAGGTGCAGGTGACTATGCTGGTTTAGCCGGTGGTTTGAACGATAGAGCAATGTATACATCTGATACAAGGTCATTCTATCCCAATGGTTTCGGATTATATAACATGGCAGGCAACGTGAGCGAGTGGGTATTTGATGTTTATCGTCCGCTTTCTTCTTTGGATGTTGATGATATGGCTCCTGTCCGCGGTAACGTTTTCAAAACAGTTGACCTCACTACCGGTGAAGCAAGAAAGGACAGCACAGGACGTGTTGTAATGCGCAATGTAACCGATTCTGAAAGTATGATGCGCCGCAACTATCAGCGTGGTAATGTTATCAACTTCCTTGACGGTGACGACCAATCAGAATCTTCTTACGGTTATGGAAAAACAACTTTGATCTCTGACAAATCAAGAGTTTACAAAGGTGGTAGCTGGGCTGATATGCCTTATTGGTTAGGTCCTGGCACCCGCCGTTTCATGGAAGAAGATCAGGCAAGCAGCACTGTAGGTTTCCGTTGTGCAATGGACAGAATGGGTAGCCCAGAAGGAAATAAACGCAAAACCGGAAATTTCTTCAGATCTAAAAAACAAAAACGCTAATTAATAAATAGAAAAAATTCAAGCCCCGTTTTCGGGGCTTTTTTATTGTGTTTAGTTTAAAAAACCTTCTTCTAATTTTGCAAAATGACTATCGAAGAACTGTACAAAATCTATCTTCAATATCCTTCCATCCAAACCGACACAAGAAAACTTAAAAGCGGAGATCTGTTTTTTGCGTTGAAAGGATCAAACTTCAATGGAAATGAATTTGCAGCAAGAGCTATCCAATCAGGTGCTGCATATTCAATAATTGATGATTCAAAATACAGCATTGATGATAAGACCATTTTGGTTGATGATGTTTTGAAAACGCTTCAACAATTGGCAAAACATCATCGTCAGCAGTTTCAAATTCCTTTTTTGGCAATTACGGGAAGCAATGGAAAAACAACCACGAAAGAATTGATCCATGCCGTCCTTTCAACAACCTATAAAACCTACACTACAGAAGGCAATTTGAACAATCACATAGGAGTTCCCTTAACCATTTTAAAAATAAGGCAGGATGCTGAAATGGCTGTAATCGAAATGGGAGCAAATCATTTGGGAGAAATTGCATCTTATTGCCAAATAGTACTGCCTACTCATGGCCTGATCACAAATTGTGGCAAGGCCCATTTAGAAGGATTTGGCGGCGAAGAAGGTGTACGAAAAGGGAAAGGAGAATTGTATGATTTTATAAAAGCAAACAATGGAACCGCTTTCGTAATGTGGGATTATCCTTACCTAAGAGATATGAGTAATGGCATTGCAACAATTTATAAGTTTGGGACTTCCGATGCAGACGTTACTGGACGAGTAGAACATGCAACTCAATATTTGCAAGTAGAGTTCAATTCCGGTTTTGATGGAATCATTCAAACTAATCTGGTAGGAGATTACAACCTTCCGAATGTTTTGGCAGCAGTTGCCGTTGGAAAATATTTTAAAGTGGAGGAAGACAAAATCAAAACTGCAATTGAGCATTATTTGCCTACAAACAGCCGTTCGCAGTTTTTGCAAAAAGATTCCAACAAAATTATTCTCGATGCCTATAATGCCAACCCCACCAGCATGAAAGCCGCTATTGAAAACTTTGCAAAAACTGAAGGGAACAACAAGATTTTGGCATTAGGCGCAATGGCCGAATTAGGAGTTGACAGTTTGAAAGAACACAGTGATATCATTCACGAAATTGACAAACACCAATGGAAGGATGTACTTCTGGTTGGTGGAGATTTTATGAAAGTTGATCACACTTACCGCAAATTCAACTCTGCTATTGAAGCCGGTGAATGGTTTCGCAAAAACAAACCTGAAAATGCATTTTTTTTAATTAAAGGCTCAAGAAGCATGGAAATGGAAAAGCTTCTTGATTATTTATAGTATGGAAATCGAACAAGCACACCGGGCCTATTTGCCCACAATCTTTGCCTGCCGTTGCCCACGATGCAGGGAGGGAAAACTATTCAGATATCCTTTGTCGGTTCAAATGAAGCGTAATATGGAAATGAATGAAGAATGTCCTGTTTGCAAACAAGCAACGGATATTGAAGTAGGTTTTTATTATGGAACGGGGTACATCAGCTATCTCATCTGCATACTGATTGTTATTGCAAGTTTTTTGGTTTGGTTTCTTACCATTGGATTTTCTTACCAGGATAAGCGGTTTTTAATCTGGATTATATCAACCTGTGTTTTTCTCGCTGTGTTGCAGCCCTGGCTCATGCGTTTTTCAAGAGTGCTTTGGTTGTCTTGTTTTGTAAAGTATGATGCTGACTGGGAACACCATAAGCCCAACGATCCGGAAAGAATTATAAAGGAACAAATGAATAACTGGTAAATAAAAAACCGCCTCAGTTGTGGCGGTTTTTTTGGCGGCGGAGACTGAGGGATTCGAACCCTCGATACCCTTTAGAGGTATACACACTTTCCAGGCGTGCTCCTTCAACCACTCGGACAAGTCTCCGTTAAAGGGCTGCAAATTTACAGTTTGCTATGGTAGCTTAAACAACTTTCTCGCATTTTCCGTTGTTAATTCTGCAACCTGTTCAATAGAACAGTTACAAACGACAGAAAGTTTGTCCGAAACGTGTTTAATATAGGCAGGTTCATTTCTTTTACCCCGGAAAGGCACTGGCGATAAATAAGGTGCATCGGTTTCAAGAATGACGTTAGCTAGTCCAATTTTTTCAATCACTTTATCCAGGCCAGAGTTCTTAAAAGTGACAACGCCCCCGATTCCCAACATAAAGTTCAATTCTATAATTTTCCTTGCCTGTTGTTCATTACCCGAAAAACAATGAAATACGCCTTTGACCCCGGCATGTTGTTTTACTACTTCAATGCATTCGTCAGTTGCATTTCGCGAATGAATAACAACAGGTAAATCATGTTTTATTGCTAGTTCTATTTGCTTATGAAAAGCCTGGTACTGCTGTTGTGTAAAGGTTTTATCCCAATAAAAATCAAGGCCAATTTCTCCTATGGCAACAAAATTCCTTTGGCTTAAATAATCTTCTATTGTTTTTAATTCTTTTTCATAATCCTGGTTTACCGAACAAGGATGCAGCCCAATCATTGAATAGCAATTGCTGTAAGTAGATTCTACTTGTAACATAGCATTATGCGTTGAAGAATCAATGGCCGGCATCATCGTAATTTCCACACCATTTTCTTTCGCTCTTTGCATCATTTCACTGCGGTCATCATCAAATTCAGGAAGGTAAATGTGCGTGTGGGTATCGATGAAATACATAAAAAGATCATTATAGAGACAAAGCTGGTAAAAATAATTTAAGAAAGCTTTAAACTTGTTGCAATTATGCCGTTCTTAGAACTGTTAACAATTTATACCACAAACAATTGGTTATGAAAAAATCGTCCCTAATTACACGGCTGATTACCGCAGCGTTTTTCACCTCGTTGGTAATGATTGCCTGCAAAAAAGAAAATAGCGGCTCTCTGACGCCTTCGGAAGAAGAACAAGCCGCGAATTTTTCCGCTCAATCCGAAACCGAAAATGAAGTTGTCTTCAATGATGTTTTTGATAATGTATTAGGAGTAAATAGTGAGGTTGGTATCGGAGGCACCGGCATTTTTGGTCGTGTTGCAACAAGCGTAAATGGTAAAGATTTTAATTTAGATACACTTCCCTCCTGCACGCACATAACCGTAACCAGGCTCAACTTGCCAAACGCCTTCCCTGTAAGAATTGTAATTGACTTCGGAGCGGCGGGTTGTTTGGGTAATGATGGACGTACCAGATATGGGAAAATCATTACAGAGTATTCTGGCCGTTTAATTGAGCCGGGAAGTTCTGCCACTACAATATTTGATGGTTTTAGAATTGATAGTTTTTCGGTTCAGGGGACGCACAAAATCACCAATACTACTGCTGCCGGCAGCAACCAACGCCAGTTTACAATTGATATAACTGATGGAAAAATCACAAAACCAAATGGCAACTATTCATTATGGACAAGTCATAGAGTAATTACTCAAATTGAAGGAAACGGAACCCCGTTTATTCCGCAGGACGATATTTTTAGAGTAACAGGCTATGCCCATGGACGCATTAAACACGGGGATGTGATTTACGCCTGGCAGTCCGAGATTACAAATCCTTTGATCAAAAAATTTATTTGCCATTGGATTTCACAGGGAACTATAAAAGTGAGACGGGAAACTTTGCCTGACAACAGCCAATGGACAGCTGTGTTGGATTATGGACAGGGTAGCTGTGACTTTTATGCCACCCTTACTATCAATGGCAACGTTCATCAAATTCAATTGCCTCATTAAAAAACAAGTGGAAATTAATTTGAATTTTATATTCGGAAAAAGTTTTTACCTTTAAACCAGTTTTCATAGGGTACGGATTAAAAACGGGCCAGGGTGTCTACCCAGGCCCTAATTATTTGCAGAAGTTTAAAATTCAATTTTTCTGCAGCAAAATTCCCTCTGTCCTAAAAATTCAAGCGTCTTTGGTAAAGCGTATTTCAAATTGTTGAGCGCTTTTTCACTATCATGAAAAACAACGATTGATCCTACCGAAAAATTTTCTAAAACGTTATTTAAACACTGTTTCGGGGAAAAAGAAGAATCAAAATCAGCACTCAAAACATCCCACATAATAATTTTTGCTGTATCGATCTGCATTGCATGAGCAATTTGTTTCGCTTGTTTGTTTTTAATTCTTCCGTACGGCGGACGAAATAAATTGCTCCTGATAATTTTAGATGCTCTGGAGATATCGTTTAAATATTTTTCATCCCCGGTTTTCCACCCGTTTAAATGATGATGGGTATGATTACCAACAGCGTGATTATGTTTTAAAACTTCTTCATAGATGTCAGGAAATTTTTCAACATTATTTCCAATACAGAAAAAACTCGCTTCAGCATTGTATTGTTTTAACTGATCTAAAACCCAGGGCGTAATGGTTGGATGCGGACCATCATCAAAAGTGAGATAAACATTTTTTTCACCGCCAGGTAAACTCCATACATAGTCTGGAAAAAACTTTTTTACCACCCACGGAGTTTTGATAAAATATTTGTGCATGTCAAGTAAAGTTAGTGTAGTAAAACCGAGTGGCGTCAGGGAAGCCGAATGGCAATACAAAGCCGGCTGCGTAATAAATTTTATTTTTGCTGCCTTATGTCAAATAAAGTTCGTGTCCGTTTTGCTCCAAGCCCCACCGGCGGATTGCATCTAGGTGGTGTTCGTACAGTGTTGTACAATTATTTGTTCGCAAAAAAACATGGTGGAGATTTTGTTCTTCGCATTGAAGACACAGACCAAAGCCGTTATGTTCCGGGTGCTGAAGAATATATTTTCGAAACATTAAAATGGTGTGGATTGGAGCCTGATGAAAGTGTTTTTCATGGAGGAAACTTCGGTCCTTACCGACAGAGCGAAAGAAAAAATTCATATAGAAAATATGCCGAAGCATTAGTGCAGAAAGGATTTGCTTATTATGCATTTGACACCCCTGAACAACTGGATCAAATGCGAAATCGATTGCGTAGCGAAACAAATCCTGCACCCCAGTACGATCATTCCGTTCGCATGCAAATGCGTAACTCTTTGAGTCTTTCACAAGAAGAAGTTGAACAACTAATCAATAGCAATACGCCGCATGTCGTTCGGATTAAAATGCCACAAGGAGAAACCGTTTCTTTTACTGATATGATTCGTGGCGAGGTAAGTTTTGATACTTCGGTTGTTGATGATAAAGTTTTACTGAAAGCAGATGGAATGCCGACCTATCATCTCGCCGTTGTTGTCGACGACTTTTTGATGAAGATCACACATGCGTTTCGTGGGGAAGAATGGTTGCCAAGTGCTCCTGTGCATATTTTACTTTGGCGTTATTTGTTTGGTGAAGAAAACATGCCACAATGGGCGCATCTGCCACTGATACTCGGCCCTAATGGAAAACTAAGCAAACGCGATGGAGCAAAATACGGGTTCCCTGTTTTTGCAATGAATTGGAGAGATCCGAAAACAGGCGAACTCACTGAAGGTTTTCGTGAAAGAGGTTTTTTACCGGAGGCTTTCGTAAACATGCTTGCTATGCTCGGCTGGAATGATGGCACAGAGCAAGAAATTTTTTCGTTGAACGAATTAATAGAAAATTTTTCACTGGAAAGAGTGCACAGCAGCGGAGCAAAGTTTGATTATGAAAAGGCAAAATGGTTCAATCACGAATGGATAAAAAGATCACCGGTTTCGAATTACAAGGAGCATGTCAAAAAAAATTTTGAAGAGAAAGGGTTAATAATCAGCGAGGACAATTATTTCGAAGGTGTTCTATCTCTTGTGAAGGATCGTTGCACCTTTCTTGGAGATTTTTGGGAACACAGTCATTTCTTTTTCAAAGCACCTACGGAATTTGATACGGTTCCTATTGTTGCAAAATGGAATGATCAAAAAAGGAATTTTTTCAAAACATTTTCAACTTCACTTTCAAGCGTCAGCAACTGGAATGCAACCACACTTGAAACATTATTCAAACAATTGGCAGAACAAGCTGCAATAAAAGCAGGCGAATTGCAATTGCCGTTGAGGATTATGTTAGTCGGTGGAAAATTTGGCCCCCCGGTTTTCAACATTGCAGAAGTGTTGGGAAAAGAGGAAACCATCAGCAGAATAGATGCAGCATTGACTGCATTCCCTGCTTAGCCTTGTTTCTCCATCATTTCAACAACATTCGTCCAACCGGATTCCGAAAGTGATTGAAGAAATCTTTTATTCTGTTCGGTTAGCGTTTTTATTCCCGAAGTATTTTGAATTACATGTTCAGGGGTTCTGATTCCTGGAATGATAGTTGAAATTTCTTTGAAGCTTAAAATAAAACTCAAGGCCAATTGTGTTTTGGTCAATTGTTCATTCTCTGCAACAGGCCAAACTTTTTCTTCCAAAACTTTCAATGTTGATTGCATAATGTGGGGTGTCAATCGGAAACTTCTGTGATCATCGCTTGCAAAATGTGTTTGGGAGGAAAACTTTCCGGTAAGTAATCCAAATTGTAAAGGCATTCTTGCGATAATTCCATAACCATTTTGGTAAGCTTTCGTAATTACATCAATGGCTCTTTGATTGATAAGATTAAAGACCAATTGAAATCCATCGCCCAAATTTTTTTCCATTAAATAATCTGCTTCGGCGTCCGGATAAAAAGTGTTCAACGACAATCCCCAATAACGGACTTTCCCCTGCTGCTTCAGCAATTGCATTGCTTCAATACATTCGCCCTGTTCTAATTGTTGCATTCTTGCAGAGTGCAATTGATAATAATCGATTGTATCTCTTTTCAATCGCTTCAAACTTTGCTCGCATGCCTGCAGAATATATTTTTTCGAATAGTCCAATACAATTTTTTCATCAATATTCCTGTGCCCGACTTTGGTGGCGATGATTGCCTCTTTTTTATTGAAGAGTTCATCGCCTAAAATTTTCTCCGAATGTCCCAGTCCATAAAAATCAGCAGTGTCGAAAAAATTAATTCCATTATCCAAAGCAGCATGAATTGCTTTTTTTGAAACTTCGTCATCGACACTTCCCCATCCTATTGGAGTTTCACCCACTTTTGCATTGCCGCCAATCGCCCATGCACCGAAACCAATTTCGCCAACTAATAGATCAGTGTTTCCAAACTTTCTGTATTGCATAATTGAAAAAATAAAAACTGTTGTAAAGTAATTTATTTTTGATGTTCTATGAATGATTTAAAACGACCAATTCGTGTATTAGTTGCAAAGGTTGGCTTGGACGGCCATGACCGTGGCGCCAAAGTAATTGCTACAGCTCTTCGTGATGCAGGTATGGAAGTGATTTACACCGGCCTTCGTCAAACTCCTGAAATGGTTGTCAATGCTGCACTGCAGGAAGACGTCGATGCAATTGGAATCAGTATTCTTTCAGGTGCACACATGACTGTTTTCCCAAAAGTCCTTTCGCTGATGAAGGAAAAACAACTGGATGATGTTCTGCTTACAGGCGGAGGCATCATTCCCGAAGAAGATATGAAAGCCTTGCAACAAATAGGCGTTGGAAAATTATTTGCACCTGCAACTACCACGCATGAAATTGCAGAATACATTACCAATTGGGTGAAACAACATCGTTCATTTTAAAGCTTGCTTATGTATAAAACATTATTGACCTCGCTTGAACAGGGAATTTTTACCATTACATTAAATCGTCCTGATAAAATGAATGCATTGAATAGGGACGTAATGTCCGATTTGAATGCAGTGCTTAATGAAATCGAAGGTAATGCACAAGTCAAGGCCGTTATTCTAACAGGTGCAGGACAAAAGGCATTTGTAGCAGGCGCAGACATTAGTGAGTTTGTTGGATTAACTAATGAACAAGGGAAGGTATTAGCCAAAACCGGACAGGATATTTTTTCAAGAATTGAAAACTGCACAAAACCAATTGTGGCTGCAGTAAATGGTTTTGCCTTGGGGGGTGGTTGTGAATTAGCGATGGCTTGTCATTTCAGAGTAGCAAGTGATAATGCAAAGTTTGGCCAGCCCGAAGTGAACCTGGGTCTAATCCCGGGTTATGGTGGAACGCAGCGTTTGGTTCAATTGATTGGAAAAGGCAGAGCATTGGAATTATTAATGACGGGCAATATGATTGATGCAAGCATTGCACTTGAATACGGCTTGGTAAATCACGTGGTTCCACAAGATGATTTATTACCAAAAGCTAAAATGATTTTAGAACAGATCATTTCAAAAGCTCCGTTGGCAATTGGCAAATGCATAACGGCAGCAAATGCAGTTTTCTCAAATGAAAATGGTTATGATGTAGAATTAAAATCATTCGCAGATTGTTTTAATACGAATGATATGAAAGAAGGCACTTCTGCTTTTTTGCAAAAAAGAAAACCGCAATTCAAAGGAAACTAATCATTTGTCGTTCTCAGGAAAAATCCGAATTGTTTTCATGTAACGGCTGTGATAATAATCATTGAATGGAGTAATGGTTACTCCATATTTTTTTCCCGATGTGGAATGAATGAATTGCAGTTGTTTGTTATCATTGGCAACCACCAATCCCATGTGACCGACAAATTTTTCTGTACTGTCGGTTCCGGTAAATAAAATCAAATCGCCGGCCTTTGCGCTATCTGGCGCAACTGTTCGTCCAACGTTTGTAAAATCAATCGACGATCTGGGAACAATAATTTTAAAATGATTGAACACGTAAGTAATAAACCCGGAACAATCGAATCCAACTTTCGGATCGGTTGAAGCATAATGATATGGAGTTCCAATCAATGTTTTTGCAAAATCAACTACTTGCCCGGGATGAATATTTTTTGTGCGGACCTGAGAAGCGGGAACCAAAAGCGAGTCCCGGGTCAATGTATCAACGATCAGCAAAGCAGAATCCTTATTAACTGAATATGATTTTGCCTGCGATGTATCCGTTGTTACAATTTGCGTTGAATCGCTTCCCGATTTTTCTTTTTGTTTCCACACAAAAATGCAGGATGAAAGCCCAGATACAAAAATGAGAATCCACAATTTCATACAATCATTTCTACATTCCCATGTATGCAAGTATTGGGCTAAGTTGTAGCTGCCTCTGCATTAGAACTATGTCTTTTCTACCAGTTCGTTTTTAATTAAAAATGATTCTAAAAGAAAAACTTTGGGCTTACCATCGGCCTGAAGGATTTTTAGGTTAATGTGACTTGCCTTGATTGAAGGAAAAGTAAAAATTCTTTTTTCCCCAATTGAAGTTCCGTTTATCAATGTGCTTTTATTATTCTCATCAAAAATTTCAACAACGAACCTTCTTACCCGTTGTCCAAAAACAAGATTTTCTCTCAAGACTATACAATTAATCAGTTGCGGTCTTTTTGGATCAACCTGAACTGGCTTTGCAAAACTTTGTTCTCTCAATTTCTTAAATCTTACCAAAGCACTTGAATCTTCTGCACTGATCAATCCATTTCTGTTCGGCGGAACATTCAATAATAAATTAGCTCCCCGTCCAACCGATTTTAAATAAAGACTAAATAATTTTTCAGGTGTTTTTACTTTTTCATCTTCCTCTTTGTGATAAAACCAACCGGGGCGAATACTGACATCACATTCGGCAGGTATCCAATTTTTGCCATTGTAATTTCCCTGGTTTAACGTATCGGTCGAAGGTGCGCCCGCGCCGGGTGTAAATCCAAGAGTATCTAAGAAATTCCAGTTGGTTTCTGCTGCAAAACCCTGCTCATTACCGCACCATCTGATGTCAGGACCGATATCACTAAATACAACCGTGTTTGGTGAAAGCTGTCTAACAGTATTTTTGAATCTTGTCCAGTCGTAAACTTGTTTTTTCCCGTTCGGACCTTCACCATTTGCTCCATCCCACCACAATTCCCAAATTGGTCCATAGTTAGTAAAAATTTCCTTCATCATGTTGACAAAAACATCGTTGTATTCAGGCGTTCCGTATTTTGGATGATTCCGGTCCCACGGAGAAATGTAGACCCCAAACTTCAAACCATATTCTTTACAGGCCTTCGATAATTCTTTCAGCACATCGCCTTTGCCATTTTCCCATTTGCTTTCACGAACGGTATGTGTTGAATACTTGCTTGGCCATAAACAAAAACCATCATGATGTTTTGCGGTGATGATGATTCCTTTTGCTCCAGCTGCTTTTGCAATACGGCACCATTGTTTGCAATCTAAGTTGGCCGGATTAAAAACATCTTCAGGCTCCGTTCCTTCTCCCCATTCTTTGTCAGTAAACGTGTTGGGGCCGAAATGTACAAACAAATAAAACTCCATTTTATGCCAGGCCAATTGCGCTGTTGTCGGCAATGGCTTAGTTTGCGATTGAGCAATAATCACAAACCCACTTAGCAAAAAAGCCAAAATGATTTTTGTCATGTTATGAATTTGATTTTCAAAATAAAGATTCCTTTACACAGATGGACTAATTTTGCGTCACAATTTTCGAATTATGGATTACAGAATTGAAAAAGACACCATGGGTGAAGTAAAAGTACCCGCAGATGCCTATTACGGCGCACAAACACAAAGAAGCATCGACAATTTTAAAATAGCCCAGGATATCAATAAAATGCCGAAAGAAATCATTCGCGCATTCGCTTATTTGAAAAAAGCTGCCGCCATCACCAATTTTGAAGCAGGAGTGCTGCCTAAAGAAAAATTGGATTTGATCTCAAAAGTGTGTGATGAAATTTTGGAAGGAAAGCTGAGCGATTATTTTCCTCTTGTTGTATGGCAAACAGGAAGCGGTACGCAAAGCAATATGAATGTAAACGAAGTAGTGGCTTATCGCGGACATGTGTTGAACGGCGGCCAACTTGCAGACAAAGAAAAATTTTTGCACCCTAATGATGATGTAAACAAATCGCAATCGTCGAACGATACATTTCCAACAGCCATGCACATTGCTGCCTACACGATGCTGGTGGAAACCACCATTCCCGGAATTGAAAAATTAAGAAATACGCTTGCCGAAAAAAGCAAACAATTCATGAGTGTGGTAAAGATTGGAAGAACCCATTTCATGGACGCAACACCAATTACACTGGGGCAAGAATTCAGCGGATACGTTTCTCAACTCGACCATGGTTTGAGAGCTATTAAAAACACATTGCCGCATTTGTCTGAATTGGCTTTAGGCGGAACTGCCGTTGGGACCGGGATCAACACACCGCCAAACTATGCAGAGAATGTTGCAAAACACATTGCACAATTGACCGGCCTTCCATTTGTAACGGCGGAAAATAAATTTGAATCGCTCGCTTCACATGACGCTATTGTTGAATCGCATGGTGCACTAAAAACAGTTGCAGTAAGCTTGATGAAAATCGCTAATGATATTCGCATGTTATCATCAGGGCCACGCAGCGGCATCGGTGAAATTTTTATTCCTGATAATGAGCCTGGTTCTTCTATCATGCCGGGCAAAGTAAATCCGACTCAATGCGAAGCGCTAACCATGATTTCGGCACAAGTGCTCGGCAATGATGTTGCTATAAACGTTGGTGGCTCAATGGGACATTTTGAATTGAATGTTTTCAAGCCGGTGATGATCTACAACTTTTTGCACAGCGCGAGACTGATCGGTGAGGGTTGCGTAAGCTTTAATGATAAATGTGCAGTTGGCATTGAACCTATTGAAGCAAACATCAAAAAACATGTTGACAATTCATTGATGCTGGTGACTGCACTCAACACAAAAATCGGTTATTACAAGGCTGCAGAAATTGCACAGAAAGCTCACAAAGAAGGAACCACTTTAAAAGAGATGGCAGTGAAGCTTGGATATGTTACGCCCGAACAATTCGATGAATGGGTTGTGCCCGCAAACATGGTGGGAAAACTGTCCTAAGAAGTGTAAAAAAAGTGTCGACGAAATGTTCTTAAAAGTATGATCTGGTTGGATCATACTTTTTTTATTGTGAAGGTCTTTTTGACTTCATCCTCACGGTGTTCTTTTATTGTTCAGTACAATTACCAAACTTACAAGCGGATAACACAACATCTGCTAGCAGCAATGCAGCTAAGTGACTGATCATTACAAACAAAAAAATAAACTTTAACTATATTGTTCATCGATCTGGCTACCCTGTTTTTCCAAAACATCGACGATTTTGTTGCATTTACCCAAACGATTTTTTAATTTAACATAGCATAGACAAACCATTGTCGGCATTTAAAATCGAACCCAACATGAAAGCACAATCCGAAGCCACGATCCAGTTTAGCGGATACCCGTTGAGCATCGTTGAAAAGAAGACCATATTTAAAGCAGAGTTGACTGTTATAAGGTCAACAAACAATCTTCAATCAAGTGTGAACTACAATGCCATTACCGACGATCCCAAAAACTGGGATGTTGATTGGTTTAGTGGCTATGAATAAGTGAAGATTACGTAGCCTGCGCCTGATCGCTCAGTTCTGTGTTGGCAGCAACTGTTTGCGGTTGTTCTTCCTCGTGCTTTCTTTTAACCAGCCGTTTTTGAAAGATCAACAGCGTAATAACTCCCACGGAAATAGAAGCGTCTGCAATGTTGAATATTGGACTGAAAAATTCAAACTCTTTGCCTCCAATAAATGGAACCCAGGCGGGGAATGTTGAATGAATCATTGGGAAATACAACATGTCCACAACGTTGCCGTGCAAAAAACTTTGATAACCGTTGTGTGCAGTTAAGTGAGCTGTCCCTGCGTAATAAATATACTGTTGTGTTGCCTGGTCAAACATCATTCCTTTGTCGAAGATCATTCCATAAAACATGCTATCAAGTAAGTTTCCCAAAGCACCAGCATAGATCAATGCGGCACAAATGATAAAACCTTTTGAGTAACCATGTCTCACAATCCTTATCAAATACCAGGTACCAAAAATTACTGCAGCCAAGCGAAACAAGGTCAGGGCCATCTTGCCCCAATCGCCACCCCATTTCCATCCCCAGGCCATTCCCTCGTTTTCAATAAAATAAAGCTGGGCCCACTTGAAACCAAGAAGGTTGACATGATGGCCCATTTCAAAATTGGTTTTGATATAAATCTTCAATGCCTGGTCAGCAATAATAATGAGCAGGATGATAAGTATAGCAGAACGAAGTTTCACGTAAAAAAATTAAAGGCTCAAAGATAAGGGTTGAAGGTTTGGCAGGGCTTTTAAAAAGGTTAATTTACTCATGGAAATAAATGCGTTTCACTCTTTGGGAAACAGAGGTCATAATTTCGTAAGCAATCGTGTTGACCCATCCCGCAACTTCCTGCACGGGCAGTTGAGAACCGAAAATAATAACATCATCGCCTTCATTTATATTTTCAATACCGGTAACATCGATCATGGTCATGTCCATGCAAACAGCACCAATAACTGGCGCAAGTTTTCCATTGACTAACATTTTTCCAACTCCGTTTCCAAATTGTCTTGAGTAGCCATCGGCATAGCCAATGCGAATTGTAGCAATAGTGGAATCCCGACGAACAACTCCCCTTCTGTTATAACTAACCGACTCACCATTTTTGATGTGCTTCAACTGTGCGATGGTTGAACGCAGCGTAGCAACAGGAACCAAATCCAAAACATTATCATTGTCAACTTCGATCCCGTACAAACCAATTCCCAACCGGACCATATCCATTTGCAGCTCCGGATGCCGAACAATTGCTGCAGAGTTGGAAATGTGTTTTAAAAAAGCATAACTAACGTATTGCCGAATAATTTCAATTGCTCTGTTGAATAGCGCTGCCTGTTTGTTGGTAAATGAGTTTTGGGAAGCATCTTCGCTTGCAGCCAAATGGCTGAACACAGATTGAATTTGAAAATATGGCGAGGATGAAATATACTTTGCCAATTTTTCAACATCATCGATTGAAAATCCGAGACGATTCATTCCTGTTTCAATTTCAAGATGAACAGGATAAGATTTTAAAGCCTGGCCTTTTAGATACGATTCAAATTTTTGGAGCAAATCGAAAGAATAAATAACAGGTTGCAAATTGAAATCAACAATAGATTGAAAAGAAGATTCTTCTGCATTCATTACCATGATGGGAATGTTGATCCCTGCTTTTACCAGTTCGACCCCTTCGTCAGCATAGGCAACACCAAGATAATCCACATTGTGATATTGAAGCACACTTGCAATTTCTGCGCCGCCGCTTCCATAAGAAAAAGCTTTAACCATCGCCATTATTTTAGTTGATGGCTGAAGCAGTTTTTGATATTCTTTGAGGTTATGAGCAAGCGCATTCAAATTAATTTCCAAAACGGTTTGGTGCAATTTTTTTTCAAAGAGTTTTGCGATGCGTTCAAACTCAAATTTTCTTGCACCTTTAATTAAAACAATTTCCCTAAAGAACTGCGAGCTTTTGAATTCATTGACAAAATCATCGGTGGAATAAAAACCCTGGAATGAAACGGAAGCAGATAAGTTGCTTTGAATTTTCTCAATAATCTTTTCACCGATAACGATCATTTTCCTTATATCATAACTATTGAGCAGTTGCGCTATTTCCGAATAAAGCTGTTCATCATTCTTGCCGCTTTCCACAAATTCAGAAAGAATGACTGTTCTTGTCAAACCAGAGCTTTGTTGCTTTTGAAAATCCAATGCAATTTTTAAAGACGTCACATCAGCACTATAACTGTCGTTGATCACCAAACAATCATTAATGGCATGTTTTAGTTGCAAACGCATGTCAATAGCATGAAGCGTTGCAATTCGCTCCTTGATTGTTGTCGTATCATAGCCCAGGACCAACAACACGCAACAACAAATGATGGCATCTTCAATTGATGCATCATCAGTAAAAGGAATGGTGAATTTATTTTCTAAAGATTGATACGCGAGAACCACTTCTGATTTGTCGTTTTGTTTTTCGATGGATCGTAAAACAAACTCGTTACTTTCGGCACTTCCCCATGTTAACAATTTGGTTTCCTTTTCAGTCAATTCTTTTTTGCCGCCTAGATCTTTGTTGCGTGCGATCAGTACAGGGCAATTTTTGAAAAGCAATAATTTTTCCGCAAGCTTGTGCGTATTGTCTAAAAAACCTTCGCTGTGTGCTTCACCAATATTTGTTAACACGCCAATTGTGGGACGAATGATTTTTTCTAATTGCTCCATTTCACCCGGGCTTGAAATACCCGCTTCAAAAATTCCAAGTGTGTGTTGCTCATTCATCTGCCACACACTTAAGGGAACACCAAGTTGTGAATTAAAACTTTTCGGACTTCTTACAATTTTATAATCTTCTTCAAGTAAATGGTTGAGCCATTCCTTTACAACGGTTTTGCCGTTGCTTCCGGTAATGCCGATTACAGGAATAGAAAATTGCTTCCGGTCAAAACTTGCAAGTTCCTGCAAAGCATCAAGCGTATCATCAACAAGGATGATGTTTGAATCTTTTAAATCTTGTTGCGGTTGCTCACTTACAACAAAATTCCTGATTCCTTTTTTCCATGCGCTCAACAAATATTTGTGGCCGTCATTGTGCTCCGTTATCAACGCAAAAAATAGTGAAGAAGAAGATTGCTGAATTCTTCGGCTATCATAAACCAGATGCTCAATTTGAACATTGTAAGATTGAGAAATGAATTTTCCTTTTACAACCGAGCAAATGGTTTCAATAAAGTAGCCCATTTTTATTCATTTTGATTTTGCTGAACGGAATACAAAATCGATCCGCCAAGACAAAGAACAATCACAAGCAAAGAAATGTAAACCGGAACGTCAACGTGGAAAATTTCTGCCAACATTTTTAATCCGATAAAGATCAGCACTATCGCAATTCCCTGTTGCAAGTAAGCAAACTTGTTGACTGCTCCTTTTAGTAAAAAATAAAGAGAACGCAATCCCAAAACCGCGAAAATGTTGCTGGTGTAAATGATTAATTCTTTATTGGTGGATTTGGTAACAATAGCAAAAACAGCAGGAATACTATCCAAGGCAAAAACAATATCGGTTGTTGCCAACACAACCACTACAACAAACATATTTGTATAAAACCTTTTCCCGTTTTTGCGAACAATTAGTTTACCGCTGATATCCTCGTGAATGATCGGGAAAAATTTGTTCAAAAACTTGTTGACAGGATTGTTTGCAGGATCAAACTGATCGTCCTCTTTCACCGCAAAAATCTTAATTCCGGTGTAAATTAAAAATGCTCCAAAAATGTAAAGTATCCAGTAAAAACGTTCAACAAGAGCAACGCCAACAGTGATAAAAATAATTCTGAAAACAATTGCCATTAAAATCCCTATCAACAAAGCTCTTGCAACATGATCGCTGTGAATTTTAAAGAACGTAAAGATGAGAATGAAAACAAAAATATTATCGATGCTAAGACTCCATTCCATCAAATAAGCACTGATATATTCCAGTGCCGAGTCTTGGGTATCATAGAAAAAAAGAAAAACAAAAAAGCCAAGGGCTAGCGCAACCCAAAGTGCTGTTTGCAGTAAAGCCTTTTTTATGCTGACTTCCGTTGACCGTTTACTCAATAAACCCAGGTCCAGCACAACAGCAATTAACAAAACAACTCCAAAAACCAAATAAGTTATCTGTCTCTCCGTCATAATTCCATGCTTGGTGAGCAAAGATAGTCAACGATATTTCATCAGGCTTTGCCCGCGAAACGATAGCGACGGGATTGCTGGTAAATAGCTCCGAAAATAATGATGAGTATGATGGGAAGAGCAATATTGATCAATTGCCATTTTGATTTTTCGGCATCAACTTTTTTTGTGTCTAACAAACGAAGAACAATTTCTTTATTACGGGTTTGAATGATACTTGATTTGCTTGTCATGTATTCCAAACAATTTAATAAAAAATCACGGTTAGCAAATTGATATTCATATTGAGTGCCCATGGTGTACAAATTCATTCCCATTGGAATGGGGCCTTTGGAAGTAACATCATTCAGTACAATATCGCCATCGGCAACAACAATCATTTTTCCGTCTTTTCCACTTTCCTGTTTAAAGCCACCAAACTGCGCAAGGCTGTCCGTTTTTGTTTTTCCAATTCTGCCTTTGTAGAAAGAAGAAAATTTCCCTTCCAGCAAAACCCCAGCTGGAATATCATGTTGCTTGAACAAAGCATCTTGCGGGGTATTTCTGTTTTCATTTGGGCTGATCAATGCAGGCGTACTGATCGTTCTTGAATTGGAAGAGCTCTGAAGCAGGAAGGTTTTCTTAACATCGGGCACTTCAATCGTATCAATTGAATTGACGAATTTTCCTGCAACCAATCCAAGATTTTTATTAATGTCATGATTATTTCTCGATTCAAAAAGCGGGTAGTAATTCCAATGTAAAAATTCATACTGGGGTTGCGATGCGCTTCCACCAACAGCAAATGGCAAGAAATCACACTGGAGATCCATAATTAAATCAGGATTGATGCGAACGCCATAATTGAAAAGCAAATCCTCGATGTTTAAATTTCTGTCGTACGCAATAACTTGTGATTTAATACTCAGGCTATCTTGTTCTGCTTGCAGATTGTCAATAAACCAAAGCACTTTGCCTCCACGCATAATGAACTGGTCAATTTTTAATTTTTCATCATCGTTAAAAGGCTGTGTTGGTTTCACAATCAACATTGCAGAAATGGTATCAGGACCGGGAATGTAAGGTTGCCGCGTGATGTCAAATGTGTGAAAGTCATAAGCAGTGCTGACTGTTTGAACAAGATCATAAACATTACCCTGTGAAGGTTCACCATTTCCCGAAGCATAAACAACGGAAATTTTTTGGGGATTATTAATTCTGTCAATTGTTTTTGCGAACTGATATTCAAGCATCGCTTCGGCGTTATTTAATTCCGTTTCAGAAACATTCAATTTGCTGTTACGAAACAGATTGATCATATCAATTTGACCATTGCTTTCAAGCAATGCATAAGGATAAGCCAGTTTATTTTCTTCACCTGCTTTTACCTGGACGGCCAGGTTGATTGGAGTTGCACCAATCGCTTTTAAAGAATCTGCCCAAACCCTGTTTCCCTCAACGGGATCTTGCGGATCCAAAAAACGGTAATGAATTTTGGAAGGATTAATCTCTCTGAGATTGTTTAAAAACTCTTGTGTGGATGTGCTTAATTTTTTGAACCCGGCAGGCAAATCACCTTTCAAAAAAACATCTATGGTAACATCGTTTTTTAAACCACGGATAAGATCTTTTGTTGTTTTAGTGATGGAATATCTTTTATCCTGCGTTAAATCAACACGGGAATGCAATTGTGATGCGATGTAATTAATCAAAAACAAACCAACGATTAACCCAATCCACCAAACCGTATTTTTTCTTTTGCTCATTATCTTTTGCCAAGGTTTTGTTTTGTAAGCAATAAAAAGAAAAGTGTAAGACTAAGAAAATAAACCAAATCTCTTGTATCAATCACACCACGGCTTATGCTTTGATAATGAAAATTGATTCCAAGCATCTCGATGTAATAATCAGCACCATTTTTAAATGCCGGCAATTGACTAATGGCTGTGAATCCATAATAAAAAAGAACACAGGCAATCAAACTAACGATAAAAGCCACAACTGAGTTGGTTGTAAAACTGCTTACGGAAATTCCAATGGAAGTAAACACTGCGGTTAATAAAAGCAATCCCAAATATGAACCTGCAGCTGCACCCGAATCAATACCACCCGTTGATGCGAGATGATTAATAGTGAAATAATAAACCAATGTTGGAATCAAAGCAATTACAGCAACGATGAAACTGCCCCAAAATTTTCCATTCACAATTTGCCAGCTGCCGATGGGACGCGTTTGCAAAATTTCAAACGTTCCGCCTTTAAATTCATCAGAAAAGCTGCGCATCGTTATAGCTGAAATCAAAAACAATAAAATCCATGGAGCAAATGAAAAAAACTGATCCAAACTGGCAAAACCCTCATCCAAAATATTATTTCTGAAAACAAATAAAACCAATCCATTCACCAATAAAAAAACAATGATGGCAATATAACCTGTGAGACTGCTAAAAAATTGGCGAAGTTCCTTTTTGCAAATGGGCCACATTAATTGAAAATGTAAAATTTAAAATTTAGGACAGTGCAAAATAAGGATTAGATTGTTGGAAAAAATAAAAAAGACAGCGGTTCACAGCTTACAAGTTTCAGGTTTCAGGCAAACCGAAACTTAAATAGTCCAAAGCCAGTTACAATTTCTGGCCCTGAACAGGCAACCTGCAATACATTACATTGCACTCAACCGTTCCACTTCCAGTCGTCTTGCTTCATTCAATTGTTTTAGGCCTGCTTGTACTAATCTGAAACAAATGATCCAGGCAATTAGCCCCAGAATCGGATACTTTATATCAAGAAACACGGGAATTGGTAAAATTCCAAAGTCTGCATTCCAAATCATGTGAAGAATCATACTTGAAAACAATACACGAAGAAAACGCATATCGCCAAACATATTCCATTGGAATTTACGATCACCTTTCACTAACCATAATGCAGCAGATGCATTGGCTGTCCAGACAATGTGCATAAATGGCGATAATAATCCTCTTAAAACAAGACTGTCAATCATTGCATCAAAAGTTTCGGCGCGATAGGCATACCCTGCACTCTCAAAAGCTGCGAAACCCATTCCAATGGCTGCTCCAAAAAGCAACCCATTAAGTATCCATTTATACCTCGTAAATCTTCCGACGATTAAAACAACGACCAACACTTTTGCCGATTCTTCAATGATGCCTGCGGCAGAAGCATGCATAATACTACTTAAAAAATCAAGTTTATCAAATAGGATCAAAGCAATGAACAATGAAGTAACTCCACCTAAAAATGCCAATGCCATCACCATAAAGACAGAAATATTTCTGGGTGCATTCATTTCCAAAAAGAAAATTAATGTTGACACAGGAACGGCAAACGAACCAATAAACATCAGGCCGGGAACAAGATTGGGATTTGCGAAAGTTCTGTAACCAATGATCATTAAAATGGCAATGGCAATACTTACCAAAAGCATTCTTGAAAACAACCAGGGCTTTGCCCAACTCGTTTCAATATCGGTAAGTGCAGGTGTGTTGTTATAAGTTCCGGTGATCAGTTGATCCTCCATTTCAGCCAGTGAATGTTTTTTGAACACCTGGGAAAAAATATGCTGAAGCTTAAAATCTTTCAATTCCTCCAACCCGATAATACTGGTAAATCCTTTGCGGATATTTGTTACTGTATCAGTTGAAGAATTTTGTGCAGGCGCATTTATTCTCCAAATAGAATTTCCAATACGCAACACGTCATTGGGATGCAACGGATTTTTCGTTACAATGTTTCCATTAATTTTTACAGGAACCGGGCAATCGGTAGCGTCAATTAAAAGCTTCCCATTTTCATTGGTAACAATAACTGCCCCACCGTGCATTTCCAATTCTTTGATGATGATTCTGTTTTCTCCATCTGAAGAACTCAGTACAATTGATTGACTGGTTTGAACATCAATTTTGAAATGGTCATCTCTTCCATCAATACATTCCAGGACGATGGTCGAAAGGTTGAGTGTAGTTTCCATGCAGTAAGTTTAAGTGTTAAAGCGAACAATGAATTTAGAAAAAAAGATTAAACAACAATTGTATAAAATAAAAAAATCCCGCATCAGCGGGATTTATATTGTTGAAATATTTTTGGGTTACACTGCAAAGCTTTCGCCGCAAGCACAGGTGCGGCTGGCATTGGGATTATTAAAATGAAAACCTTTACCGTTCAATCCGTCTGAGAAATCAAGAACAGTATTTACGAGATACAAAAAGCTTTTTAAGTCGGTAACTACTTTAACGCCATTATCTTCAAACACCTGGTCGGCGGCTTTGAGTTCCTTATCAAAATCCATTTTATAACTTAAGCCAGAACAGCCGCCGCCTACAACGCTGACACGCAAAAAATAATTTTCATCATAGCCCGCTTCCTGCATCAAAGATTTAACCCTTTCTCTTGCTTTATCAGTAACATGAATTGCATTATCTATCGCCATCATAAAAAACCTTTTAATTTTTATTTATCAATTGCAACCTGGTTCATTTCTCTTAATTGAACAATTGATTTTGAAACCTGTTCAATTATATAATCAATTTCTTCTTCCGTTGTATATCTACCTAAACTAAATCGTATCGAACTATGCGCCAACTCATCGTTCAAACCCAGTGCTTTTAGAACATAAGAAGGCTCGAGCGAGGCAGAAGTGCAAGCCGAGCCTGATGATAATGCAATATTTTTATTAATGCTCATCATCAAAGCCTGCCCTTCAACATTTTTAAAGGATAAATTGGAAACATTTGGCAAACGATGTTCTTTGCTCCCGTTAACATACACACCATTTAAGTTAAGTAAAGCATTTTCCATTTTATCACGAAGCTTTGCTAAACTTTTGGCGTCCGCTTGCATTTGTTGCTTAGAAATTTCACAAGCTTTACCAAAGCCGACAATGCCAGGAACATTTAACGTTCCGCTGCGCATTCCTTTTTCATGCCCGCCGCCATCCATTTGTGCTGTCAATTTTGCCCTGGGATTTTTTCTTCGAACATACAAAGTCCCGACTCCTTTCGGTCCGTAAATTTTGTGAGAAGAAAAGGACATCAAATCAATATTATCATCGTTTACATTCACGGGGATTTTTCCGACTGCCTGTGTTGCATCAGTAAAAAATAAAACCTTATGTTTTCTTGCAACCGCACCAATCTTCCTGACCGGCATGACAGTACCAATTTCATTATTGGCATACATCATTGCAATTAGAATAGTATTTGGCTGAACTGCTTCTTCCACTTGTTGTGGACTAATCAAACCATTCGAATCTACACTCAGGTAAGTTACTTCTGCTCCTAACTTTTCTAAATGCTTGCAAGTATCTAAAACCGCTTTGTGTTCAATGTTGCATGTGATAATGTGGTTACCTTTTGATGCAAACATTTCAAATACACCTTTTAAAGCAAGGTTGTTTGCTTCCGTTGCACCTGAGGTAAAAACAATTTCATTTGTTTCTGCACCGATCAGATCAGCAACTTGCTCGCGGGCCAGATCCACAGCTTCTTCAGCCTGCCACCCAAATGCATGGCTTTTGCTGGCAGGGTTACCAAATTTATCTTTGAAATAAGGCAACATCTCTTCTAAAACTCTTGAATCACAAGGTGTGGTTGAATTATAGTCAAGATATATCGGCAATTGCAACATTCAATACAAATTTACCTCAAACTAAGCAGCGGGAAAGCTGCTATGGACTTATGACCTTAATTTTACCATAATCTAAACGAACTCGATGCTTAATGTAGAACATATCGGAATTGCTGTAAAATCTTTAGAAAAATCGATTCCTTTATTTGAAAAGCTTTTGAATACTACTTGTTATAAAACCGAAATGGTTCAATCAGAAAATGTCAATACTGCTTTTTTCAAAAAAGGGGAAACAAAAATTGAACTACTTGAATCCACTACCGAAGACGGCGTTATTCGAAAATATATTGAGAAAAAAGGAGAAGGCATTCATCATCTCGCATTTGAAGTTGAAGACATTTTTTCGGAAATGAACCGCTTAAAAAATGAAGGGTTTATTGTATTGAATGATGAACCAAAAAACGGGGCCGATAATAAACTGGTTTGCTTCCTTCATCCAAAATCAACGAACAGTGTATTGATTGAACTTTGCCAGGAGAAAAAGTAATTTTTGTCACTTGCAATTTACCTAATCGTTTTCCACTCAGCGCAGTCTGCTTTCAAAAAAATACCCCAGGTAGAAACCCGGGGTCTATTCCTCAACGCCTAAAAAAACGAGTTTATAAGATCACTTGCTTTGCAGTGTTGATATCTTGTCCGTTCGATAATGAAATAATATAGTTACCAGTAACTTTTGAGTTTAATACAACCTGGCCGAATGGATTGCTGATCGTTTGCTGGTCTGCAACCTGGCCATTTTGAGAAACAAAACGTACGACCACAGTTCCTTTTACCTCCTGAGAAAATTGCAATAAAACCTTGTTTTGGATAGAAGCAATTTTAATATCATTACTTGCTTCTGCTTTAATTGACTTTACCGGAGTTACAGCAAAGCTGCCGTCAAAGTCAACTTCTTTAATTCTGTAGTAAACAATTTTTGAAGAGATATTTTTATCAGTGAAAGAATAATTGTTTGTCGTAAAACTGTTGCCTGCAGCTGTAACAGAACCAATGCTGTTCCAGTTTGAACCGTCAAGGCTGCGTTCAATTTGAAAATGATCAGCACTTACTTGCTGTGAAGTTGACCATTGTACCAAAATATCACTGCTTTTACGGCTTAGCGTAAAGCCAACAAATTTTACTGGTAAAGGAGTGGAAGAAAAAGAAACAAAACCTGTAGTCGTAGAAGATGCCATTACAGGACCGCTTACCGGGTTATTACCTTGGAATACAATGCTACCGGCTATTCTGATTTTTTCAGAAGCAGAAACGCCAGTGATGTTGCCACCTTCGTATACAAGGATTTTTGAAGGACTGGCAAGGCTGAGTGTTGAATTATTATTTTGAAAACTTACCGTACCATAGATTTTTACAAATACGCCACCATTAACGACGATGTCGCTGTTTACCGTTATTGTATTGCCAGCTTGAACTTCGATAGTGTCTCCGATTTGCGGCATACGGTTCAAATCCCAGGCAGATGCAGTGGCCCAGTTAGCCGAAGCAATTGATTTAATAACAGGTGCAGAAAACGAAACGTTGAATACTACAATGGTGAGTACGAGGAGGAAGTAGAACTTTTTCATGGTACGGAACTTTTAATTGTTTTTTTAGGGTCGCCAGAAAAATCAGTTATTGTTTTCTAAGGGATTCTTCTTACTGATTTTGTCTTGCGAGAGCAAAACTATAATGCGTTTTTTTGAGATGCAAGTGTTTTTACGTGTATTTTGCGGAAAACCACATCTATTTTAAAAAATAAAACGTAAACATTTGATTACCAGGCAGAAAATGATGAGCTTGCTAAAAAAAATTTTCTGGAAAAAAGTTTGAATAAGGCCTGTTTTTAATGAAGCCGAAAGTAGTTGTACTTAGAACATTTGTCTTTTTACTAAGGAAACAACTTATAAACTAAATAAATTGCAGCTAAATAAAACCCTTACGCATGGCCAGTAAATTTCTTAGTACGTCGGCTTTGTTTTTACTCATCGCTTTTTCCCTTTTTTTGGGTACTTCCTGTAATCAGAAAAATTCTACGACACCAACACAAAGTGCAACTACTTCTGACAGCTCCCTTTCAAAAAAATATAGCCTCGAAAAAATAAAACTGCCTGAAGGCTTTTCAATAAACGTTTTTGCAGAAGTGCCAAATGCAAGAAGTATGTGTTTGGGACGCAATGGAACTTTGTTTGTCGGGACAATGTCAGGAAACGTTTATGCAGTGGTTGATACTGACAACAATGGTGTAGCAGAAAAAGTAGATACAATTGCATCAGGACTTGATACGCCAAACGGCGTAGCGTTTAAAGATGGAAGCTTATACGTGGCAGAACACCGCCGCATTATCAGGTTTGATAATATTGAAAACAATTTGGAAAAACATCCGAATTATGCCGTTGTATATGATAAGTTTCCTGATGACCGCAATCATGGATGGAAATTTATCGCATTCGGCCCAGATGGTAAATTGTACGTTCCGGTTGGTGCCCCCTGCAATATTTGCAATCCGGATAGTCCATATGCTTCTATCACTAGAATGAATCCAGATGGAACAGGTTTTGAAATTTTCGCGAAAGGAATTCGAAACACAGTAGGTTTTACCTGGCACCCCCAGACAAAACAGATTTGGTTTACCGATAATGGCCGCGACAATTTAGGAGACGATATTCCATCTGATGAATTAAATACAGCACCGCAAAAAGGAATGCATTTTGGTTATCCTTTCTGCCATGAAGGAGATATTTTAGATCCGGAATTTGGAAAGGGAAAAAACTGCTCTGATTACACACCTCCCGCATTAAAACTAGGAGCACACGTTGCTGCATTAGGATTGCGATTTTATACCGGGAACATGTTTCCTTCTGAATATCAAAATAGAATTTTTATTGCGCAACACGGAAGCTGGAATAGAACAACGCCGATCGGTTACAGGGTAATGTCGGTTCGGGTAGAAAACAATAAAGCAGTTGAATATACGCCCTTTGCAACAGGCTGGCTCGATGAAAAGGGGAAAGCTTTAGGAAGACCTGTCGATGTACAAGTTGCGCCTGATGGAGCTTTGTTAGTTAGTGATGACAAACAGGGAGTTATTTATAGAATCACTTATCATAAGTGATCTGCAACATCTGATGGAGAATCGGAATTGACGATGCCAAGTTTTTCAACGGCTAGTTGTGCCGCAATCTGAGAAGCATCCTTTTTATTGAAAGCTTTTCCTTGTGCGATCACTTTCCCATTGATAACCGCGCCGATGGTAAACAATCTTCTTCCATTTTCCATTTGTTCGTTTAAAGTTTCAAACTCCAGTTGCTTACCGTTTTTATTAGCCCATCCATACAATTTATTCTTATGATTGATCTCTAAATTTTCAAGATCCTCAATAAACATATGCGGCATAACAATGCGTTCATTCACCCACTTGGCCGTTTTCTTAAAACCTTTGTCAAGATAGATAGCGCCAACTAAAGCTTCCAGAGTGTTGCCAAAAATTTGACTTGTTTTTAATGAAGCGTCCGATTTGTTGTAAACGGTTATTTTTTTCAAACCCATCTTCACTGCAATATCATTCAGCTGCTGACGGTTTACCATTTTGCTTCTCATTTCTGTAAGAAAGCCTTCTTCTTTGTATGGATAACGTTTGAATAAATAATCAGCGACCAATGCGCTTAATACAGCATCGCCTAAATACTCAAGACGTTCATTATTTTCATCGATGGTATCTTTTACAGAACGATGTGTAAGCGCAGTTCGATACAATGAAGGATTACCGGGCGAGTAACCTAAAACACCTTTCAATTGTTTTTTGAAAGAAGGGTCAGAATGTTTTTTATAGAATGATTTCCAGAAATCCACAGATTGAAAACTACAAATTTTTCTTCATGGAAGAAAAGAAACCGTTATTCAGAATATTTTTTGAAGATCATACAAGCATTGTGACCACCAAAACCAAAAGTATTACTTAAGGCTGCATTTACTGTTCTTTTTTGTGCTTCCCAAAAAGTAAAATTTAACCTTGGATCTAGCTCAGGGTCGTCGGTAAAATGATTGATTGTTGGAGGAACAATATCGTTTTGTACAGCCATAATGCATGCAATACCCTCGATAACACCTGCAGCCCCAAGACAATGACCTGTCATTGATTTGGTAGAACTGATATTCAAATTGTAAGCATGCTCTTTGAAAACATCAACAATTGCTTTTATTTCTGCAATATCTCCAAGCGGTGTCGAGGTTCCGTGTGTATTGATGTAATCAATATCTGAAGCTTGCATTGCTGCATCCTCCAAAGCCTGCAACATTACATTTTTAGCACCTAATCCTTCGGGATGAGGAGCAGTAATATGATGTGCATCGGCAGTGGCGCCGCCACCGGCAACTTCGCAATAAATCTTTGCGCCCCTTTTTATGGCATGTTCATATTCCTCAAAAATTAAAACACCGGCTGCTTCACCCATGACAAAACCGTCTCGGTCTTTATCGTACGGACGGGATGCTGTTTTAGGATCGTCATTCCTTTCGCTCAATGCTTTCATTGCATTGAACCCGCCAACACCGGCTTCGCTCACTACGCTTTCGGCACCACCCGTAACAATTATATCTGCTTTCCCTAAACGAATTAAATTGAACGCTTCCATCATTGCATTGGTAGAAGAAGCACATGCACTCACAACAGCGAAGTTGGGGCCCCTGAAACCATGACGCATTGAAATGTGACCGGCAGCAATGTCCAAAATCATTTTTGGAATGAAAAAAGGATTGAACCGCGGAGTTCCATCGCCTTTTGCAAAATTGATTACTTCTTCCTGGAAAGTAATTAAACCTCCAATTCCACTTGCAAACACGACGCCTACCCTGTCAACATTTACATTGTTTTCGTCAATGCCTGCATCCTTTACCGCCTGATCGCTTGCAACAACCGCTGTCTGGGTAAAGCGATCTAATTTTCTTGCCTCTTTCCTATCCAAAAAATCAGTCGGCTCGAAGTTTTTTATTTCGCAAGCAAATCTTGTTTTGAATTTAGAAGCATCAAAATTGGTAATGAAATCACAACCGCTGACACCATTGCGTAAATTATTCCAGTATTCAGTAACTGAATTTCCAAGCGGAGTGATAGCTCCCATTCCTGTAACAACAACTCGTTTTAATTGCATATTGCCCGCGAAAGAATTTTATGTAAGAGAAAACCGCCTTCAACGATGCTGATGCAAACGGAAGGCGGGTTTTTATAAAGTTCCGGTGGAACAAATTAATTTTTACTTCGCATGTTCTTCTAAATACGAAACAGCCTGACCAACAGTTGTGATGGTTTCCGCTTGTTCGTCTGGAATGGAAATATTGAATTCCTTTTCGAATTCCATGATCAGTTCAACGGTGTCTAACGAATCGGCACCTAAATCATTTGTAAAAGAAGCTTCGTTGGTTACTTCTGCTTCATCAACTCCTAATTTGTCTACAATGATCTTTTTTACTCTTGCTGCAATGTCTGACATTTTGTAAAAGTTTGGTTATAGTGGTGCAAAAATATAAGATTTTGGATTAAATAAAATTTTAGGTTTCTCTTTCAAAATTGTTTTAATGAAACATCAAGTTTCGCATAAAACTTGCAATTTGCAGGGTGAACAGATATTTGTAAATTGAACCCCTCAACCAACAGCCCATGCCATTGAAAATCATAGATCACGGAAGCGCAGAATATCAGCAAATGGTTAAGCTGCGGGATGACATTTTGCGCAAGCCATTAGGGCTGGGCTTTACGCAGGAGGAACTTGAAAAAGAAAAAAGCAACATTCACATTGTAGCATACGAAGATGAACGCATGCTCGGATGCTGCATGCTTGTGGAAGAGGAACCTCAAACCGTTCGGTTGCGCCAAATGGCAGTTATGAATGATTTGCAGGGAAAAGGCATCGGTAAGGCATTAATGCAGTTTGCAGAAAACATTTCAAGAGACAGAGGTTACAAAAAAATTACCATGCATGCCCGCAAAAACGCGTTGGGTTTCTATGAAAAAATGGGCTATAAAAAGAGGGGAATCGAGTTTCATGAAATAACAATACCGCATTACGTTATGGAAAAAGAACTATGAATTGTTTCCGGTTCCTCCGATAGCAATACTGTCCAATGCTAACTTTCACGATTTTATTTTCTCTTTCATCAAATGCCTTAGCTCATAAATTTCATCGCTATTGGCAAATGCATTTTTAGGAACAAGAAAGAAAGAACGGTTATCAAAATACAAATGAAAAAAGTTAGGAGTTTCTAAAAACGTACTCAATGCATTCCATGGCCAGGAACGGGAACCTCTTTCATTTCCTACCGAAAAAGTATTTTCATCAAAATGCATTGTAAAATGGTCTCGAAATGTAGCGGCTCTTCTGTAAACCATTCCCGGAAGGATAAACCAAAAGCTGACCATCAGCAAAAACCATAAAAAAGAACCCACAACAAAAGCCAGGGGTAAAATCTTTTTAAAATAAAACAACGCGGCGGAAGCTAGGGCAAATACATTTACCAGAATAATCATGAGCCTAATTTCTCTTTTGCTGAGAAAATGATACCGCAACGCCTGCAAAACCTGATTTTTGTCGTAAGTAAATTGAATGGTCATTTCTGTTTAATTCAATCGTAAAGTTAGAAAGAGTGCTTTCAAATGTATGATTCAATACCAGCACAAAACAAAAAATCCTGCAGTTGCAGGATTTTAATTTTTTATACAGAAAATTATTTATTCATCAATTGCTTTGCTTCTATACTTAATGTGGCATGAGGAACTGCACGAAGACGGGCTTTATCGATCAATTTACCCGTAACCCGGCAAATGCCATAAGTCTTGTTTTCAATTCGCATCATTGCTTTTTCAAGGTGATCAATGAAAGTAATCTGACGACTGGCCATTTGGCTCAATTGTTCCCGTTCCATGCTCATACTTCCGTCTTCCATAGTCATGTAGCGGCCATCCTCCATATCGCCTTCATCTTTGCGGGTTATCAAACCCTGCAAGTAAGCAAGTTCTTTTTTTGCTGTATCTAGTTTTTTTAAGATCAAATCTTTGAACTCCGCAAGTTCCGCATCTGAATACCTCATAGTAGGGCCGGTTTGTTGGTGTTGTGGTGAATCTAATACTGATTTAGTGAAATCGGGATCGTATTTAACAGCCTTAGTTGTGGACGTTTTCGGTATCACAACTTTCACCGGTTTGGCTGGTTCTTTTTTAGCCGCCGGCTTCGTTAAAGGTGCCGTGGCCGACTTAACCTCCCGATGAGTAGAAGCAGCGACTTCAGGCTTTTTAACGGTTTCAACAACTTTTGCAGGACTCGTTTTGGCGGGAACCGATTTCTTTACTGAAACTGGTTTTAAAACAGGAGTCGGCTTTTTCACCGGCTTTGCCTGCTTAGCAACTTTTTTTGGTAAAGCTGATTTTTTGACCGGCTTTTTAGCAGGCGCCGCCTTCTTTGGGACCGGCTTTTTAGCTGCAGGCTTGGCAGCCTTTTTTATTACCGGCTTTTTTGCCGCAGCTTTTTTAACAGGTTTTGCCGCTTTAGCAGCTTTTTTAGGTGGTTGCTTTTTTGTAGCCATACAATTGTTACCCCTTTTTTAAGACGATGACCTTCAATGGGTTGTCATTAACCTCTATTTCAGTACCGCCATCAATTTTTGATGTCAACTCCAGCTTGTCTGCCAGAATTTCGGCGCAAATATAATCATTAAACTTAGCTAGCGATTGGCTGATACCATTATTGGCAGCTACTTTCACCTCAATTCTGTCAGTAACATCAAAGCCACTTTCCTTTCTGATCTTTTGAATACGATTCACAAACTCACGGGCATCGCCTTCCTCGATCAATTCAGGAGTTACATTAATATCTAATGCAACAGTAAGCGGCCCCTTGTTTGCAACCGTCCAGCCTGGTATATCCTCACTGCTGATTTCGACATCGCTCAAGCTCAGTTCAACAACCTCGGCGCCAACAGGGATTGAATATCTGCCATCTTTTTCAAATAAAGAAATTTCATGCTGAGAAAAATTAGAAAGGGCTTGAGAAACTGCTTTCATTTTTGGACCCAGTCTCTTTCCAAGGGCCTGAAAGTTTGGTTTAATTTTCTTCTTTATGAAACCTTCTGTATCTGTCAAATATTCAATTTCCTTCACGTTCACTTCAGCCTTGATGAGGTCCTCTACCTTTTGCAATTGTTGTTCCATGCCTGGGCTTAACACAGGAACTAATACTTTTTGCAGGGGTTGGCGAACCTTGATATTTACTTTCTTTCGTAACGAAAGAACCAAAGAAGACGTATCCTGGGCCAATTGCATCCTTTCTTCAAGGTCTGTATCTATAAGGTTATCTTTTGACTTCGGATAAAGAACAAGGTGAACAGAATCTTCTTTATGCAAACCGGTGACAGAATTCAGATCAACGAAGATCTCATCGCTAAAAAATGGTGAAATTGGCGCCATCAACCGAGCAACTGTTTCCAAACATTCATACAAGGTCTGATAGGCTGCAATTTTATCTTGTTCGTAGTCACCTTTCCAGAAACGGCGGCGGCAAAGACGAACATACCAGTTGCTCAAATGCTCATCAACAAAGTCTTCGATTAATCTTCCGGCTTGAGTGGGCTCGTAATCATTAAATGCGGCAGTTGCGTTTTTAATGAGTGTTTGCAAAGAAGATAGAATCCACCGGTCTATTTCGGGTCTTTCCTGCACTGGAATGTATTTTTCTTTGAAAGCAAATCCATCCACGTTCGCATACAATGCAAAGAACTGATAGGTATTGTACAGTGTTCCAAAGAACTTTCTCTGAACTTCTTTTACACCTTCGATATCAAACTTCAGATTATCCCATGGCGATGCATTTGTGATCATGTACCATCTTGTCGCATCGGCTCCAAACTTTTCGATGGTTTCGAATGGATCAACTGCATTTCCAAGGCGCTTACTCATTTTGTTTCCATTCTTATCCAACACTAAACCATTTGAAACAACAGTTTTGTACGCAACTGAATCAAACAACATTACTGCTAATGCATGAAGTGTATAAAACCAACCTCGGGTCTGGTCAACACCTTCGGCAATAAAATCAGCAGGGAAATTTTCTTTAAATTTTTGAACATTTTCAAACGGATAATGCCACTGAGCATACGGCATGGCACCGCTGTCAAACCATACATCGATCAAGTCCGGTTCACGACGCATTGGTTTGCCCGACTCAGAAACTAAAATCACTTCGTCAACATAAGGTTTGTGTAGGTCCAAAATCCCATCATGCAAATAATGTTTGTTCACATCTCCGCCCAGGACCTCACTTGCCTTTTTTATTTCAGTATTTAATTCTTCAATAGAACCAATGCATTTTTCTTCGCTGCCATCTTCTGTTCTCCAAACCGGCAACGGCGTTCCCCAAAAACGGCTGCGACTTAAGTTCCAGTCCACCATGTTTTCCAGCCAGTTTCCAAAACGACCAGTTCCTGTAGATTCAGGCTTCCAGTTAATGGTCTTGTTTAACTCAACCATTCTTTCACGCAATGCCGTCGTTTTGATGAACCACGCATCAAGCGGGTAGTAAACAACAGGCTTGTCAGTTCTCCAGCAGTGCGGATAACTGTGTTCGTATTTTTCAACCTTGAAAGCCCTGTTTTCTTTTTTAAGCTTTACAGAAATATCAACGTTGACATCCACGTAATTTTTTTCGTCCTTGTAATCTTTGATAAACCGATGGGAAAACTCTCCAAGTCCATCGACAAACTTTCCTTCTTTATCAACTAAGGTCAGAATACCAATGTTATATTTTTTACCCACTTTAAAGTCATCTGCACCAAATGCAGGAGCCGTATGAACAATACCGGTACCGTCTTCGGTGGTTACAAAATCTCCGAGTAAAATGCGGAATGGCTTTGCATCGGGAGTGATGGTTTTTATTGCATCAATAGAATTTGCTTCATAAGGAAGTAATTGCTCGTATTCCAAACCTTCCAAATCTTTTCCTTTAAACTCTGCTAATACTTTCCAGGGAAGAAGTTTTTGGTCTGCACTGTAATTCTCAAAATCACCATTCTCGCCTTCCGGTTTGAAATATTTATTTACTAAAGCTTTTGCAAGAACAACGTTTTGCTGAATATGCGTGTAAGGATTGAACGTTTTCACTAACACATAATCAATGTTGGGTCCAACCGTCAGGCCTAAGTTTGACGGAAGTGTCCAGGGCGTTGTCGTCCAAGCCAAATAATAAAGCTCATTATCGCCGGCAGCATCAAACAAAAATTTTGAACGATCATCTTTCAATGCCTTGAACATAACAATAGCACTGGTATCTTTCACATTTCGATATGTGCCTGGCTGGTTTAATTCATGCGAACTCAAACCTGTTCCTGCAGCAGGGGAATAAGGTTGAATGGAAACACTTTTGTAAAGCAAACCTTTTTTGTATAGCTCTTTTAAACACCACCAAAGCGTTTCTATGTATTCGTTAGTAAAAGTGATGTATGGATCATCCAAATCAACCCAATAACCGATTTTCCTTGTCAGTTCGTCCCATTTGTCCTTGTAGCGAAGTACCGCCTCGCGGCATTTTTGATTGTATTCGGCGATCGAAATTTTTTTACCAATATCTTCTTTCGTTATGCCCAACTCTTTTTCAACACCAAGTTCAATCGGCAATCCATGCGTGTCCCATCCGCCTTTACGTTCCACTCTGAACCCCTGCATGGTCTTGTAACGGCAAACCAAATCCTTCAATGCTCTTGCCATTACGTGGTGAATGCCCGGCATTCCATTGGCACTTGGCGGACCTTCATAAAACACGAAAGGCTGTGCCCCTTCACGCACTTCAACACTTTTTTCAAAGGCTTTTTCTCTTTCCCATCGCTCTAAAATTTCTTTTTCAATCGCAGGAAGATTCAGATGTTTAAACTCTTTATATCGATTGGCCATATTGGGCTTCTATGCTTGTTAAAAAATGGCAGCGAAGTTAAGAAAAATCGATGCTAAAGAGTGGTGAAAGTGGATTCAACGCTCAAGGAACAACGGGCAATAGTCAGGAAGAGTTCAAAGTAATGCTAATTTTTCTTTGCTATTTGCTCAACTGCCTATTGCCGATCCCCAATTCCCTCGTGGTTAAGTTTAATATCCATCAGAGTGGCGATGGACCTTGCTCTTTGTTTCATTAATTCAGTTCTCGAGCCTTCAAAATTTTCATCCAAAGTGCCGGTGAATATCTTCACCCAACGATCCAGATGCTCTTTCCTTATTTTGGAAAGATGATGAATATGCTTGTGAACTTCCATCACGTTTTTACGGTAGCTTGGTTTGTTGAAAGCAACCGATTCCCAAAAATCAGCAATAACAGGAACATGGGTATTCAAATCCAATGGAACAACTTCTATAAAAAAACGTCCAATCAATTCATCCGCAAAAGCTTGTTTGTAGAATGACCATAAAAACCCTTCGAGTTCCTCACGTGTTTCAATATCTTTTTTCATTCTCTATTTTTTGTGTCAATGATAATCGTAACAGGGCCATCATTCAATAATTCTACTTTCATATCTGCACCAAAAATTCCGGCTTGAATTTTTTTACCAAGATCAGTTTCTAACTGGCTAATCATTTTTTCATACAGCGGAATGGCAAAACCAGGTTTACTTGCTTTGATATAACTTGGACGATTCCCTTTCCTGGTGGAAGCATGCAAAGTAAATTGGCTAACCAACAAAATATCGCCATTGATATCAATTACTGACCTATTCATCACTCCTTCGTTGTCATTAAAAATGCGAAGATTGACGATTTTATTACTCAGCCATTGAATGTCTTCATCACAATCAGCATCTTCAACTCCCAACAAAATCAAAATGCCTTCGTTAATTTCTCCCGTAATTTTCCCTTCCACTTTTACACTGGCTTTGCTTACTCTTTGAATAACAACTTTCATATTTGATTGCAAAATTCAAAGTCTTGCTCCATTTTTCGTTTTTAATTTCACATTTTTATTTTATGATTGATTTTTCATCCGAAATACAACTTCAAACTACACGTAGCGGAGGTAAAGGCGGACAAAATGTAAATAAGGTGGAAACCGCTGTAATAGCCTATTTCAACATTGGATCATCTCAACTGCTTTCACCGGAACAAAAGAAAATTGTTTCAGAAAAACTATCAAACCGAATTAATTCCGGGGGCAGTTTGGTGTTAAGATCGCAAGCCTATCGAACACAATTAGAAAACAAAGAAGATGCAGTCAAAAAAGTAAATGACCTTATTTTTTTTGCCTTGAAAAAGAAAAAGGCACGCATTGCCACAAAGCCATCCAAACAATCAAAAGAAAAAAGGATTCAATCAAAAAAACGCTCTTCCCAAACAAAGGAAGGCAGAAAAAAACTTCGGCCGAAAGACTTTTAACAGAAGTCTTTCCGTTCTTATTTATAGTTTTATTTCAATAATTAATCTATTTGAAACACTGGCTCACCATTTCAATTATTATTTTTCTAATAGCCATCGGTGTAATTGTTTTGGACAGTTGCAAAAAGCAGCGTTTCCTTTATACCCAGACTTCATTAAGCTTTTTTGTACCTCCAGGTTTTCCAAGACCTACTTATAATTTTTCCGCCAATCCATTAACGCAGCAAGGTTTTGACTTGGGCAAAAAATTATTTTACGAGCCCAAGCTTTCAAGCACAAGCTATGTTTATTGCGGCTCCTGTCACATGCCAGTTGCGGCTTTCACCACTTTCGAGCACGACAGAAGTCACGGAGTCAACGGCAATCACACGCTTCGTAATGCTCCCGGGCTCTTTAATCTTGCATGGTATCCAAATTTTAATCAGGACGAAGGCGTTAATTCCTTGTGGAAGGTTTATGAAAACCACATCACCAATCCAAAGGAAATGGGCGAAACGGTTGATAATGTCTTGAATAAATTGCGTCAGGACAGTTCTTACAAAAGAATGTTTCGCGAAGCGTTCAATGACGACAAGATCACTTCAGAAAACATGTACAAAGCACTTGATCAATTTGTGATCAGTTTGGTTTCTGCAGATAGTAGGTTCGATAAAGTGCAACAAGGAAAGGATGCTTTTACAACTGAAGAACAACAAGGCTACGATGTTTTTAAAAACAAATGTGCCGTTTGTCATTCCGGAATTTTGTTTACGGATTTCAGTTTGAGAAATATTGGTTTGGAAGTTGATCCTCTTTTGAATGATTATGGAAGAATGAGAGTGACAGGCAAACCGCAGGATTCATTAAAATTCAGAGTACCCAGTTTGCGCAATTTGGAATTTACTTCTTACTATATGCATGATGGCCGGTACAATTTGCCAAGAAATGCGATTAAGCACTATGAATACGATATTCATCAGAGCGCAACTTTAGATCCCCTATTGGTAAACGGAATTCAATTAACGACCAGCCAAGAAGACGATCTCGTTGTATTTTTAAGAACCTTATCCGACTCAAGTTTTTTAAACAATCCACGATTCAGATAAGATTGCCAAATTACTCGCGGCAAAATCTTTAACGATAAACGATTCTTTTTTTAAAAATAATTCGTGTAATTCGTGGCTTAAATTCGTGTATTACAAAACCCATATCCATTGAGCGGCATAAAAAAATTAGCGGGACAGACCTTGTGGTACGGAGCCAGTTCTATTGCAGCACGGTTTCTTAATTACTTGCTCACGCCTTATCTCACTTATCAAATGGCTACCAATTCTTATGGTGAGATGAGTATTTTGTATGCAGCTATTCCTTTCCTGAATGTAATTTTTACTTACGGATTGGAAACCGCTTATTTCCGCTACGCAACAACAAAAGAGCAACACGAGGAAGTTTATAACACCGCAACGATTTCATTGATTTTTTCAACTTCTGTTCTCACAGCTTTATTGATATTGTTCAACCAGCAGTTTGCAACGCTTTTACGTATACCATCTCATCCAGAATTTTTCACTTACAGTGCATTGATCATTGCTTTCGATGCAATGACCACACTTGCATTTGCCAAACTTCGTTATGAAGGCCGCCCCGTGAAATTTGCATCAGTCCGCATTGCAGGAATCATTATCAATCTTGTGAGCGTGTTCTTTTTATTATCGGTTTGTCCAAAGTTGTACGAAAAAAATCCAAACAGTTTTATACATGCATTTTACAATCCAGATTATAAAGTCGGTTACGTCGTTATTGCAAATTTGATTCAATCCATTGCAACATTTGTTTTGTTGTCAAAAGAGTTTTTTTCTTTCAAATGGCGATTCAACGCAAAATTGTGGAAGGAAATTATCCTGTATTCATCTCCATTGATTCTTGCGGGTTTTGCGGGAATGATCAATGAAACCTTTGATCGCATTATGCTCGGCTGGTGGTCATCGGCCCCAACAGCCAAACAAGCCTTAGCCGAAGTTGGGATTTATGGGGCCTGTTATAAATTATCCATCCTGATTACATTGTTCATCCAGGCTTTCCGAATGGGAGCTGAACCGTTTTTCTTCAAACAGGCACAGGGCCAGCAACCCCAAAAAGTGTATGCAAGAGTGATGAAATTTTTTGTCATTATTATTTGTTTCATGTTTTTAGTGGTTGTTCTGTTCCTTGATATCTGGAAATATTTTGTAGGCAAGGCATATTGGAGCGGATTAAAAGTGGTACCGATCCTTTTGTTAGCCAATATGTTCCTGGGCATTTATTACAATCTTTCTATTTGGTATAAACTTTCCAACAAAACCATTGCTGGTGCGTGGATCACTGTTATTGGCGCAACAATTACATTGGTGATTAATTATCTTTTTATTCCGAAATTTAGTTACATGGCTTGCGCCTGGGCAACTTTTCTTTGCTATGGAAGTATGATGGTAGTTTCATTTATTTGGGGACAAAAAGCCTATCGCGTGCCATATGCATGGAAAAAACTGGTTGCCTACATTGTGATAAGTGTCGTTTTGTACGGAGTTTATGAATTGTTCAACCATTTTAGATTGGGAACTTGGGCCAACCGCGGATTTGCAGTGATCTTACTGTCTCTATTTGGCTTAATGATTTTAAATGTTGAGAAAAAAGAATTTCAACGTCTTCCTTATATCGGAAGACTTTTCACACCAAAAGTTGCTTAAAATCAACTACTCCATTTTCACAAAAGGATTAGTCTTCCTCTCATCACCGATTGTGGTTGTCTCCCCATGACCTGGATAAACAATCGTGTCCGCCGGCAAAGTATAAAGCTTGGTCTTGATACTTTGTTCCAAAATGGTAAAATCGCCGCCGGGCAAATCGGTTCTACCAACACTGCCCTGGAACAAAACATCGCCACTGATGATGAATTTATTTTCCTTGCTGTAAAAACTTACATGCCCAGGAGAGTGTCCGGGCGTGAATAAAACCTGTAGTTCATCATCGCCAATGCGAATTATATCCCCTTCGGCAATAAAGTTCAATTCCCCATCATAATTATCGAAAGGCATTTGCCAGAGCTGCCCGGATGTCGGCCCGTATTCCAACACCGGTTTTTCCGATTGATCCAAGTAAAGGGCAAGTCCAAAAGTTTTGGCAATAAACCTGTTTCCGAAAATATGATCCAGATGGCAATGCGTATTGAGAAGATAAATTGGTTTGAGATTATTTTCTTCAATAAAATTCTTCAATTTCATCTCTTCCGAGGCAAAATAACAACCAGGGTCTATAATACAGCACTGTCCTTTTTCGTTGTAGACTACGTATGTATTCTCCTGGACGGGGTTGAATGTAAATGACTGAACAGTTAACATGCAGCTTTTTTGTATTTTTAGTTGCAATTTACTATCCAAAATCGGGAGCTTATTAACAAGAAATCACATCATACTTTATGATTAAATTGATTGGCCGCATGGCCGGTGTTGCAATGCTCGCTGTATTCTCCACTTATAGCCAGGCACAAGTGAACGCAGTGGAATTTGGCAAGAACCGCGTGCAGTATCAAAAGTTTCATTGGAAATATTATCAAACCGATAATTTCAATACCTACTTCAGCCAGGATGGTTTGGAGATTGCCAAATATGTGGCTCAGGTGGCCGAACAGGAATTGCATCAACTCGAAGAATTTGTTGAATACGGCTTGCAGCGCAGAGCCAATATTGCCGTGTACAACAGCTTTGATGAAATGCAGCAATCCAATATTGGTTTGGGCATCGATTGGCAAAATACCGGTGGCGTTACCAAATTAGTGAACAACAAAATGCTCATTTATTTTGATGCAAACCACGAAAACCTGAGACGGCAGATCAGGCAGGGAATTGCAGGCGTGCTTGTAGAAAACGTTTTGTTTG
>Ga0207647_10000089_pt1 | contig 69909 bp, 62 predicted proteins | sample KBSCornC2_FD_184295 | JGI IMG/M metagenome (GOLD analysis project Ga0207647, IMG submission 184295) | Corn rhizosphere microbial communities from Kellogg Biological Station, Michigan, USA - C2 (SPAdes) (version 2) | ecosystem: Host-associated > Plants > Roots > Rhizosphere ...
GGCCGGCGACAGACCGGACAGAACCAGGGCGGGATAGGCTCCTGCCACAAGGCCAAGCGCCACCCCGGCGGCGGCCAGCCACAAGAGCAGGATCGGATGTGCCAGATAATCGAAGGTCGCCTGCGTATGGAACAAGGCGTTGAGGCTGGGGAGCGTGAGTTCGACCAAGGCTGCGCCAAGAAGGAGCGCGATCAGCACGGTCGCGACCGACTCGGCGAGGAATTGTCGCGCGATTTGGCTACGCGTGGCGCCGCAAGCGGCGCGGACGCCAATCTCCCGCCAGCGGCGCACCGATAGCGCAGTGCTCAAATTCACATAATTGGCGACGGCGATGAATAGGATGAAGGCCGCGACGAGGCTGCCCACCTCCAGCCGCTCGCGCGCGCCGGGATGGAGCCCTTCATGCAGAGCGATCGCGCCTATGGGCACGAGGTGCATCGTGTAGGCGCCCCGCATGAAGGCCGGCAACACGCCATCGATCAGCGGCGTAAGCCGTCGCTCCACTGCCTGGGGAGAGGTCCCCCGCCGTAGCCGGAGATAGGTACGCGCGGATATTGTGAAGCCGCCGGGCGCGTCGGACACGCTAAAGCCGGATTTCGCCGACTTGCCTGACGCGAAGATACCGCGATCGAGATCGCTCATCGCGACGGGGAGATCGGCGATCACCGCGCGCAGCACCATGGGCGTGCCGTCCACCTCGATCACCGCACCAAGTGCATTTGCGCGTCCGAAATGCCGGATAACCTCGCTCTGGGTCATGACCAGGCCATCCGGGCTGCTCAACGCCGCCTTGGGGCGGCCCGCGACGACCGGCAGCCGCAGGGCCTCGAAGACTTCGGGATCAGCCCAATAGATTTTCGCCTGGGCCCCCTCACCGTTGCGGCGCAACGTCACTTCCGCCTGGGACAGGCGGCCAATCGCTTCGACGTCGGGCAGGTTCGCCTGCATTATCCCGGCCGCGCGGCCGTTGCTGGTGTCGTTGACCACCGGTGCCATTCCCGGCCCGCTCAATATCGAGATTCCGATATAGGTGCGGTCACGATCCGGCACGAAGCTGTTGAACGCGAGCGCATTTCGCGCGACCAGCGCCAGCATCAGCGCCCCGGCGAGGCCGACCGCGAGCCCTGCGACCGCTATCGCGGACAGCAGGCGCGTCGCCTGGAGGTTGCGGGCATAGGTGATCGCGAAGTGGCGGACGTTGGTTCCTAGGCCCATGCTTCCGCTCACAACCGCGTGCTCCCCGTCATTCATAGCGCAGCGCCTCGATTGGGCGGCGCCGGGCGACGTTGAGGGCCTGCAAGCCCGCGCTACCGAGGGTGATCGCCAGCGCCACCACCGCTGCCGCCGGGAAGAGCCACCAATGGAGCGGCACGCGATAGGCAAAGCCGTTCAGCCAGTTGCGCATCAGCCACCAGGCACAGGGCCAGGCGATCAGGTTGGCCCACAGCGCCGGGCGGCTCATCCGCGCGAGCAGCAGGACCAGCACCTGACCCGTGCGTGCGCCCAGCGCCTTGCGGATGCCGATTTCCTTGGTGCGCCGTTCCGCGGTGGCGATCGCCATTCCGGCGATGCCGGTCGCGGAGAGCAAGGCCGCGACGCCGCAGAAAAGCGCGAATATCCGCCCGCTACGCTCAAGATCGCGATACAGCTCTTCGATGTGGTCCGAGACGAACCGCCGTTGTATTGGCTGTTGCTGACCAGTCTTGCGCCAAAGCCGATCGATCTCTGTCAGTGTCTCCGGGATTTCGCGGCCGGACAACTTGATCAAGACCAGGCCAAGGCCATTACCGTCGCGCGATCGGTCAACATAGATGGCGGGTTTGATCGGAGTCTCGACGGACAGCAGGCTGAAGTCCGGTACGACCGCGACGACCCGCACGCGGTCGTACCCTCCAGGCTGATCGGATGGAAACGGTACGAGCTTGCCGATCGCGGCGCTCGCACTGCCAAGGCCGAAGCGCTGCACCGCTGTTTGATTCACGACAACGCGCGCGATCTTCTCCTCGCCGTCGACGGGGAGTACGGAAAGCGATCCAGCGATGGGCGCGATATCGAAGAGGGAAAAGCCAGAGGGCAGCATGGCGATGTTATTGGTCGCGAAATTCCCGTTGCCGATCGGAGCGAAGAAAAACATGGGCTGCTCCAGCAGCCCCCCGCCAGCGCAAGATGTGCCCCGTACGCCGGGGAGCTTCGCAACTTCCTGGCGGAAGCTCGCCGGGCAAGGCGCATTCACGACGACCACCTGATCGACATTCAGCCGCAGCGCCTCCGTCATCGCGAAACGGCGTTGCTGATAAACCACCGCCAGTGCGATCATCAGCCCGATCAGGATAGCGAACTGCACCGCGACAAGGAGGTCGGTCACCTGAGATCGCCCCTTCATTCCGACGCCGCGGTCGCGCAGCAAGGCGGCGGGCGAAAGGCCTGACAAGACAAAGGCCGGATAGGCTCCAGCGGCGAGGCCAACCGCCGCCCCCCCGGCGATCAGCCACAGGAGCTGCATCGGATGGGCGAGATAATCGAAGGTCGCTTGCGTCTGAAACAGGGAATTGAGGCTGGGGAGCGTAAGCTCCACCAGGGCTGCGCCGAGCAGGAGCGCGATCAGCACCGTCGCTACGGCCTCACCGAGGAATTGCAACGCGATCCGGCCGCGGGTGGCACCGCATACCGCCCGCACACCGATCTCGCGCCAGCGGCGCGCGGACAAAGCCGTGCTCAGGTTCACATAATTGGCGACTGCGATGAACAGGATGAAGGCCGCGACCAGGCTGCCCACTTCCAGTCGTTCGCGCGCGCCGGGATGAAGCCCGGGATGTAGCGCGATCGCGCCGATCGGTAGGAGGCGCATGGCATAATGGCCGTCATTCACGGGCATCAGGCTGCCGATCAGGGACGTCAGCCGGCGTTCCACGGCCGCCGGAGAGACTCCCTGTCGTAGCCGGAGATAGGTGCGCCCGTAGAGCACGAAGCGATCAGACGGGCCGAAGTACGCCTTTGCCGACTTGCCCGACGCGAAGATGCCCCTGTCGAACTCGCTCATCCCCGCCGGCGGATCGGCGATGACGGCGCGCAGGACCATTGGCGTGCCATCGACATCGATTACCGCCCCGAGCGCATTCGCCCGTCCGAACAGGCGGACCGCTTCGCTCTGGGTCATGACGAGGCCGTCCGGATTGCTCAATGCCGCCTTCGGTCTGCCCGCGAGGACAGGCAGACGCAGAAGGTCGAAGATTTCGGGGTCTGCCCAATAGATCTTTGCCTGCCTCGTCTCGCCATTGCGGCGCAGCGCCACCTCAACGTCCGACAGCCTGCCGACGGCTTCGGCATCAGGCAGGTTCGCCCGTATCAGCCCAGCGGTGCGGTTATGGGTCCAGGCGTTAACGTTGGGCGCCATTCCCGGCCCGCTCATTATCGATATTGCCTCGTAAGTGCGCTCACGATCCGGCACGAAGCCGTAGAATCCGAGCGCGTTGCGCGCGACGAGCGCCAGCATGAGCGCTCCGGCGAGCCCGACCGCCAACCCCACGATCGCAATGGCCGACAATAAGCGGGTCGCCCGGAGATTGCGGGTATAGGCAGTCCAGAAGTGACGGATCTTGCTTCCGAAGCCGATCCCAGTGCTCACAATTGCGTCTCGCCGACGATGCGTCCGTCGAGCATCTGCACGATCCGCTGCGCGGCGGCGGCATCGCGGTGCGAATGGGTGACCATCACGACGGTGGTTCCCGATTGGGCGACCTGCTGGAGCAGCTCGATCACCTGTTCGCCGTTCGCGCTGTCGAGATTGCCGGTCGGCTCGTCGGCCAGGATGAGGCTGGGATTGCCGGCGAGCGCCCTAGCGATCGCGACACGCTGCTGCTGGCCGCCGGACAATTGCTGTGGCCTATGGCCGGCGCGGTGCGCCATGCCGACCTGCTCGAGCAGCAAGCCGACGCGATCCTTCGTCACCGCCGCGCCGCGCCGATACAGGAGCGAGACTTCCACGTTCTCCGCGACGGTCAGATCGTCGATCAGGTTGAAGTTCTGGAAGACGAAAGCGATGTGCTCGCCGCGCAGCCGCGCCAGCCTCGCGGAGGGCAGGCCGGTCACCTCCGTGTCGGCCAGCCGATAAGATCCGTGCGTGGGTCGATCGAGCAGTCCGAGCACGTTCAGCAGGGTCGACTTGCCGCAACCTGACGGCCCCATGATCGCCAGGAACTCGCCCTCGGCTACTTCTAGTGAGACCGCGTCCAGCGCGCGCGTTTCCACGTCCGACGTGCGATAGGATTTGGTGATATCGGTAAGGGTCAGCATCGGCATTCCGGGTGAAGTCATTACCGGAGCATAACCGAAGTGGCGTTCAACAAAAAATGTGCATGAACAGATACTTACGCGCATGTCGGCAATTGAGATCGGGAGGGGGCGTCCGATTTCGGACGGGCTGGACGGCGCGCGGTGGAGCGCTAACCTAAAGGCATGCAGCTCCCATTGCCCTCCGTTCTGATCGTTGACGATGATGCGGACGTACTGGAGGCGGCGCAGCTGGCGCTGTGCGGCCATGCGACGCGGGTCGACGCTGCCTCCTCGCTCGACCTTGCCCAGAATTACCTAAAGCAAACCGCCTATGATTGCGTGCTGCTAGACATGAATTTTGCCGCCGGTCGCCGCAGCGGCGCCGAAGGTCTCGATGCGCTTGGGCTGATCGGCGTAATCGATCCGGTGGTGTCGGTCGTCATGATGACGGCTTATGGCGCGGTCGCATTGGCGGTCGCGAGCCTGAAGGCGGGTGCGCACGACTTTTTGCTGAAGCCCTGGAAGAATGACGCGCTGATTTCGGCTGTGGCTACGGCTACCGCACAGACGCGGGCGAAGCGCGCGCCAACCACGCTCGACGCGCTCGAGCGTTCGGCGCTGATCGAGACGGTCCAGCGCCACAAGGGCAATCTGACGCAGGCGGCGCGGTCGTTGGGCTTGAGCCGACCTGCGCTTTATCGGCGCATGGCGAAGCATGGGCTCTATGGCGGCTGAGGCACGCCTATGGCGGATCTCCGCCGCCGGCTGGCGGCTTCTCGTCGTCGCGGTCCTGGCCACGGCTCTTGCGCGCCTCTGGATGGCGCATCTTTATCTTACAGCTCTGGTGGTGGTGCTGGCGTCGGGGCTGATCCTCTTCGAGTTGTGGCGATTGCTGAAGCCCGCACCCGAGGCGGGGGAGGTGCCGGTCGACCCGGCTGTCGTCCGGGCACCCGCACAGCTGGAGGCCGCGCTTGCATTGATCGACACCGTTACTGTCGCCTTGTTCGTGCTCGGGCCGGATGATCGCATCCGCTTCATGAACCGCGCGGCGCGCGGGCTTGCCGGACATGACGCCGGGCGGCTTCAGGACGTTGCCGTGCTGGGGGAGGGGGGCGCTACAGCGATCCTGAAGCTTCCGGTCGGCGGACGCCAGCTGATTGCCAGTGAGGATGGTCGTTCGTTGCTGGCGTGGATCGGTTCGATCCGTCATGCCGGCGCCGAGCCGCAGCGGCTGGTCTCGCTCCAGTCCGTGGTGGGTGAGTTGGACGCGGTGCAGGTGGGCGCATGGCAGGCAATGACGCGCGTGCTGGCGCATGAGATGATGAACTCGCTTACGCCGATCGCCTCAATGGCGGAGAGCGTCGAAAGCCTGGTTGCAGCAGGGGATGTCGGTCCACAGATCGCGAACGCCCTCACCACGATCGGCCGCCGCAGCCGGCACCTGATGGATTTCGTGGAGCGTTACCGTGCGATTGTCGATCTTCCGCGTCCCGAGATCGAAGAAGTTCGTATCCCTGATTTCTTCCGGGAAATAGATCAACTGATCCGTCCCGAGCTGGCAAGACGGGGCATAAGCTTCGACGTGACTCCTCCGCCGGACGGGATAGCGAAGTTCGATCGAGCTCTGGTCGAACAAGCCGTGATCAACCTGATCAAGAATGCGGTTGAGGCGGTCGACCATGTTGCCGAACCTGCCGTTGCGCTCACCGGAATTCTGGAGACAAATGTGCTCATCATACAGGTGAGCGATAACGGACGCGGGATCGAAGAGGATCTGCTCGAGGAAATCTTCGTGCCCTTCTTTACGACCAAAGCCGGCGGTGCAGGCATCGGACTGGCACTGACCCGGCAGATCGCGCTTGCGCACGGAGGCGGACTCACCGCATCGCGGACGCACCCCGCCGGTAGCATGTTCGAACTTCGGCTACCGACATAGCTATGGGCCCAAACATCAGTTCGGAAGGATCGTGACCAGTACGCGCTTGTAGCGGGTCAGCGGTGGCGAGCCTTTGTCGGTCACGCGCAGAATGAAGTGCGCGGTTTCGGCTTTGGTTACGACGGGCGCTTTAAACGCCATGTGGAAGATGTTCTCCGCGCCGATCGTCGGGATGGGCGCCTTGAGTGTTCCCGCTTCCGTATAATTGAACCAGACATAGCTCAGGCTGTCGCCATCCGGATCTGAGGTGCCCTCAGCACTCAGCGTGAAGACGTCGCCGGAATGAACGGTCAGCCGATCGGGCCCGGCGAGGCGGACGATCGGCGGGTGGTTGGCCTTGTCGTAGGGCAGGGTGGTCCAGCCCATCCGCGCCGCGAAATCATTCTGGAAATCGTCGCGCCAGCGCCAGAGCGAGACGCGAGCGCCCTGCAACGTCCGCGGGCCGGCTGCGACCGCGCGGCCATATTCGCCGGCGAGGAATGGCGCGAACCTATCGGAGGCGTTGGTCCAAATCGGGCGCGTTTCCGGCTCGATCGCCACGCCGCCGGTGAAGCCGGTAAGGTCGAGGTCCTGTAGGACGGGTGTGTAGAGCTCGAACCGGCCGCCCCAACCGCCCCAATTCGGATGCTCGGCATCGTTCAATCCATTGGGAATGAGCGACAGATAGGATGGCGTGTCACCCTCCATACCATAAGCCACATCGGGATAGGCGGCGCCGAGCGGGCCGTGACCCTGCTGAATATTGTCGCGCAGCCACGCATTGCTGATCGTGCGATTGTCGATGCCGTCGACCACCTCCATGATCGCGCCCCAGGTGCCGTGGCCGTAACCACCAGGGCTGACGACATAGAAAAGATCCGGAAAGGTGCGGCGGATCCAGGGACCGCTATCATCCTGATCGGAGATGGTGGAAACGCGGAGCTTGGCCAGCAGGCGCGCGGTATCCGCGGCGCTGTGCGTCGCCTTGAGCGTCAGCAACGCTTGCGCGAGCGTGTTCGGGCCGCCCCACACCGTGACCCATAAGGGGCGAGGATCGGGGGATTCGAGCGCTCGGATGATAGCGGCGGAGCCGGCAGTGTCCTTGCCGGTGCCGACCCCCTCCATGCCATAAGTGGGCTGCCCGGTTGCCACCAGTGGAAGCAGCTTTGCGGCTGAGGGATAGCGTTCTTCATGCTTAAGCAGGTTGGGCTGAACCTGGGCATAGGCACCCAGGATGCGGCGGATGGTTTCAGGGTGGAGCTCGCGCCGCATGTGCGTGGACGTGGTCGCGACCAGCCCCTCGATATCGATCTCATTGGCGTAGAGCAGGAGCCGGACGAGCGACTGGGCATCGTCCTGATCGGCTTCCATATCGGTGAGGACGAGCAGGCGCTGCTTGGGTGCTTCATCCACAATGCGGGGGTGGACGAGAGGCGTTGCAGCGGATGTGGAGAAGGGGACCGCGCTAATGGCGGTCGCGAGCAGGCACAGCGCAATCGATATGTTATTCTTCATTTCGGTCTTACCCCCTGCGCCGCCTACGGCCTGGTGTTGTGGCCGCTCAATGATCGGAGAGCTATCCGAATGTGGGTGCGAGGCAAGCGCCACGGCCCTCCCGCGATGTAAAAGCCCTCTCCCTTCAGGGAGAGGGTTGGGTGAGAGTGTCCAGCGGGCGGGTCGTGCGCGCGCTTGCAGCGCGCTCCCCTTCACCCCAGCCCTCTCCCCGCCGGGGAGAGGGAGTGATGGCACGGAAGCCCGCCATCTTCCGCATCTCGGCGCCGGCGGCAGTCTAACTAAGAGGCGGGACGCCGCCAGCGAGCGTGGCCCTTTTAGGGGCCGACGTCTCCCTTTTCACGCTTCATCATCATGGCATTCGACGCGGTGAAGCCGAGCGCAAGTGCAAGGCGGTCGTTCCAGCCGTAGGGATCGTTGCGGATGATTGGTTCACCGTCATCGCTGAACAGTATGGTCTGGTAGAGCAGTCGAACCGGGATTTGGTGCGGCAGCTTGACCATCGTCTCCTCGCCTGAATCCAAGGCTTCTTGCCATTCAGCTTCAATGCCCTGGTCGTGGGCAATCATTGCGGCAAAGCCGAGCGCGTCCTCGACGCGGACGCAGCCATGGCTGCGCTGGCGCTGGACGAGGCCGAACAGCGCCTTGGCGGGCGTATCGTGCAGGTAGATCGCTTGGTCATCGGCCATATCGAACTTGACCAGGCCGAGCGAGTTTTTGGGCCCAGATTCCTGGACGATCCAGCCATCCTTCCAGGCCATATTCTGCGCTTGCAGCTCCTCGTCACTCTGCCCGGCCAGCTCCTGTTCCTGAACCGAGCGCGGCACCGTCCAAGTCGGATTGGCGACCAGCCGGAAGATCGGCGCCTGGAGCTGGGGCGTTTCCTTGTCCGGTTCGCCGACGACAACTTTGCGGGTGTCGACGATGTTGCCGTCGCGCCAATAGGTGAGGCGCGCGGCCGCCAGATTCACATCGATCCTGTGGGGCGGGGGGGACCGGTCGAGCCAGCGCAGACGCTCCATCGCCACCGCGATCGCGCGTGAGCGGTCATCGTCCGACAGGTTTAGGATGGAGAGCACGTCGGACCCAATGATCCCATCCGGGTTGATGCCGTATCCCGCCTGCAAGGCGCGCACCGCAGCCGCCATGGCGCGCGTGTAGCGCTGCTCGCGTGCGAAGCGGGGATCCAGATAGTCCATTGCGACAAGCTGTTGGGCGATCAGCGGCACCCGCGCGTCGGCCGATCCGACCTGGATCTGCTTGCCCGCGTCGGGAATGACGCGAGCGGGCGCGCTCGCCTGCCTGGTGAGGGCGAGATAGGCCTGGGACAGGCGGCGGTAATTGGCGCTCTGCGGCGCGAGGCTTTCCAGCCAGCCGCGCACATCGTCTTTGGCCAATGCGGCGGCAAGGCCGCGCTCGAGATCCTGATGGGGGCGGGGAATGGTGTAGATGTCATACAGCTTCTTGGGATCGGCTGTGCCGCGCGCCAGGGCCCGCGCATAAGCGAGCGCGGCCTGAGTGAGCGCGGTGTCGCCCTCCGGCGAACCTGGTTTGGCGTTCACATCGAATTTGACCCGATCGAGCGCGTGCGCGGCGCGATTATCGATTGCTTCACCGAGCTGGCGGGCGGTGGACTTCGACCAGGCGGCCTGCTTACCCTCTCCATCGGTCGCCTTATCGCCGCCCAAACCGATCCAGTCACAACCGGGCAGCAGCAGCGCCAAACCCATCAGACACGATGTACGCCGATCGAACCGCACCCAAATCTCCTCACTGGGACAGGCGCAAACGCCGCCATCGCCCGCTGGTTCATCCAGCCGCCGATCGCCTCACCCATCACCGCTTTGCAGCCCGCCAGACATGTTGGCGGCCACTTCGTGGACGCGTGCGAAGTGCACGCTCGCTAGGAAGCGTCCGGTTCGCCGCACGGTTCCAAGGGTTGCGGAAGCTTGACCTTCGGCCGTGGGGCCTGGTCCGAAATGAGTGAGCCCGGCCGATCATTAGATCGACCGGGCCCGAGCGCAGCACGGCGGAGGCTAAACGCCAGCGGCGAGGTAAGCTTACGCTACTAACGTCTCATCGTGGCGCATCAGCGCGCAGGATTCCCGGCACAAACTGCTCAGCTGTTTACGCAGCGATGGGCTGTGGAGCTGCGGATCGCTCTTGGCATAGCCCTCACGGGCCAGGCCTCTTTCCAGTTCTTTCATGGTCTCGAACCGTCCCGAACGGGCAAGTTCGAAAGCGCGCTCAATTATGGGCCGTTGTTTGTAGATCATGAGCCGGAAAACGGGCGCGCGCCTACGTGGTTGCGGCACCACAACGAATTTCCAGGTTAAATTTGTGTAACGTTTGCGGGCGCGGTACCCCTGGCTGCCAAAGGCCGATTCAGTAACGTGCGCCTGCGTGCCCCAGCTTCATGACTCCGCACGGCGAAGGGGGAGGCAGGGCCGCTGTCGAATTCAAAGGCACGGGCGGGTGTGAATTCACAACCCTTTGACAAGGGTTTGACGGCGACGTGACGGTTTTGGGTTCAATTGCTTCCTCCGGCGCGATGATGCGCCGGAGGACGTACCCATGCGTATAGATGACGTTCCGACGCAGCCGCTGGGTTGCTGCGAAATGGCCGAAGCAATGCCGCGCCGGGAAGCGCTGAAGGAAGGGATCGGCCAGATCAGCCGTTCCTTTTTCGTCGAAGCCGCACGCGATGCGAAGGTCGAGGCACGGCTGGTGCCGGTGGATGACGGCGCCTCCGAAGAGGGCCATCGGCGCCGGTACGAGGTGCGGCTGGAGATAGATGGCATTCTGCTGGGCCGCCACTCGAGCCCTCCGCCAATGCGCGGCGAGGCACTGCGCGAACGCTTCGATGCGGACCATGTGCAGCGTCATGCCGAACTGCTGCGCGGCTTCATCCCCGACCACTTGGCGGTAGAGCCGCGCATCCTGCGCGCGCTAAAAGCACGGCCGAACCCGCCCCGTCGGATGGAGGAAGGCCGACGCTATTGGACGACCATCTTCGGCAGCGACGACCGCCGGGCCTTCCAGGATACCAACTTTCCGTGGGCTGCCACCGGCCGGTGCGAAACCAACATCGGAGCCTTCAGCGGCGTGATGGTCGGTCCCCGGCACATGCTGACATGCAGCCATGGCATCGATTGGACCCCGCCGGCGGGATATGCCGCCGATTGGCTGACCTTCACCCCCAGCTACTTCGACGGGAGCGCGCCGTTCGGCTCCACATACGCCACGAACATCTATTGGGCGCGCAAGGAGAATAATGACAGCTTCATCACCAGCCCTGAAGATGAATATGATTATACCGTGCTGGTCCTAGCCGATCGCATCGGAGAGCGGACCGGCTGGTGGGGGACGAAGAGCTATCACGATTATTGGGATGGCAACCCCAATTGGTGGCATATCGGCTATCCCTCCGACATCTCGAGTGGCCAGCGCCCGATCTATATCAACGGTTTCACCATGAATGGTGACGACGCCCAGGATGACAGCCATGAGGCCATTTATCATCAGGCTGATGTGTGGCCGGGCCAATCGGGCGGACCGATGTTCGGCTTCTGGGACGGCGATGGCTGGCCGAGCGCGGTCGCGGTACAATCCTGGCAATCGAGCAGCACGAACGGCGCCAGCGGCGGCGCGAGCCTGGTCGATCTGGTCATTCGTGCGAGAAGCGATTTTCCATAAGCGCGCGCGTCGCCGGGGAGCAGATCTACTGCGGCGTGCCTGATTATCTGTTCTATCGCGGCCTCCGCCTCCTTCAAGAGGCGGAGGCACGCGCCTGTCAGTTATCAGCCTTTGCGGATCCAGCCGACGAAACCGCCCCGCGGGGCGAGTTCGAGCCGAATGTGATCGGCGCGGGTCACATTGCGTTCGCGGCGATCCCAGCCATCGGCTTTGTCTTTGACGTCGAACAGCTGGCTGGATTTCCACGTGCCGGCGCCCAGAAAGTCGAGCGACAGATCAAGGTTGGTGACGGAGCCGCCGTTCATCACCGCGATGAACCATTGGTCGCCTTTGCGGCGGGCTTCGGCGACGACGCTGCCCGGTTCGCTGCCCTTGAGAATGCGTGTTTCGTCCCAAGTGGCGGGAAGCGCCATCAGCACGTCCTTCGCGGGATTGGCAACGAAGTCCTTTGGGTGGCCGCCGAAGCAGAGGAAGGGCGAGGTGAAGGTGATCGCCTCCGCCACTTCATGCGCCCAGGTGATACCGCGTAACTCGACCGGATCCAGGACGAGCGGGGTATAATCGCCGGCCCCGGCGACGTAGCGCGTGAACGGCAGGATCGTGTCGTGCGCTGGTTCCAGCGTGCGATTATAGCGCGTCATGTGCCATTCGTGGCCGCGCACGCCCTCCCGCGTCAGCACGTTGGGCCAAGTGCGCTCCATGCCGGTCGGTTTGTTGGCGCCATGGAAATCGACCATCAGCTTCATCGCCGCGGCATCGCGCGCCGTGTCGTGATACCAGTTTGCCCACCAGCGGTTGGCCTCCTTGGGGAAGTCGATCTTCACGCCGACAACGCCGGCTTCCACAGCCTTGCGGAAATAGGCTTGGCGCTGCTCGGGCGTCTCGACCTGATTGCTGTGCACCCACAGCCAGATCTTGACGTTGCGCGAATTGGCATAAGCGACGACCTTGGCCAGCGAAGTCCAGGGGTCAGGCCAATGCTCCCAGCCTTCGTCGACCAGATAATATTCGTAGCCGAGCTGCCGTGTCCAATCGACCCACTGCTCCTGATCGTCCTGCTTGGGCGCGCCGATCGCCATCCACTGCCAGCTCGATCGCCCCGGCTTGATCCACGTGGCGTTGGCCAGCTCAGGCGTGGGCGGCGGGTTCAGATTTTGCACCAGCGTGGTGTTGACCAGATCGGTCAAAGTGCGCGCGACGACCGTGACGCGCCACGGCTGGATCACCGCGGCGTCGGTCGACCAGCCCTGCGGGTCGGCGTGAAGGCGGCCCTCGAGCGCGCCATCCTCGCCGCGTTGGAGCGCCAGATCGCCATAATCCTTGAGCGCGGCTTCGGTGATGGTGAGGTAGATGCCGCCGGTCCGCACGGTCACCGGCATGCCGTACATCTCGCTGCCCAGGTCGGCGAGCGACAGCGTTCGATAATGGCTTTCATAGCTGGAATCGATCTTGTCGGCCCAGACGGTGGGATTGCCCTCGATCGCCCAGGCCGAGCGATCGGCCTCGATCTTGCGTCCCTTCTTCGGTGCCAACCGCAGGCGCACGCCGACGCCGTCATTGGCAACGTGGAGATCGACCCAATAGGTTTCGCCATGCGCGGTCGCCTTGACGCTCGCCTCGCGGGCATCGTTCACCGCAAGATTGTGCGCGCCGAAGAAGCGATAGGTTTCGTGCACCGAACGCGTGCTGACCGCGCCGAGCGTTACGCCTTCGCCGAGTTCGGCTCCATCGGTTCGGATCCCCAGTCGCGACGGCGCGAGCAGCTGCCGTCCGTCGAGAAGGACGCGATAGCGCAGGCTACCGCCGACCGCGGACAGTTCGGCTGACAGGTGGCGATCCGGGCTTTGCACCACCAGCCGGTCCGCCGCCGCGGCGGGCGACAGTCCGGCAGCACTGCCGGCGAGCAACGCCGACAGTAGCATCGATCGAAGCATGGTCTGTTTCATCACGGACTCCGGAATGTCAGGCGGTCGGGCGCAGCGCGAGCGGGCGCCGGCTCTCGATCATTATCGCTGCCCCCAAAGGCGGGGCGAGACTCGCGCCTTCTGGAACAGCTTCGAGCAGGATCTTGCCGGCGCGCCGGTCGGCCTGGACGATCACCTGCGCCAGCCCGTTGAACAAAGACCGGCGGGGTTCCTTGTCGCTTTCATGGCTGTTGGGATCGCCGTTGCCGACCCCGATGATCTTCCCAGGTCCCGAAATATTGAAGGCGATGGGGTGGTTGGCGCGGGGAATCGGCCGGCCGCGCGCGTCGAGCATCTCGACCTTCACCATCGCGACATCCTGCCCGTCGGCATCGATCACGCGACGGTCCGCGCTTAAGCGGATCGAGCGCGCAGGGCCGGTCGTTTCGCGCCGTTCGGCCAACACGATCCGCCCGTTCTTCCGCCCGCGCGCTTCGATCACGCCCGGCTGATAGCGTACCTTCCATTCGACATGGCCGAGTTGCGGCACCTTCTGCCAACCCATGCTGCGTCCGTTCACGCTGAGCTCGACCTCGTCCAGGTTGGAATAGACCCAGACCGGGATCTCATCGCCCACACGATCCGGCCAATCCCAGTGCGGGAAGAGGTGCAGGCTCGGCGCCTTCCCCCACCAGGCTTTGTAGTAATAATAATAATCCTTCGGGAAGCCGCACATGTCGACGATCCCGAACTGCGAATTGATCGACGGCCAACCGTAGGGCGTCGGCTCGCCGCGATAATCGAAGCCGGTCCAGGCGAAGCCGCCGGCCAGCCATTCGCGGCTTCCATAGACTTTCCACCATTGCTCGGGCGTCTCCCCCCAGGGAACAACGCCGTCATAGCTGTTGACGAGGTTGCGCGCGGCATCCTTGAAATATTCGCCCCGCGTGGAGATCGCACTCGACGTCTCCGATCCGAAGACCGGGCGGGTCGGGTATTTCTTGTGAAAACGATCGGGGAATTCGAGATTGTAGTTGAAGCCGATAATGTCGAGCGGCTCCGACACGCCCTGCTCGTTGTCACCATTGACCGCCGCGCTGACGACGCGGGTCGGATCGAGCCGATGGCAAAGCTCCACCATCGTACGCGCGATGCGCGCGCCCTGTGGGGCGAGCTCACCCTTCTGCAGCTGCCATTCCTCATTGCCGATCGACCACATGATGATCGACGGCGAGTTGCGGAAGCGCTTGACCATCAGTTCGAGCTGGCGGAGCCCTTCTTCGCTCGAACTCATTTGGCGCGTTTCGCACATCATCATCACGCCCATGCGGTCGCAGCTTTCCACCCATTCGGGTGTCGGCTGATTGTGCGATGTGCGGACCGCATTGCAGCCCATGCCCTGCAGCACCGTAAGCCGGAAACGCTGGAGCGCATCGGGCAAGGCCGCGCCGACCCCGGCATGGTCATGATGGTTGCACGTGCCCTGGATCTTGGTCGGCACGCCATTCAAGAAAAAGCCCTTGTCCGCGTCGAACCGCAAAGTCCGGATGCCGAAGGTGACGCGCTCGCCATCGCGCACCGCGCCGTCGCCCGCCACCTTGACGATCGCGGTGTAGAGATGGGGCGTTTCGACCGACCAGAGTTGGGGTGCGGTGACGCGTGCCGAGGTCCGGCATTCGGCCGACCCGGCCGGCGCGACCGTGGCCGCAGCCGAGGTCGCGCGGGCCACGGTGCGGCCAGCTGGATCTAAGATCGTCCAGTCGACGGTCACATTGGCGGGGTGATCGCCATCGTTCTGCACGATGGTGGCAAGATCGAGCGTGGCTGCGCCTTGCTCCACTGTCGTGCGGACGACGCTATCCCATTTGCCGAGATGAACCGGGTCGGTCTTGGTCAGCCAGACGTGGCGGTAAATGCCCGCGCCCTCATAGAACCATCCGTCGCCGAAGCTCGCATCAACCCGCACCACGACGTGGTTGGCGCCGCCATATTTGAGCACGTCGCTTAGGTCGAAGCGGAAGGACATATAGCCATTGTCGTTGCGGCCCACGAAACAGCCATTCACCCACACGACGGCATCGCGCAGTGCGCCGTCGAACTCGATCCAGATGCGGCGGCCTTTGTCGCCTTCGGGAATGTCGAAGGTGCGGCGGTACCAGCCGACGCTGGTCGCGGGGAAACGGCGCCCGAGCGGCTTGAAACCGTGCGAGCGGGAATTGGCATCACCCTGGCCGCTCTCGTCATTGACGAAGGGCAGTTCGACCGCCCAGTCGTGCGGCAGATCTACCGCGCGCCAGCCCGTGTCATCGAAGGCCGACTTGGCAATCTTGAAGTCGCCGGTCTTCGCAAAGTCCCCTTGACCCAAGCCGAAGCCGAAATCCTGCGCGGGATCGCTCGCGTGGCCGAAGGCGAAGCGCCAGCCGAAGTCGAGGAGTAGCTCCTCCCGCGGCGCGATAGCCCCGGGCGCACGGGCAGCGTCATCGCCAGCACCTTGCGATGTCTGCGCGCCGGCGGGCGCGAGCGGGAACGACAGCAGAGGTGTGCCGATCGCGAGGCTGGAGGCAAGCAGGCTACGACGCGAAACCTGGGTCATGAATACTCCTGGGAGATTGCCGATCAGGGAGCCGCCCAGCTAAGCTGCGTGCGGCGCTACGAAAGCAGGACATCCTTTTTCTTATTGTCATACAAAACCCGTTTTCGGGTCCGAACGCAAGCCGGTCGTTTCGTGGGCGGCAGGTGGCCTATCAAGTTGCGCGGCCGGCTGGACTAAAGTCGATAAGTCCTACCGCCGCGAAGGCTTATAGGCCCTTCCAGGACGATGCGTCCGGCCGGCGAAACGAGTTCCCGAAGGGCCTGACCCGGTGGAGGAATGATCTCAAAAGTCACGTCCTTGTCCGGCCGAAGCATGAGCGATCGCACCCGACCTTCCTTCCAGCTCATGTCAACGCTCAGGGCACCGCGCGCGCGTACGCCTCTGATCGATCCGGTGGCCAGGGCCCGTGGCAAGGCCGGAAGCAGGCGCAGGCAATTGTCATGGCTTTGCAGCAGCATCTCAATGATGGCGGCAGCCGCGCCCAGATTGCCGTCGATCTGGAAGATCGCCCCGTCACCGAAGGGATGGGTATCGAGCAGGTTGGGCCGGGTGGACTCCGCGAGCAGCTTGGCGAGCATGGCATATGCCTCTTCACCATCGCCGAGCCGCGCGTGAAACATCGTCAACCAGGCTGCGCTCCAACCGGTTTGGCCGCCGCCGTGGCGTATGCGCTCCGCCAGCGTCTTGCGCGCCGCATCGGCCAGCTCGGGCGTGCGCCGTGGATCGATCTCGATACCTGGGAAAAGACCGAACAGGTGCGACACGTGGCGGTGACCCGGCTCCAGTTCCGGCAACGGCTCGCTCCATTCGAGAATGCGTCCATCAGGTCCGATCTGAAGCCGCTGTAGGCGGGCGATGGCGGCCTCGCAGCGCGCCATCAGCTCCACCTCCGCGCCAAGGATGTGCGCCGCGTCCGCGGTGTGGCGCAGGACGGCGTAGGCCATCGACTGCGCCATGCCGCCGCCCATGTCGATATAGCCGCCAGTGCCGTCGCTCATCACATAAGCGTTTTCCGGCGAACAGGCCGGACCGAATACCAGCTTTCCGGTCTTTGGATGCTCGACGAGATAGTCGAGCGTGAATTCGGCGCATGCACCGAGGAAGGGCAATGCGCGCTCGCGCAGGAACACTATGTCGCCACTATACAGATAATGCTGCCAGAAATGCAGCGATAGCCAAGCCAGCCCCTCCGGCCAGAGGCCATATTGCAGATTCCCGTCGGCAATGGTGTGGCCCCACGGGTTGCTGGTGTAATGGGCGACGGCACCCGCCGCGCCATAGGCGATGCGTGCGGTCCGTTCGCCATGGGGCCTCAGCCGCTCGGCATAGTCGAACAGGCTGGTGTGAAGTGCGCCGAGCCCGCAGACTTCGGCCGGCCAGAAGTTCATCTGGATGTTGATGTTGATATGATAGTCGGCGCTCCAAGGCGGCGCGAAGCCATCGGCCCAGAGACCCTGGAGATTGGGAGGTAGCGAGCCGGGCCGCGTCGAGGAGATCAGCAGATAGCGCCCGAAGTGGAAATAACGTTCGAGCAGCGCGGGCGATATGCCATGGTCGCGGGCCCTGTCGGCCATGGCGGGAAGCGGAGGCGAGGCGAAGCTGAGATCGACCGCATCGAACAGGGCACCGAAATCGGCACGATGAGCCGCCACAAGGGCTGGCCACGACTTGCTCCTCCCGGTCGATTGCGCTCGCAAGGATCGCGCCCGCGGCTCCGGCTGGATCAGGTCCGTCGCAGCGCTCAGCCGGATCATTACCGATCTCGCGGCGATTACTCGAAAGCCATCGGCCAATGGCTCGACCCTGCCGCCGTCCGCCGTACATGACAGGTGTGCCGCAAATTCGACGCCGAAGGGTTCGGGCTTTCCGCTGAGTTGCACATAATTGCCGTCCCGCAGGACCTTCGCATCCTTGCTGCGCGAGATCCTGACCGTGAAGTTCAGCCCTTCTTTGGCGGTCGTCTCGAGCCGCACCACGAGCAGCTTGTCCGGGAAAGAGGCCAGGATCGTTCGTGAGTAATGGGCGGTGCCGATCCGATACCGCACCCGAACCTCGGCGTTCTGCAGGTCGAGTTCGCGCACATAATCCGAGACTTGGTCCGCATGATCGAAGGCGAATGAGAGGTCGCCCAGCATCTGGTAGCTGCCGAAATCGTCGGCCGGCATTGGCGTCGTCATCTCCGCCTGGGCCAACCGGTTAGCCTCCGGGCGATTGCCGTCGAACAGCAATTGACGCACCTTGGGCAGAGCGGTGCGGGCCGTGGGCGGGTTGTGGTCCGCGGTGCGCCCCGACCACAGCTCGATATGATTGAGCTGCAGGCGTTCGGCTGTAACGCCGCCGAAGACCATGGCACCCAAGCGGCCATTTCCGATCGGGAAGGCGTCGATCCAATGCTCGGCGGGCCTGTCGAAGGCCAGTACCCTTGTCATTGCCGCCTTGTCGCCCGCCGTCGACGCACGTGCCGCCAGCGTCGGCAGAAGGCTGAGGCCAAGAATGCCCCCGAGCGACTGCCTGCGAGTGAAATCCGTCATCGCCCCCTCCCAATCCGGATGCGCCTCTGAGCATTGAAGATGGCGCACTAGTTCTTGCGTCATACATAAAAATCGTGTTCACTTGTGCAAACAATATTCATGTTTGCGGTGTGTAGACGCGGCGCGGTCCCGGGGGATGGTGCCATTGCAGGCAATCACGATCGGCAGACTCCCGGACCCACATTCCGAACCTGTCCAATCCTGCCCGTGCCCGCTGAGTCGATGGGAGATGCCGTTGTCGTTGTCCGAAAAATACCGCTTGGCGTTGGGCACCGGCATGGGGCTTGTCCTCGTGGCGGGCGGCGCCGCGAGTGAAGCGGCGGACCCAGTACGGGTCGACTATGCTACCACGCAGGTTATCGCCGCAGGCGACAGCCCGGCGGTGATTGCCGAAAAGGCGGGCAAGGTTCTGCCACGGCCTAATCAATCAGCCTGGATGCGGCTGGAACAGACCTATTTCATTCATTTCGGGCCGAACACGTTCCGCGGCGTTGAATGGGGCAACGGCCATGAAGATCCGGCCATCTTCAATCCGACTGCGCTGGACGCCGATCAATGGGTCCGGACGATCAAGGAAGCCGGCGGTAATATGGTCATCCTAGTGGTCAAACACCATGACGGGATGAGCCTGTGGCCGACGCGCTATTCCGGTCATTCCGTGGCCGCCAGCCCCTGGCGCAACGGAAAGGGCGACTTGGTCCGCGAGGTGGCTGATGCGGCGCGCAGGCATGGCGTCAAACTGGGCGTTTATCTTTCCCCGGCCGATCTCTGGCAGCTCAGGACCAATGCGTCCAATCCCGATGGTCTCTATGGCAATCGAAGCGCCAAGCTACCGTCGGTGATCCCAACCGATCCTGCGACGTTCAAATCCGATCCGTCGCGCGGACGCGCCCCGACGCGGGGTTTCCGGAGCTACGTCTATGATGTGAATGACTATAACCGCTACTTTCTGAACCAGCTCTACGAGCTTTTGACCGAATATGGGCCGGTCGATGAAGTCTGGTTCGACGGCGCGAACCCGGACCCCAGCGTTCCGGAAACCTACGATTATGCGGCGTGGTACGATTTGATCCGTAAGCTTCAGCCCGGAGCGGTGATTTTCGGCAAGGGGCCGGATGCGCGCTGGGTCGGGAATGAGGGTGGCGTCGGCCGCACGACCGAATGGAGCGTTGTTCCGTTACCCAAGGCGCCAGAACAGTTTAACTGGCCAGACATGACCGACCAGGATCTGGGCAGCCGCAGCCGGCTGGTTCCGGGTTCCCATCTCTGGTGGTATCCGGCGGAGGTCAACACCTCCATCCTCTACGGCTGGTTTTGGGCGCGCCAGAAGCCCGTCAAAACTGCCTCGGATCTGATCGACCTTTATTATCAATCGGTCGGCCGCAACGGCAATATGCTGTTGAACCTGCCGCCCGACACGCGCGGGCTAATTCCCGACAACCAGGTCGCAAATCTTCGCCTGATGGCACAGGTGGTCGGCGAAACCTTTGCGCACAATCTGGCCACCGGAGCCACGGTCACGGCGGAAAGCTCGACGCCGGTGCGCGAGCCGGCAAAGACGCTCGATGGCAACCTGGACACCTGGTGGGAAGCTGCGTCGGGGGTGAAGCAGGCGACGATCACGCTGACGCTGCCGTCACCGGTGACCTTCGACGTCGTTTCGCTGCAGGAAGCCGTCGATCGGCGTGGGCAGCGTATCGAATCCTTCGAGATCGACGTCCGCGACGGTTCGGCATGGAAGACGGTTGAGACGCAAACCACCATCGGCCACAAGCGCCTGCTCCGCTTAGCGATGCCGGTGACGACCGACCAGGCACGCATCCGCATCCTCAGCTCGCGGCTTGAGCCGACGCTGGCTGAAATCGGGTTGTTCAAGCAGGCGGAGATGGTTTCCGCCCCGACCATTTCGGAGCGGCGTGCCGACGGCGGGGTGTCGCTTGGCTGCCCAGGCGGGCTACGCGCGGTTTACACCATCGACGGTTCGGTCCCGACGCCGCAGTCTCCCGCTTATGGGCAGCCGATCCCTCTCTTACGCGGAGGTGATGTCCATGCGGCTTGCCTGGGCAACGACGGGCGTATCGGGATGATCGCATCGAAGCGAATCTCCGGCTTTGCCCCGATCGGGTGGCAGGTCGTATGGCCACGAAGCCGCGCGGCTGTGCCCTCTTATGCAAGTGCAATCGACGGCGATCCATCGACCCTGTTGGACGTTCAGACAGCGGCCATGCCGCTTTCGCTGACCGTGGACATGAAGCGGGTCGAAGACCTGGGCGGGTTTTTCTACCTTCCGCGACAGGACAAAAGGTCGGACGGCATCGTGGAAAGCTACCGCTTTGAAACAAGTTTTGACGGGAAGGTGTGGAAAGCCGCCGTTGCCGAGGGTCGTTTCGACAATATCCGCAACAATCCGATGCGCCAGGAGGTCCGGTTCGCCCCGCGAAGCGCCCGCTATTTCCGCTTCACGGCCCTGAAGGAGATCAACGGCCAAGAAAAGGTCAGTGTAGCGGAGCTTGGCCCCTTGCCGGTGGAACCAGATCAGGCCTCCTTTCGATAAGCCTCGCGAGCTCCTTCGGCATGATGGACTGATTTCAGGTTCAGCCGCCTGATGCGGAAGGCGATCGGATAGGCGAAGGAGGCGCCGACGACATGGCGATGACCGCCGCTTGATTGATGCGGGTCCTCGTCCGCTCGGCTGCAGAATGCCGCTCCTCGCGATAGGCGATTTCTGCGGCTGCTCGACGATCCTGCTTATCTCAAGAAGCTGGCGGCGATACTCGGCGACGGGCCCCAATGAAACGGAAAAGGCCCGGGATCTCTCCCGGGCCTTTTGCTTTGGCTTGGTACGATTGTACCGGCGTCAGCGTGTCTTAGGCGAAGCGGATGGCCGTGCGGCGGCGGCGTAGCGTTGCGCCGATCATGCCGAAGCCGCCAATCATCATCGCCCAGGAGGCGGGCTCGGGGACGGCGCCATTCACAGGATCGGTCGGCGGCGGCAGGTGATGGCCGGTGGAATAGATCACCACGCCGGAACTGCCATGATAGGCAAGGTCGATCGCCTTCAGCGCGGTGCCCGCATCGAGAAGGTAGAAGCCGGTCCCGTTGCCGACCCCGTCAGGTCCGCCACCCCCGAAATGGATGCCGATCACGGTAAGCCCAGACAAAGGCTGCGTGAAGTTCAACGTGGTCGCGCCGTTCGCGTCGAACTTCTGACCAGCCGCAACGAGCCCGTTGAAATCGCCGTCCCACGTAAATCCGATGGCTTGGAGGCCGGTGATTTGTTCGGCGACATCCGCATTGTCGAGGAGGTTACCCGCATAAAACCCGCTGCAAGCCAGCGCCGCGAGCGAAATGTCGTTCACGCTGCAGGCTACCGGACCAGCGACGCCTGCGCCCTTTCCGCCGCCAGCACCGGGGCCCTTGCCGTCCGAGCCGTTGCTGCCGTTATCGGCGTGCGAATTGCTGTTTCCATTGCCGCCGGCATTGCTGTTGCCCTGATCGCCAGCGTTCGAATGGTCGTTGCCGCTCGCGTGACCGGGATTGCCGTTGCTTTCGCCGCCGGCATTGCTCTGGCTATTGCCGTTGCCGCCTGCGCTGGAGCCGCCGTTGTTGGCCTGGCCATTACCGGTGCTCTGGGAGTTGCCGTTGCCTTGGCCACCGGCATTACTCTGGCCGTCATTGCCGTGGGAATTCCCATTCGAGCCGTTGTTCGCCGACGGGTTATTGCCGCTGTTGTTACCCTGGCCACCGGCGTTACCTTGACCATTGCCCTTGCCGGGATTGGAGCTGTTGGGGTTCGAGGATGTGTTCGGCTTGCCGCCCGCCAGAACGGGAACGGGAAGACAGATTGCCGCAGTCGCGGCGAGCAGAACAAGCTTACGCATACAATAAACTCCCCCGGGGTGCATCCCGGCCGTGCCGTTCCGTTATGGGGCGACGATTAGTTTTGCCAGTAAATAAGTGGTTAAACCATCCAACGTTCACTGTATTATTAGCAAATAAGCTGTGTTTCTGCCCGCATCGTATAACGTTTGGTAGTATCCACCTGATCGTTCGATGGGGTTGTTAAGGTTAATAATATGATCTGGAACTTGCCGATGTGCATAGCGGCGAATCATAACGATGCGCCTCAAGCGGCAGACACAGCAAAGGGCGTGCTGCCCATTCGCCGCTACACAGGTCGGCGTTCGACACAGCCTGGATCGCCGGCGATACGGGAAGGCTGTATGCGGCTAAGCCGAGCTGGGCTGCTCACGGATCAGCCCTCAATATAGGCGGCCAGTTCCTCCGGCGTGCCGTCAGGGAAGGCCACTTTCAAAAAGTCGAGAAAGGCGGAAACCCGGGCGCTCAAAAGCCTTCGCGATGGGTAGAGCGCCCATAAGTTGATATCGGGCCCTTCAACGTCACCCCATTTGGTCAATGTCCCGGCCGCCAGATCATGGCTTACCAGCGAGATTGGCAGCCGTGCCGCGCCGACGCCGGCGCGGACCGCATCTCGAACCATGATGAGCGACGACAAACTCAGGACAGGATCGACCTTGATGATCGACTTGCCCTTTGCGCTGGTGAAATCCCAGGTGTCGGATTGGCTGATCGAGCCGCGAGTGACGATTGGTACCGCCGAACTGCCGCTTGGCCACGCCACGGCCGGACTCGCCACCACAACGAGGCGATCGCGCAGGAAAACTCGCCCGATCAGTTGCTCATCCGGGTCGGGATTGACGCGAATGACCAGGTCGTAGCCCTCCTCGATCATATCGACGGGCCGATCCTCCGTCGTGATCTCCAGCCGAACATCAGGATATTTGAGCGCAAACAGGGCCGCCAACCGCCCCATTGCGATCTGCGAGAAGAGGAGTGGGGCACTGACCCGCAATTTGCCCTTGGGCGTTTCACCGCCCGATGCGATCGCCGCGACGGTTTCATCCAGCTCGGTGAGTAGCGCGCGCGATCGTTCGTAGAGTGCTCTTCCCTCCTCGGTCAGCCTGAGCTCGCGTGCGCCACGCTCGAAAAGGCGAAGGCCGAGCGTGGCCTCCAGCTCCGCCACGCGACGGGACAGCGTCGCCTTGGGTCGACCGGCGGCACGCGCCGCGCGTCCAAAGCCGCCATGGCGGGCGACCAGCGTGAAGTCGGCGAGGGCGATGAGGTCCATTCGTTCCACCAGTGAGACAGTATGTCCAGATATAACGGCTATTGGACCGTGAGTGGATCATTAAATTTGCAGGGTGCCCATTCGGCAAACAGAAGGAGCTACCCCATGACCATTCTCGTTACCGGCGCCACCGGCACCATCGGTGGCCAAGTCGTCCAGCAGCTCGTCAAACGGGGCGCGGACGTCCGCGCACTCGTCCGCAATCCTGCGCAATCCAATCTTCCGGCCGCCGTGGAGGTGGTTCAAGGTGATCTGTTCGACATCGATTCCTTGCGCGCCGCCTTCTCAGGCGTCTCCACACTCTTCCTGCTCAATGCGGTTACGGCCGACGAATTCACGCAGGCGCTGATCGCTCTCAACGTTGCGCGGGAGGCGGGGGTCGAGCGGATCGTCTATTTATCCGTGATCCACAGCGACCTCTACGTGAACGTGCCGCATTTCGCAGTCAAATACGCCGCGGAACGGATGATCGAGCAGATGGGCCTCAACGCGACCATTCTGCGCCCGGCTTACTTCATGCAGAATGATCTCCGGGTCAAAGACGTGATTGCGGATTACGGCGTCTACCCGATGCCGATCGGCAGTAAGGGCCTGGCGATGATCGACACACGCGACATCGGCGAGATCGCCGCGATCGAGCTGATACGGCGCGCCCAGTCCAGCACTCCGCTTCCGCTAGATCGCATCAATCTGGTCGGCCCAGAGACCCTGACCGGCAGCGACGTCGCCGCGATCTGGGCCGAGGTGCTCGGGCGTCCGATCGTCTATCCGGGCCACGACCTTGCCGGGTTCGAGCAGAACCTTCGCCAGACCATGCCGAGTTGGACGGCGTTCGATATGCGCCTGATGGGTGAGCGCTTCGTCAGCGACGGCATGGTACCGGCGCCCGGCGATGTCGAGCGCCTGACCGGGCTGCTTGGACGACCGCTACGCTCCTATCGGGACTTCGCCGCTGAAGCAGCGGTGTGACAATGCGGACGCGATACCGAACCGCGCGACCGCGCACCGTCATGCGCCCCGGCGCACCCGCTGGGTCACAGTCGGTATCGTGTTCCGAAATTCTCAGAAGTCTAATCGTCCTATGTACGGCTCGCATCCGTGCTTCACTGATAATGCCTGGTCTGTTCGAAGCCCGCGTTTTCGCGAGTCATCTTCAGCAGCTTGCGGATGTAGGAGCGGACGTGTCGATCGAAGCGATTATCGTCATACACGCCGCGCCACGAATAGTCCTCGCGGTCGAGGAGGCGCTTCAGTTCGTCGGTGAAGGCCTCTTGCGCCGCGATCGCCCCTTTGCCTTTCAGGGTGGCGCAGACCATCTCTTCGGCGGCGGCCTTGTCGCAATCGTCCTGATGCCCTCGGCCGGCGCGCTCGGCCGCGACCTGATCCGCTCGTGCAGCGGCGGTCCGTTTTTCCAGCCACGTGCGGACTATCGCGCCATCCCATGGTTTCGAGGCTTCAGCCACGCTTCGTCTCCGCCTTGTTCCATTGGATTGATCACCCGCGCCATTGCTGGAGAGTGGCTTTCTGGCAAGGCTGGCTTGGCAGGAGCGTGATGGAGCGGACAGATGTCGCGGATGCTCCCGCAAGAGTCGCCACCTCGCGCTTCGCGATAGTGTCGATCCGTCGCCGACCCAAGCCTGATGTCCCTTGGCTTCCTTATTAAGTCTACATATATCGCGATAATAATGCGGAAGTGGATTCGATCACGAAAAGAGGTGGGGCATGGCTCGTTGGAAATGGGGGGCAGTCGCCGCTGCCGCCACCGCTCTGGCGGCGCTCCTTCTGACACATATGCCGGCTAAGGATCGAGGGCTTGAGAATGGGGTCTTCGAAAATGATTGTTGCGGTAGGCTCGAGCTCCGCGACGGCATGATGATCCTCAATGGTAAGCCCACCATTCGCTACGTCGTCGGGCAGGATGCGCGAGGGCCGTACATCCTGCCGCGGGCCTATGTCGGCGGATATGGACAGATCGGCTTTGAGGTAAATGGCGCACGTCCCGTGACAAGACTGCGCTTAAATCGGCTGCCGCGCCCATCTCGCATAACGCTCTACGGGGGCAGCAGACCCTATATTTTCCAGAGGAACGATTATGTGCGGCCGGCCGCAGATTTGGGCGGCTGACCCGCGCGATTTGACGATTGGCGACCGGTCAGTGCGTCTGCATGATCTGGATAAGGTTGCCGCACGTATCGTCGAGCACCGCAGTTGTGACCGGCCCCATCGCCACCGGCGGCTGCGTGAAGAAAACCTGCAGCGCCGACAGGCGGGCATGTTCGGCTTGGATGTCTTCGACCTGAAACGAGGTGAAAGGGATCCCGTCGGCCTTGAGGGCTGATTTGAACGGTTTGACGGCAGGGTGCGCGTCGGGCTCAAGCACGAGCTGCACGCCATCCGGATCGGCGGAAGAAACCACCGTCAGCCAGCGATGTTCGCCCATCGGAATGTCGAGTTTGGATTCGAACCCGAGAACATCGCAATAGAAACGCAGCGCCTTATCCTGATCATCGACCAGCACGCTCGTCAGCACGATCTTCATCACGGCTTTGCTCCTTGTTCGGGGAGGGGTCGGTCATCGGTTGCAGCCAAAGATCCCGAATCCTGCGCAGCGGCGTGCGCTCCAGAAAATGATGCTTGCTGCGCCAGCGCCACTCGGTGCGGACCAGGCCCGCTTCCTCGAGCAGGAGCAGATGCTTGGACAGCGCCTGACGGGAAAGGCTGGCGCCATGCCAGTGGATCATCCGGACATTGAGCTCGAACAAGGTTTGACCATCGCGCTCGGCAAGCTCCTCCACCAAACGGCGGCGGGTGGCATCGGCGAGCGCACGGAACACAGGATCGAGGTCCATCGCATCTCGATATGTCGCCGGCACGAGTCACGCAACCATTTAGTTGCATGACTCGCCGATACCGGATTCCGTTTGAGCAGGGCTAGTATCAATGGATCGAATAAGTCAGACAAATAAACCGATATTTTCCCGAACCGTATAGAGGCTTTTTCGTAAAGCGGTGGTTGCCGCCACGCAGGACTCCTGCAATAAGTCTGAGTAATCGATTCAAAGATGCGGGCCGCAGGCGCGCGCGAAATTCGATTGGGAGGATGTCAAATGAAACGAGCCCTTGCGATGGTCTTGGCTGCGACCGCTATGGTCGGCGCGGCGTCGGCGCAAACCGCTGCGCCTGCGATCACGGAAGATTTTAAGCCATCCTCGCTCAACCAGCCGGGCCAGCAATATCCGCAGGTCAATTCGCAGGGCTACGTTCGCTTTCGTGTTGCCGCGCCTGAGGCGCAGAACGTGAAGGTCAGCCTGGGCCTGGGCGGCCGCGGCGGCACCGTCCTGACCAAAGGTACGGACGGTGCGTGGACCGCCACCACGGAAGGTCCGCTCGACGAGGGCTTTCACTATTACCATTTGAACGTCGATGGGGGCACGTTCAACGATCCCGGGACATTGAACTTCTACGGATCGATCCGCTGGGAAAGCGGCATCGAAATCCCCGCCCATGACGCCGATTTCTACGCGCTCAAGAACGTTCCGCACGGGAATGTGCAGCAGATATTATTCGCTTCGCCGAGCACTGGAACGCAGCGCCGCGCCTTCGTCTACACGCCGCCCGGCTATGACAAGAACCAGCGCGAGAAATATCCCGTTCTGTACCTGCAGCATGGCTGGGGTGAGGACGAAACCGCCTGGTCCAACCAGGGCCACGCCAACCTGATCATGGATAATCTGATCGCCGAGGGTAAGACCCGGCCGTTCATCATCGTGATGACCTATGGCATGACCAACGATGTGCGGCCGGGCAGTCCGGGTGGGCTCAACAGCTTCGACATCAAGCCGTTCCAGACCGTGCTCCTCAACGAGCTGATCCCCTATGTCGACAGTCACTTCCGTACACTTGCCGACGCGCGCCATCGTGCGATGGCCGGTCTTTCGATGGGCGGCTTCGAGACCAAGCTGATCGCGCCCAAGAACCTGGATAAATTCGCTTATATCGGTCTGTTCAGTGGCGGGACCTTTTCGCTCGAAGACGTCAACGCCATCCCAGGATATCGCGACAAGGTGAAGCTGACGTTCGTCAGCTTTGGCAGCCGCGAATTGGAGGGCGGAAACCGCGGAGGCCCTCCCGGCGGCCCCCGTGCGGACCCGCGCGCGAATGCCGAGGCGCTGAAGAAGGCCGGTATCAACAGCGTCTTCTATGTCTCGCCCAATACGGCGCACGAATTCCTATCCTGGCGGCGCAGTCTACACGAATTTGCGCCATTATTGTTTCGAGACTGACGCTAACCCGCGTGCGCGGTTGGTCGCGCTGAGCTATCCGTAAGGAAGCAGCCAGGTGCCGCTACGCCGCATGCCGATGAGGCGTGTAGCGTGGCGGCTTGGTTAAAGCGTCGGCTTTGCGCGGCTCCAAAAGATCAACGCAAACGGCTGCGGCAGCACGAGGAAGGCAGAAATGGGCGACGACGATATCATCCAGACGCCGGACGGCCCGATGCGCTGGGGAGAGTGGAAGAAGAAGAACCCCATCCAGACTCCATCTCGCCGCACCAAGGACAAGGATCTCCCCAATAAGGTGAAGAAGTTCACCGACCAGTGAGGGATTGGCGCCGTTGGTAAAGAGCCCTTCGACTGCTTGCCAAGGGGGTGGCACGGCAAAGCTCGCTACTTCCCTCGCGTATAGCTCGTCCCGTCCAGCCAGATGATGTTCGGATCGCGTGGATGCGTCATCAGCACCATCTGTTCGCGCTGGCCGTCGCCATACTGCACGTCGATCGTGAACCCCCTGATGCTATAGCGCCCGCTGCGCGCGCCGGACCGGCTTCCCGTAACCGTCCGCGTCTCGCCTGCTTCCGACGATGCCGACGCCACGCCCTCGCGCGTCAGTCGCCCGCCCGGAAGGAATGTATAGCTTGTTTGCGCGAAGACCGCACTGGTCCCTCCCAGCGCCACATTGCCGCCGCCCCCTATGTGCGTGAAGCGCCCGGTGAGCCGACTGGCATTGGGTGGGCTCGTCCACACCTGCTCTGCGGGAATGGCATCCCATTTTCCGCCGCGCGTCAGATATTCATATCGCCCGCCGGTCTGCCGCCAGCGCGACCAATGCGCAGGATTGGCTCGCCTGTCCGCCGCTGGATCGGCAAGCCCTTTTATCTCAGTCAGGATTGATCCGTCGGCAAAAAGCACGATCGGATCGTAGCTTGCAACGATCATCCCACCATAACCCATGCCGTAATTGAGCAGCATGCCGAAGGCCGCGATGCGGTCGCCCGGTCGTGACGCGGCGGGCGGCGCCGCTCCCGCCTTTTCTTGGGCAGGTGGGCGGGATGTCGCGCCGGAAAGGCCCGGTGGGGCGGGGGGAGTGCCGAGCGAACTTGCCAGCAGCACGCAGGCCTGCGCGTCGTGCGGCGCCAGCGCGGCCCCCATTCGTCGCTCCATGTCGCGATAGAGCGCGTCGGCTTTCGGATCCTGGCGCGTTGCCGCGATCGCGGAGCGCAGCCTTGCGCCACCTGCTGCATCCCAGGTGCGCACCCGGTCGGCCAAAGGCGGTTGTGCCGCGGACGCGCAGTGTGCCCGAAGATGGTCGACCGCGATCAACGTGCCGATAGCCTCGAGAACCTGGCGATCCTGCATGTCGAGCGGCGGCGCAGCCATGCCCGCCCCGATGATCAGGAACGCGGCACAGAGAGTGGAACCGATACGCATCCGCTTCCCCCATCTACCAAGCCCGCGATCATCGCCGCACGAGCAGGCATACTTGGCCCCAAAAAGGCCAAAGTCGGGGAACGCGACCTGGTTGCACCCCTTCGCCGCCGTTCATCGCGCACGAGGCCACACTCGGCTCAATCTGGGTCCCCTGCGAGGTGGGAAAATATCAAGCCTTCTTGAACACAGGTGAGCGTTTATGGACGAAGTATCGGCTCGTACGGTGCGCCCCTCTTTACGGCCCTTCAAATTTGGGCAACGTTCGTGTCGCGGCTTTGTCAGTGTCCTTACTGTTCGGCGTTCGCGTAAGCCATCCGGCTGTTCGATAACAATTGAAGATGGCCCTGCATTAAATCGGATCGGGGAGAATGACCATGCAAGGACCTGCGCATACCACGCGCCGTACATTCCTTGGCGCGACAGCTGGTGCGGCGCCGGGACTTCTGCTCGCGCAAGCGGCGAGCGCAGGTCGGCCGGATCAGGGTTGGACCGTTCCATCAGGGCTGGAAGCCGATCTCGCATTGTTGAAGGAAGCCGCGTGCGTGCCCGGCCTATGCGCGGTTCTGGTGCGTCGGGGCAAGATCGCGTGGACGCATGCGACCGGGCTGGCCAAAGCGGGCACGACCCAGAAGGTCGATCAGGACACGCTGTTCGAGGCGGCATCAATCAGCAAGGCGGTGTTCGCTTATGTCGCGCTGCAGCTCGCGGACAGTGGCGTGATCGACCTCGACCGTCCGTTAGTCGATTATTTCCGCCCAGCTTACCTGCCGGATGCGCCAGCGCTGGCGACGATCACGTCGCGTCATGTGCTGACGCATACGTCGGGACTCCCCAATTGGGGCGAGGACAGCAAACCTGAATCCTTCCTTCCGCAGTTTCAGCCAGGCGCGCATTTCAGCTATTCCGGGGAGGGACTCTTCTGGCTGCAATTGGTTGCGGAGCATCTTACGGGAGAAGGGCTGGACTTATTTGCCCGCCGCCTCCTCTTCGAACCGGCCGGCATGAAACGCAGCACTTTCGCGGCCTACACCGACGATGCCAACGTCTCGTGGGGCCATGTCGGCGGCCGCGTGGCCAAGCGGCAGGGTTGGCGGGACCTTTCCGGCTTCGTACGCTCAATGGCCGATCAGTGGGGCAAACCAGTGCACAACTGGAGTCAGACCGATTGGATACGGGCTGGGGCGGCCTTCGATCCCAAGTCCCCGCCGCCAAAACGGGTCGCCTTCGCCAACGCGGCGGCGAGCCTTTTGACGAGCGCGGCTGAGCTTGCCCGCTTCGCCGCATTGCTTTCTTCCCGATCTGATCGCCAGCAATGGGAAATCAAAGAGGCCACTCGTGCTGCGATGACGAAGCCCACGGTGGCCGTACGCAAGGGCGTTCCCCACTGGTGGGGCCTTGGCGTGGAGATAGAGAATGGAACCAACGGGCTGCGCGTCGGCCATGAAGGCAATAATGAGGGGCGCTGCGCTACCTATTTCGCGACTGAGCCGGCCACCGGCGATGCGCTGGTGATCATGACCAACGACGGGGCCGGATTCGGCGTTTACCAACGGATCGTGCGCGCCATCACCGGACGCGACCAATATTCCTTCATCGCGAATGAAAATCCCCCGCTTCCCGCCTGAGGGCGTGCTGATAGCACTGGGCCTCTGGCTGGCCGCACCGGCTGCCGCCCAGGATGGGATCGCAACGCGCATCCAAGCGGTGGAAGGCGCGCACGTTCCCGTCACGGGTGGGGCAAAAGGCGGGCCACCCGAAACGCTTATCCAGACGATGCGACGCCTGCACGTGCCGGGCATGAGCATTGCCGTCATCCGTGACTTCAAGATCGATTGGGTGAAGGGATATGGCATTGCCGACGCTGCGAGCGGCGCGGCGGTGGACGAGGACACGCGTTTCCAGGCCGCATCAATCAGCAAGCCGGTCACTGCGATGGCCGCTGTGCGGCTTGCTCAGGAAAAGCGGATCGATCTCGATCAGGATGTGAACATGCTGCTGCGCGGGTGGAGGCTGTCACGCCCGGCGGGAGCTGGCTGGCCGCCGGTCACGCCGCGCAGCCTCTTCAGCCATACCGCCGGCGCGGCGGATGGTTTCGGCTTTCCGGGCTATGGGCCGGGTGCTCAGCTTCCGACGATAGTACAGGAGATCGAGGGCCGGAAACCGTCCACGCTGGGGCCGGTCCGGTTCGACCAGCCGCCCTACAGGTCCTCGCGCTATTCCGGCGGCGGCATACTCATCATGCAGAAGGCGCTGGGCGACGTAACCGGCGAGCCCTTCGAAGGCCTGATGCAGCGGCTGGTGCTCCGGCCGTTGGGGATGGCGCATAGCGGCTTCGGAGAACCGCGCGGCGATGGCGACGGCTATGCGCGTGCGCACAATGAATCAGGCCAGAGGATGGATGCACCCTGGCATGTTTATCCCGAACAGGCGGCTGCGGGCCTATGGACCACGGCCGGCGACCTGGCGCGGTTCGTGATCGAACTCCAGCGGGCCGGCACGGGCCAACAGGGGAAGATATTGTATCGCGACTTTGCCCGCGAGATGCTCGCTCCCGTCGGGGTGGGGGATTTCGCGGTGGGCTTCCGGATCGTCCGCAAGGGCAGTGAGTGGTATTTCTATCACGGCGGAAGCAACTGGGGTTTCGAAGCTCGGGTCATCGGCCATTTGCGGAAGGGCTATGGGTTGGTGATCATGACCAATGCGCAAGGCAGCGGAGCGGATATGATCGAGGAGATCCAAGCCCGAATTTTCGATGCCTATCATTGGAACGGTGGTTGAGTGCGGGCTTGGGACCTGTCGCGATAAGGGGTGCCTCGGCACACCGCAGGAACGGCCGTTTTCCGGCACGCGCGCGGGCTAGCGCCTAGGTCAGCGTCAGAATCAGATGCGGCACGGCGACCTGAAAGGCACCGCTCGCAGCGTCGAGCGTGACCGAGCCGTTGGCGGCGCTCCATTCGGTCAGCAATTCGACCTCAATCAGAATGTAGGCGTGGCCCGGCACCAGGAAGCCCGATGCTGATAGAAATTCGTTGAACTCGATGGTGGTGCTGTCGTCATCGCCGAAGAAGCCGCCGCTGGCGCCGACATCCGCAAGCACATGATCGTGTACGATCGCGCTGATGTTCGAATCCCAAACCGCCCATACGGTCGTGCGTGCGCGAACGGTCGCGCGCGCATCCGAGCCCGAGATAAACCAAGCGGCGACGCCGTTCCAATCCGCATCAACGCCGACATGCGCGTTGACGACGAGACGGGCTCCGGCGGTGACGGTGATCGTCCGGCCATGCGGATTTTGCCAGAGCGTGAAGAAACTGAGCCGTCCCGTCCCGCTCTCCTTCACCCCGCCGGACGATCCGCGGATGCGATATTTCGCCCAATTGTCGGCAGTGCCGATGTTCGAATCGAGCACGGTTCCGGCATCGGCGAACGATCGGATGAAGGTGACCTTTTCGATGATCTCGAGAACCGGATCGGCGGGCAGGGCCAGTAGCGGCGTAAGCTCCGCCAGACGGCGGCCGGCCGCTACGGAAGCCTCCACAGCCTGCGCGTGTGCCTGTTCTGCGCGGCTGCGGCGCGCTTTTGATCGCTCGGCGGCGAGCTTGTCGAGCCGCTGCAGGTCGAGACCGCCTGCAACGAGCTCGCGCCGTGCGAGTTCTGCTTCCTCGCGCGCCGCATCCGCGCGCGCGCCGTCATATTGGCGATCCTGTCTGCGGCGGGCGCGCTCGGCGGTTGCCGCGATCGCCGCCTCGGCCATTTTCAGCGCGTCCGCATGCATGAGCCACAGTCCTTCCGAGTGAGTGCGGCACTATCGAAGATCAAATCTACCGAGCCGTACTAATATCAGCCAAGCCTATAGATAACCGTCGGCAGTGATGTCTCCGCGCCGAGTTTCAGTGATCTTGTGCTTAGCCGAAATCCCGCGATCGCGCACCGATCTTCTGAAAATCGGAAATTGAGCCACTGCACGGAACCATTCGAGCTTCTAGTGCCCCCACGGACGCATCTGGGTTGCCAGGCCCTAACCTTGGAAGTCGCACGCGTTTGCCCGGCATGGCGTCATCTCACCCCACCCGATGCACGACCTGCCATAACAGGGGTGGAACATCGCAGCTCGTGCTGGTTTGCACGCGGCGTTAACTATTTGGAGAGTGCCATGTCCCCGTTTGTAGCGAAGATTACCCCAGCTGCTCTGGTCCTGGTTGGCGCGCTCGGATTGGGCGGCTGCGCCACCAAGGATTTTGTGCGGCAGCAGGTCGCGACCGTGAGCACACGGGTCGATGCGCTTGAGACAAAGCTGCAGGAGACCGACGGCACCGCGAAGTCCGCATTGTCGCAGGCGCAGGCCGCACAGGCGCAGGCCCAGGCGGCAGCCGGACAGGCGCAGAATAATGGCCAGCGCATCGATCAACTCAACGGCCGCGTCGACGGCATCGAGCAGCGGATGCAGGAGAGCCGGCGGAAACGGGCTCGCCATTGATCGCATCGCTACACCGAACATGTTGATTGAGCTGTGATCTCCCCGATCGGGGGCCCTCGGGGCGCAGCGGCCATGTTGGCCTGCGCGTCCCGGGGGATTTTTTCTCTCGTGCTGCTGGCCGGGCTGGCGCCGACCGCATCTGCGTCTGCAGCGGAGGTCAGGCGGCCGCCTGGATCGGCGCCATCGGAGGCGAGCAGCGCCGACGTGGATGCACCGCCCATATCGGCGGATGCCGCGCGCGTCGCGGATTGGATCGCCTCTTCACGTGACAATCGCTCGCTTCCCTACGCGATCATAGACAAAAAGGCGGCGTCGATCTTCCTGTTCGACCGTCGTGGGAAAGCGATCGGTCAGGCGCCGGTACTGGTCGGGATCGCGCTGGGGGATGATGCCACGCCCGGGGTCGGCAACAAGAGCCTGGCGCAGCTCGGCCCGGCGGAAAAGACCACGCCCGCCGGGCGTTTCCTCGCCAAATATGGGTGGGCGGCGGGCCGGCAAAGGGTGTTGTGGGTCGATTATGCCGACTCCGTGGGGCTCCACCCGATTCCGAAAGATGCAGCCAAGAGCGAGCGGCGCCAGGAGCGCATGCTTTCGCCGACCAGCGACGACAATCGCATCACGTTCGGCTGTATCAACGTGCCCGCCGGCTTTTACGCAAAGCGCGTCCGCCCGGTGTTCCAGAGGAAAGGCGGATATGTCTATGTCCTGCCCGACACCAAACAAATCGAGGCGGTTTTTCCAGGCTTGTGGACCCGACCTGCGGTCAGCGCGGCGCCTTGATAGGCGCGGCACGGGCATCTCGCCTAATCGAACCAGAAGTCTAGCGTCGCGGTCGAGCCTTCGCCGAACCGGCCCTCAAACCCTCCTTCGCCGCACAGGCCGGTCAGTTCTTCGGTGCCGGAATGCGGGACCACGAACCATTTCACCTGGATCCGACCGTGCTCGACAACGCCGCGCCCCTCGAGCACGAAGGCGCCTCTCTTCCCGTGGAGCCGGCCCCTGAAACGTTGAAGCGTCTGCAGTGACGCACTCTCGTGGCTATAGGCAACCTGCAAGGCCCGCACCGTCGACGAACCTTCTAGATCGCCGACGAAACTCTCCTCGATACGGATTTCCACCAGCTTTGGCGCGGAAGCATCGTCAAATGGGACAGCCTCGTGGCTCCTGACAGTGACCTCTGCTTGGGCATGGGTGCGCGCATTTTGGGGCATATGGAGCTCCTGTACTCGAGCCTTCTCTTCGGTTCTGGTTGGTGCCGTCACACTGGGCAGCGGCTGAGAAAATCTCTGATCAGATTGGCCGTCAAATCCGGCCGCTCCTCGGGGAAGAAGTGCCCGCCCTCAACCGCGTGCCCTTCGACCTGATCCGCCCAGCGCCGCCACAGCCCCAGAGGACCGCCTTTCTCTTTATACCAGCTGGCGAGTGCCCCATCGCCGGTCCACAATGCGAGAACGGGACAAGCGATGCGGCGGCCGGCATCGAGATCGGCCTTGTCATTAGCGCGATCAAGCGTCGCCGCAGCGCGATATTCCTCGCAAATGGCGTGTGCATGTGCTGGATCGCTCAACGCGTCGACATAAGCCTGCCGGAGCCAGGCGGGGAACACCTCTGAGGGCGAGCCCCACTGGCTGAGCGCATTGTCGACTATGGCGTCGGGCGCGGCGGTGAGGAGGCGTTCCGGCAAAGGCGCCGGCTGGGCGAGAAGCGAGAAAGGCCAGAAGGCGAGGGCGAGGCGCGCATCGGCTTGATCCCACACGTCGAAGGTTGGGATCACGTCCAACACGGTAAGCGCGGCGATGATGCCGGGATGATCGAGCGCAGCCCGATAGGCGACCCGGCCGCCGCGATCGTGGCCGACGATCGCAAAGCGGTCGTACCCGAGCTGGCGCATCGCGGCGATAAGCGGGGCGGCCATCTCGCGTTTCGACATGGAGGCGTGGTCCGGGGCGTCAGCGGGGCAGTAACTGCGGCCATAGCCGGGCAGGTCGGCGGCGATGACGGTGAAGTCTGTTGCCAACAATGGCGCAACTGCGTGCCACATCAGGCTGGTTTCGGGAAAGCCGTGGAGCAGGAGGATCGGCGGCCCCGATCCACCCTTGTGGAGGAATATGGGGCCCTCACCAGCAGCGACCAGTTGGCTTTCGAAGCCGGATATACGGGCAGCTTCGCCGTTCATCTGGGTCGTAACGCGTGAACCCCGGCAGAGTTTGGGTAGAGCTATGCCTGCCTAGCGAGCGCTTCGCCGTCTCCGGTGGAGACGCCTTGGTGTAGGCGGAATATGTGCGGCTCGTTCTAGATCTCGAAGGCTGCTTCAGGGAGCAGTAAGCGCTTCGCTCAAATCCCGATGCAGAGAGCAATCATGGGCGGTTGGCACCAAGTTCCGCGATCGTCATCATCCGTACCACTTCCGATAGACTGCGTGCCTGCATCTTGACCATGGCGTTGGCGCGGTAGACTTCCACCGTGCGCGCGCTGATATCCAGATCGAAAGCGATCACCTTGTTCGCATGACCCGCAACCAGGCCCTCCAGCACCTCACGCTCGCGCTGGGAAAGGGTCGCAAGCCGTTCCAGTACCTGCCTGCGCTCACTTTCCAAGGCGTCGGCATTGGCGCGGCGGTCCATCACGTCTTTGATCGCGCCGAGGATTGTTTCGTCGGAGAACGGCTTTTCAATGAATTCGGCCGCGCCCGCTTTCATCGCCTGGATCGCCAGGGGAACGTCGGCGTGACCGGTCATCACGATTACGGGTACGCTGACGCCCTCTGCTTTCAGCCTGTGCATCAGGTCTATGCCGGATAGGCCGGGCATACGCACGTCGGTGACAATGCAGGCGTCTTCAAGCGGCGGTCTGGCCTTGAGGAAGGCATCCGCGGAGGCATAAGCCCGCGCCTTCACCGCAGCACAATCGAGCAGGAAGGCCAACGAATCCCGCGCCGCATCGTCATCGTCGATCACGTACACGGTCATCTCACTCGCCATCGAACAACTCCTCCCGACCGACAGCCTCGAGTGTGAAGTGGAAAGTCGCACCGCCGCCGGGGGTTTCTTCTACCCAGATCCGCCCGCCGTGCGCCTCGACGATGGTGCGTGAGATCGAAAGACCCACGCCCATGCCCTGGCGCTTGGTCGTGATGAATGGTTGGAACAATTGTTCCGCGATTTCGGGGCTGACGCCTGGTCCGGAGTCGGCGACGGTTACTTGCGCTATATCCTGGTCAACCGGCATGACCGAGATGTCGAGCTCCCGCCGGTCGGCCTGCGCTTCCGACATGGAATCGATCGCGTTGCGTACCAGGTTGAGAACGACCTGCTGAATCTGCACCTTGTCCACCAGCACCAGATCAATCGCCGGGTCGAACGCATATCGCACGCGAACGCCATATTCCTTGGCGCCTACCAGCGCGAGGGCACTCGCTTCCTCGATCAATTTGGGCAGGCTTTCGACGTGGCGTTCGGTTTCACCGCGCGCGACGAATTCGCGAAGGCGGCGGATGATCTCGCCCGCCCGCAGCGCCTCATTGCCGGCGCGCTCGACCGCATCTGCAATCTTGTCGCGCGGCGGATCATCGCGGCCCAGCAGCAGTCCGCTTCCTTTCAGGTAATTGGCGATCGCAGACAGAGGTTGATTAAGCTCGTGCGCAAGCGCGGATGCCATCTCGCCGAGGGCGGTGAGGCGCGAGACGTGGACCAGTTCCGACTGCAGTTCCTGCAGCCGCGCCTCCGTCTGCTGGCGCTCGGTCAGGTCGCGCACGAAGCCGGTGAAGAAGCGCGCCCCCTGCATCCGCATCTCGCCGACCGAAAGCTCCATTGGAAAGGTCGAGCCGTCTTTGCGCTCACCGACAACGACGCGGCCGGCGCCAATGATCCGCCGCTCGCCCGTGCGATAATATCGCTGCAGATAGCCGTCATGTGCCTCGCGATAGGGTGACGGCATCAGCATGCTGACATTGCGCCCTCTGACCGCGCTGGCGCTCCAACCGAACAGTCGCTCCGCGGCCGGGCTAAAGTCCTGGATCGACCCCGCCTCATCAATCACGATCATTGCGTCCGGGACGGTGTCAAGAATTGACCGCAGGTGTGCCTCGCGCTGCGCCAGGTCAGCATTGATGTTCTCCGCTTGCCGGCGCGCGCGCTGGAAGGACTCTCCACCGATGGTGATAATGAGCCCGATTAGCAGGAAAGTGCCCGCCGCAATCAGGTTGCCCACCGTCAGCGTGCCGCTCACGCCGCTCATGGCCAGCCCTGCTGCGGCGCCGACCAGGCTTGCGATCACTCCAGCTCCCAGCCCCGACAAGGCTGAGGCGGCCACCACCGCAGGCACGAAGAACAGGAACGTCGCCTCATTCCCGAGATAAGGCGCGAGCAGCAGGCGTGCCGTGCCGCCAACCAGCAGGGCTAGCAGCGCGACCAAGCACGCGGCCGCCGGTGACAGCCTAGGTAGGCTCAGCGTGTCCAGAGGGCGGGGCGCTTCCGGCATGGCGGTCCGTTAGCCGCTTCGGCTCGGCCGTGCGACCTCCGCGATTCTACGTAGGGGGAATATCCGAATATTCGCCGGTGGGCGCCCGGCATAAATGGCCCTCCGACGGCGACGGGGGTGTCGCCACGTGGAGAAATGAAATGACCACACCGCTCGTCGATCTTGGCGTCCACCATCAGCCCAAAGGCCTGTCCGACCGCATCGCCTATGGCTTCACCAAGGTGCTGCGCTGGTGTGCGGACACCTTCTTTGCGGAGCGTTACGGCCACCGCGCGGTGGTGCTGGAAACGGTCGCCGCCGTTCCCGGCATGGTCGGTGCTACGATCAACCACCTCGCCTGCCTGCGTCGCATGTGCGACGATAAGGGCTGGATCAAGACCCTCATGGACGAAGCTGAAAATGAGCGCATGCACCTGATGACCTTCATCGAGATCAGCAAGCCGACCTTGTTCGAGCGCGCCGTGATCATCGGGGTGCAGTGGGTCTTCTATGTCTTCTTCTTCGGTCTCTATCTGATCAGCTCCAAGACCGCGCACCGCGTCGTCGGCTATTTTGAGGAGGAAGCTGTGATCAGCTACACCCACTATTTGGCCGAGATCGACGAAGGTCGGTCGCCCAACGTGCCGGCGCCGGACATCGCAAAGCGCTATTGGGGCCTGCCGGACGGTTCGACCCTGCGCGACGTCGTGCTCGTGGTTCGGGCCGACGAAGCGCACCACCGCGACGTCAACCACGGCTTCGCTAATGAAATTGCCGGGCTTCCCACCGGGCATATCGCGCCTTGCCCGGCGCATCAGGAACTGCAGCCGACCTGGAAACAGGCCGCCTAACAAGGGAGAGGCCGGCGCGCCGCCGGCCTCATTCCGCTCCGGGAAAGCGCGATGACCGCACCTCCCACAATCCTCCTCGCCGAGCCCGACGAAGCTCTCGCCGCCTCGCTCCGCTTTACACTCGAGCTACAGGGCCACCGGGTGACTCTGTTGAGTACGGCCGATTTGCCGCAGGCCTGCCGCGAATTGTCGGGTCCCACTTGCCTGGTGTTGGGCGAGCGACCGCGGAGCACTGAGATGCTCGATTTGGCGGCGTATCTCAGTCATGCGAGTAGCCTGATTGCCGTCATCGTCCTTACCACTTACCCATCGAGGGCCACCCGAAAGCGCGCGCATCGCTGTGGCGTGACGCTGATCGAGAAACCACTGCTGGGGGAAACCCTCAACGAAGCACTGCGGGCCTCGTTCGCCGCGGAAATTTAGCCGGATGTCCTTGCGGCTGCGTCAAGGGCGGTCGCCTACGAAATACAGTCCTGGCCGCCTTTCGTGCTGAGCGTTAGCTGTTAGACAGGGCCCGTTGCAGCTGGCGGAAGATGCCCGCTCCGCCATCGTCCACAAAACTCCGAAGTTGGTCACGGGCCTCATGCCTCCTGCAAAGGCCAAACTTCGATAACCCCATGAGCGACGGCGCAGGGTGATCGCGACACCAGTTGCACGGCCTCTGCAATATCGGCGGCTTCGATCACGGCGAAGCCAGCTACTGGCAAGGAAGAGGACATGAAAGGGCCTCGCTCCGTCTCCACACCCCGCGCATCGGGATTTCTTACCTGGACCGGCTCGCCTGCGATACCGATCAAAGCACCACGTTGCCTCAGTTCATCGTCATGAGCATGGGCGGCAGAGCGTACTTCAGGTGCGGTTCGGTCATACCCGTCCTGGTCGCCATATCCGATCGTAATGAACTTGGGCATGGGGTGCTCTCCTGCAACAAGCCGAACTATGCCAGCGGCGACCCGTTCCAAATCGGCGGTTTCGCCGCAATTGAACGAGGCGCAGCTTACCGCTTGTGCTGCGTGGAAGGGAGGCGTTCAGTACTGGCGAACCGGTTGGCGGAGGAGGGTTTTGAGCTTCTCCGACGACGTCTTGCGCGGGTCGCTTAGGTAAATCTCATGGTGCCTGCCGGCGAAGTCATAGCCGCCCGATGGCATGATCTCTTGGTGTAGCATCGCCAGCAGCGGTCCCTCATCGTCATAGCTGCCGATATGCAAGGCCTGCAGACAAAGCCCTTCCTCCAGTGTCTCGAGCCGCAAGCTCTCGGAAAGGACACCGAGCTTCTGAAGCGCTTTGGCTTGGGCCGTGCGGACCATCTCGTCGTCCACATAATCCGGCACCATGATCATCATGGTCCAATCCCAGTCATCCTTGCGTCGGGCGGTAAAGCTTTCCGGGTCAGCGGCCGACCAGAGCCCTTCCAACGGCATTACCGCAAAGTCCTTGCCCATCGCTTTGCATGTAAATTTGATCGTGTAGGCGGTCGTATAGAGGCTCTCGACCGCCAGCTTGTATGCGGGCGTCTCGTTGGGATCGCCATGACCGTCGACCATCAGGTAGGAAAGCGGCGGCGGCTGGATGGTCACGAACCTATTGTGGGGTGCAGTGAAGAGCGCCTTCCTGACCTTCTTAAGAACCAGCTTTTCCATCCGCTCCTCGGCATTCGACCCGCTCTTGCAATCGCGCTGGCTGGCAGCGCAGGCTAAACGCGCCACACTGCCAAGGCCTGCCAGCCACCTATTTTCGCAGGATCTTCTCCATTGGACGCCCCTTGGCGAGCTCGTCGATCAATTTATCGAGATAGCGGATTTCCCGCATGGTGGGCTCCTCGACGTCCTCGACACGCACGCCGCAGACCGTACCCGTGATCAGGGACCGTGAAGGGTTCATCCGCGGCGCTTGCTCGAAGAAATCCTCGAAGCTCGTCTTGTTCGCCAGCTGCTCGTCTAACGTTTCCTGGCTGTGCCCGGTCAGCCAGCGGATGATCTCATCGACCTCCGCTTTCGTGCGCCCTTTCTTCTCCGCCTTGGCAAGATAGAATGGATAGACGCTCGCGACGCTGGCCGAACAGATCCGATGCTTCGTCATGCAACGGACGATACGCTGCGCGAGGGGTCAAAACAACTTGCGCACCGTCAGCTTCACCGTTCGGCCCAGTGGATCGAGATAATCCGGCTGGTAGCGGTTGGGCGTCGCACCAGTACCGTCATGCACCCGCTGGTGTTGATCGAGCGGATTGTCCACCGCCAGGAAGACGTTGGTCTTGCGTGCCCATGGCGTCTTGGGAAGCCAGCTTTCCAGCGACGCATAGAGGTTCAGATCGAGCTTAAGCAAAGGCGCAAAATGGAGATCGCTCTGTGGCGATCCGCCGCGGATGTGGATGCCGCTGATCCACTGTTCGTTGATGTCGAGCCCCATCGACTTATAGTTGAGCCCGGTCCAGCTATAGACGCCCATCCGCCGGCGCGTCGCCGAGGCGTCATAGGTATCGCCGTCCGCCAGGTTGAGAGCCGGCGAGCCCGGCCGCAGTTGAAGACTGTCGTGGAGCAAGGGCGTAATCGCCATTCCGAAATAGAGCGTGGCTCGTGCGGGCGTAGGCTGTTTGGGGTCCGCCGTCTTTGGCGGCGCCTTGCCCAGCTGCGTGTTGAAATTGCCAGAGAAGACCAATGTGCGCTGGTGTTCACGGTAGAAGTTGACGGGCTGGAACAGGACGGTGGTCAGTCTTCCGGACGCATCGCGCACGAACAGGTCGGGAAATGCCGCCTGCGTGGCGGGCGTCAGTGCGGTGACCTGCAGCGCCTGGTTGCGACTGATCTCGTCACTGTAGCTCAGCCGCAAGACGAGATGCTGCTTGGTGAGCGGCGCCTGCCAAAACAGGTTGAGGCTGCGCGTGGTGCGCTGCTCGGCAGCCAGGTTGGGGTTGCCCCCCGCGACTACGGTCACCAGTGCCGATTGGCCGGTAAGTGCGTCGAAGAACGGGACGTTCGCGGTCTGAACCACCGGCGCGCTCCGCAGCCCCATGGCGGGTGCGGTGCCGCTCTGCTTGATTGTGCCGATCAGTTGCAGCGTGCCCGTGGGTGACCAGATCACACCGTAGCTGCTGTCGCTCAGCGTGCCATATCCCTGAACGCGGCGAACGTTGGCCGAGAGGCTGAGTGAGACGCGATCGAGAAAGGGGAGCAGATGCATGTCGTGCGATATCAGCGGCACGTCGAGTGACACCCCCGCTTCGGCCCGTGTCCGGCCGATCGACAGCCTGTCGTTTTCCAAGCCATGCTCGCTGCTGTGTGCGGTGGCGCGTTCGGCTTCGGCGGTCGCGGTTATCGTCAGGTCGCCCGCGGGCAAATGCGCAGCGACTCCGTTCGTGACTGCTTTGATCTCGCTCTTGCGGTTGATGGAGCGCGATCGCTGGCGGAGCCGGTTGGAGAGCAACGTCGGGTTGACCGGCGCGAATGGGTCCGCACCGTCCGCCACCGCCCGATCGATCGCGTCGGTATCCACCATATTCGGTCCGCGGTTCGACACGTCATTTTCGTCGAATGAGCCGGTAAGGTCCCAACTCCATCCGCCCAGCGTGCCCCGCATGGCGGCGGCCATGTTAAGCTTGGTGGTGACGGTATGGAGGACCAGCGGTTTGCTTTCGGTCAGGTAGCGATAGAGCAGCGCGTCTTTGGCGAACGGGGCGTAGGCGCTGGCTGACGGGATCAGGATCGGGACCGCCGGCAGGCCTTGCAGTGAGCGGTCGGCGCTGCGATCCGCCGAAAAGGAAAAGGTCCCGCTGACGCTTTTGCTCAGCGGCGTCGCGAACACCCCGTTGAGCGTCACCTGGTCGGTGCCGCCGAGCAAGGTCCGATAGGGGCCGATGTCGAATGACCGTGGATGGTCGGCGCCCGGCAAATAGCCGGAAAGCTGGCTGCGCTGGCCCACATTTTCAGGCACGGCGGCGATGTAGACAGGATGACCCGCACCTGCACTCAGCGCGGGATCGACCTCGCCGCCATCCGCCGCTGCGACATTGCCAACGGCGTGGAACGGGTTGGAGGCGTCGGGTAAGATGCGCCGCTGCGACTGAAGCAGCGGATCAGCGTGGCGATACTCGCCGGTGAGCGACAGGCGACGGCCGTCGGCGATGCGCGTGAGACCGCCGTAAGCATCGATGGTGCTGGTTCCTCCTTCCGTTGCGCGGCTGACAAACCCGCGCGCCTCGATCTGCGCAAAGCGTGGCTTGGTGATGATGTTCACCACCGTGCGCGTGGCGGGATAGCCGAATTTGAGCGCCGCCTGCTCCGGCAGCACCTCGACATTCGCGATCGCCTCGGGCGGAAGTACTATGATTTCCTGTTGGCCGGCGATGCGCTGGCCATTGAGCAGATAGAGCGGCTCCGCACCGCTCGCCGATCGCGTTATCGGTGCGATCGCCTTTAACAGATCGCCCATCGTCGCCGCACCGGTGCCGGCGATCACACGGCTGTCGAGCCGCGCGAGGGGTTGCACGTCGGTGATCACCGAACCGCGCTGACCGCTTACCACCACATCACTTTGGTTGTCAGATTGCGCCCATGCCGGCCTGTGCAGGCACAGCAGAAGCGCCAGCGCACACGGCCCCCAGAGGGAGGTACGGGATCGGGCAGGCGTTCGGAGCGTCTTGGCCGCGGTCACTCAGACAGGCTTATCCCGGCCCGCCCCGCGAAACACGCCCGAAAGCTGCCGAAACGATGTCCATCTTCGGTTAAGCCTCACGCATGTTGAAGTTAGCCTGGGGGCTGCCAGGTCCCAGCTTGGGCGGAGCGCATGGAGCAGCCTATGAGGAAATTCCCTGTTTCAGCCGTTGCAGCCGCGTTGCTCTTGGCGCCAATCCCGGGTGGATCGCTTTCGGCGGCGGTGCCTCCCAATGGCGGCACGATCTCGATCGAACCGAAAACAGGCGACGGGAATTACGATCCGTCGATGCCCTCCTTTGTAAACGCAGTCAGCGAAGCCCTTGCCGCAAAAGGATTCACGATCCTCGAGGACCCCGGCCATTCGGCCTATGTGGTCGAGCTGACCGTGAGCCGGGCCGAGGTGGGAACGGGTTCTGCCAAGGTCCCCACCGGGCGTGCTGCCGCGTTTCCGGGTGGGGCTAACGGCAGCGTAGGGGCTGGGGTGGTCATCCCCCTTTCAACGGGACAATCGAGGCTGGTGCCGCTTCAGCGGACGCAACTGCAAATGCGCATCCGCAAGCGGGGTGAGGAAGGGATCGTCTGGGACGGCGCCGCCGTGACCGTCCGTCCCGCGGGGACTCGCAAGGGATCGGACGACGCGGTTGCGTCCGATCTCGGCGAAGCCCTGCTGCGCACCTATCCCGCTCAGCCCGAGAGTGTCGTCGGCGTTCCGTAAAGTCCCCGAATAGGACCCCAATAAGTAGAGTCTTCGCTTTTGTTCTGGCTTGGCGGGCCGGCCGGTTCTTGCCTACATGAAGTGATGGGTCGGCTTCTATTCGCCCTCTTCTTGTTGCTGGCGCTGCCAGTGGGTGGCGAAGCTCGGCCAGCCGACGGCGTGCTCATCGACCGCCAACCCTGCTCGACGGAACAGCCGAGCTATGACGCCTGGCTCGCCACACAGGTGAAGAATGAATCGGAGGAGGTTCAGGCCGCCGCCAAGCTCGGCGTCATCGCACCGCCTGCGGCAGGTCTGACCGAGATTCTCCCGACGCGCGCCGAATATGAGGCGGCGCTTGCCACCGCGGCTAAGTGCGAGCTTTTATTCTACGGATCGGATGGGCTGAAGGTCGCCGCTTATCTGTGGACACCGCCCGCGGCACGCGCCGGTGCCCGACTGCCCGTCATCGTCATGCTGCGCGGCGGCAATCGTGACTTTTCCAAGTTCGCTCCCAACAGCCAGCGGCGGATGCACGCCTTCACGTCCGCCGGCTTCATCGTGCTCGGCGTGCAGTATCGAGGGGTCGATGGTGGCGAAGGCAAGGAGGAGTTTGGCGGAGGTGACGTTCATGACGTGTTGAACGCCGTCGAGTTGGCCCGCCGGCTGCCCGGAGCCGATCCGCGCAACATCTTTCTGTGGGGAGAATCGCGCGGCGGGATGATGCTCTACCTGGCGCTGCGCGACGGGGCCAAGGTGAATGCCGCGGCCGCGCTTTACGCGCTTGCCGATCTGCCGCACGAGGCCGAACGACGGCCGGACATCGTCCAGAACGTTTGGGCCCAACTTATCCCGGATTTCGCGGAGCATTCTGAGCAGGCGTTGCGATCCCGCTCTGCTGTCGGCTTTATCGATAACGTCGAAACTCCGCCGATCCTCATACTTCAAGGATCTGCCGATTGGCGCGTCGATCCCGATGAGAGCCTGCAGATCGCACGCAAATTACAGGCGCGTGGCCGTCCTTATGCCCTTCATGTGTTCGAAAATGACGTCCACCGCTTGCCTTGGAACTGGCGCGAACGCGACCGCTTGGTGATCGACTGGTTTCACAAGCACATGCAGCGGGAGTGAGCGACAGCGTCGCGTCGATCCCACCGCACCGTCGCCTATGTTCAGGTCTCTGTGTGCCTGATAAGCTGCTGTCAGCGGCAATTTCGCGGAGGGCTCCGTGGTCTATCAACTGAACATCAACGGCACGGTGCGCGAGGTCGATGCGCCCGAAAATATGCCGCTTCTGTGGGTCCTGCGTCAGGAGCTGGATTTGGTTGGGACCAAGTTCGGCTGCGGCGCCGGTCTGTGCGGGGCGTGCACCGTCCATGTCGATGGGAAGGCGCGGCGTTCGTGCCAGATGCCGGTCGGCAGCGTCGGCGCGCAGAAGATCACCACGATCGAGCAGATCGGCGCGACCGAGATTGGCGCCAAGCTGCAAGAGGCCTGGCTGCAAGTCGACGTGATGCAATGCGGCTATTGCCAGGCGGGCCAGATCATGTCGGCTACCGCCTTGCTCAACGCCGCGCCCAAGCCCACGGTGGCACAGATCCATCAGGCGATGGCGGGCAATATTTGTCGCTGCGCCTGCTACAATCGCATCGCAGAGGCGATCCAGATTGCCGCGGGCATGCCCCAGGAGACGCAAGATGCGGCGTGACGTGATGCGGCCGGGCATGGACCGGCGGACCCTGCTGAAAGCATCGCTGCTCGCCGGCGGGGGCCTGATGCTGGAGGCGACGATCCCGTTCAAAGCGGATGCGGCGGTGAGCGGTACTGCGGGCGCGGGCGATGCCCGGCTGTCCGCGTTCGTCGCGATCGCGCCCGATAACCGTGTGACGATCGTCGCCAAGAATCCGGAGATCGGCCAAGGCATCAAGACGATGCTGCCGATGCTGGTGGCCGAGGAGCTGGACGCGGACTGGAGCAAGGTCGTCATCACGCAGGCCGACGCCGACGCAGCGCTATACGGCGAGCAATTTGCGGGCGGATCCTTGTCGACGCCGATGAACTGGATGCCGATGCGCCAGACGGGGGCCGCCGCGCGTGCGATGCTGATCCAGGCTGCGGCGAAGAAATGGGGCGTGGAGCCGGGGCGGCTGCGCACCGAAAAGAGCCGTATCATCGATCCGCAAACCAAGCGCGAGCTGACCTATGGCCAAGTAGCCTCGGACGCGGCCAAGCTGACTCCGCCGGACCCCAAGAGGCTCACGCTCAAGTCGCCCGAAAAGTACACCATCATCGGCAGGCCGACCGTTGGCGTAGATAGCCATCGGATTGTTAAGGGCGAGCCGATCTACGGCCTGGATACAAGGCTGCCGGGCATGCTCTACGCCGCCTATGAAACCGCGCCCGCCTTTGGCGGTCGGCTGAAGAATGCCGATGTTGAGGCAACCAAAGCTGCACCCGGCGTGCGTCACGTCATTCCGATCACGGGCGACGGCGATTATGATGCCGGGCTGGCCGACGGCGTGGCGATTGTCGCCAGCAACTGGTGGCTTGCCAATCAGGCACGCAGCAAGCTGAAACTGGACTGGGATCTATCCGCCGGCAGAGGGCATAGCAGCGACGCTTACCAAGCAAAGGCGGAGGCGTTTCTGGACGGGGCGGACAAGGGGGCCGACATACGTCGCGACGGCAACCCCTCGGCCAAGATGGCGTCCGCTGCCAAGAAGGTGGCTGCGCGCTATTCTTATCCATTCATCGCGCACGCCCCGATGGAGCCGCAAAATTGCACCGCGCTGTTCAAGGACGGCGCGATCGAGATCTGGGCGCCCGCCCAAGCGCCACAGGACGGCAAGACCGCGGTGGCGAAGATGCTGGGGCTACCGGAGGAAAAGGTAACCGTCCATATCACCCGCATGGGCGGCGGCTTCGGCCGACGGCTGATGAACGATTATATGATCCAGGCAGCGGCGATCGCTAAACGCCTCCCCGGTACGCCGATCCAGCTCATCTGGAGTCGCGAGGACGATACGAAGCGTGATTATTACCGGCCGGGCGGGTGGCACGCATTCGAGGCGGGGCTGAACGCCGAGGGCAAGCTGATCGCTTTCCAGGACCATTTCGTCACCTTCGGCGACGGCAAGAATGTGACGCGCGGTGGCGATCTCGGCGCACATCATCTGCCGGCAGGGCTGGTCGACGATCTTGCGCTGACCCGGTCGATGATCCCGACCGTGGTCAACACCGGTTGGCTCCGCGCGCCATCGTCCAACGCCTTATCCTTCGCCTTCCAATCCTTCCTCGATGAAGTCGCGGAAGCGGGCGGGACCGATCTGCCGGCTCTAATGCTGACATTGCTGGGCGAACGGCGCGTGATCCTGCCGCCGGGCCAGAGGCCGACCCCGTTCGATACTGGCCGTGCGCGCGACGTTATCGAGAAAGTCGTCGCCATGTCCGGTTGGCAGAATCGGCAGAAGCAAGAAGGGCGGGGCTTGGGCTTCGCCTTCTACTTCAGCCACAGCGGCTATTTCGCCGAGGTGGTGGACGCGAGCGTCACCAAGCCCAGCAAGATCCAGGTCCACAAAGTGTGGGTGGCGGGAGACGTCGGCAGCCAGATCATCAACCCGATGGGCGCGGAGAATCAAGTGCGCGGCGGCGTGATAGACGGGATCGCGCAAGCCATTGCGGGACAGGCGATCGAGTTCGTCGACGGCGCGGTCCAGCAGAGCAATTTCCACAATTTCCCGCTCGCGCGGATGCCGGTGACGCCGGAGATCGAGATTGCCTGGGTGCGAAGCGACAATCCGCCGACAGGGCTTGGCGAGCCTGCGCTCCCGCCGGTGATTCCAGCAGTGGCGAACGCGATCTATGCGGCCACTGGCCAGCGCGTGAGGTCTCTGCCGGTGAAGTTGGCATCTGCCTGAAATCGGCGCTGCCGCTGATGGCGGCTGGTCATTGGTGGTCGTCGGGCCGGCATCCACTGTAGCGCGGCCGAATTAGCCCCAGCCCGCGCATCCCCCTTTCGCGCTCGCGCACACGCCCCTAACAGGGCTGTCCATGGCCTGGCAGCTCTATCAATTTCCGCTCTGTCCCTTCTCGCGCAAGGTGCGCCTGCTGATGGGCGAGAAAGGGGAGGGGTGCGAGCTGGTACGCGAATCTCCCTGGGAGCAGCGTGACGAATTTATCGACATGAATCCGGCGGGCCAGACGCCGGTGCTGGTGGACAGTACCCAGAATCTGGTGCTGATCGATTCGACCGCGATATGCGAATATCTGGAAGAGACGGTCGAGCGCACGACGATGCTGCCCGGCACCGCCGCCAACCGTGCCGAGGTGCGCCGGCTGGTCGTCTGGTTCGATCAGAAGTTCCACGATGAGGTCGGACGGCCCTTGCTCTACGAGCGGATGGAAAAGCGCCTCGTCCACCGCGTCTCGCCCGACGCCAAGATGCTGCGGGAGGCGATGCGACTCGCCAACAGTCATCTGGATTATGTCGATTGGCTGTTGGATCACCGTCGCTGGATTGGCGGCCCGCTGTTCAGCCTTGCCGACCTGGCTGCCGCAGCGCACATCTCCGTCGCCGATTATCTGGGAGGGATCGATTGGCGCGGGCATGAGCGGACGCGGCATTGGTATTCGGGAATGAAGAGCCGCCCCAGTTTCCGTACGTTGCTGAGCGAGCGGATGGAGGTGATCTCCCCCCCGGAGCATTACGACAAGCTCGATTTCTAGCATTATTCAGAAGCGGGCGTGGCCCAGTGCTGGAGTTTTCTCAGCTCTCATCCTCCACAAGCGCAATTCATGACAGGTCCGAACTGATTTCGGCGCGCCTCGCCGAAGTTTGACCCGTGTCAAAAATGCGCTGCGCTGCACAATCAGGCTTGCAATTGGCGCAAGTCCTCTATATTGTGCACTGCAACATAACCGAGAGCGGGAAACCGAAGATGGCTGACAAGGAAGTCGTAAAGGCGAAGGTGGCTGCCAAGCCGCGCAAGCCCACGGCGGCCAAGCCTGCCGTCCAACGCGAGACCGAAAAGGTCCTAACCGATACCGCTGCGGCCGGGGAAGCCGTGGCGGAGCAGCTTGTGCCGTCTGGCGCACAGCTTGCCGAGACCATCGAGGCCGTCACGTCGCCGGCCACCGAAAGCGACCCCATCGAAGCGCCGGCTATCGAATCGATCGAGCCCGCGCCCGCAGTTGAGGAACCGATCAATATGGCTACCGTTGCTTCGCACACCGAGGCTGCCGAAAAGGCTCAGGCCCTGTTCGCCGACATGTCCGAGCGCTTCAAGAGCGCGTTCGAGAAGTCGACCAAGCTGGGTGAAGAATTCGTCGATTTCGCCAAGGGCAACGTCGAGGCGGTGATCGCTTCGGCGCGCGTCGCCGCCAAGGCGGGCGAAACACTCGGCCAGGAAGCGGCCGAGTACAGTAAGAAGAACCTTGAGACCGCGACCGCCGCATTCCGCAGCTTCGCGACCGTCAAGTCGCCGACCGAGCTGTTCCAGCTCCAGAGCGAGTTCGCCAAGGCGTCGTTCGACAGCGCTGTGGCCGAAGCCTCGCGCGTCAGCGAATCGCTGCTCAAGGTTGCGGGCGACATCGCCCAGCCGATTTCGAACCGCTACGCGCTGGCCGCTGAGAAGATCAAGTCGACAGCGCTGTGATTGTTTGGCCCTTGCCGGGCCTGTTCGTAGCGTAACGCATAGCGAGCGGCCGCCCCATTTCGGGCGGCCGCTTTCTCTTTTAGGCATCTTAACCGCGATTTTGGCTGGCACGCCCTTGCCGCTGGCGCGTTGGATGCCATATCTTCGGTTCGCGCACATGATGATGATCGAGCCCATCTGGATGGCCACCGACAAGGATGGCGAGGACGAAGGCGACACCGGAGTTGGTGTCGCGACCCGCACCCGCACGCGGACGAAGCAGCCGTCGTTGTACAAGGTGCTGATGCTCAACGACGATTACACGCCGATGGAGTTCGTGGTGCTGTGCTTGCAGCGCTTCTTCCGTATGGGTTTGGAAGATGCGACGCGCGTGATGCTTCATGTTCACCAGAAGGGCGTGGGCGTGTGCGGCATCTTCACATACGAGGTCGCCGAGACGAAGGTCAGCCAGGTGATCGATTTCGCGCGGCAGAACCAGCATCCGCTTCAGTGCACGCTGGAGAAGGCGTAACTCCTTCGCATCACTCGGTTGATCACCCAGCTATCGGCAGCCATTCCTGATCGATCACCGGGCGGCGACGGTTGTAATTGGCGACGCGCGCCAGCCGGTCCGCATCGAGGATACGCAGAATATTGCCGGAGCGGGCGATCAGCCCCTGTTCGACCAGTACGCGCATCGTGCGATTGACGTGCACTGCGGTAAGTCCGGTAAGATCCCCAATCTCTTCCTGAGTCAGCGGCAGCGCGAAGCCGTTCTCCACGCCTAAGCCGGCGAAGTTTAGCCGCTCGGCAATCCACAGCAGAAATGCGGCGACGCGTCCGCGCGCGGAGCTTCGTCCCAGCGAAACCAAACGATCGGTCAGCACAACGCGATCGACTTGCTGCACTGCGTACATCAAGGCGGCGAGCCGGGGATGTTCGGTGAACAACACCCCCAGCCGGCCGCGATCCACCACGCACACATCCGTATCGGTCAATGCCGAAATCGCATCGGGGGCCTTGCCGAAGGCGAGACCGTCGAGCCCCAGGAGGTCGCCGCGGAAATGTAGTCGAACGATCTGGCGACGCCCGTCCTCCAGCAAAGCGGAAGAGAAAAGCCATCCGTTCTCGACGACGAAGATGTCGCCGTTTGGTGCATGTTCCGCGCGAATGACGGTGCCGCGGCGATAATGGCGATCGCCGGCCGCCAGTCCGCCTAGCGCCCGGCGCTCGCGCGCACTTAAATCAACGAAGCGGCCGAGATGTTCGGCCAGGCAGATATCGCCCATCCGGTCTGGTTTCCCCCCTTTATCGGCGCTTCGTCTAGACCGAGGACGCGGCTGGTGCCGCTAACACGCATCAAGTGGCGCAACGCGATGTAACAAATCCGTCCGAATGACCCGATCGCCACCGCTTGCGCGAAGAGCGCGAGCCGGTACAGCGGCGGAATGGACAGAATACTTATTCGCGGTGGCAAGCGGCTCGAAGGTCGAGTGCCCATCTCCGGCGCCAAGAACGCGGCGCTCACGCTTCTGCCGTGCGCGCTGCTGACCGATCAGCCGCTGACGCTGACCAACCTGCCGCGGCTGGCGGACGTCGACGGCTTCGCACACCTGATGAACGAGCTCGGCGTGTCGACCACGGTTGCCGGACAACGCGGCGGATCGCTGGTGCGGGCGATGACGCTCAATGCCGACACGGTTTCCTCGACAACCGCACCCTATGAGATCGTGCGCAAGATGCGCGCGTCGATCCTGGTGCTGGGGCCACTGCTGGCGCGCGAGGGTGAGGCGACCGTGTCGCTGCCCGGCGGCTGCGCGATCGGCAACCGCCCGATCGACCTTCACCTGAAGGCACTCGAGGCACTCGGCGCCGAGATTGAGCTCGCGGCGGGCTATGTCCGCGCTCGCGCGCCGGCGGGCGGGCTCAAGGGCGGCCATATCGTCTTCCCGCTCGTGTCGGTCGGGGCCACCGAAAATGCGCTGATGGCGGCCGCGCTGGCGCAGGGCGAGACAATAATCGAGAATGCCGCGCGTGAACCCGAGATTGCCGATCTGTGCCGCTGTCTCGTCGCGATGGGTTCGGAGATTGAAGGGATCGGTACCGAGCGGCTGGTGATCCAGGGCAAGGCCAGCCTGCATGGCGCGACCCACCGCGTTATGCCCGACCGGATCGAAGCGGGTAGCTATGCCTGTGCGGCGGGCATTACCGGTGGCGATCTGCTGCTCGAAGGCGCCTGCGCCGACGACATGGCGGCTATCACTGCCAGCTTGGCAGAGGCCGGGCTGGTCGTGACCGACGAAGCGGACGGGGTCCGGGTCTCGGCTAACGGGCGGCTCTGCCCGCTTACCCTATCGACCGCACCCTTTCCGGGCTTTCCGACCGACATGCAGGCGCAGTTCATGGCGATGCTCACGCGCGCCGAAGGAACCAGCGTGCTGACCGAGACGATCTTCGAAAACCGCTACATGCACGTGCCTGAGCTGGCGCGAATGGGCGCCGACATTCAGGTCCATGGTCGCACCGCAATTGTGAAAGGCGTTGATCGGCTGACCGGCGCACCGGTAATGGCGACAGACTTGCGCGCCTCGATGAGCCTGGTGCTCGCCGGTCTAGCCGCCGAGGGCGAGACGCAGGTGCTGCGCGTCTATCATCTCGATCGCGGTTATGAGCGGCTGGAGGAGAAATTGTCGGCGGTCGGCGCGGATATCGAGCGCGACGGCGGCGGTTGAAGCGCTTAGCGATGCAGTTGCTCGGTTTCGTAGAACGCGGCGAGTGCAGCCGGCGTTGGGAGTTGGATCTTGGGCAAGCTGACGCTGTCAAAAAAGGCTTGGTAGCGCTTCCGGTTCGCCCGCGTGACGATCGCGATATGGTGGATCATCGAGCATTTCACGCTGTCCTGGCCTCCTTCCAGCCCTCCCAGCCGGTGCCCCGCGAACCAGCAGCGACGAAAGTAACGAACGAGGCTGATGACAGTCGGCGTCTCGAGCAAGATCACGCCTGTCGCCCTGGCCAGTCGCTGAGGAAGGCAATGTGAATAGTTGCCGTCCATCACCCATCGTTCCCCAGACAAGGCCTCGTTATGCAGGCCTATAAACTCGTGGCTTGGCCGCGCTTCCCAATCCGTATGCGGTCGATGGTAAAGCTGATCCAGATGGATGAGTTGCAAGTTTCGCGCGCCCGCTATGGCAGTGGCTAGCGTAGATTTCCCGCTGTTCGAGGGCCCCATGATGCAGATGCGCTGGCCCAGATCATCAAGGGTCATGATGCGCTTCTACCTCCAATAGATCAGGCTTTGAGTTAAGTTGATTAACCCTCGCCAGTATGAGACCTTTGCCCGAGGCCTAAGAAGGCCGGCCGAGTCTTCGAGGAAGACATGGAGCACCGGGCAGTCACCGCACCGCTGCAATACAGCGCGTTCGTCAGCTATAGCCGACGCGACAGCAGGATTGCGTCCCGACTGCAACGTCGGATTGAAGGCTATCGTCTGCCGCACCGCATCACCGCCCACGGAACGAAGCGGCTGAAGCCGGTTTTTCGCGACCGCGACGATCTCACTGCCGCATCCGATCTGAGCGAGGCCTTGCGCGCCGCTCTTCGCGCGTCCGAATATTTGATCGTTGTGTGCACGCCGAACACCCCTCAATCGGAATGGGTCGGGCGGGAGATTGACTATTTTCGAGCCTTGCGCGGCGACGACCATATTTTGACCGCCCTATTCGAAGGCTCCGACGAGACCAGCTTTCACGAAGCATTGCTGCACCGGCGCGATGGATCGCGCACGCACCCGCTTGCGGCCGATTTCTGCCGCGGGGGAGACGGGCGACTTGCTTTTCTGAAGCTGGTTGCGGTGCTCGCGCATGTCGGGCTCGATGTGCTCGTCCAGCGCGATGCCAAGCGACGGATGCAGCAGATAATGGCGCTGGCCGCGGCCGCCTTGATTATCGTGATCGGCGCCGCAGCCCTGATTATCGAAACGTTCCGTGCACGCGAAATCGCGGCGGCGGAGCGCGCCCGTAACGCGGAGGCGGTCGAATTCCAGCTCACGGAGATGCGCAGCAAATTGCAGGCTGCCGGACGGCTCGATCTGCTGGCCGAGGTCAATCGGGGCGTCGCGCGCTTCTACGCCGGGCGGGACCCTGCAACTTTGTCGGTCGAGGAGCAGCTGGATCGCGCCCAGCTCCTGCAAGGGAGTACGGACGATGATCTGGAACGCGGCAACTATGCCGCGGCACGGGAGGCGGCGGGCGAAGCGAGCGTGATCACGCGCAACTTGATGAAGCTGCACCCGGCGGAGGCGCGGATTGTCTACGCCGATTCCCAAAGCGAATATTATCTCGGCAAGTGCGACTGGAAGCTGGGCGCGCTCGCCAACGCACGCGTTCATTTCGGGCGTTATGCCGACTTGGCGCGCTTATTGGTCGCCATCGATCCCACCAATGCCGATTGGCGGCTCGAACGCGCTTATTCGCGCAGCAACCTCGCGTTGCTTCTCCTGGTGGGTTCGGCTGACGCCGCCCGGGCGCGGCCGCTGTTCGAAGCGGCACAGGCAGATATGCTCGCGGTCGTTCACGAGCGGCCGAACGATATGGATTTGCGGTATGAGATTGCGGACGGCGAAGCCTGGCTCGCCTCGACCGCGATGGTGGCGAAAGATTATGACGAGGCGGTTCGCCGCCGTTACGCCCAGCTCGCAATACTCGATGCCCTGATCCGTAAGTCGCCGCGCGATGCCCGTTATATCGCCGCGCAAATCGGCGCCTTCATCGGCCTCGGCCGCGTAGCTGCTGTACAGCGCGATTTCGCCGCCGCCCAAATCCACTATGATCGGGCGCTTTCGATATCTGCCGTTCGTCTCGCCAATGCGCCCGACAATGATGACCTCGCCCGCACCGCGCGCACCGTCATTTTGCTCAAGGTGCAGACCTGGCTGGCGATGCGACCCACAGAACGGCCGCGCCCGGCCCTCATTGTCCGCATGCTGGGTGATTGCTCGGCCGAGTGGCGCAAAGCCGCCAATCAGGACCTGGCGACCTTCTGCAGCATCGAGGAGGCCCGCGTCAGATTGCTGCTCCACGACAGAGCCGGAGCCGAACGGGCCGTGGCTGCCGCCGAGCAGGGCAGTGCCAGCGCGGAGGCGCTCGCGCGGCGGTGGGATGTCGATCTTGGAGCGGAGATAAAGCGCGTGAACGACGCCTTACACGGTAGTTCGAGAGGGGTTTAGATTAAACATAACTCACAATGTTCAGGGAGAACATCCATGGGCGTGCTCCGTCACAGCGCACTTGTCGTGCTTATTACATCGGTGAGTGTCCCCCATCATTTGATGGCGCAATCGCCGTTAAGCTCTCCGCAGGTCGGCGGCTCCATCGATCACCCGAACTATGCGATGCGCGTATGTGCCTCCGATCCAAAATCAAATGTCGGAGTATTTTGGATAATTCTTCCTGAGGATGCGGGCGCAAAGAAAATCCGGCAAGTTTGGAACAGAGGATCGCATTTCGAGGAGAAAAAAGAAACCGACGATCCGACGCTTCCTTCCGCACGGGCGCAGAAAAACCGGCCAGACCGAACTGAACCCTTGGATCTATTTTTTCATTTGTCGGGCTTTCCCGAAAAGGGTTTCGTCGTAGTTCGCGTGGTGGCGCCCAAGAATCGGAATTATCGCTTCTATGTCGATAAAGCCGCGCACATATATGGTGTTGGACAGGTCGACCCTTCGAAGGAGGGCTTCTGCCAAGTCGAAGGCCGATATCCCACAAAAACCAGCACCTCGCAGCGGTCCGTCACCTCTTTCGTGATCGATCGCGAGCAGTTCCCGTTAAACACGTGCGAGGATTTCAACATAGTCGTCGAGGATGCGGTTGGAGACCCCACTACCCATAGGAACGTTCGGTACATAGATCCTAAGGTGCACAATGATGGCAGCCCGTTGGCGCCGTGCGGGATCGAGCCAGCGAAGCCGGGGAGCTGATCGCACGCATAGCCGTCGTCGATCCTTATCCGCAGGCAAAACGCTGGTATCGAGATAGCGGCCCTAGTTGGATGGGCTTGCGAGCAGAGCCGCACCGTTTTGCCCATATGCCTGCACTTTTCACCCGCAAATCACGCCGATTTCACACAGACGCTTCATAGGATCCGCTAGCGCACGCCTTGCGGGGGCGCGGTTTGGGGGAATCCATGTCGCTTCTTTGGAGTTTGGAACAGCACCTGCGAGAGGAGCATCGGGAGGCGGGGAGTATGGACCCGTTCGCCGGTACCGCCCCTATCCGCTTGCGGGGGCTGCGGGTGGGCGGCAAAATTGACGACGCGACATTCGGGCTGGTTGAAACCTGTGAGAAAATCCGGGCAGCCTGTGACCTGATCAACGAACGATATTTATGGCGCGGATATGGCGGCAATCACCGCCTCCTTATGGACGCATATCACGCGACCTTCACCGCAGAGGTGGAGGGAGAGGTGGTCGGCACCATCACGTTGGCGACGGATTCGCGCCATGGGCTCGCAGCCGATCGCGCCTTTCAAGAGCAACTGGATCGATACCGTGCGCAACCCGGCGCCAAGCTATGCGAACTCACCAAATTCGCCTTCAATTCCAGCAACCGATCGCAGGAAATGATGGCCGCGCTGTTCCATATGGTCTTCGTCTACGGCCACCGCAGCTATGGCTGCACCGACCTGTTCATCGAGGTGAACCCCCGCCACGCGCGCTTTTACGAAGCGATGCTCGGCTTCGAGCGGATCGGCCCGGTGAGGGAGAATGAAAGCGTCCATGCCCCGGCCCAGCTGATGTGGCTGAAGGTGTCGAGGATCCGAGAGCAGATTAATGCCATCGCGGGGAAGGCACACCAATCGACCCAGCGGTCGCTATATCGACACTTTTTCTCTCCCGCCGAGGAAAGCAGGATCTACGAGCGGCTGGTGGCAGCGAAGGCCGTTCCTGCCGTGAGCCAAATATCGAACCAGGATCTTTCTGCCCACATCAGCCAGGTAGCAGCGACGCGAAAATTTCGTGCGGTGGAGCAGATGCGACATTCCACAACGAGCCTGACGGAACCACTTTGCTGTGCCTGACAGCGATCGATGGCACGCTGATTGGGTGCTGCGGAGCCGGCTGACACCGCCGGTCTGATCGCGACTATTCGCGACGCACATTTTTGATGGGGCAACCGGTTTGCTGACACGATAAGGCGGGCCCTTCATGGACTACGCTGCCGTGCTTCGAATGCTCCTGTCAGGAGATCCGCTAAGGCTGCGGGCCCTCAATGTCGTCGCGAGCCTCGCTCTCCCAGATTGCTGGATCGGTGCCGGCTTCGTCCGCGACGCCGCCTGGGATCACCTTCACGGCCATCGAGCGACGCCAATAACCGGTGACGTGGACGTACTATGGTACGAAGCTGAATCATTTCAGGTCGATCGAGATCGGCAGATTGAACAAGAGCTTTGCTACCGCATGCCCGATCTGCCCTGGTCGGTGAAAAACCAGGCTCGGATGCACGTGAGAAATGGCGATCGGCCTTACACGTCGGTGGCGGACGCTATGCGGCACTGGCCGGAAACCGCCACGGCCGTTGCCGCACGCTGCAAGGCTCCTGATTCAAAGGCACCTGATTCAATCGAGATTAACGCGCCATACGGTCTAGATGATCTCTTTGGGTTGCGGCTGCGGCCGACGCCGGCATTTCGCACGGGCAAGTTGTCCATCTTCGAAGACCGCGTTTCATCCAAGGGCTGGTTGGAACGTTATCCGCTGCTGGCGGCACGGGGACGGGAGCACAGTGATCGGGCGGCATGAAGCACAGGCGGATTGATTAGGTCGACCACCTTCACTACGGCCGCGCTGGGATCGATGGTGTTTGGGTCAGCTGCCCTGCCGGATCTGAAGAGCGTCCGCCGGCTAACGATCAATCGAGCCGGAGAAGGTGTCGCATTGCGCCGGATTGCCGGTCTGCAAGCCGCGCCGCAGCCAGGCCACACGTTCGGCCGAAGTGCCGTGCGTGAAGCTGTCGGGCATCGGCGTCTGACCGGCCGAGCGCTGCAGCGTGTCGTCCCCGATCGCATTGGCCGCGCGCAGCCCTTCCTCCGCGTCGCCCGGCTCCAGCAAAGGCTGGCCGTGTGCATCTTTCGCATTTGCCGCCCAGACCCCTGCATAGCAATCCGCCTGTAGCTCCATGCGCACCTGGAGTGCGTTGGCACCGGCTTCGTCCGAGCTTTGCTGTGCGCGGCGAACCTTGTCCGCGATGCCGGTCAGATACTGAATATGATGCCCGACTTCGTGCGCGATGACATAGGCCTGGGCGAAATCGCCGGCGGCGCGGAAGCGTGTTTGGAGTTCGTTGAAGAAGTCCGTGTCGAGATAGATGCGCTGATCGCTCGGGCAGTAGAATGGCCCCATCGCCGACATGGCCTGACCGCAGCCCGAGCTGCCCTGCTGCGAATAGAAGTGCAGACGCGCGGGGCGATATTGCTCGCCGGACTGCTGGAAGATGCGGCTCCATGTGTCTTCGGTGCTGGCGAGCACGCGGCAGGAGAAACGGCCCGCCTCGCCATTGCCGGCGCAGACCTGGCCAGCGCTCTCGCTAGTCACTTGGGGTGACTGACCGACCATCTGCTGGCTGCCGCCGCCGAACGGGTTGATCCCGAGCAGGAACATGCCCAGGCCCAACACGATGATCCCGCCGATGCCGAACCGGCTCGCGACGAGCGAGAAGATCAGCCCGAGCCCGCCACCGCCGCCAAATCCACCAAAGCCGGAGCCGCGGCCGCTATCCTGCTCGACATTTTCGCTTTCCCGATAATCGTCGAGGCGCATTGGCAGGGCTCCTTGGGTTCGACTGGTCAAACAATCGCGGTCGCGCAACGGTTGCAGCGCTGCCGCGAAACGCTACCACGCGGACGGCATCAGCGAAGAGGCAGACATGTTCCTGAAAGGCAAGACCGCGCTCGTCACGGGATCAACCTCCGGCATCGGGCTCGCGTGCGCCAAGGCACTGGCGGCCGAGGGCGCGGCGGTAATGATCAACGGCTTCGGGGACGCTGGTGCGATCGAGGCGGAACGCGCGGCGCTGGCCGAGGTAAGCGGCGCAGGGGCGCTCTATTCGCCCGCCGATATGTCCAAACCCGACGAGATCGCCGCGATGGTTGCGACCTGCGGGCGCGAACTCGGCGGGGTCGATATCCTCGTCAACAATGCCGGCATCCAGCATGTCGCGCCGATCGACGAATTCCCGCCGCAAAAATGGGACCAGATCGTCGCCATCAACCTGTCCTCCGCTTTCCACACGATCCGCACCGCTCTGCCGGGGATGAAAGCAAAAGGCTGGGGTCGGATTGTCAATACGGCATCGGCACACAGCCTTGTCGCTTCGCCCTTCAAGTCCGCTTACGTCGCAGCCAAGCATGGCATTGCCGGGCTGACCAAGACGGTGGCGCTGGAGGTCGCGACCAAAGGGATCACCGTGAATTGCATCAGCCCCGGCTATGTCTGGACGCCTTTGGTGGAGGCGCAGATTCCCGATACGATGAAGGCGCGGGGCATGACGCGCGAGCAGGTGATGAACGACGTGCTGCTCGCGGGTCAGCCGACCAAGAAGTTCGTGACGGTCGATCAGGTTGCGGCCCTGCTGCTGCATCTGTGCCGGGATGAGAGCGCGTCGATCACCGGCGCGAACCTGTCGATGGATGGTGGGTGGACGGCGGCTTGAGGGCTTCGTGCTGTCTCGAACGGGCACAGAAATTAGCGGCAGAGTCTACCAAAGCCGTTCGGGCTGAGCCTGTCGAAGCCCTTCTCCTTCTTCAATAGAACAGGAACGAGAACAGGAACGGCAGCACTTCGACAAGCTCAGTGGGAACGGGAAAAGCTCAGAGCGCCCGGTCGAGTACGGCGTGGCCTTCCTTCTTGAGTGCCTCGACTGCGCGCTTAACTTCCTGGCTTTCGCCGCGTGGCATGACTAGTACCGCATCGGGCGTAGCGATCACGATCAGGTCCGTGACACCGATAGCAGCGACGACCGGGCCTTCGCTGCGGATCAAGCAGCCGCTCGTGTCGATCGCATACACCTCACCGTGATGCGTGTTGCCGCTTGCGTCGCAACGGGAGATGGCGTGGAGCGCATCCCAACTGCCCACATCCGACCAGCCCATTTCGACTGGCACGACCGCAACCTTCTCCGCTTTTTCCATTACAGCATAATCGACTGCCTGGCTGGGTGATGCAGCGAAATCGTGCCGTTCCGGGTAGATGCGATGACTCTCGCGCTTTGCCCCGTCCATCGCGCGTTTAACGGCGGTCAGGATATCGGGCGCATAGCTCTGCAGCGCGTCGAGATAGGCGCCCGCGCCGAACAGGAAGATGCCACCGTTCCAGCTATATTCGCCGGTGGCGAGATAAGCTTCCGCAGTCGCACGATCGGGCTTTTCCACGAAGCTTTCGACCCGGGCCACGCCTGGTGCGAGCTCGGGACCGCGCCGGATATAGCCGTAGCCCGTCTCAGGCGCATCGGGCGTGATGCCGAAGGTGGCGAGCCAGCCCTGCTCAACCAGCGGACGGGCGGCTTCGACCGCGGCGCGGAAGGCGGCGACATTCTGTATGACATGATCGCTGGGCATGACGAGCATGATCGCGTCGCGATCGAGCGCGAGCGCTGCCGCCGCGATTGCGGGCGCGGTATTGCGTCCGATGGGCTCCAGGATCAGCGAAGCGTCCTCAATGCCCACGGCGTTGAGCTGCTGCTCTATCATGTCGGCATGCGCCGCATTGGCCACCACGATCGGTGCTCCGAACCCGTCGGCGGGAGGCACGCGCTGCGCGGTGAGCTGCAGCATCGTTTCGGGGGCGGTGAGGCTCAGCAATTGCTTGGGACGTCCGGTGCGCGAGAGCGGCCAAAGCCGCGTTCCCGAGCCGCCCGAAAGGATGACAGGCGTGATCTTGCTCATCCGCGCCCTGCCTGGCGCGTACGCGATATGTTGGTCAAGGTCAGGCTTTCTTTGGGGTGAAGGTGAGGGCCACGCCATTCATGCAATAGCGCAACCCGGTCGGCTTGGGGCCATCGTCGAACACGTGGCCAAGATGGCCGCCACAACGGCGGCAAAGAACTTCGGTGCGTTCCATACCTATCGATCTATCGTCGGCGGTCACCACCGCATGGTTGAGCGGAGCCCAGAAGCTCGGCCAACCGGTACCGCTTTCGAACTTGGTGCCGGACGAGAAGAGCGGGAGCGCGCAACCGGCACAGTTGAAGACCCCCTTGCGATGTTCGTTGAGCAGCGGACTGGTGAAGGGACGCTCGGTCGCGGCGTGGCGGAGTATCTGATAAGCCTCCGGCGAGAGCCGGGTGCGCCATTGTGCATCGCTCAGCGAAAGTTCGTAATGCGCAGCAGCACTGCTGCCGCCGGCCGACCATAGCCACGCAGCGGCGACAGCACCGCCGCCGGCGCCGATCAGCGCGCGTCTGGATAGCTTCATGTCGCTCCCTTCCCGCATTCGCGCATGAACGCGTAACGATCGAAAAGTGTGCATTGCATCCGCATGATGCAAGCGTTGGCGTCGCGATATGCTAACAAGCGCGTGTGACAGCCCCATCATCCCTGGAAGACGCGATCAAGGCAGAGGCGCGCGCGCTCGGCTTCGCGGCCTGCGGGATCGCGCGTGCCGATGCGGCGCCCGAGGCGGCCGCACGGCTGCACGCCTGGCTGGCGGAAGGCGCGCATGGCGACATGCTATGGATGGAAGAGCGCGCGCACCAACGCGGCAGCCCCGCTGCGCTGTGGCCCGAGGTCAAATCGGTGATCATGCTCGGCATGAGCTATGCGCCGACGGTCGATCCGCTTGCTTTGGCCGAGGAGCGGGGGGTGGGGCGCATATCCGTCTATGCGCAGGGCCAAGACTATCACGATATCGTCAAGAAGGGCCTGAAGGCGCTCGCGCGGTGGCTGGTGTCGACGGTCCCAGACACGGATCTGAAGGTGTTCGTCGACACGGCACCCGTAATGGAGAAGCCGCTGGCCGAGGCAGCGGGAATTGGCTGGCAGGGCAAGCACAGCAACCTCGTCAGCCGGGAGGAGGGGAGCTGGCTGTTCCTGGGTGCGATCATGACCACGCTGGAGCTTGTGCCGAACATGCCGGGCGAGATGCACTGTGGATCGTGCAACGCATGCCTTTCCGCCTGCCCCACGGACGCCTTTCCAGCCCCCTTTCGAGTCGATGCGCGTCGCTGCATCTCCTACCTCACCATCGAACATAAGGGGCCTATCCCGCGCGAATTCCGCGAGCCGATCGGCAACCGTATCTACGGTTGCGACGATTGTCTGGCGGTCTGCCCGTGGAACAAGTTCGCCGATTCAGCGGCTGCGAACCGAGCGTTTGTTGCCCGCGCCGAGCTGGCAGCGCCGGAACTGGCCGATTTGCTCGCGCTCGACGATGCCAGCTTTCGCCAGGTCTTTTCGGGCTCGCCGATCAAGCGGATCGGGCGCGACCGGCTGGTGCGCAATGCGCTGATCGCAGCAGGAAATAGCGAAACGCCTGCGCTGCTACTGCGCGTGCTGGCGCTGTTGGACGATCCTGCGCCGGTGGTGCGCGGCGCCGCGGCATGGGCGCTGTCGCGGCTTGATCCGGCGCGGTTTGCGACAGAGGCCGTTGAGCGGCGTGGATCCGAGAACGATCCGGACGTCTGCGCTGAATGGGAAGCGCTTGGCGGGTGATACTCCGCTTGTCTCGCTAGCCATATGGTGCCGGAATGCCGTCGCGCTTGGCCTGAGGCAGGGGCCGCTACCGTTGTCGGCAGCGGCCTTTCTCTGCATCCTTCCAGTAAGCCCCGATTAAGCGCCGGCAGTCTTCCTCTGGCAGTTTCGATAGCGCAGGGCGCCCCCGATCATGCCGAAGCCGGCGATCATCGTGGCCCAGCTGGCCGGCTCGGGAACCGCTTGAGCGGCGGTTAAGCCGAACTTTTTGTCCATGTCGTGATATCCTGCGAGCTGGACCGCCGCCGTCGGGTGAACGCCGTCGAACGAGAAGATGCCGGCGCAGCCGGTCGCCTGAGCGCCTTCTGCGAGACAGGTGGTGTCGCCGCGCTCGTGGGGCAGGCCGAGCGAGGCCGGATCGGTCAGCGCGCGTATGTTGAAGTCACTGAGGCTGTAAAAGAAAAAGCTGGTGTCCGAGCTTAGGTTTAGATTGGCGAGCGCGGTATTGAGATATCCGTTGGCTTCCGTGGTCAGCGGATCACTTGCATTGGGGAAGTCGGTCATCAGGATGTTGCGCACCCCAAGATCGTTCAGCGCCTGAATTCCTGCGACATACTGCTCGGCCGCCGCCTTCAGGTAGCTGCTGACATCGGGATAAGAGCCGATCGTGTTGTCGGGGCCGAATTCGCCTTCCGCTCCGAAGATGTCGTTGCCGCCGAGGTTGACGATGTACAGCCCATTGCGGTCGACGCCGTGACCGGAAAGCTGGAACGCACCGATCTGGGCCTGAAGATCCGGAATGGGATCGCCCGTGTCGATAATGCGCGCGCCCCCGAACGCGAAGTTGTTGCCGCCCAGAAGCGATGGCGTGGTCGGCACGCCGAACAGATCGAGCGACAAAAGGTCGGGATAATCATAGCCATTCGTAAAGCGGTGCTGGAAATAGCCCAGCGCCGGATCAGGCCTCGTGCCACCATTAGCAACATACAGATTGCCCGCATCGACCAGGCTGTCACCGAACACCGTTATGGATGTATAGTGTTTCGTATCGCGATCAGCCCAGGCCGGGGCCGCCGCCACCACGCCGAGGATGGCGAGGGCAAATACCAACCGATTAGTCATGAAGCTTAGTCCTTCCCTGAGTGCGCCCGGAGAGCGCAGGGGACCAAACTATCCATGGCTTCGCTTAGGCCCATGATTTTCTGATCGTTTTTGGACTATTCGGCGGCGATGGAGCGTGGCCCAGCCACGGCAGGACGATGCGAACAGGCCGAAGGGGCTCTCGGCAGATTGACGGCTTCAGTCGCTAGGCAATGCCCCGAGCAATTGGCTAAGCGGCAACTGAATGTCAGGCTGCGGCGCGCTTTCCCGTAGCGGGTATCGCATGGCCGAAGGCCGACGAGAGCAACAGGTCGACCTCCTGTTTCGGCATTGGTCGACCGAACAAATAACCCTGGCCGTGATTGCAGCCGAGCGACTGCAGGAAGGCGGCCGCCTGCAGATCTTCGATTCCTTCCGCCGTGACGGGCAAGCCGAGGCTGCTGGCGAGGCCAATGATCGCGCGAATGATGCGCATTGCTTCGGCATCGCGCGCCATCGCCTGGACGAAAGACCGGTCGATCTTGATCTTGTCGATCCGGATCATGCGCAAATGCTGGATGGATGAATATCCTGTACCGAAATCGTCGAGCGCGACGCGAATGCCGCATCTCTTCAACGCCTCGATCGTCGAACGCGCACTGATCTCGTCCACGATCAACGCGTCCTCGGTGATCTCGACCTCCAGCCGTTGTGGCGGAAATTCGAGGCGACGAAGCACGTCGAGCAGCCGCTCGCTCAGCCCGGGCTCCTTCAACTGCGCTGGAGAGATGTTGATCGCAAGGGTCAGGCGAGGATCCCAGACGCGCGCGTCGACACAGGCTTGTTCGAGCAACGTCAGCATCAGCTGCGTTGTCAGCCCGCATTCCTCGGCGATTGGGATGAACTGATCCGGGCCGACGTCGGCACCGTCGGCCCGCGCCCAGCGCGCCAGCAGCTCGAAGCCTGTAATGCGCCCGCTCGCGAGATCGACTATCGGCTGATAATGCGGAACGAAGCGCGCCTCCGCCAAGTCCTCGCGCAATTCGCCTTCCAGCACCAAGCGACGGCGAATCTCGGCGTCCATCGCGGGCTCGAAGGCGCGATATTGGCTGCGGCCTAGTTGCTTGGCTTTATAGAGCGCCACGTCGGCGCGGCGCATCAGCGTCTCTCGAGCCTGCCCATCGTGCGGGAATAGGGCGATGCCCACGCTCGCGCCGATATGATGGACCAGCTCCTCCATCTGAAATGGCTCGGCCATCGTGCGGACGATCTTTTGGGCAACGTCGCAACTGAAGTCGCGGTCGCCATCGCGCAGCACGATCGCGAATTCGTCGCCGCCCAGACGGTAGGTCTCGCCACCTGCGCCGACGCATATCGACAAGCGTCTTGCGGCCTTTCGCAACAGATGGTCGCCCGCCGCATGCCCATGCACGTCGTTGATCGCTTTGAACCGATCGAGATCGACAATCAGCAGGCTTCCGCGTGGCTCACACGTCTCGTCAGCCAGAACCGCATGAAGGCCTTCTTCCAGCGCACGACGATTGGGCAATCCCGTCAATGGATCGTGATAGGCCAACCGATGCGCATGTTGTTCGGCCGTACGTGCGCGCACCTGCTCTGCCGCCATATCGGCGCGTGAGCTCACCACTTCGATGAAGCCTCTATGATTATCCGCCAACATCCGCATCAGCAGGATCCCGACGAACACCAGATCCATGCCGAGGCCGCCCAGGAACCAGCTTCCCGAAAAGAGCAGCCGAACGGTGATTGGCATTGTGCCGCATATCACCACCAAACGGCCCGCCCGGGGCAGCGACTGAAGGCAGTAGGAGCAGCTGACCACACCAATGAACGTGTAAAGCGCAATGCACGTTCGGCCGAGCATCTCGACTTGCTCAAACAGCAGAAGCCCCCACGCGCCGAAGGCGATGCTCAGCACGGTCGCCGCGACAAACGTCCCCTTGAGATAAGATCGGATTGCATCGGGACTTGGCTGTTCGTCGCGGCGTCGCAACCAGACCGAGGCGCGCGCAAGCGCAGCAAGGGTCAGGACGGCGGGTGTGGCTACATTGAGCCAGGGGGAAACGGCGCCGTGGAGCGCGAAGCCGAGGAAAATCGCGTTGACGACCGTCAGCGCATACATGAACGGGATCTGGCGCCTTAGCGCACGGAATTGTTCGATCAGGATCGCGTCGACGCGCTCCTTTTCCAACTCCCCTGTCACCCGACCTTACCTCGTTACGCCACGCAATACAGACAAGGCCAGCAGGCCTTAGTAACTTCTGGCAAAGAAAGGTTAAGAACCCATAAACCGTCGCGAGGCGGGATTCCGCTGGGGATCTTCGGATCTCAGGTGAGGTGTTGTGACGGAGTGGCCGCTATCGATTTCGTCGAAGGTTGCCGCAAAATCGACGCCGAACCGCTGCTGCTATTACCAAGATGCCCGCGTTTCCGTATCTTACTTCTACAGAGAATTTCGTGTAGATGAGGACGGATCTAGCGCACGTACCAGAGCGCGAAGCCGCTCGCGACCAAGACGAGCACCGCCGCGGCGATCAGTGCGCGTTCGACTGCCTCACCCATGCGGCCGAAAATGTATCGGAAGACGCCCCGTTCCTCGGATCGTCCCGCGAGCGTGTCGGACCGGCGAGAGTGCGGCGACCAGACCTAAAGCTGAACACCCCAAAGTGCGGTACGATCGCGTGCCAAACGGCTCATGAACCGGGAAAGATCCGCCAGCTTGACCTTGATCTCGGCGGGCGGGATTCCCTTCCAGATCGCAGGATCATAGTCCCGCCTTGCAATCTGGAGGTCTTTTCCGGCCCGGTAACAATCCGTCATGTAGAGTGTTTCAAGCAATTCTGCAGGCCGCTCTTTTGTGCTTGCCAGCATCGCTCCATACTTCACCAGATACTCGGTCATGATGCCGTCATTTAAGGTGCTGACCATGGCATTTCCCCTTTCCTGCATGAATGTGGGAACTGATCGGTCGCCCGCAAGCCCGGAGCTGTTGTCCTCACCGGGTAAGTGGATGTCACCGCGGGCGAAACTGCAGACCAGCAAAGGTTGGAGTGGCTAAATCGTTAGAATCGGTGCATATTGGCGGCGGCGAGGAGGCAGGCAGGTGCGCCCTGCGAGCGATGCATGTTGTGGGGGGCAGATGGAGGCCTACCATGGCAAGTTCGGCGGATGACGGGAACATCGCGGATGTTGGACATCGGTTGATCTCATCCAACAGGATCGAAGGCACGCCGGTATTCGATCGCTATGGCAAAAAGATCGGCGCGATCCATTCGGTCATGATCGAGAAAGAGAGCGGCCAAGTCGCCTATGCGGTGCTCACCTTCGGCGGATTCCTGGGGGTCGGAACGCGGGCTTATCCGCTCCCCTGGTCGATGCTGACTTATGATCGGGAGCAGCGTGGTTATTGCGTCGAGCTTCGGTTCGAGGACGTCGAGGATGCGCCCTATATGACACTCGACCAGGCCGATCGTCCGCATGTGTCTCAGGAGCCCGCTTATCGCCACTGGGATGAATATCTCTGACGATTGTGGGGATTGGCGGCTTTACCAGGCGCCCGGCACGATTGCCGTTGATCAACTGCGCTGTTGAGCCAGCCAGACGGTCCGATGACCACAGCTGGCGTCTGCAACAACATGCGCGACGACCTCGAAGCCGGCGGCCTCAAGTAAGGCTCGATACTCGGCTGAGTTCAGGCTGCCATGGTATAGCGGATCGCCTTCCAGGCTCGCCGATGACGCACCCTTCTTCGGTACCGCTCGTAAACATCAGAGCGGCGCCCGGCGCAGCATGAGCCTGAAACCTTGCGAACATTGGGCGCTGCTCGTCAGGCGAGAGGTGAAAGAAGCTGTCCCAAGCGAGTAATCCGGCGAAGCGTCGACCCAAGGCGAGCTGGCGCATGTCCATCAGATAAGCCGGGGTATCGGGCAGATTTCGCTGGAACAGCGAAAGCATCGTCAGGGTGCTATCCACCCCCGTCACATCGAAGCCGCGCCGGACAAGTTCGCGCGCGATCGGCAGTCCGGAGCCGCAGCCTAAGTCGAGCACTGCCTCTCCGGCTGGCAGCAAGGCGGAGAAGCCGTCGAGCCATGAACTCTCGACTAGTTCCTTGCTTCGCGCATTGTCGCAAGCCTCACCATGGCGTTGGTAGATCTCGCTTACGGAGGGCTGCTGATCTTCCGGCATGTGTCGTTGCGGTCTGATATACACCGTGCCGCGACAACGGCTACGACGCTTCGTGTCTTTCATCCAGGCGTGCGGGGTATAAGGCTATCAGGACCTCGGTTGCGGCCGAGCGCCGATCCAGCCCGTAACGCTTTCCCCAAGGCCAATCCGGTTCTATGCGCTCGCGCCATGAGCGACGCGGCAATCAGCATTCAGGGCCTCGGCAAGATCTACAAGGGCGGCAAGCAAGCGTTGACCGATGTCACGCTCGACGTGCCGCAGGGGCAGATTTTTGGGCTGCTCGGCCCCAACGGTGCGGGCAAATCGACGACCATCAATATTCTGGCGGGACTTGTCACCAAGACGTCCGGCAAGGCGTCGATCTGGGGCTTCGACATCGACGAGCATCCGCGCAACGCCAAGCGCTCTATCGGAATCGTGCCGCAGGAGATCGTGTTCGATCCCTTCTTCACGCCTTTTGAGATGCTGGAACTCTATGCCGGCCTGTATGGGGTGCCCAGAAGTCAGCGCCGCTCGATGGAGCTGCTGCGGGCGGTTTATCTCGACGAGAAGGCACACGCTTATGCACGCTCGCTGTCAGGCGGCATGAAGCGCCGGTTGCTGGTAGCAAAGGCGCTGGTCCACAATCCGCCCGTGTTGGTGTTGGACGAGCCGACCGCGGGCGTGGACGTCGAACTTCGCCAGCAGCTTTGGGAATATGTGCGTGCGCTCAATGCGCAGGGCACAACTGTGGTGCTGACCACGCATTATCTGGAGGAAGCCGAGCAGCTGTGCGATCGCATTGCGATCATCAATCACGGTCAGGTGATCGCCAACCATCCGACGCGCGAATTGCTGGCAATGGCGCAGGAGAAGGCTGTGTCGGTGACAGTCGATCGGGACCTCAAAACTGCGCCGAGCGCGCCCTGCTTCGAGAAGATCGAGCTCAAGAATGAGCGCACCGTCGTGATCACTTACTCCAAGGACAAGGTGAATGCGGGTGAGGTGCTGGCAGCATTGCAGGGCGCCGGTCTGGGCATCGTCGATGTTTCAACGCACGAGGCGGATCTGGAGGACGTGTTCCTCAACCTCACGCGGGCGCCAGCGCATGGCTGATCATGGGTTCCCCGGTCGAAGCCGTGGTCCAGTGTCGAGGTAGAAGCGGACCCTGGCATCCGCCGGGGAACGGAAAGGCGGAAATGGCTCAGCACAATTACGACGTCCTGATCATCGGTTCCGGCGCGGCCGGGCTGACCGCCGCGCTCAATCTCGCCGACAAACTGAAGGTCGGAGTGCTTGCCAAGGCCGGCCTCTCCGAAGGATCGACCGCGCACGCCCAGGGCGGAATCGCGGCAGTGCTGGAGGCCGGCGATACATTCGAGAGCCATATTGAAGACACGATGGTCGCCGGGGCGGGGCTCAACGACCGTCGCACTGTGGAATTCGTGGTCGAGCATGCGCCCGCGGCGATCGAGCGGCTGGCCGAGCTGGGCGTGCCGTTCAACCCTACGGAGGGGGAAGGACACGACCGTTGGCACCTGACGCGCGAAGGCGGTCACAGCCATCGTCGCATCGTGCACGTCGACGATGCGACCGGGCGCGCAGTGCAGCAAGCGCTGGAGAAAGCGGCCCAGGCGCACCCCAATATCACACTCATCACCGATATGATGGCGATCGATCTCGTCACCGGGCGCCATGCGGTGCGCTATTCGGGCGATGGGCGGGTGCGCGGAGTCTATGCGCTCCACCGCGAGAAAGGGCATGTCGCGCTTTTCACCGCGAGGGCGACCATATTAGCGACTGGCGGGGCGGGGCGCGTCTATCAATATTCGACCGCGCCGCGGGGCGCATCGGGCGACGGCATCGCGATGGCCTGGCGTGCGGGATGCCGCGTGTCGAACATGGAATTCAACCAGTTCCACCC
>Ga0207647_10000090_pt1 | contig 69395 bp, 81 predicted proteins | sample KBSCornC2_FD_184295 | JGI IMG/M metagenome (GOLD analysis project Ga0207647, IMG submission 184295) | Corn rhizosphere microbial communities from Kellogg Biological Station, Michigan, USA - C2 (SPAdes) (version 2) | ecosystem: Host-associated > Plants > Roots > Rhizosphere ...
CGCTGACCAACAACCGCCAGCAGGCCGACACCGGCACCAAGATGATCCACATCGGCGCCAACACGCGCTCGACGATCGTGTCGAAAGGCATCAGCGCAGGCCGGTCGAACAACACCTATCGAGGGTTGGTGCGCGTGCTTCCGCGCGCCGAGAACGTGCGGAACTTCACCCAGTGCGATTCACTGCTGCTGGGCAGCGACTGCGGCGCGCACACCGTCCCGTACATCGAGGTCAAGAATCCGACCGCGACGATCGAGCATGAGGCGACGACGTCGAAGATCAGCGAGGACCAGCTGTTTTACGCGATGAGCCGCGGGCTCGATCAGGAAGCGGCGGTGGCTTTGATCGTCAACGGCTTCGCGCGTGAGGTGCTGAAGCAGCTGCCGATGGAGTTCGCGGTCGAAGCTCAGAAGCTACTCGGCATCAGCCTCGAGGGGAGCGTGGGATGATGGACGGCCATGGTGATTGCGGTGATCATCTCATCAACGGCGATGCGGCCGCTGACGGCGCTTACGGCATTCCGATGAAGCCGCATGAAGTGCAGCCCCTCATGACTGGCCTGACGATCAACGGCGCGGCCGTGATCGACAAATCGCACGACTATTTGATGGACAAGAAAGACACACCCGAATGATGCCGCTTCTCTTTCTCGCCGCGGCGTCCGCCGATCTGGACGCGCTCGACCAGGCGGTTGCTCGCTGCGATCGTGGTGCCGCGAACCCGGTGTTCGCGGCCGAGATCTCGCGCCGCAGCCAGTTTCTGCTCGACGCTTACAAGGAGCAGGAAGGGATCGTCTCCGACCGCGCGTCGCTGACCGACCAGCGCCGGACGCTGCGCGAGACTCCGCTTATGAAAGTCGCCGAACAAAAGGCGGCGGAGAAGCAGCTCGACCTGCAGTCTGCCGCGCTCGACGACCGCCAAAAGACGCTCAACGACAAGCGCATGCTCGAAGCGATCCGCATCGATGCCACCGACACAATGCGCCGCTACTTCCTGAACAATTGCCCGGCCGGAAAGTCCGACAAGTGACAATTACGGTACGCCCCGTCACGCCGGCCGACGCGCCGGAGCTCGCCGAGCTACTGAACGCGATCATCGAGCGCGGTGGGACGACCGCGCTCGAGCATCCGTTCACGCCCGACCAGCTCGACGCGACTTATTTGACCGGCCCCAAGGTCATCTCCTGCATGGTGGCGGTCGATGAAGAAAGCGGACGGCTGGAGGGTTTCCAGACGCTCGTTCGCGAAGCGCATCTGCCGGAAGGCTGGGGCGACATCGGCACCTTCACCCGCGTCGATGGAATCCAGCGCGGCGTCGGGTCAGCGCTTTTCGCGGCGACGCGCGATCATGCCCGGTCGCTTGGGATGGAAGCAGTCAATGCCGAGATCCGCGCGGACAACAAAGGTGGCCTCACCTTCTACGGCAAGCAGGGGTTCAAGGATTACCGCGTCGAGCCGGCTCGCCCGCTACGCGACGGCACGCCGATGGATCGGATGTTCAAAAGGTACATGCTCGGTGTTGAGCAGCAGCTGCTAATGACCATCGAGGGAATCTCGGGATGACAAAGAAGCTCGTATTGATGGCGGCATGTCTTAGCTTCGGACCGCCCGCCGGCGCGCAGATGACGCCGGACAATCCGTTTCGCGACATGGCCCGGCGCTTTGCCGAAGGTCATGACTACATGCAGGACGCACAATATCAGGGCGCTTTCGACGCCTACTTCGATTGCTATGAAAAAGCGGTTTCGGTTTGGAAACCATCAGAAACGCCCAATCAGGCCGCGTCCGACGCTTTGTTCCACACGGCGTACACCAAATGCGGGCCTCTACGAGATGCGGGCATCAAGGCCGCCAATGACCGCATTTTGGCGTTCCATGCCGACATGTCAGCCAACAAGAGGACGGACGAGATCAATCGCTTTCGCCGCATCCTAGCGGTCCTTCGCTTGGACAAACCCTTCGCGCGCATCGGCTTGAGCGATGCGTTTGGCGACTATCTTGGACGCACTGACGAATACTGATGCTGAAAATTGAAAACCTCCAGGCCACCGTAGCCGACAAGCCGATCCTGAACGGCGTCTCGCTCGACGTTCCGGCGGGCGAAGTACACGCCATCATGGGTCCGAACGGATCGGGCAAATCGACGCTCGCTTACGTCCTCTCGGGGCGGCCGGGTTATAACGTGACCGGCGGGAGCGTGTCGTTTGACGGACGCGACTTGCTGGAGATGGAGCCGCACGAACGCGCCGCGGCAGGACTTTTCCTCGGGTTCCAATATCCGGTCGAAATACCCGGCATTTCGTACCTGCAATTCCTACGCGAGAGTCTCAACTCGCAGCGGCGGTTGCGCGGCGAAGCGGAGCTCAGCGCCGGCGATTTCATCAAGCTCGCGCGCGAGCAGGCGAAGCTGCTGGAGATGGATGCCGAGATGCTGAAGCGCCCGGTCAACGTCGGCTTTTCAGGTGGCGAAAAGAAGCGCGCGGAGATGGTTCAGATGGGCATCCTCCAGCCCAAGTTCGCTTTGCTCGACGAGACTGACAGCGGGCTCGACATCGACGCGCTGCGGATCGTCGGCGAAGGCATCAATCGCACCATGCGTAGCGCCAACAAAGGCGTGCTGCTGATCACCCATTACGAGCGCCTGCTCGAGCATGTCCGGCCCGACCGCGTGCACGTGCTCCAGGCCGGCCGGATCACCCGTTCCGGCGACATCGAACTTGCGCGCGAGCTGGAGAGCACGGGCTATGCGGAGGCGACCGCGTGAGCTGCACAGCGCCCTTAGCTCCTCGCCCCTCGCGGGGGAGGATAGCGGAGCTTGGCGGCTTGCCGCTTAGCGGAGCTTGGAGAGGGGGTCCCCTCTCCCCAGCTCCTCTCTTGCAAAGGGGAGAGGGGCTATGACCGCGCCCTTCCCTTCGCATCGCCAAGAGGATTGGCGCTACGCCGACCTCGACGCGCTGAAGCCCGTTTGGGAGCAGTTCGCCGAGCCGGTGACGCTCACCGTCGGTGCGGGGGAATTGCTCGAAGAAGTGTGGATGCCGTCGTCTCATGACGTGCGATTACGCCGCGTCCGGCTGGCGCTTGGCGACAATGCGAAAGCGCGCATTTTCGCGCTCAATATTGCGCCGGTTTACGGCCGCCTTGAGCTTGAAGTTTCGCTCGGCGAGAGTGCGGAGTTTGAGCTTCACGCTGCGAACATCGGCGCCGGACTATCGACCAACGAAATCGTCACGGCCGTCAAACACAATGGCGTCGGCGGTCGCTCGCGCCAAGTTATCCGTTCGGTGCTCAACGGCAAGGCAACCGGCTCCTATTTAGGTCGCGTCGAAGTCGCGCGCGGGGCGCAGCAGACCGATGCCGAACAATCGGTCAAAGCGATGCTGCTCGCCCGCGGCGCAACCGCGAACTGCAAACCCGAACTTGAGATCTTCGCCGACGACGTGAAATGCGCGCACGGCGCATCGGTCGGCGAACTCGACGCAATGCAATTGTTCTACGCCGAAAGTCGTGGTCTCGACCCCGCCAGCGCACGCGCATTGCTGCTCGAAGGATTCGTCATGGGTCTGTGGGACAGCGTTGAAAATGCTGCGCAGCGTGACGCGATTTGTGATGCTGCGAAATCCGCATTGCGGAGGGTCGTATGAACGCTCCGTCGCGCATCAATTCCGCGCTTAAAGTGCGCGACCAGTTCCCGGCAATTGCGGGCTGGCATTATCTCGACAGCGCCGCGACCGCGCAGAAGCCACAGGCAGTGATCGACGCAATCACCGAAGCCTATTCGCGCGACTACGCAACCGTGCATCGCGGCGTTTACGAACGCTCGGCGAGCATGACGGCGAGCTATGAAGCGGCGCGCGCTGCGGCGTCGAATTTGATCGGCGGCAAGCCCAACGAGCTGATCTTCACGCGTGGCGCGACGGAAGCGATCAACCTGGTTGCGCGAACGCTTCCGAAGAACGGCCGCAACCGCGTCCTGGTCTCGCAATTGGAGCATCACAGCAACCTCGTCCCGTGGCAGCTCGCCGGTTTCGAGCTCGACGCAGTACCGCTAACGTCTGACGGCAAGATCGACCTCGACGCCGCCGAAGCGATGCTGTCCGAAGAGCATCGCGTCGTTGCGTTAGCGCATGTGTCTAACGTGCTCGGCTCGGTGCTCGATGCGAAGCGCGCCGCCGGCATCGCGCATTCGAAAGGCGCCTTGCTGCTGCTGGATGGATGCCAGGCGGCCCCGCGCATGATCGTGAACGTCGCCGACATCGGCGCCGACTTCTACGCCTTCTCCGCCCACAAGCTCTACGGCCCGACCGGCATCGGCTGTTTGTGGGGCCGCACCCAATTGTTGGAGTCGCTTCCGCCCTGGCAGGGCGGCGGCGCGATGATCGAGAAGGTCACGTTCGAGGAAACGACCTTCCTCGATCCGCCGGCGCGATTCGAAGCCGGAACGCCGCACATCGTAGGTGCGGTCGGGCTGCACGCAGCAGTGGACTGGGTCGAGAAGCTTACCCTCGACGCGATCCACGCGCACGAATGTGCGCTCGTCGTCGAGGCCCGTGATGCGCTCCACCGCATCGATGGAGTGACGCTCTACGGGCCAGAGGACAGCGCCGGAATCGTCAGCTTCAACGTCGATGGGGTGCATCCGCACGACACCGCTACCATATTGGACGATGCAGGGGTCGCCGTCCGCGCCGGGCACCATTGCGCGCAGCCTTTGATGCGCGTTCTCGGGGTCGAGGCGACTGCTCGCGCGAGCTTCGCGGCGCATAGCGACAGCTCGGACATCGCGGCACTCATGCGCGGGATCGAGCAGGTGAAGCGGATTTTCGGATGAACGAGGAACGCAAGATCGAGGTGGAGGAGGTGGAGGAGGCAGCTCCGCCGCCACGCGCCCGCGTGACTGAAACGTTCGAGCGCAAGCGCGATTACCTCGCGGGCTTCCTGTCGGGCGAGAAAGTGGACGAGCGGGAGGGCGGTCCAGGGAGCGACATCCAGGCGTCGGTGGTCGAGGTCCTCAAGTCGATCTACGACCCCGAAATCCCGGTCGACATCTACGAGCTCGGACTGATCTACGACGTCGAGGTCAGCGAGGACAGCGATGCGACCATCACCATGACGCTGACGACGCCGCATTGTCCGGTCGCGGAATCGCTACCGAACGAAGTCGAGCTCCGGGTCCTGTCCGTCCCCGGAATCCGTGATGCGGTGGTCAATCTCGTCTGGGATCCGCCGTGGGACCCATCGAAAATGAGTGACGAGGCACGCCTCGAGTTGGGAATGCTATGAACAAGGAAACGAAAGTCCGCGCCCCGCGCCCGGCCGCGATTACGCTGACGAGCACGGCGCAGCAGCGCATCGCCGAGCTCATGGCGCGCGCGCCCGAGGGAGCGATCGGCGTCAAGCTGTCGACCCCGCGCCGCGGCTGTTCGGGCCTTGCTTATTCGGTCGATTACGTCACCGAGGAGCAGACGTTCGACGAAAAAATCGAAACGCCCGGCGGCACTTTCTACGTCGACGGTGCCAGCGTGCTCTACCTGATCGGGTCGATCATGGACTGGCGCGAGGACGATTTCGCCGCCGGCTTCGTGTTCGAAAATCCCAACGCCAAGGGCGCGTGCGGGTGCGGCGAAAGCTTCACCGTCTGAGCTGAATTTGCTATCAGACGCAGCGGAAAGGAGACTTGTTGAATGCTCCTCTTTGCCGCCGCGATGGCCGCCGCAACGCCGCTGGGCCTGCCAGCAACCAGCTCCGCCAATTGCCCGCGCACCACCAACTATTACGCCTGGCACCGCGGCAAGTCCTTGAAGCCGCGGAGGCTCACCGAGCTCCCGCCCGCCAAAGGCTATATGGCCATCTATCGGCGCGTCGGGGGGTGCGAGATGCCTATGACCATGACCGAGTACCGGCAGAGCGGCCGTCGCTAGAAATCGAGCGTAAAGCGGACCGCCCTGCCGAGGTCGTCCGGCGAATTGGCGATGTGACCCGGGTCGCGCCGAGCGAACAGGTTCCCACTGAGCCATCCAGCACCGTCGAGCAGGCTCGATCCGTAGTTCAGTTCCGCATCAGCCTCGCGCCCGCTCGGGGACAGCGAGAAGCGCGGCAGGCTGTCGGTCGCCCTGCCGATTGAATAATCGTAGCTGGTCGGAAACGTCATTGCGAAGCCGCCATGCTCGACCCGCAGCGGCTGCGAGAATCGCAAGACGAAGCGATCGCCGTCGCCACTTCGCTCAAGCCATTGAAAACTCACGGTTTTCCGCGCGGCGCTATGGTTTATGAAACCGTACATTTTGCTTAAGCCGTTGAATTGACTAGGGCGGCGGCGCGCATGGACCCTCACTTCGCCCATATCCGCGACTGGATTTTCGACCTCGACAATTGCCTCTATCCGGCGGGCAGCCGGCTGTTCGAGCTGATCGACCAGAAAATGACCGCTTATATCGAGCGGCTGCTGAACGTGGATTCGGTCGAAGCCCGGCGGATCCAGAAGATGCACTTCCACGGAAGTGGCACGACATTGGCAGGACTGATGAAGCATCATGACGTCGACCCGCATCATTTCATGGGTGACGTCCACGACATTCCGCTCGACAGACTGTCCCAGGACGACCGGCTCGTCGCCGCGCTTGGCAAGCTGCCCGGCCGCAAGTTCATCCACACCAACGGCAATGCCGACTATGCGTGGAAGGTGCTCGACCGCCTCGGGCTCGCCGCGGAAATCGATCATCTCCATGACATTTTCGCCGCCGATTTGACGCCCAAGCCCGAGGCGCATGGCTACCGGAAATTGCTCGATCAGTTTGGGATCGAGCCTACGCAAGCGCTGATGGTTGAGGATATGGTCCGCAACCTCTCGCCGGCAAAGCAACTCGGGATGACGACGGTGTGGGTCGACAATGGCTCCGAGCGCGGCAATCACGGCTATGACGAGGCCATCGTCGATTATCGCATCACCGACGTCGGCGAGTGGCTCGACGAAATCGTGGGGGAATCAGAATGAGCGAAGCGCTGCAGGCGGTTATCGAGCGGGCCTGGGACGAGCGGGAATCGATTGGCGCGGACACCGGGGTCGAAGTGCGCCAGGCGGTCGACGCGGCGCTCGGGGCGCTCGACAGCGGCGAGGCGCGCATCGCCGAGAAGGTCGGCGGCGAATGGACCGTCCACCAGTGGCTCAAGAAGGCCGTGCTGCTGTCGTTCCGCCTCAACCCGATGGAGCTGATTTCGGGAAGCCCCGGCAATGGCCATTGGTGGGACAAGGTGCCATCCAAGTTCGTCGGCTGGGGCGAGAAGGAGTTCGGCAGCGCCGCCTTCCGCGCGGTGCCGGGAGCGATCGTCCGTCGCGGCGCCTACATCGCGCCGGGCGCGGTGCTGATGCCGAGCTTCGTCAACATCGGCGCGCGCGTCGATAAAGGCGCGATGGTCGATACCTGGGCGACGGTCGGCAGCTGCGCGCAAATCGGCAGGAACGTGCATATCTCCGGCGGCGCGGGGATCGGCGGCGTCCTGGAACCGCTGCAGGCCGGCCCGGTGATCATCGAGGACGATTGTTTCATTGGTGCGCGGTCCGAAGTCGCCGAGGGCGTGATCGTCGAGCAGGGATCGGTGCTGTCGATGGGCGTGTTCCTGGGCGCATCGACCAAGATCGTCGACCGTGCGACTGGCGAAGTTCATTTCGGGCGGGTACCGCCTTATTCAGTCGTCGTGCCCGGCGCGCTTCCGGGCAAGGAAGGCGGTCCGAGCCTGGCCTGCGCGGTCATCGTGAAGCGGGTCGACGAGCGCACGCGGTCCAAGACCAGCATCAACGAGCTGCTGCGGGACTAGTCTCCAGCTGTACAAACGGTCCGGCGCATCCGTTCCACCCCGGCGAACGATGCCGGAAGGAGGTGGTTTGGCACGCCCGGTGGGGATGCTGCCTGACCGGTTGCGGACGTTCCGGTGGCGTATCATAACCGGCCCGAAGGGAGTGGGCGCAATGAAGCTGTTGCTGCGTGCCTATGTCCTGCTTGTCGCCGCACTCGTTGTTGCGTCGCCCGCCGTCGCAAAGACCGTCTACATCGTCGCGATCGTCCCGTCCGACGTGGGAAAGGTCTACATTACGGGTAACGATCCAATGCTCGGCATGTGGAACCCGCACGTCGCGGAGATGAAAGCCGACGGCACCAAACGCATCTTCGCGATCGACGCCCCCAAAGGTGCGAAAGTCTCGTACAAATTTACGCTCGGCAGCTGGGACCGCGAGGCGCTCGGCGAAGACGGCCTGCCACTAACCGACAACTATACGCTGACGATCGGCGACCAGCTCTATTACCAGCACGTCATTCCGGGCTTCAAAGGCGATCCCACACAGACCGTCTATGTCGCTGCAATCGTCCCCGACGGGACGGGCCCGGTATACATCACCGGAAGCACGCCGGCGCTGGGCCCATGGAACCCGCATGCCGTCGAGATGGCCAGGGACGGAAAATATCGCGTTTACGCCTTCACCGCTCCTCGCGGAACGGGGCTGGAATACAAGTTCACGCTGGGCAGCTGGGCGACCGAAGCGCTCGGCTCAGACGGCAAGCCGCACCAGGAGAACTACCGGCTGATCGTGGGGGCCCAACAGATCTACGAGACCAATATCGCCGGCTTCAAATCGACTCCGTGAGACGGCACATAAGCTGAGCTTATGCCCCGAGTCCGGGCATTTGTTGGCGGGCACATGGCTGCAGCCTGTATTTCCGCGCTCTATGAAACCGACCCTCCCAACCGAGTTCGAGCGCAATTGCGCGGACGCCGCCGGTGCACCGGATGTCTACGGCGAGCCAGTGATCCGGACCCAAATGAACGGCCGCGATTGGGCCATCCTTGCCACCTTGGCGGTAATCTGGGGCGGCGCCTTTTTCTTCATCGGAGTGGCGGTGCGCCACGTCCCGCCGCTGACCTATGTCTGGTTGCGGCTGACGATCGCTGCAGTCGCGATGTGGGGATATTTATGCTTCAAGCGTGAGAAGCTCGGCTTGCCGAAGCAGGTCTGGGGCTCGATCCTGCTGCTCGCTTTGCTCAACAATGTCCTGCCCTTCACCCTGTTCGGCTGGGGCCAGACGCATATTGCGAGCGGGCTCGCCTCGATCCTCAACGCAACGACGCCGATCTGGGGTGTGGTGGTTGCACACTTCCTCACGCACGATGAGCGAATGACTCCGCGCAAGATCGCTGGTGTTCTGCTCGGCTTCGGCGGCGTGGCGCTGATGATCGGCCCGTCATTGCTGTCGAGCCTGGGCACCAGCGGGCTGGCGCAGCTCGCGTGCGTCACCGCATCGCTCAGCTATGCGCTGGCAGCGGTGTGGGCGCGGCGCTTCCGCAAGCTCGGCGTGTCGCCGCTCAGCGTCACGACCGGCCAGCTGACCGCGGGCGCGCTGATCATGCTGCCGATGTCGCTGCTGGTCGACCAGCCGTGGACCCACCCCTTCCCGCCGATCAGCGCGTGGGGCGCGATCACCGCGCTGGCGCTGTTCTGCACCGCCTTCGGCTACGTCCTCTATTTCCGGCTGATCGAGACGTCGGGCGCGACCAATGCGCTGCTCGTGACGTTGCTGGTGCCGCCGGTTGCGATCGTCCTGGGCGCGCTGTTCCTGAGCGAGACTTTGGCCCCGCAGGACTTCATTGGGCTCGGGCTGATCGCGCTCGGCCTCGCCGCGATCGATGGACGGGTGCTCAGCCTCTTGCGGCGTGTGCCGGCGCTCCGGCCTCGGACAATAATCTAGCCGCCTCCGGGCTCGTCCAGTCGAGGTCGCCGACGTAGCGCCAAACTTCCTTGCCGTTGGCGTCGTATAGGAAAGTCGTCGGGAGCACCGCGTCGGGGCCGAGCTTGCCCATGAGGGCCATGCTCGGATCCTGGTAGGCACCTAAGGACTTCACTCTCACTGTCTCTTTCAGGAAGGCTTCGACCGCCGTGTGCGGCTTGTCTTCCTGGTTGACCGCTATGACCGCGAGCGCTCCGTCGAGGTCGTGCGACTGGGCGAGCTTGTCGAGTGTCGGCAGTTCCTTGACACAGGGAGCGCACCAGGTGGCCCACAAGTTCACGACCACCGGAACCCCCTTGAATTTGGCGATGCTGATATCGCCGCCGTCTGGGTTCTTGAAGACAACGCCAGGCGTGGCGTCTCCCTTATGGCTGCGGTCGAGGCCCTTGTGCGGGCCTGCCTCGGCTTCCGCGTGGTTGTTTGTCGAGGGCGGTTGCGCCGGCTTGGAACAGCCGGCGATGGCGATGAGCATTGCTGCAATTGCGAGGAAGCGCATTTCGCCGCCGCTAGCGCAAGCGGGGCCAAGCGGCTAGGCGGAAGAGCATGATGCGGGTCCGTACAGCGCTGCTCCTTTCGGGTGTCCTGCTTGCAGGTTGCGGTAAGGTAGCCGACCTGAAGCCGGCGCCGGGACAGCCGCTTCCGCTCAAGCCAGCGATGGCCCAGGCAACGCCGTCGCCCGAGCAGCTTCTGACCCCGCCGCCGAACGCTCATCCGGAGCGCATCGACGAGCTGATGAAGAAATCGACGCCGCGCGAGGTCGATCCATTCGACCTTCCTCCGCCGAGCGGCGGCGAAGCACCGGCCCTGCCCGCGGGCGCGGACCCGGAGCCAGTTTCCAACGACACAGGGCCGGCAACACCCAAATGAGCAAACAAGTCCGCAAGGCGATTTTCCCAGTGGCGGGGCTTGGTACGCGCCTGCTGCCGGCAACCAAGAGCATCCCGAAGGAAATGATCACGATCGTCGACCGGCCGCTGATCCAGTACGCGGTCGACGAAGCTCGCGAGGCCGGCATCGAGGAGATGATCTTCGTCACCGGCCGCGGAAAATCCTCGCTGGTCGATTATTTTGACCAGGCGTTCGAGCTCGAGACAACGATGCGCGAGAAGGGAAAGAGTCTCGATGTGCTCGAGCCGTCGAACGCGCGCTTCGGCGAGATCGTGACGGTTCGCCAACAGCAGCCGCTCGGGCTGGGTCATGCCGTGTGGTGCGCTCGCGATATCGTCGGCGACGAGCCGTTCGCGGTGCTGCTTCCCGACGAGCTGATGTGGGGCAATCCCGGGTGCCTGAAGCAGATGGTGGAGGCCTATGGCAGCGTCGGCGGCAACATCGTCGCCGCGCTCGAAGTGCCGGATAGCGAGACGCATAAGTATGGCGTGATCGATCCGGGTGTGTCGAACGGCCGCCTGACCGAAATCAAAGGCATGGTTGAGAAGCCACCGCAGGGGACGGCGCCATCGAATTTGATGCTACCGGGGCGTTACATCCTCCAACCCGAGGTCATGCAGGCGCTCGATGCACAGGAGCCGGGCGCGGGCGGCGAGATCCAGCTGACCGACGCGATGGCCAAGCTGATCGGCCGGCAGCCGTTCCACGCCTACTGGTTTGAAGGCGAGCGCTACGATTGCGGCAGCGCCGCCGGGTTCGTGATCGCCAACCTCGCGATGGCTTTCGAGCGCCGCGATATCGCGCCCGCGGTCCGCGACTTCGTGAATCGGGCTTAAGGCTCCAGCTCGACGTCCCAGTAAAGATAATCTCGCCAGCTATCGTGGAGGTAGTTGGGCGGGAAGGCGCGGCCGTGCTCCTGCAGCTGCCAGCTGGTCGGGCGGATCGGCTCGCGCATGATGTGCATGTGCGCTTCGGCCGGCGTCCGGCCGCCCTTGCGCAGATTGCACGGCGCGCAGGCGGTCGCGACATTCTCCCACATCGTACGGCCACCCTGGGCGCGCGGAACAACGTGATCGAACGTCAGCTCCTTCGCCGACCCGCAATAGACACAGCGGAAGCGATCGCGGAGGAACAGGTTGAACCGGGTGAAGGCCGGATATTCGTTGGGCCGGACGTAATCGCGAAGCGCGATCACCGACGGCAGTTTCAACGAGCGGCTCGGGCTGTGCACCTCACGATCGTAATGCGCGACGATGTCGACGCGCTCGAGGAACATCGCCTTGATCGCGGTCTGCCACGGCCACAGCGATAGCGGATAATAGGACAGCGGGGTGTAATCGGCGTTGAGGACAAGCGCCGGGCAGCTGTCGGGATGGCGGATCAGCTCAGGATGATACATGCGAGCGCAACAGGCCTTTCGTCCGGTCGGTCCGAACTCCAGCTCCTGGCCTCGTCGCACTCAAGGAGGAGAGGGCGTCGGCCCGTCTTCCCTTGTTGCCCACCGGATGCCAACCCGGCGTGACATGCCTATGACAACACGTTCGCGATTCTCCGGTCAAGAGTCCTTTCGGCAACACCATCGATGATTGTCACCAGATTTGCGCCTTCGCCGACCGGTCGGCTGCACCTTGGGCACGCGTTCAGCGCCGCGCTGGGACGCGCGAAGGGCGAAGTATTTCGCCTGCGGATCGAAGACTTGGACCAGACACGCGCGAGGCCTGAGTTCGTCGACGGGATCTATGAGGATCTGCGATGGCTAGGCATCGAGTTCGACGAGCCAGTGCTGGTGCAGTCGCAGCGAACGGGAGCCTATGAATCGGCGTTAGAGCGGTTGCGGAATGATGGGCTGGCCTACGCGTGCTTTTGCACGCGAGCTGACATCGCCCAGTCGTTGACCGCCCCACATGGCGACGCGGCAACGTCGTACCCGGGGACCTGTCGCGACCTGCCTGACGATCCGGAACGCCGAGCGAGCACAGCCCACTGCTGGCGGCTCAATTCAGTTGAAGCGCTCAAGCGCGTAGGGCTTCCTTCTTGGACCGAAGCGGACAGCAAGCAATTTGAAGCTCGGACGGAGGAGATCGGCGAGGCGATCCTGGCGCGCAAGGATGCGCCATCGTCCTACCACCTGGCCTGCGTCGTCGACGATGCGGAGATGGGCGTGACCACTGTCGTTCGCGGCGCGGACCTGCGTCCTTCGACGCCCACCCAGCGGCTCCTTCAAACACTGCTCAGTTTGCCCGAGCCAACCTACCTGCACCATCCGCTTGTCACCCATGGAGACGGACGACGCCTCGCCAAGCGCGACTTAGCACCGACGCTCGCGACAATGCGCGACGAGCGAGTCGACGGTCGCGCGCTCGCTGCCGATCTGCTCGCCGGCAAGCTTCCGCTTGGTTTCGCATTTCGCCACGAGTAGAGCGCCGGCATGAGCACGCTCCTGATCATCCTGCTCGTCCTCGCCATGGGGGCGACCGCCTACGTCCTCGTGCGTGGCGTTATCGCCATGGCGTCCGGCAAGGACCTTAGCGGTGAACAGCAGCAAAATTACATGCGCAAGCGCGTGCTCTATCAGGCCATCGCGATTGTCATCGTGATCCTGATCTTCGTGGTCGCGGGCCAGGCTGGCAAATAGGTTTGGTCAAGCTCAACAAGATCTACACCCGGACTGGGGACGACGGCACGTCCGGCCTCGTCGACGGCAGCCGGGCCAGCAAAGCCGGCCTCAGGATGATTGCGATCGGCGAGGTCGATGAGGCCAATGCCGCGCTCGGCGTTGTCATCGCGACCCTGGCGCCGGGCGATCTCCCTGAGCATTTGCAGGGCATCCAGAACGACATGTTCGACCTCGGCGCCGATCTCGCCACACCGGGCGAAGTAGGCCTTCGGATCGTTGCCAGCCAGGTCGAACGGCTCGAGCACGCAATTGACGCGATGAATGCCGAGCTCGAGCCATTGCAGAGCTTCATCCTGCCGGGCGGATCGGACACGGTGGCGGCGCTTCACCTGGCGCGGACAGTCGTGCGCAGGGCCGAGCGAGCGGCGGTCGCGCTACATGAGCAGGAGCCGCTCAACCCGCAATTGCTTGCTTACCTCAACCGCCTCTCGGACCTGCTCTTCGTCACCGCGCGTTATGTTGCTGCGAAGGAAGGCGGAGACATTCTCTGGAGGCCGGGCGCAACGCGGGGTGAGTAGGCCGCGAAACCGGAACATAAAGAGAACTTTTCGCTCGACCTGACCTATGCTTTGTGTCAGGGAGCCGACATGGCCAGGGAAGATTCGGACCAGGCTATCTGGTCGCTGGGCGAGCGTCTGTTTGCGACGCGGAAGCTGACGCTCGATCTGGCGGCGCCGCTATCCGACGCGGACGCGACGATTCAACCGTTTCCTGATGCGTCACCCGCCAAATGGCACCTGGCGCATGTGACCTGGTTCTTCGAAAGCTTCATCCTGCGCGATCACGTGCTCGGCTACATGCCATTCGACGAGCGCTACGCGTTCCTGTTCAACAGTTATTACGAAGGTGAAGGCGAGCGCCATGCGCGGCCCAAGCGTGGGATGCTGAGCCGCCCGTCGCTCGCCGAGGTTCGGGCGTACCGCGCGCATGTCGATGAGGCGCTGGAGCGGGCCCTCCCATCGCTTCCAAAGGCAGCGCTGGAACTGGTCGAGCTCGGCATCCATCACGAGCAGCAGCATCAGGAGCTTTTCCTCACCGACATTTTGGCGACGCTGGCCGAAAACCCGCTCGAACCCGCCTATGGCGAGCTTCCATCGGCCGCCTGTTTCGCGGTTAAGCCGCTGGCGTGGCATCGCGGCCGCGACGGCGTGGTCGAGACCGGCGCGGCCGCCGACGGGTTCGCGTTCGATTGCGAGCGGCCACGGCACAAGGTCTATCTGGCGCCGCACGAGAATGCGGGCCAGCGTGTCACCAACAAGGAATGGCGCGAGTTCATCGACGACGACGGGTACCGTACGCCGACGCTATGGCTATCCGATGGCTGGGCCTGGGTTCAGCAGGAGGGCGTATCCGCTCCGCTCTATTGGCTTGATGACGAGACTGAATTCACGCTTGGCGGTCGGCGCGAGATCGATTGGGCCGCGCCGGTGACACACGTCTCCCACTACGAAGCCGATGCCTTCGCACGCTGGGCCGGCGCGCGACTTCCGACCGAATTCGAATGGGAAGATTTCGCGTCGTCGGCGGATCCGATGATCGGCAACCAGCTCGACCACGGCGGCGCGGTCGCACCAAGACCCGGCGGCGGCACGTTCGGCGACGTGTGGGAATGGACGCAGAGTGCCTACACCCCCTACCCCCGCTTCGCGACCGCCGAGGGCGCGGTTGGCGAGTATAACGGCAAGTTCATGAGCGGACAGATCGTGCTGAAGGGCGCGAGCTGCGCAACGCCGCGCGGGCACAGCCGCGCCTCCTACCGCAATTTCTTCCCGCCGGCCGCACGCTGGCAATTCACCGGAGTGCGCCTTGCTCGAGACGCTTGATACCCAGACCATCGCGTTCCGCGACGATGTGCTTGCCGGCCTGTCGGCGCCGATTCCGGCGGTGCCCGCGCGGTGGCTCTACGATCATCGCGGGTCGGAGCTGTTCGACGACATCACCCGGCTGCCCGAATATTATCCGACGCGGACCGAGACCGGCATTTTCCATTCGATCATGTCCGATGTTGCGGCGCGTGTGCCGAGGGGGGCGGTGGTGGTCGAGTTCGGAGCAGGCTCGGCGACCAAGACACCGATCCTGCTCGAAGCGATCGCGCCGGCGGCGTACGTCCCGGTCGACATTTCGGGCGACTATCTCGAAGCCAGCGCCGCCGACCTGCAGCGACAATTCCCGTCAATCGACGTCCTCCCGGTTGTGGCCGATTTCGCGCGGCCTTTCTCGCTGCCGGGCGGGATCGAGCACCTCCCAAAGATCGGCTTCTTCCCCGGATCGACTATCGGCAATTTCGTGCCGCGCAGCGCGACCGACCTGCTGCGCCAGTTTCGCGCCCTGCTCGGCCCGCGATCGCAATTGCTGATCGGCATGGACCGTGTGAAGCCGGTGGAACGCCTGCTGGCTGCTTACGACGATCCGGGCGGCGTGACGGCCGAGTTCAACCTCAACCTGCTCACGCGCATCAACCGCGAGCTGGGGGGCGACATTCCGCTCGATGCGTTCCGCCACGAGGCACGTTGGAACGAAATCCTGTCGCGGATCGAAATGCACCTCGTTGCGACATGCGACGTCGAGTTCGGCATCGAAGGCGAAAGCTTCCGCTTTGCCAAAGGGTCGTCGATCCATACCGAGAACAGCCACAAATATGGCCAGCGCGGGGGTCGTGTCCTGCTTCTCGCCGGCGGTTGGACGCCGCAGGCCGAATGGACCGACCCGGCGCGCGACTTCGCTGAAATCCTGGCGGTCGCCGAGCCCGATCGTTTCGCCCCCTGATTGCCCGCCGCAAGCCGCGCGGCTAAGCGACGCCCATGGGCATCACGCACTCGCTATTCACGATCGTTCACTATCTGCTGAGCATCCTGACCTGGATCATCATCATTCAGTTCGTGCTGAGCTGGCTAATCGTGTTCAACGTCCTCAACACCCGGTCGCCGGGCGTGAATGCGTTCGTGAATGCGATCGACCGGATCACAGCGCCACTCTATCGCCCGATCCGAAAGATGCTCCCTGACTTCGGCGGAATCGATTTCTCACCACTGGTCGTGATCATTATCATCCAGATCCTGCACATGCTGCTCTACGGTGTCGAAGGCAGTCTCAGCACTGGGACGCTATGACCGCACGCTTGATTGACGGCACAGCCTTCGCGGCGGGCTTGCGTGGGCGCGTCGCCGTCCGGGCCGCCGAGTTCGCGGCGCAAATCGGACGTACGCCGGGCCTGGCAGTCGTGCTGGTCGGAGAGCATCCGCCAAGCGCGGCCTATGTTCGGTCCAAGGCCAAGGCGACGCGCGAAGTCGGGATGGAAAGCTTTGAGCACAAGCTGCCCGGCGACGTGTCGCAGGGTCAGCTGATGGCGCTGGTCGACGAGCTCAATGCCGATCCCGCGGTCGACGGTATCCTCGTCCAGATGCCGCTGCCCAAACATATCGACGAGCAGGAGGCCATCCAGCGGATCGACCCAGACAAGGACGTCGACGGCTTTCACCCGATGAACGCGGGGCGGCTCGCCATTGGACTGGAGGGCCTCGTGCCCTGCACGCCGCTCGGCTGCCTGATGCTGCTTCAGAATGAGCTCGGCGACCTCAGCGGCCTCGACGCAATCGTCGTTGGGCGATCGAACATCGTCGGCAAGCCGATGGCGCAATTGCTGATCCAGGCGAATTGCTCAGTGACCGTCGCCCATTCGCGAACACGCGACCTCCCTTCCGCCGTTCGCCGTTCGGACATCGTGGTAGCGGCAGTGGGACGACCCGAATTAGTCCGCGGCGACTGGCTGAAGCAGGGAGCGACGGTCATTGACGTCGGCCAGGAGCGCGTCGAGCAGCCCGACGGCACTCGAAAGTTGCTCGGCGACGTTGCATTCGATGAGGCGCTTGAGGTCGCCGGCGCGATCACCCCGGTTCCCGGTGGGGTCGGGCCGATGACTATCGCCTGCCTGTTGCGCAATACTGTCGTCGCCGCGCATCGCCGCGCCGGCTTGGCTGATCCGGAGGGTCTATGATTGTTGCTTTGCTTCTTGCCGCCGCTGCCGCTCAGCCCGTTCGAACCGCCGTCGATGCCGAGCGCCAGTTCGCTAAGGACGCGCAGAAGATCGGCCAGTGGACCGCGTTCCGTAAATGGGCCGAACATGACGCGGTCGTGTTCACTCCGCAGGCGGCTTGGGCGCGGGACGTACTCCCGAAGAACGATCCACCCAAAGCGATCAGCTGGAGCCCCGCACATTCTTACGTTTCTTGCGATGGTAGGATTGCGGTGAACACCGGGCCGTGGTGGGACCAAGCAGGCAAGCCGGGCGGCTATTTCACGACCGTGTGGCAGCAGGCCAAGCATGATTGGCACTGGGTTTATGACGGCGGCGGACCGCAAGAGGGCCCGCTTCCCACCGCCTCGACGGCGCAGGTGCACCGCGCCACCTGCGGGGGCCGGCCGAAGGGGGCGCCGATCGCGCCACCGCCCGCGCTGACGCCGAAGCAAGCTCGAACCACGCCAGAGGACAATGGGCGTGGCCAGTCCGCCGACCGTACGCTCGGCTGGGACTGGAAGGTCGATAAGGCCGGAATTCGTACTCTTCGCGTCTTCCAGTGGAAGGGCTCGCGTTACGTCGAGGTCCTCCACAACCGAGTCCCGCCGCCAAAATGATCGAGCTGTTCGGATCGGCCCTGGTGACGTTTCTCGTCATTATCGATCCGCCGGGCTGCGCCCCCATCTTTGCGAGCCTGACGCGCGGCGGATCGCCCGCGCATCGCCGGGCGATGGCCCTTCGCTCCTCGCTGATCGCGTGGGGCATATTGATGTTCTTCGCGTTGCTCGGCCGGCCGATGCTGCAGGCGCTACACGTCAGCCTGGCGAGCTTCCGGATCGCGGGCGGGATCCTGCTGTTCTACATCGCCGTCGACATGATCTTCGAGCGGCGCACGGAGCGCCGCGAGAAGCGCGCCGAAGAGATCGAGGGCACCAAGGAAGCCGAGGACATCAGCGTCTTCCCGATGGCGATTCCGATGATCACCGGCCCCGGGTCGATCGCCAGCGCGATGCTGTGGGTGTCGCGCGCGGAAGGCCCGCTGGAGGTCATCACCGTGCTCGCGGCAATTACCGTGGTGATGATGATCACCGCCGTGACCCTGCTCGCGTCAGCGCCCCTGATGCGCATGATCGGCGAGAAGATCGAAGCGATGATCACCCGGATCCTCGGCGTGATCCTAGCCGCGCTCGCGACCCAGTTCATCGTCGACGGGCTGAAGCAGAGCTTCCCGCACGTCCTCGGCTGAGGGTCAGCCGACCACTCGCCACATCTTGAACGGCGAATCCTTGCCGAGGTCGACGGGTGACAGCCAGGTCGGCACCTCACCCCGCGCGAGCTGGGCGTAAAAGCCTTGCGGCGCTTCCGACATGAAGATCGTAGTCGTCGAGCTGTTGGGGCAAGTCAGCAGATAGGTCGAACCGTACTTGCGCATGAGCGCATGCGCCTGTGGCTCGCTGCCCCGGAACGCGTTCATCACGTCGGCAATCTGCTGGCCATTGCGGTGGTAGGGTCCGGTAATGGAATTGTGGTGCGTGACAGTAATCAGGCGCGGGGCGAGGTCGACGAAGGTAAAGACCACGCCCTTCGGTTGCAGCGCGACCGGGTGATATCCCCACATGCTGTTGCAGAGCGAGTTGGCGCGATCGATTGCTACACCCGACTTCGTCTTCGTCTCTTGGGCGATCGGCAGATAATCGAGCGCGAGCGGCACGGCCGCGCCAATGCCGCAGACAATCACGGTCACGGTGCCGAGAACCCGCACGGCTGACCATTTGGAGTTCCACGCCGCCGGCACGAGCAGCCATACCAACGCCGCCGCTCCGGTAACAGCGAGCATCTGCGCCGCGGGACCCGTGCGCATTTGCCAGAAAAGAAGGAGGGTTGCGGCGAAACCAGGTGCGGCCGCTGCGAGTACCCGGCGCAGCTGCTCAAGATCTCTCCGGCGCATCCACATCAGCAGCGACCAGCCGAGCACGCCGATTACCGGCAATGTCAGCGTATAGGTCGCGATCTTCCAGCCATGCTTGTAGACCGGCCGCGCTTCACGAACGTGGCTCAGCCACAGCCGATCGACCTCGGGCGAGACTCCTTCCAGCCGGTGGAGGCAGTGCGGGAACATGAAAGCGTGGAAGGCCGCGATGATCAGGCCGGCCCCAGCCGCCAGACCCAGCCGCATTCTCCAGTCGGCCGGCGACAGCCACGCCAGCCCGAACAGCAAAGCGCTCCCGAGCAAGGCGTCCGCCAGCCACACCGTCGATAAAGCATCGCACACGGCGCCACGGTTCGCGTACGAAGCGAAGATCAAATAGGCGAACGCGGTCGCGCCGGAGAGCGTGACCGCATAGCCGGTCAGCCGCTCTCGTTCCTCGTGGTCAGTAACCCAGAAGAGTGTCATCGCGACGCCCGCGATCGCGAGATAGACCAGCATCTCGAGCCCGATCGCCAGCGACAGGGCAGTCGCAATGCCAAGCGTGATTCCGCCGCGAAGACGCTGTGGGTCGGCCATCGCGGCGATCGACAGCGCCAGCAGCGCCAGCTGCCAGCCATGGTGATCGATGCGTTCCGGCATGAACATGCCATTGGTCGAGCCGGCGAAGATCAGCGCAAAGAAAGCGATGAAATAAGCGCGAGGATCAACGAGCCGCCGTACCGTCAGCGCGATCGCGAACAGCAGCAGCAAGTGCGGCAGCATCGGCGCGATCGCGACTGCCCAGCGTTCTGCTCCCGCGCCGCCCAGGAACGGCCGCAGAAGCAGCACCAGTCCTGCAATCGGCAGGTCGACCAACCGTGACCAGTGGATGTTGGAACCAGCGAGGCGATGCTGAGCAAGGTCGAACCAACCCTGTCCGTGCAGAAGAGCTCGGACCTGCATCATCCGCATATTGTCGTCGGTATCGCCCAAACCGAACCAGCGGATCGCGCCCCATCGCTGGAAAATGAACCAGCCGCAAAATGCCAGCCAGGTCAGAATTGCGACCAGCTTCCATCGCCGGCCGAACCAGTCGAGCACACGCTCTTCAAATTGCGAGTTGTCGGATTGCCCCATCGCCTTCGCGTCCTAAAGGCTCGCTTCCAAAGGGCAAGCTGGAGCGGCCGAGGTTTAACCTAACGGCAATGTCGCCCTGTCACTGGCCTTTCGCGGGGCGCGCGCAGCAGCTAGGCTGAGAGCACCATGACCGAGCACGTCTATTCGACCGACTTCTACGATTATATCGACGCCGGTTCGCGCGCGTCCGCCCAGACCGTGTCAGGCCTGATCCTCGGCGAGATGAAGGTCAAAAGCCTGCTCGACGTCGGCTCGGGCCACGGCGCGTGGGCGGGGGAGTGGATGAAGGCGGGCCTCAAGGATGTGCTCGCGGTCGACGGCGACTACGTCGAGCGCGACCAGCTCGTTATTCCGCCCGAACGTTTCCGCGCCCACGACCTCGCGACGCCGCTCGACCTCGACCGGAAGTTCGACCTGGTCCAGAGCCTCGAAGTAGCGGAACATTTGCCTGGCGACCGTGCCGCGGGGTTCGTCGAAAACCTGACGCGGCACGGCGACGTGATCCTGTTCTCGGCTGCCGTTCCCCATCAGGGCGGGGAGCATCACGTCAACGAGCAGCCGCCCGAATATTGGCGCAAGCTGTTCACCGCCCAGGGTTACGAGGTCTTCGACTGGATTCGCCCGCGGCTCGCCGACAAGCGCGAAGTGAAGGCCTGGTACCGGTTCAACAGCTTCATCTACGCCAACAAGGCGGGTCAGAAGCGGCTGACGAAGTCGATCAAGGACGCCAAGGTCCCCTTGAACCAGGAGCTCGAGATTGGCGGTGACTTATCGTGGATGCTTCGCCGCGCTGCAGTGCGCCTGATCCCGACCCGACTCGTGAAGCCGATCGCTATGGTCAAGGCCTCCGTGGAGGCCCGGCTCCGCAAGTGAGACGCCATGTCGAGCGCGTCCTCAACGATGCCGAGGCGCGTGAAACCTTTGCCCAGCTGATCCGATATGGGATCATCGGCGCGCTGATCACGGTCGGCGGGCAGGCAATCTATCTTGGCCTTGCCGAGAGCAAGCTGACGTCCCCCTTGGTCGCCATCGCCATCGCGTGGATCACAGGCGTCATCGTCGGATATTTCGCGCACGGCTGGGTCAGTTTCAAAGGCCATGGCGAGCGCGACGACCATGCGCGCATCGGCACCCGCTTCGTCGCGGTAAATATCTTCGGTTACCTGGTGAACAGTTTCTGGGTGTGGTTCCTGGTCGAGCGGCTACACGGGCCGAACTGGTGGCCGGTCGTTCCCAACATCGTTCTTACGCCGCTTCTGACCTTTGGGCTTCACCGCCGCTGGACCTACGCCTGAGGCGATAACTCCGAGCCGCGCCGGCTTTTCATCGATACGCCCCGCGATTTCCTGCACGATATAGAGCGGGCGGTTCTTCGCCTGGTTGTAGAGCCGGCCGAGATACTCGCCCATCAGAGCAAGCACGAACATCTGGATCGCCCCCAGAACGACCACGACGAGCATCAACGACGTCCAGCCCGGCACGGATCGGCCCGACAGCCAGCCGGCGAGAATATAGAGCACGATCACGACCGACCCGAGTGACAGCAGGAGTCCGGCGTGACTCGCGAGTTTCAGCGGGGCGGACGAGAAGCCCGTCAGCGCATCGAGCGCGAAGCGGATCATCCTCCTCAGCGGATATTTGGTAACGCCCGCGAACCGCTCGTCGCGATGGTAAGGCAAAGGCGCCTGCTTGAAACCGATCCAGGCGACCATGCCGCGAATGAAGCGCGCCTGCTCCGGCATCGCCAGGAACGCCTCCAGCGCGCGGCGGCTGATCAGGCGGAAGTCGCCCGTGTCGACCGGAATCTCGACCTCCGTCGCGCGTGACAGGAGACGGTAGAAGCCGTGCGCGGTGGCGCGCTTGAAGGCGGTTTCGCCGGCGCGGCTCTTGCGCACTCCGTAAACGACGTCGGCGCCTTCGCGACGCATCATCTCGAGCATCTCGCCAAGCAACTCAGGCGGGTCCTGGAGGTCGGCGTCGATCACCAGGACCACGTCACCACAGCACAGGTCGAGCCCTGCGGTCAGCGCCAGCTGATGGCCGTGGTTGCGTGACAAGTTGATGGCAACGAGCCGTGGATCTGCGGCCGCGATGTCCTGCATGATCGCCCAGGTCCGGTCGCGCGAGCCGTCGTTAATCAGTATGATTTCGTAATCGTCGCCGACCGTGGACTGCGCGGCTTTGGTCAGCCGATCGTGCAAGACGGGCAGGCAGGCTTCCTCATCGAAGCAAGGAACGACGATCGATAATGCAGTCACGGCTGTAACCGATAGAGGATGGAGCCCGGTCCGCGCCAGACCGGCGTCATTCCTGCCGTCAGGCGCCGGTCCCACGGCGAGACATCGATCAGCCACAGATAGTCGAACTGACCGTGCTTGTAGCTCAGCATCGTTAGCGCCCGGTCGACAGTCCAAGCGTTGGGAATCGCGCAACCATTCGGGCGCACCAACTGCGACGGATCCGCAGAGAAGATGCCGGCCTGCCGGTACCGGAGGGTCAGGAGATTCGCGCCTTCGATCGTCCATTGGTCGTTCGAAAAGCCATCGCGGCGAACGATTACCATTCCGCCCAAGTGGGAGTTCCGCGGTAGCGGCCAGGACTTTTCGCAAGGATAGCCGACGAGCGTCACCACTCGCGCGCCGGTCGGCAGATGCGCGATCGCCGCCAGCTTTGAGCGCTGGTCGTCTGCCGCCAATTTCAGGCTTAGCGTGGTCGTACCGAGGCGAACGACACAGAAGAGAAGGCCGAGAGCGGCGAGGGCGGTGCCGAGCCTGACGTCCACACCCTCACGAAAACGGATCGCGAGCAGGGTCAGCGCGATGATGTACGGAGCGATGCGCATGTCCGCGAAAGCGGAACCGAACACGGTCCATGGAATGGTCAGGAAAGCCAGCAGAAGGACCAGCACCGTGAACGCGAGATTGCGCGAAAATGTAAGCCGGCGACTAATGCTCGCGAAAACGACGACGATGCCCGCGACCAAGACCGATGCCTGATCGATCAGTAGCCAACGATCGCGAAGCGCTGAATAGAGCCATTCCCATTTGCTCGCCCAACCGAACCAGCCGTGAGTCGAACCACCATGGGTCTCGCTGCGCCAGACCAGCATGATCACCAGCGGAAGCGCCATCACCGAGGCGTGGAGTGCCGCTTTCAGCCCAGCCTTCCACCAGCTGATGCCCTTGTCGTGCTGGCGAACAGCCTCGGCCGAAAAGGAGAACAGCCCCAGCGCGCCCCACCCATAAGTATGACAAAAGAAGACGATGACCGAGATCGGCACGAACAGGAATGCCCGCAATCGCGTCCTGCCAAGCCGGCCAAGCCGCAGCCACAAGGCGAACGCGAGCAGCGCCAGCGCCATGGCCAGCGTATAGTTGACGAAGCCGTAGAGGAACGGGAGGCCGTAAGCGAAAGGCAAGGCGAACAGGGCTGCCGGCGGTACCCGGCCATGTACCTCGCGCGCCACCCACAGCATTCCCGCCACGGTCAACGACGGGATTGCGAGCACGATCAGCTTCACCGCCGGCTCAAACACCATCACCGGGCCCAGGACCTTGATCAGCATATCGACACCCAGGTTGCCGATCATCGCCCAGCGGAAGCCGTAATAATGCTGAAGCCACGGCGAGCCCGTCAGGCCGAGTTCGACCCGGTAGCGGCCCATGTGACCGAGCAGGTCCACGAGCGGCGGAATTGGCGGATAGACCAGGGGAATTCCGGCAAGGACGATCAGCACGAGCAAGAACGCGCGCCGTTCCCACCAAAAGGTGACCCCCTGCTCTTCCCTCTCGCTCATCGAGCGCGGTTACTTTCTCTCTCTGGACTTCGCCAGCCCCGCGGGTGATGCAAGCGCGACGCTGGGAAGGGGTGGGGGTGACCGAGGGAACGGATCTAGAGCCGGAGAGGCCGAGCGCGTTCGACCGGGCCTACCGGGTGGCGATGTGGATCATCGTCATCCTGGCGGTGCTCGTCATCGCCCTGCCGTTCATCAGCGGTGGGGAGCGGCTTACTGGGACCCTTGCATTCAGCCAGGACCTGTACATCGCGCCGATGCTGCTGGTCAGCTCGGTGCTGGTCAGGCGCTGGCTTACGGTCGGTAGCGAGGAATCACTCTGGCCCAGGCGGCCGGGACCGTGGATCGCTGGCGTCATATTTTTCATCCTGATCGCCTGCTGGGCCGGGCACTATCTGATCCTCGACGGTTACGACCTCAGCCGCGACGAGCAGATGGCGAACTTCGATACGGCGATCTTCCGGCGCGGGCATCTGTTCGAGCCCATTCCGCTACTTTGGCGGCCCATATCGGATGCCTTAAACCTGGTGTTCATCCTGCCGATCGGCGCGCGCGAATATTGGGTGTCGTCTTACCTGCCGGTGCACGCGGAATTCCGAGCGCTGCTCAGCCATGTTGCCGATCCCGCACTCGCCTCTCCGCTGATGGCAGCGGCTGGCGGATATTTCTTGTGGCAGGTTTCGCGCCGGATCTGGCCTGATTCCAACACGACCCCGTTGGTCTGCGTCTTCCTTTACGCCTGTTCGTCGCAAGTGCTGCTGATGGGCATGACCGCCTATTCCATGAGCATGCACTTCGCCCTCAACATGCTGTGGTTGTGGCTGTTCCTCATCGATCGGCCGCGCACGCATGCCCTGGTCATTGCCGTCGGTTTCTTCGCGACGGGGATTCACCAGCCCTTCTTCCATGCGATGTTCGTCTTCCCGTTCCTCCTCATCCTGCTTGGCCAGAGGAGATGGAAACTCCTTGGCTGTTACCTATGCGCATACGCCATCATCGGCGCCTTCTGGCTCGCCTGGCCGATCTGGATCAGCAGTCATGGCAGCCACGCAGCAGTGGCCATTCACGGAACTGGCGGGGTCGGCTTCGTCGACCGGCTGCGGACAGTGATCAGGAACTCGACCCACGACGGTCCGTGGATCATGGCCGCCAACCTGCTGCGGTTCATCTGCTGGGAACATCCGCTGCTTCTGCCCCTGGCGATCGTCGGCACGGCCACTACCTTCCGCAAGCAAGGGCTCGCCCGGGCGCTGGCGATCGGCTTCGTCTTGCCGATCGTCGTCACCGCGCTCATCTTGCCGTGGCAGGGCTACGGATGGGGATACCGCTACGTCCATCCCGCGCTTGGCTGCGCGATCCTGCTGGCCGGGTTCGGCTGGCGTGTCCTGGAAGACCAGCGCCTGGATCTTCGACCAGCGATGATCCGAACCAGCTTGATGGCGATGTTCCTGGTTTTCCCGTTCTACGCCGCAACCGCGCATCGCGTCGTTTCGCCGCTGGCGACATTGCACCGGGAGATCACGAAAATCCCGGCCGATATTGTCATCGTGGATACCGCCGCGGCGCCTTATTCGGACGATCTAGTTGTCAACCGCTCGGACCTGACCAACCGCCCGATCCTGTTGCTGGCAGGCTCGCTGAAGCCGGCGGAGCTCAACCGGATTTGCCGTATGGGCTCGATCGCATTCGTGCCGGGAGAGCGCCTGGCTCCGATCTCCGAACTATTCCGCGACAAGCTGCCGCATGGTCCGACGCACGGAATGGCCGTGCTGATGGAGCACGCGGCTGAAGCACATTGCAATGTCCGCGCTTGATCCCACGCCGCTGTATTCAACCGGGATACAGCTTTGTCGTTCTAGGTCCGAACCGTTTCATTTTAGGGAGGGTTTGAAATGAACAGATTCCTGCTCGCGGGAGCGGCTGTTGCTGCGTTCGCCGCGATTGTCCCCGCCATCGCCCAGCCCGCGCCGCCGACACCGCCTGGCGTTGCGCAAGGCACGACTCCGCCACCAATTTCCGGTGTCCCGCAGGTTCGCGTCGAGACGCGCGTTCAACGCATGCCAATGATGATGCCGGAAACGCGCAACGAGCTCGTCGCGCACATCCGCGAGATGTTCGCGAAGCTCGACACGAACAAGGACGGCTTCGTCGCTCGCGAGGAAGCCGACGCGGCGCACAAGGCGATGGGCGGCGAGTTCCGGCAGAAGTTCGCCGAACGGCAAGATGGTCCCGGCATGCCGCACCTGGATCACAAGGCGATGTTCGATCGCCTCGACACAAACCATGACGGCATGATCAGCCGACAGGAATTCGATGCCCATGCGGAAATTCGCGAAGAGCGGCGCGTCGTGTTGATGCATGGTGGCCCTCACGGCGCTCCGGGAATGCCGCCGACGCCCGACATGAAGCACTTCCACGAAATGGGCGCCCGGATGCACGGGCATATGTTCGAAATGGCCGACGCAAATCACGACGGGCGCGTTTCGCTGCAGGAAATGACCGACGCCGCGCTTCGCCACTTCGACATGGCCGACGCCAATCATGACGGGCGCATCACGCCCGACGAGCGAATGCAGATGCATCAGCGCATGAAGGAAATGAAACGGCCCGTTTGAGACAAGCTGTTGAAATCGAAGAGGAGTCGGCTTGCGCCGGCCCCTTATTCGTGGCTTTTGCCCCACGTAATTCGGGGAGAAAGATCGACATGAAGACGCCGTATGATTTCGTCACGACCAACGACATCATCGGCGGCAATTCGGGATCGCCGGTGATCGATCGATCAGGCGCAGTGATCGGCGCCGCGTTCGACGGCAACATCCACTCGATCGGCGGGAATTACGGCTACGATCCGGTACTGAACCGGACAGTGGTTGTGTCGACGGCGGCGATACAGGAAGCGCTGGAGCACATCTACCCGGCTCCGGGCCTGCTGGCCGAGCTCAAGCACCAGTAGGTTCTAGGCTCTTCTTGCGCGCCGGACTGCGCGGCTTCTTCGCGGGAGCAGCCGGTCCGGCCGCGATCTCGCGATACTTGCGCTCGGTCTCGATCATGTAATCGCGCGTGATCGGGAGCGCGTTGCGGTCGCGGATATACAGCACCTGGTAATTGCAGGCGGCGCCGCTCTCGAACATCACGATCCCGCCGGCGAGATAGAATTCCCACATCCGGAAGAAGCGCTCGTCATACATCTTCTCGATTGCCGCGCGGGCCTTGGTCGCGCGCTTCAGCCAGTGGCGCAACGTGTAGGCGTAATGCAGCCGCAGGTTCTCGACGTCGCTGGCGATGAGGTGTGCCTTCTCGCTGGCGTTCGTCATCTGCGACAGCGACGGCAAGTGGTAGCCGGGGAAGATATATTTATCGGTGAAGGGGTCGGGCCCGCCGGACACGGTGCCGAGCTTTCCGATCGTATGCAGCAGCATCGCCCCGTCCGGCTTCAGCAACCGGCGGCATTGTTCGAAGAATTCGTCGTAATGCTTGGCGCCGACATGTTCGAACATGCCGACCGAGACGATGCGGTCGAACGCTTCGTCGAGGTGGCGATAGTCAATCAGCTCAAACCGCACATGATCGGACGCGCCGGCATCCTCGGCGCGCTGGCGAGCGATCTTCAGCTGGTGCTCCGACAGCGTCACGCCGAGCACATCGACGCCCGCGACCTCGTGCAGATACAGCGCCATCCCGCCCCAGCCGCAGCCGATGTCGAGCACACTCTGGCCAGGCTTCAGGTCCAGCTTCGCGGCGATGTGCGCCTTCTTGTCGGCCTGGGCTTGCTCGAGGCTGTTGCCGGGGTCGGTGAAGTAAGCGCAGCTGTACTGCTTGTCGTCGTCGAGGAAGAGTTCGTAGAGCTCATCCTTCAGGTCGTAGTGGTGAGCCACGTTGCGCCGGGCGCGCAGCGGGTTGTTGGCCTTGAACAGGCGCGAGAAGCGCTTCTTGCCCTTGCGCATCGCCTGCCGGCCGGCGCCCTTGTCCTCCCAGCGGTTGGCGCCGACGATCATCTCGAGCAGGTCGAGGATCGTCCCGTCCTCGATGACCAGCCGCCCATCCATATAGGCCTCGCCGAGCCGCAGCCGCGGGTTGCGGGCGATGTCGAACGCGACCTTCTTGTCGGTGAAGCGCACGGTCAGATGCTTGCCGCCGCCGCGGCCAAACGTCTCGGGCTCCGTGCCCGGACGCAGCAGGGTGATGCTGCCCTTGGTCAGCAATTTGTCGACGAGCTTGCCGATCAGGGACATTCAGACACCTCCGTTGGAAGAGACGTGTCTAGCGCCCGGGTGAGGGCGGCGTCCATGCCGGGGCTCGTAAACTCTCAGGAATGGACGCCTGCAACCCGCGCTTCCGGCGCCGAAGCAACGAGGAAGGCCAACGCGAAGGCAAACATCATCACGGGATAGGTGTGAAACATAGCGCCGTCATAGAACGAGAAGACAAGGAGACCGACGCAGACGAGAAAAGCGGGAACAACGCCCCCGTCATGGGTTCTCAAGGCGCTTCGAATACGAATTCCCGCAATGATGGCGAGAGCTGCGACGAACCCCGCTCCGATCGATCCCCACTGAACGAGCAGCTGCAGAATGATGTTGTGCGGATGCAGGTAAGCCGCCTGGGGCTGAGGCGCGACGATTCCAAATTGCGCCTCGCCATATCCAATCCACGGACGATGAAGGAACGCCTGCCAGGCCTCCTCCCACATACGAAGGCGAAAGCCGCTGATCGCGTCAGGCGTGGAAGCTTTGAGAGAGCTAATCATTCGATCAACTCCGAACACGACCATCGGTCGTGGCAAGGGTGATGAGAGTAACGCGCCGGCGGGAATTGGCACTAGGGCGATTGAAGCGTTTCGGATCGATCTCAGGTGCGGAAAGGCAACGCACCCAGCAATGATTGCCGCGATCGCCGCAATCGCAGCGCCCCGTGAGCCGGTCCAAAACGAAAGAGTCATCATCAGGACGGCTGCAACGGTAAGCATTATTGCTTTTGTCGAACGAGCATCCATCGCGCAGCCGACGGCGGCCAGAGTTCCGACCACCATATAGAATCCGACCTGTCGCACGTTGGCTACGGCAAGACCAAAATATTGCCAGTCGAAGCCAGGCTCGTGCGGCGACAAGGCAAAAGCTGCTGCCAACCCGGCGTAAACCAAACAACCGCCAGCAATGGCTGGCCAAATTCGGTTGCGCATCGGTGTCGGTACGCGGGAGGTCAGCCACGCTGCAGCGAAACCAAAGAGCAGTTGCAGCAAGCTCAGATAGGTCCACACCAAAGAACCGACAGCGTTCGGAGCCAAGGCTGCGCTCGCAAACGCAATCGCTACCGTCGCCGCTAAAAGCGCCCGGACGACCGAAGATTGAGAAGCGACTTGCTCGATTGGTCGCCAGCCGGCTCGAACCGCAACGAGCATGAAACCGAGTTCCAACAAATATAGCGGAAGCCCGAATAACCTTATTACCTGACCGAACTGGTCGACAGGATTTGCATTGGTCCAGGTGAGCAGCCCGAAGAATGCCGGCGCAAATGCGATGAGGAGCCAAGGGAGCCAGGACGATCGCCAAGTCGCACTCATGGCCCCGAAACTCAGGCGGTCCTCGCTGGCGTCAAGCTAAGGACTTCACAATAGTTCGGCGCGTCGGGCATTGCCGATACGCGCTTCCTGTTCGGGAAATATCGCACCGCCATCTCCGCGAATTGCGAGCGCGGGAAGAGCACGACGTGCCGATCACCCGTGATGTACCAGTCAGCCAAGAGTGACAGAACGGACCGCAGGTGACCCGGCTCGACGTCTTTGAAGAAGAGGGTCTCGCAGCCCCATTCCCTGCAGCTTCGGGCAAGAGCTTCGAAGAATGAGTCCCGTTGATCGACCGGGACATGGTGCATCACATCGGTAATCATCACGAAGTCGAATTTGGCGTGGACGTCGGCGAAGTCAGTTGCCGGCAATTGCCTGACCCTGCCGCGGTTGGCTTTGCTCAGGAATGCGCCAACAGTCGGCGCGATGTCGCACATGGTGATAGTCAGGTCGGGGCGGCGGTCCAGCAGCCGATCGATCAGGGCGCCATCGCCACCCCCGATATCGAGAACGTTGGCCCCCTTCGGCGCGGCCTCGGCGAGGACGTCCACGATCCTTTCGAGATTGACGAAGACGCGGCGATACGCATCGCCAACGGGCTTGAAATATGGCCCCAGGATCTTGCGTGCAATCTGGCCCGGCGACGGCATCAGTCCCCCGTTCTCGCAGCGGCGCCGCGTCCACCAAACACGCCGCGCAGGTCAAAGCGCGGCAGGATCGCCCAATGCGCGGCAGTGAAGTTCCAAAGGAATACCACAGCTGTCGCGATCGGCGTGGCGATTGCGACACCGAGCTTGAACCCCGAGCAGAGGACAACCATCGACAGCACGGCCAGGGGATAGGCAGAGGCCACTCCCGCGGCGAAGCGAATGAAGGATTTCCAGCGCAGCGGTTCGGCGAAGGTAAACCAGCTGTGCAGGACGTAACCGACCGGGGTCACGACAAGGAACGCGATCAGCAGGGCGAGCATGTAATGTCCGCCAAGGGCGTCGACCCCAAGGATGATCGCATAATTGCAGAGTGCGCAGACGAGGCCGATGAGGGTGTAGCGCCATCCGCGCTCGACCAACGGCCGCTCGGTCCCTGTCGGTTCACGATCAGCCATCAAAGCGCACCCGACAATCGCGCACGAAGCCGCGGCAAGACGCGATCCTTAAGCCGCGTGTCGCGAAGGAAATTCATGATCCCGACCGGCCCGAGCGCGGCGATCTGCCAGGCGGCCGACATCAGGTCCTTCCGGCTGCCCGCCGCGGCGGTTGCCAGCGACACGTTGATCGCGATCGAGGCCTTCGCGCTTGGCGCGACCCGGCGACGCGATTCCGCGGAGATCTTGCCAACATGACGATCGAGTACAGTCTGCATTTGTGACCGGAAGTCCTCGGGATTGCGCGATCCGGTTACGGTCAGTGAGCTGCCGTGGACCCGAAAGCCGGTGGTGACGTCACGATGGTATATCACCGGTCCGACCTCCACGAGCTTCAGCCACAGATCCCAGTCAGCGGTATACCACAAATCGGGGTCAACGCCCCCGGCCGCCAGCCAGGTGTCACGGCGAAAAACCGGCGCAAGCACCGAGATGAAATTCTGCACCAGCAAGCGCTCAAGCACGAACGCGCTCTCCAGCGGCCGCTCTGCAGGCAGCGGGCAGCTCCAGCGCCCAAGGCCCCGCCCGTTTCGATCAATGATCATCGTCGGGGCGAGATGGAGAGCAGCGCTCGGCGAACTCCCGATCCAGCGCCGCACCGCGGCAATGCGACCAGGGAGCCAAACATCGTCCTGATGAAGCATGCAGACATGGTCCGCTCTGGCCTGCTCGACGCCGAAGTTGGTCTTCGTCTGCCAGCGGTCAAGATCGCGCCGCTCGATGATTCGGATCGGCAGCCGGTCGAAATAGCCGCGGATAATGGCTGCGGTGGCGTCGCCCGGGCTGCTGTCGATGGCAATGATCTCGACGCCATCCATCGGCTCGGCCGCAAGCGACCGCAACGTCGCGTCGATCCAGTCCTGCCCCTCATGGACCGGCATGATGACAGAGAGGTATGGGTCGGTTGCCACGTCAGCCGGATTGTCGGTCAGGGCACTTGTGCCGGACCGGTCATTCAGCATAACCGTCGAGGTTGTCGAGCAGGAGCTTCAGGACGAAGCCCGACAACACCATCATCACGCCGCCAACGCAGGCGGTCGAAATGGCGAAGATGAGATGCTCTGAGAGCTCCATCTGCCCGCCGACGAAGATCCACTTGAGCGCGAGCAGCGCATCCGCGACGAAACCGAGGAAGGCGATCGCGGCGCCTGAGAAGACCAGCCATTCGAGCGGCTGGCCGCGCTTGAGCCACGGGACAATCCGGCCCGTGGTCGTCGGGTGGTAAATCGCAATCGCGACCTTCGCCAGCGTACCCAGCAGGATCGCCGACAGTCCGATCAGCGCAGCCATCGACGACAGAGCGACAAAGTGGATCCCGAAATAATGCCCGGCAATCGTGATCGGCCCGAGCGACAGTGCCGACAGGCCAATGAGGCCGCCGGCGAGCAGGAGCAGGCCGGGAAGCAGGTACATGGTGTCCGGCGCATGGGCGATGATCAGGCGCAGGTGGCGCCATCCGTCGCGGAACGAGCGCAGGTGCGGCGGCCGGCCGCGCTTATCCGGGTAGAGCTTGATCGGCACCTCACGGATGTCGAGGCCGGCGCGATGCGCCCCGATCACCATTTCGGAGGCGAACTCCATGCCCGGGGAGCGAGCGCCCATCTTCGCGAATGCATGACGAGTGAAGCCACGCATGCCGCAGTGGAAGTCGCGGATCGGCGAACGGTGGAGCCAGCGGGCAGCGGCGGAGAGGACGGGGTTGCCGAAATAGCGGTGGAGCGGCGGCATTGCGCCGGGCTCGATCCCGCCCGCGAAGCGGTCGCCCATGACCAGATCCGCGCCCTGCTGAAGCGTTTCGATGAACGCGTCGAGCTGGCTCCAGTCGTAGGAATCGTCGGCGTCGGCCATGATCAGATACTTGCCGCGTGCGGCTCCGGCCGCGGCGCTGATGGCCGCGCCATAACCCTTGATCGGCTGGTGGACGACCCGCGCGCCGAGCGCCTCAGCGATTTCGATCGACCGGTCCGTCGAGCCATTGTCCCCGACCACGACTTCACCGGCGATGCCGAGACGATTGAAGGCGCCAAGCGCTTTTTCGATGCATATGCCGAGCGTGTTTTCCTCGTTGAGGCAGGGAATGATCGCCGACACCAGCGGCTCGGTCGTCGTCTCCGCCGACGTCCGGCGGCGCGACGGCGCCAACGCGAGGTTCGTAACTTTCCCCATCTTTCCCCCACCATCCGTTTCGCGCCGGGTTCGGGCGCGGCGGATATATCTTAGTTGCTTCCCGACCGATTAAGCAGTCAAAAGTTTTCAAAGGATTAACCATGAGCCGAACGGCGCGGCGCGTGGCTCAGACCGGTCAGTGGGTCGCGCGGTAATTCTCTCCGGCGAAGGCCCAGCGAATGGTGCCGGCGAGGCCGAACGTGGCGCCTCGAACCATCGGCCTGCGGGGCGTGCCATAGCGCCGCCAGCCGTCGAGGAAGTTGATCGCCCCGGCGATGTGCACCCAGGCCAGTAACCACGGGTCCGTCGCCCGATAGTCGGCACCGTCAGGTAGCGTGCCGCTGACTTGTTCGTGGATCGATTTCACCTTGGCGATCGCCGCCAACGCTGAATCGCGCTGGGCATAGGTCATCGTGGCGATGAAGCGCGCGGTTCGGCGCAACCGGCCGAGCTGGTCCTCGGCGACCCCGCTGTGGTCCCACACGCCGCCGAGCGCCTTGGGATGCAGCATCTGGGTCAGCAGCGCGGCGATCCCGCCGACCATCATCGATGTCACGTCGCCGTGCACTCGACGAATAACCGAGCCCCGCGGGAACAGCGCGTCGTCGGAAGGGACGGGCTTCTCACCCTTGGCCTGGTCGTTGAAGGTTCTGCGAACTTGCCGAACGAGCGCTCGGCGGACCGGCGACAGCATTACGCGGCTTCGCGGCTCCGCCGCTTCTTTTCCGCCGCGGTCTTGAGCTGGCCGCAGGCGGCATCGATATCGCGGCCGCGCGGGGTGCGGACCGGGGCGGAGATGCCCGCTTCGAACACGATGTTGCTGAACGAGCGGATGCGGTCGTCGTCCGAGCATTCGTACGGCGCGCCGGGCCACGGGTTGAACGGGATCAGGTTCACCTTTGCCGGCAGCTTATATTGGCGGATGAGGCGGACGAGCTCGCGGGCGTCCGCGTCGCTGTCGTTCTTACCTTTAAGCATCACATATTCGAACGTGATGCGGCGGGCGTTGTTCGCGCCCGGGTAGGCCGCGCACGCTTCCAGCAACTGGTCGATGCCGTACTTGCGGTTCAGGGGCACGATCTCGTCGCGAATTTCCTTGGTCACCGCGTGCAGCGAGACGGCGAGGTTCACGCCGATCTCGGCTCCCGCCTTCTCCATCATCGGCACGACGCCGCTCGTCGACAGCGTAATCCGGCGCCGCGACAGGCCAAGACCGTCGCCGTCCATGACGATCTTCAGGGCGTCGCGGACATTGTCGAAATTGTAGAGCGGCTCGCCCATACCCATCATGACGATGTTGGTGAGCATGCGGCCTTCGGGCTGGCTCGGCCATTCGCCGAGCGCGTCGCGGGCGAGCATCACCTGGCCGACGATCTCCGCCGGCTCAAGATTGCGGACCAGCGCCATCGTGCCCGTGTGACAGAAGCGGCAGTTGAGCGTGCAACCGACCTGGCTTGACACGCACAGAGTTCCTCGGTCGGCGTCGGGGATGAACACCATCTCGAAGTCGTGGCCGTCGTGTGTCTTGAGCAGCCACTTGCGGGTGCCGTCGGATGATACTTGCGCCTCGACGACCTCGGGCCGCGAGATGATAAAGCGTTCGGCGAACCGGCCGCGCTGCGCCTTGGCGATGTCGCTCATTACCTCGAAGTCGCTAACGCCGCGGTTGTAGATCCAGTGCCAGATCTGCTTGCCGCGGAGCTTGGCCTGTTTCGGGTCGAGGCCGGCGGATTCGAGTTCGGCGCGGATCTGGTCCTTCGACAGGCCAACCAGCTCGGTCCGGCCGTCGGCGCGCGCCGGTGCGACCCGGCGAACGGGCACAGGGTCTACGGCGCCGGGAATCGGCATCAGGTTCGTGTCGGCACTCATGGCAGAGCGCCTATCTAGTTAATGCGGCTGCATTTTGCCAGCGCAGGCTGCGGCGGCGGCGTCGATTGCCGTCGGAGCGCTGTCGAGCGCATAGGGATCGGTGAAGCGCGTGCCGCCAAGATCACGGGCTTCGACGCGCATTCCAGTCGCGGCGCGGACGGCGACAATGATCGCCTGCTCCTGCGCCGGGCCGGTGCTCCACGCCCAGTCGCCGCGGGCGGTCAGGAGAAAGGGCTGGTCGCCAACCGTGAGGATCACCGATGAGCCGTTGCGTGGAACGCGGCTGAGATGGGCGTGGAATTCGCCCCAGCGCTTGCGGTCGGCGGTGAAGGTGAAGCCCGCGACGGCCTGTACCTTGCCCTTCATCGCAATCTTGGCGGAGCGGCCGGCGGCGACGCAGGTCGAGCCACGATCGATCGCCGCCCAGGTCCCGCCGGCGAACACGACCGTCCCGCCGGCGCTCGCCAGCAATGCCAGAGCCAAAAACTTCACTGGCCCATGTCGAACAGCATGATCGGTCCGAAGTCCACGGTCTGCTTGGCGGTCGCGAGCTGGAACGTCACCTTGAGCTGGCCAGCCGGATAGTCGTGGTCGGCCTTGCCGGCGATCTGATACATCTTCCATTCCGGCCCGATGTCGCTCGAGCCGCTGATCACCGTTGAGTAAGGCGCCGAGGCGAGCTGGACGGCGTTGTAAGGCAAGGTGGTAGTCGCGCCATTCTCCCCCTTTTCGAGCCGCGCCCAGAAGGCGAGGATCAATTTGTCGCCGGTTTTGATCGGCTTGTTCACCGGCCCGCCGACCGCCGCGTCCCACGGGTTCGTGCCCTTCTTCGCAATCACGATCCGCAGCACCTTGCCGCCCTGCACGCCGGGGTCGTCGCGGAGGCTGGCCTTGGCGCCGTCAACATGCGGGTCGCTGGGGTCGTTGATGATCTTCTTGGCGAGGTCGCCCGGATCCTGCGCCATCGCAGCGGCGGCAAACCCGAGCAGAATAACCGAAGCGAATTTCCAAACACTCATCGCGGTTCTCCCCAGCCCGAATGAGGCCGCAGAAAATCACGCGCGCGAGCGGAGGGCAAGCTACCTCGCGCAGACCTCCGGGCCGAGCGACGACAGTCGGGTAAAGGTGTCCTGCGGGGCGGTGCTGATGGTGACTCCGGAATCATCGCACTTGCGCAGCTGGAAACGGACCTTGCGCGCCTTGAAGTCGAGCGAGACGCGGCGGAATGTTTCGAGGAGATCGGTGCCAAGCAGGAGCGCGGGCCCGTCGTTGATCCCGAAGATCTTGAACGGCGGTACGTCGGCAAAGGCGATCGGGACATTGTGCAGAGTCACGGGGCCAAGCTGAAGCTCCGGCACCAGGGCCATTTGCAGGTTCATGACCTTGCCGGTGACCCCGATCGCCTCGACGTTCCAGAACTTGTTGCGGCGAAGCAGTTTGTCGCGGAGCGCAGTGTTGCCGATGGTGACTTCGGAGCCGGTGTCGATGACCGCGTCGAGCCTTACGCTGCCGGTGCGGACCTGGGTCAGGATGAGCTGGCCGCGCTGACGCTTGGCGGTGATAACGATGTCGCCCGGTGAGAATTTTATTGGGATGCTGGCGTCCTCGACCTTGATGACCTTCTTTTCGAAATCCATCATCAGGCGCTGCCGGACGAGCGCATCGATGCCGACAAGGCCGTCGCCGCCGAGGTCGATCTCGCGCAGTGCCGGAACCTCGAGATCATGGACGGTGCTGGGGCCCATTGTAAGCGACGCGACCTTCACCCGGTCGACGATATCGCGCGAGGTCATGCCGTTGAGAATGGCCGGCTTGCCGAGCGGAAGCTGGAGGTCGCGGGCGATGCGCAGCCCCACCGCCGAAGTATCGGCGCCGCTATCGACGACGAAATGATAGGGACCGTGGCCGTTCAAATGGACTTCGACGTTTAGGCGGGTGTCGGCCTGGCGGGCCTTCACGTCGTCGCCGCCGATGGAAAGACCGTTGTCGATCACCGCCGGTGGAAGCGGCAGGACTCCGTTCGGCGTATTGGGATCGACCGGAGCGGGCTTGGCGATGCGCGGCGCCTGGGCGAGATCGCCGGCGACGGACGGCGCGGCCAACAGAGCCAGACCCAGGATCAAAGCGTGACGCAGCACAGCCAATCCGTTTCTCCCCCTCACTCGATAGCTACGCCTCATATCGTGAATGGCACCTTTCGGGCGAGTGCTTATCGGCTGACGGTGGTCCCATTCGACAAGCAAAGGGGCGAACGTCGAAATCCAGCGGGCAAACGTTACATCCAAGCGGCCCAAGTGGATGAAAACGGGGGTTCATCTACATTGTGACCTTCCGGCGAGTTACAGAGAAATCTGCGCTTTTCGCGCTCGATCCGGCGTGCACTGAAAGTCGCAATCGAGTGATTTTCGAACGCACGGTCAGGCGGCGGCAAAGGTTGCGGCGGGGACGCGCCGGCGAAGCCGATAAGCGCCCTCGCGGCTCATGCCGGCTGCCGCGGCGGCGGCACCTACATTGCCGGTTTGGGCGAGCGCTTCGAGAAAAGTGAGCTGGCGCTGCGGAGTCCAGCCGTCACGACGGAAGGAAAGCGAAGGGCGACTCATCGGCGAGCTTAACGCACAAGCGAACCGGTGTAGGACAGCAAGATCGTCAGCGGGGGATGCGAAGATGAGCTCGGCCATGCGCTACAGCCGGATGCCAATCGAGGTCGAATCCCCTGAGGAGTTCGGCTACGGCAACATCCGCTTCAATCTGTCGGAAAGCTCAATAGCGGACCAGTCGCTCGCCGACTTCGGCCTCTTGGTTCCCGACGGCCTCGTCCTGCTTTACGGCGAGCATAAGGGCAGCCCCGAATTGCGCGCGCTGATAGCTGCGGACGACCCTGCCCTGAGCGCTGACGACGTCCTGATCACCGGCGGCGCGGCGGGCGCCCTGTTCATCGTCGCGACCGCGCTGCTCGGGAAAGAGGACAATCTCGTCGTCGTGCGGCCGAATTATGCGACCAATCTGGAGACCCCGCGCGCAATCGGGTGCGACATTTCCTTCATCGACCTCAGGTTCGAGGACGGGTTCGCGCTTGCCCCGGAACGGATTGCTCAGGTGATCCAGCCGGCGACCAGGCTGGTCAGCATCACGGCCCCGCATAACCCAACCGGAACCAGCATCAGCGAGGCGAACCTGCGGAGAATCGCCGACATCACAGCGGAGCGCGGCGTCATGCTGCTGGTCGACGAGACCTATCGCGAGCTGGCGCTCGGTGAGCCGCTACCGATTGCAGCAAGCCTTGGGCGCCACATCATCAGCGTATCCTCGCTGTCGAAAGCATTCGGCGCGCCGGGCTTGCGCGTCGGCTGGCTCATCAGCACCGACCCCGTGATGCAGGAAGTGTTCCTGGCGGCGAAGGAGCAGATGAACATCTGCGGAAGCGTCATCAACGAATGGGTCGCGGAGGGCATCTTGCGGCGGAAGGGCGATTTCCTGATGCGCACGCGGGCCGAATGGCGCCGCCGGCTCGACCGGATCGCGCAGTGGATCGGGAACGAGGAGCAACTGGAATGGGTGCGGCCGGCCGGCGGCGTGGTCTGCTTCCCGCGCATGAAAACTCCACCGCCCGGCGGCACCGACGCCTTCTACCGCCGGCTGCTGCAGGACCATGGCACCTATGTCGGCCCCGGCCACTGGTTCGAGATGCCGGATACGCACTTCCGGCTGGGCTATGCCTGGCCGACGATGGAAGAGCTGGAGGGCGGGCTCGCCGGAATATCGGCGACGCTTCGGGGTTAAGGCGGCGTCGCTAATGCTGTAGGGCAATAACTGCAGCAGGAGAGAGGCGATGGCCAAGGGTCAGGTCAGGAAGTCCAAGGAGGCGCGCAAACCCAAGAAGGCGAAGGTGAAGACCATCGCCGCCAACCCGTCGCAAAAGGGCGGCCAGCGCGGGCTCGAGCACCTCAAATAGCAAGGCCGGCTACGGCTGATCGATTCGCGGGCGGAACGGAGCCGGCTGCGGATCGTTCATCACGGGGGCGAAACTCTTCAGGAACGCTTCCATGCGTACGCAGAACATCATCGAACGTGCCTTCGAGCTGGCCCCCGGGGCGAGCAGCATTGAGCAAATCCGCAAGACGCTGCGGCACGAGGGCTATTCGAACGTCGATGCGCACCTTGGCGGCGCGTCGATCAAGGCCGACCTGAAGAAGAGGTTCGCGCGGTAGCCGCGTTCAATCTTCTGCCTGCCAGAAACTCATTTGAATAATCGGCGAATTCTAGGCCGGGCTCGTCGTTGAACTCCACAACGAAACGCAAATCCGGGAAGTCGTGCTTAAGCTTCACCTTGTGAATCTCAGTGGCTCTAGGCCAGGCCATGCTGGACATGGAGGCGGGGGATCTGGAGGGCGCGATCCGTGGACTCAACGCGCAGCTGGCGCGCGACCCGAAAGACGCATTTTCGCTGCGGCTGCGAGCGGATGCCTATCAGCAGATGGGCGAATTCGGGAAAGCGCAGGCGGACAGGGACAGGCTGGACGAGCTCCTCAGGAGCAGGCGGGCTAGCGCCGCTCGAACGCCTTGAGGATCGGGCATGGGCCGGCGCGCTTGCTGGCGCAGGCGGTGGCGAGGCTGGCTAGCGCATCGCGGGCCTCCCGCAGTTCGGCGATTTTCGCATCGATCACGGCGACGCGCGCGCGCGCCAGCTCCCGAGCGCGGGCGCGGTCATCCGACGCATCGAGGTCGAGAAGCTCTTTGATCTCATTGAGAGTGAAGCCGGCGGCCTGGGCCGAGCGGATGAAGCGCAGGCGCTTCACGTCCGCATCGCCGTAGCGGCGCACCTCCCCCGGCGGCCGCGCCGGTTCCGGGAGCAGCCCGCGGCGCTGGTAATAGCGGACCGTTTCCACCCCAACGTCTGCGGTCTTCGCGAGCGCCCCGATCGTGTCGCGTGCCATGGTCAGTCCAGGACCTCCGCTGTGCCCTCGGCCTGACGACGAGCGAGCCCCCCGCGCATCGCCTGCAGCTGCTCGGGGCTATGGCCCACCCAGTCGGTGACCTCGTCCACGATCCTGAGCGGATCGCGGCTACGGTAGGAGGCGGTGATGTTGCCCGGGAATTTCTTGTCGGTGAGGTTGGGATCGTCCTCGAAGGCGCCGGTCGGCTCGACAACGTAGATGCGGCCGCGGCCTTCTCCCTTCGCGAGCTCGGCGCCCCAGATTGCCGCCTCCAGGGTCGCGCTGAAGTAGATGTGGGCCAGAGCACGGTCGACGAAATTGCTGCCGAAGCCGGGCGACATCAGGTCGCCGGCGGCAAGGTCGGCCTTCGTGCCGTGGTAGAAAATCGTGCCCGGCGGGACGTCAGCGGCATACATGCAAAATCACCTCTTGATTCCGTACTATAGTACAGGAGCTATATACGGTTCACCGTGGGCGAATCAATGCCCCGGGCAACAGGAGAAACGACCATGACGACCCAGACCGAACTGCAGACGAAGGCCGCCGAGCTCGACGCGCGCAAAGGTTGCCGCTGCAATCCCTGCACCTGCAAGAATTGCACTTGCTGATGTGTTATTCCGCCGCTCGGGATCGCCGGGCGGCGGAGACACACGGAGGGGGCATGGGTGCGGACGAACTAATCGAGGCGCTGGACCTGGCGCCGCATCCCGAGGGCGGATGGTATCGGGAGACCTGGCGCGCGGAGGCTGCGGAGGGCGAGCGGGCGGCGGCGAGCGCGGTGCTCTACATCATCCGGCCGGAGGAGCGGTCGCACTGGAATAAGGTCGATGCGCACGAAATCTGGCTGTGGCATTCGGGCGACCCGATCGACGTGTCGGTCGCGGAGAGCAACGCCGGGCCGACCCAGACGGTTCGGCTCGGCGGCCGCGTGACCGAGGGCGAGCAGCCGCAGCTGATCATCCCTGCGGGCCAGTGGCAGTCAGCCGATCCGGCTCCCGGCGGCGCGGCGGGGTACACGCTGATTTCGTGCATCGTCGCTCCAGCGTTCGAGTTCGATGGGTTCGAGATTGCGCCGGAAGGATGGGCGCCGGGCGCCTAGGCGTTCTCGGGACTGACCGGAGTCGCGGCGAGGTCACCGACGACCGTCGTCCATTCGCGGACGTGCCAGCGCTTGACGAGGCCGCCGGTGACGTAAGGGTCAACCTTGGCGAAATCCTCGGCGACCGATTTATCGTCGGCCTTAAACATCAACACCGCGCCGTCGACCGGGTCGGCGAGCGCTCCAGCGAGGACGATGTCGCCGCGCTCGACCGCGACCCACGCGTGCTTGAGGTGCGCGCCTCGGAATTGCGGGCGGCGTTCGAGGACGTCAGCGACATAGTCGTAGAAGAGCAGGAAGTGCTTCACTCGGCCGCCGGGATGTAGAGCTCGCTGCCCTCGTCGTGGAAACGCCTGGACATCTCTTCCATCCCGGCTTCGGCGCCTGGCGCTGCGGCCTTCTCTTCCTGCAACCGAGCAAAATCTCGCACTTCCTGCGTGATCTTCATCGAGCAGAACTTAGGGCCGCACATGCTGCAGAAATGCGCGGTTTTGGCGCCCTCCGCCGGTAGCGTCTGGTCGTGAAAAGCCTCGGCGGTGTCGGGGTCGAGCGAGAGGTTGAACTGATCGCGCCAGCGGAACTCGAACCGCGCGCGGCTTAGCGCGTCGTCGTGAAGGCGTGCCGCCGGGTGGCCCTTCGCCAGGTCCGCTGCGTGGGCGGCGAGCTTGTAGGTGACGACGCCCACCTTAACGTCGTCCCGGTCGGGGAGGCCGAGGTGCTCCTTGGGCGTGACGTAGCAGAGCATCGCGGTGCCGAACCAGCCGATCATTGCGGCGCCGATGCCGCTGGTGATGTGGTCGTAGCCGGGCGCGACGTCGGTCACGAGCGGCCCCAAGGTGTAGAACGGCGCCTCGCCGCAGCTTTCCAGCTGCTTGTCCATATTCTCTTTGATCTTGTGCATCGGCACGTGGCCGGGGCCTTCGATCATTACCTGGCAGTCATGTTCCCACGCCTTCTTCGTCAGCTCGCCGAGCGTGTAGAGTTCCGCGAACTGGGCCTCGTCATTGGCATCGGCCGTAGAGCCGGGCCGGAGCCCGTCGCCCAGGCTGAAGGCGATGTCGTACAACTTCATGATCTCGCAGATTTCGTCGAAGCGATCATAAAGGAAGCTCTCGCGGTGGTGGGCGAGGCACCATTTGGCCATGATCGATCCGCCGCGGCTGACGATTCCGGTGACTCGCTTGGCCGTCAGCGGGACATAGGGCAGGCGGACGCCGGCGTGGATGGTGAAATAGTCGACACCCTGCTCGGCCTGCTCGATCAAAGTGTCGCGGTAAATCTCCCAGGTCAGGTCCTCGGCAATGCCGCCAACCTTCTCCAGCGCCTGGTAAATGGGCACGGTGCCGATCGGCACGGGCGAGTTGCGGACGATCCATTCACGCGTGTCGTGGATGTTGCGGCCGGTCGACAGGTCCATGACCGTGTCGGCGCCCCAGCGGATCGCCCACACCATCTTGTCGACTTCCGACGCGACGTCGGAGGCGACGGCGCTGTTGCCGATATTGGCGTTGATCTTGACCAGGAAGTTGCGGCCGATCGCCATCGGCTCCGATTCCGGGTGATTGATGTTGTTGGGGATGATGGCGCGTCCGCGAGCGATTTCGTCGCGGACGAACTCGGGGGTGACGAAGTCGGGGATTGCGGCGCCGAAGTCCTGGCCGTCGCGGGCTTCGTTTAGCGCTGCTTCGCGACCGAGATTCTCGCGGATCGCCACATATTCCATCTCGGGCGTGACGATGCCGCGCCGCGCGTAATGCATCTGCGTGACGTTGGCGCCGACCTTGGCGCGCAAGACGCGCTTGCGGACGTTGGGGAACGGCTGGACGCCGCCGCTGCGGTCGGGGCCGAGCTGGCCATTGTCCTCGGGGCGGACCTCGCGCTGTTGCACTTCCTCGACGTCCCCGCGCTCGCGGATCCATTGCGCGCGAAGTTCGGGCAGGCCGGCCATGATGTCGATGCGCTGCTGCGGGTCGGTATAGGGGCCGCTGGTGTCGTAGAGCACGACGGGCGACTCGCCCGACGAGGGCTCGAGATCGACGGCGCGCATCGCGACGCCGAGATTGCCGACGTGGATCTTGCGCGAGCCGCGGATCGGTCCGGTGGTGACATTAAGCTCGGTGCGTGCGGGCGCGTCGCCCATCTTTACTCTCCTTCTCCCTACGCCGGTGTCAGCCGGATCAGGTTCGATGGGTCACCCGCTCGTGCGAGCCTCTCAAGCGGCGGTCACCGCTCCCCCAGGGAAGAGTCGTCCTTAGGCGCTGGCTACGTGTGATGCCAGCGCCGGATTGTCTTGAATAACAGCCATAGTAATCACGCTCGTCCGATGCTGTTCAAACCCAAGAGGCCGGTCGACGAAGACGAATGGGAGTGGTTGCTCGCCGGGTTCAAATGGCTTGAGCGCCAGTATCCCGAACTCGCCGAGAGCCGTCGCCTGGCCCTACCGACGCGCGATTTCTTCCCGCCGATCTCGGCCAGGGGAGTGCAGCTCGGCGAGCAGCTGATGGCGCAGGTGAAAGCGATCGGCGGCATTGGCGATTGGCCGGTGACCCTGATCCCGGTGAAGCCTCCTCCCCGCGGAGCGGTCAACAACGTCGCCGCCCTGCAGCATGGCAAGGGCGCAGCCGGCACATTTCGCTTGGTCCAGACAGACAAGGAAGGCCCAATCGCTGAAATCCGCTATTCGGTTGACCAGCTCGAGAACCCGGCCGGGCTGGTCGCAACCTTTGCCCACGAAATCTCGCATTACCTGCTGCATATGTACCGAACCCCGTTCCCCGGCGGCGATGACGTCGAAGAGCTGTTCACCGACCTCACCGCGGTCTGGCTGGGATTTGGTATCTTCCTCGGCAACAGCGCGCGCTACGGGCATCATATCGACGAGGGCGCCGGCCGCGGCTGGTTCGTCAGCGGCTGGCGGGGCTATTTGAGCGAACGCATGCTGATGACCGCGCTGGCACTGAGCGAGATGTCGGCAGGGCGCTACCCGGACGCTGCGTCACCCTATCTCAAATCCTACCTGACCTCGGATGTTCGAATGGCGCAAAAGTACGCGGCGCGCCGCGACTTGCGGGCCGAAATAGAAGAGATCGACCTCGCCGACTACGGTGCATGAACTGCACAGATTTCATTTTAAACAGTACTGCCGTTATTGTCAGCTTAAGGCCGCCCGATGGGAACGAGAGCGGCCAAAGGGGAACGCGCCGTGCAACTTACTCCTGCCAGGCCGGTTACGGCCATCATGAAACAATTGCTGATCGCATCCACCGCCGTGGCGATGTTACCGGGCGCGGCTCTCGCCCAGGACGCGCAAAAGGCGGAGAGCACTCCGAGCGGCCACCGGGTCCGTGTCGGTTTGGGGGTTCAGGTTCGGCCGGACTATATCGGAGCCGACAGCACAGAAGTCGCGCCGTTGTTCAAGTTCAACATCGCGCGCGGTTCGAACCAGTTCAAATTCAGCGCGCCGGACGACGGGCCCAGCATTGCCGTCATTTCGAGCAACGGCTTTTCTTTCGGGCCAACTGCTAACCTGGCATCCGGCCGCAAGGACAAGGATGTCGGCGCACCCGTCGGCCGAGTGAAGACGACCTTCGAGGCGGGCGCCTTCGCCCAATTTCAAGCAAACGATTCGTGGCGGGTCCGTGGCGAGTTGCTGAAGGGTCTCAACGGCCATGACGGGCTGGTCGGCACCATCGGTGCGGACAAAATCTGGCGCGAGGGCGACAAGTACGTCTTTTCCATTGGTCCGCGGCTCCTGTTCTCCGATAGCGACTACCAGCGCGCCTATTTCGAGGTCACTCCGGCAGCTGCGCTTGCTACCGGTCTTCCGGTTTACCGTCCGTCCGGCGGCATTCATGCCGTCGCCGCGACTACCGGCCTGACGTACCAGTTCAATGACCGGTTCGGGATGTTCGGCTTCGGGCGCTACGAGCGCCTGGTTGGCGATGCCGCCAAGTCGCCGATCGTTCGTGAATTCGGATCGCGCAACCAGCTGTCAGCCGGAATCGGCCTTAGCTACACGTTCAACGTCGATATGTGAGCGGGCGGCGCAGCGCGCCGCTCAGTCGCCCTTTCCCGGGTCCGACGTGAAGTATTTGTCGTACTTGCCCTCTTCGCCCTTATGGTCGTCGGCATCGGCGGGTGTCTGGTCGTTCTTGCGCGTGACGTTCGGCCATTCCGCCGAGAAGGTCGCGTTGAGCTCCAGCCATTTTTCTTGGCCGCTTTCGGTGTCGGGCAGGATCGCTTCGGCCGGGCACTCGGGCTCGCACACGCCGCAGTCGATGCATTCATTGGGGTTGATGGCGAGCATGACCTCGCCCTCGTAGAAGCAGTCGACCGGGCAGACTTCGACGCAGTCCATATATTTGCATTTGATGCAGGCGTCGGTGACGACATAGGTCATGTAAGCGAGCTCCCTCTTGGGCTCTCGCTATGTCGCGGGCTTCAACTCGTCAATTCCCAGTTCCTCGTAACAGCCAAGCGCCTCCGCCGCGGGTCCGCGCCGATGCGGCAGACTGAGCACCTTCAGGATGCGAACCTGGTCATGGAGCGGCAGCGCGATAACGCTCCCAACGCGCACCTCCTCGGACGGCTTCTCGACGCGCTTGCCATCGATGCGGACGTGGCCCCCGTCGATGACGCCCTGCGCCTGCGTGCGGCTCTTGATCAGCCGGATGAAGAAGAGGAAGCGGTCGATCCTCACTTGCGACGAAGTTTCTCCAGCTCGGCGAAGACGTGCGATGATGGTTGCGGCCGGCGGTCGTCACGCTGCGGGCGGCGGCCACGCCACCGCCAGGCATCGCCGGTCCTGGCGAAACCGACCGCGCCCATCAGCCGGGCGATCGCTTCTTCATCAAGGCCGAGCGACGTGGCGAAGGCGGTGTCGACGGGGTCTGCGCCGCCGGAAGAGCGGACCTTATGAGCATGGCTAGCGAGACGGTCGGCAAGGTCGATCCGCAGCCACTGCCGGCCGAAGCGGCGGTAAGCGAGCGAAGCACCGCGAGGGTCGGCTTCGGGACCAAGCGTCGAGGCCCCGGCACACGGAAGCTGCGGCATCGGCTGGTTCATCCGGACGGCGAGCAGCGCCGCGCGCCAGCGCTGGGCGGCGGGCTTGATCAGCGGCACGAGGAAAACGTCGAGCGGCCCCAGGCGGACTTTCAGCTTGTGCAGGGCTTGCCTGTCGGCCAGTTCGAGATGCGAAATGGCGCCGAGCATCGTCTTGCGCGGCATCACGCCGCCGGCATCGGCGAGCATCGCTGCTAGCGCACGCACGCCGGGCGAGCTGGCCGGATCGGACGCAGTGGCGGCAAGGCCGGTCAGCGAGTGGAGGTTCTTGCCGATCTGCGCTTCGAGCCAGCGCTCGAGCCGCTCGCGCAGGGTGGCGCGGGTCGGAGCCGAAAGTCGGTCGAGCGCCCGCGCCGTCCGCAATGCCGGTTCGAGCAGCGACCGGCCTGGAGCGAGCCGGGCAAGGACATGGCCTTCCCAGCCGACTGCGAGCGCACCGGCTTCGTCGGTGGTCAACTCGAACGCCTTGTCTTCAGCCTCGACCAACGCCTTGGCGCGACGGTCCAGCTCGTCACCAAGGCGGCGCTCGGCAGCCGCCAGCAGCAAGCGCTTGTCGGCCAGGCTCGCGCTCGGATCGACCCGGAATTCGAAGCCGGCGAGGTGGCCAATCGGCTCCGGGCCGACGCTGACTTCGCCGTCGGCGGCGACGGTCACTGGGAGTGCGTCCGATCCGCGAGCGCCGATGTCGCGCACCAGCACTGCGGTACGGCGGTCGACGAAGCGCTGAGTCAGTCGCTCGTGGAGGGCGTCCGACAAGCGGGCCTCGACCTCCCGCGTTCGCTCCGCCCATTTCGCCGGCTCTTTCAGCCAGTCTGAGCGGTGAGCGATGTAGGCCCAGCTTCGGATTCCGGCGAGGCGGTCGGCCAAAGCCTCGATGTCGCCGCTCATATTGTCGAGCCGTGTGACCTCAGCCGCGAACCATTCGTGGGGCACGTGGCCGCCTTCGTTGATATAGCTGAACAGGCGGCGGACCATGCGGCTATGGTGCATCGGCCCAACCTTGCGGAAATCGGGGAGGCCGCATACCGCCCATAGGCGCCGCGCTTGCGCGCCGGTTCGGGCGGCTATGGATGGATCCTCGGCGCACAGTTTAAGTACCGACAGGTCGATCGCCTCTGGCGCGGAGCGCCGCAGCGGGTCGTCGCTCTTCGCTTCGAGGCTCGCGATCAGCGAGCGGACGTTGGTGAAGTCGAGATTTGCGTTGCGCCAATAGACGAAGTCGAGCGGGCGGAAGCGGTGATCCTCGATCGCCGTAATCTCTTCCTCGCTGAACGAGGCGCTGTTTTCGCTGAGGCCCAGGGTCCCGAAGGTACCGTCCTTCTGGTGGCGCCCGGCACGGCCCGCAATCTGCGCCATCTCGGGCATCGTGAGCCGGCGATCGCGACGCCCATCGAACTTCTCGAGCCCCGCAAAGGCGACATGGGTGACGTCCATATTGAGGCCCATGCCGATCGCGTCGGTGGCGACGAGGTAATCGACCTCGCCGCGCTGAAACATCGCGACCTGGGCGTTGCGGGTGGCGGGCGACAAGACGCCCATCACCACAGCCGCACCGCCACGGAAGCGGCGCAGCATTTCGGCGAGCGCGTAGACCTGCTCGGCCGAGAAGGCGACGACCGCCGAGCGCGGCGGCAGGCGCGAAAGCTTGACGCTGCCGGCAAAGCGCAGGGTCGAGAAGCGCGGGCGGCTGACGATCTCCGCCTCAGGAAGCAATTCGCGAACGATCGGCTTCAGCGTGTCGGAGCCCAGGATCAACGTCTCCTCGCGGCCCCGGACTCGGAGCATGCGGTCGGTGAAGACGTGGCCGCGCTCGGGATCGATGCCGAGTTGCGCCTCGTCGATCGCGGCGAAGGCGAAGTCGCGCTTGAAGTCACCGTCATGGTGGCCGTCGCCGCCCGGCACCGGCATGCTTTCGGCGGTGCAGAGGAAATAGCGCGCGGTTGGCGGGACGATCCGCTCCTCACCGGTCAGCAGCGCAACTTGCGCCTCGCCCTTCATCGCAATGACGCGGTCGTAAACCTCGCGAGCAAGGAGCCGCAGCGGGAAACCGATAACGCCGGAAGAGTGCCCGCACATCCGCTCGATCGCGAGATGCGTCTTGCCCGTATTGGTTGGGCCAAGGATCGCCCTGACGGGCGCATCGGTACGCGGCGCCATGATGCATTGAATGTGGCAGCGCACGCGCCGAACGCAAGGCTCGTTCTACCGACGGATGGGCGGAAATTTAGGGCAGTCTTAACCTTGTTTCGCGATTGAGGGCCTCGTGTTGACCGTACAACCGAGGGGAACGGCGAACTTCGGCCGCCGGGGTAGCGCGCGTTCGCGAGGAATCGCGATTGCCTTGCCGCGCCCAAAGTGGGCGATCGCCGGTGTCGCGACTTTGCTGTGCAGCGGCGTCGCCTGGGCCTCGCTTCCCAAGACACCCGAAATCCGTGCCGACGAGCAGGAGCAATGGCAGGCACTCGCCATCGCGCCGCTGGCCAATGGCGGACGAACCGGAATGCGCATGGACGCGACGGCCGAAGTGCAGCCGATCGACGTGGTGCCGGTGCGCAAGATCCAGCGTTTGGCCACCCCCCAGGCGGTTAAGGTCGAGGCGCCAGCCGTGTTGACCGGCCCGCTGCGCATTCGCGGGCGGGTTGGCGACGGCCTCTATTGGTCGCTGCGAGCCGCCGGCGTGTCTCCGCAGGCAGCCGCGCAATATCTCGCTGCCCTGTCGACCGAGATCGACGTCGGCGGCGACGTCGGGCCGGGTGACGGCTTCGACATGGTTGTGGGCAACGGCGGTGAGCTGCTTTACGCCGGTCTGGACCGCGTCGCCTCGTCCGATCTTCAGCTGGTCAAATGGACTTCGGGTGGCCGCAACGAATGGCTCGATGCGGCTCATGCAGAGCAGCCGAGGCAGCAGGTGGCGAGCATGACCGGGCTTCCGGTCAATGGGCACATCACTTCTTATTTCGGTTATCGCTATCACCCAATCCTGCACTTCACGCGCTTCCACGCTGGGCTCGACATCGGCGCGAGCTGGGGCAGCCCGATCGTCGCAGCGGGTGACGGCGAGGTGATTGGCGCCGGTTGGACCGGCGGCTACGGACGCCAGGTGCGTATCGCGCATGCCGGCGGGCTGATGAGCAGCTACGGCCATATGAGCTCGATTGCGGTATCGCCGGGGACCTACGTCCATGCCGGGCAGGTCATCGGCTATGTCGGATCGAGCGGCCTTTCGACCGGTCCGCACGTCCACTACGAGGTCTTGCAGAACGGAACCCCGGTGAACCCGCTGTCGGTCCGCTTCACCAGCGTGCAGGTGGTGGACACGCATGTCGCCGATGCGGTGAAGACGCGGCTGAAGCAATTGCTCAACGTTGGCGCCAAACGCGCCTGATTCCCCTGCCATTAGGGCAGTATTTCAGTTATAGTCGGCCTGCTCCTCATCGAGGGGCGGCGGTTCGTTGCCGCCAAATTGTTGGTTTCCTTGGGAGAGGGGAGCCGCAATGACCGTGCAAGAAGAGCTCGCGCCTGTGGGCGTCGCAGCGCCGAGCGAAACGCCCGCGACAGCCATGTCGTGGGAAGGCACGTCCAATGAAGAGCTGATGTCGATCATGAGTCGCGGTGCGCTCGCCGGCGACCTGTTCTTCTCGGCCTCGGCCGAAATGGAGCGTCGTTCCCGGGAAATGGACGCGGCGATCCACGCCGAAGAAGAACGGGTCGAAGAAAGACGACAGCATCTGGCGCTGCTCATCGCCGGACTGTTCGCCCTGCTAACGATCCTTGCTCTGAAACTGTCGGGCCGCTTCTAAAGCCGGATCCGGCCGTCCACCTTGTCGACCTTGTTGACGTCAACCATCGCCAGCATCGCGATCCAGCGGCGCGAGCGCTCCGGCTCGAACCCCAACTTCACCGGCGCTCCGGTGGGCTCGCCATACGTCCCGAACAACCGGTCCCAGATCGGCATGTCGCCGAAGTTGCGGGCATGCACGTCGCGCTCATGGTGCAGCATGTGCGCTTCCGGGCGCTGGATGATCCACCCGGTCCATGCCGGGGTCTTCACGTTCCAGTGTTGATAGAGCCCGACCATGAAGCCCCAGAGGCCCGCCCAGCCGGCCGCGTGCGCCGTGCAATGCAGCAGGCCGGCGGCCAGCAGTCCGCACAGGACGCCCTGCAAGAATGAATCGACCGGATGGAAGATCATCGCCGAGCTGATGTCGACCCGCGCGACGCCGTGGTGAAGCTGGTGCCCGACCCGCCACAGCAGGTCGAAATAGTGCATGATGCGGTGCGCCCAGTAAGCGAGAAAGGTCGTCAGCATCCAGACCGGAATCGCCGCCCAATTGCCCCAGCGCTCGAGATCCACGATCGCCATCGGCGGCAGGTACGGAACGATCAGCAACGGCGCTCCAACATAGACGACGAGGGTCAATGCGAACCCCGCCAGCCCGATCAGCCGCCAATGCCGGAGCACCGGCATCTCGCGATCTGATGGAATGATTGCCTCGAATGCCAGGAACAGGAGAAAGCTGCCGGGTATCGACAGCAGGATTGCCGTATCGAAATCCATCGCAACGCCCCCGCGCGATTGGTCCGCGGCCATCATTACTATTCAGCCGCTCGCTTGGCCATGACCGCTGTTGCGGCTAGTCCTTCCCACTGCCCATGGACATTTACCTCCCCATCGCCGGCCAGTCGGTCAACGCGCTGTTCATGGTGGTGCTCGGCTTCGTCGTCGGCCTGCTGTCGGGCATGTTCGGCGTCGGCGGCGGCTTCCTCACCACGCCGATCCTGATCTTCTACGGAATTCCGCCGACCGTCGCGGTTGCTTCGGCGACGACCCAGATCACCGGAGCCAGTGTCTCGGGTGTGATGGTCCATATGCGGCGCGGCGGCGTCGACCTGAAGATGGCCGGGGTAATGATCGTCGGTGGCCTCGCCGGATCGTTCGTCGGCGCGGGCCTATTCCGCCTGCTGCAGGCGACCGGCCGAATCGATGTCGTGATCGGGTTGCTCTACGTTTTGATCCTCGGCTGGATCGGCGCGTTAATGTTGAAGGACGGCCTGATTGCGCTTGGGTACCTGTCGCGACCGACGATGCAGAATCCGGCATCCCGCCACAACCGGTGGGTCGCGTCATTGCCATTGCGTTGGCGGTTCTACAGCTCCGGCCTGTACGTCTCGCCGCTGGCGCCGGTCGCGCTCGGCTTCGTCGCCGGCGTCCTGACCGTTCTGCTCGGCATCGGCGGTGGCTTTATTCTTGTCCCTGCCATGATCTACCTCCTGGGGATGGCCGCGCGTGTCGTGATCGGAACCAGCCTCGTGATGATCCTCGCCGTGAGCGCTGCAACGACCATGGTGCACGCGTTGACGACGCGCTCAGTCGACATAGTCCTTGCCGCCCTGTTGCTCGTCGGTGGTGTCATCGGCGCGCAATACGGCGCAATCCTCGCGACACGGGTGAAGCCGGACCTGCTGCGGCTCGCGCTCGCGGTGATCATCCTGCTCGTCGGGGCGCGGATGGCGCTCGGCCTCGCCTGGCATCCCGACGAAGTCTATTCGATCGAGTATCTGTGAGACGGAGCTCTTGCCTCCTTCTTGCCCTCGCCCTCGCGCCTCTGCTGATCGGAGCCGACAAGCCGCTCCTCGTTCCCGACATTTCCGCGCGCAAGGTCGAGATCCGCTACAGCTTCACCGGCGCGCAACTCCTGCTGTTCGGGGCGATCATCTATCCCGGCGGTAGGGCGCCGAACCGCCCGAGCGATGTCGTGGTGGTTCTCCGCGGGCCCGTGCAACCCATCCTGGTGCGCGAAAAGCAGAAGATCGCGGGCATCTGGATGAATTCGGATTCCAACCGCTTCCGCTCGGCGCCGTCTTATTACTCGGTTGCGTCGTCGCGCCCGATCACCGACCTGGTCGATGAGCGCACGGCATCGATCTATGAGATGGGCCTGCACAATTTGCAGCTGTCGCCGGGCGGCGGCGCGCTACCGGAGAAGGAGCGGCGGTTCGAAGCCGGACTGCTCGACCTCAGGCGTCGGCACGGCCTCTATGCCGAGAATTCCTCGGGCGTCGAAATCACCGGTGGCGTGCTTTATCGCGCGACCATCGCCATCCCGAGCCAGGTTCCGGTCGGAACCTACACTGCAGAAACGTTCCTGGTGGATCGCGGCAAGGTCATCGCCGCCGCCACCCGCGACATCCAAATCGACAAGTCGGGGTTCGAGCGCTTCGTCGCGCTTGCCGCGCGCCGCCACGAGGGCCTTTACGGGCTAGCCGCCGTAGCGATGTCGCTGGTCATGGGCTGGGCGGCAGCAGCCTTCTTCCGCCGCCGGGTCTAACAGGCGTTCCTAAGCCAATTTTAACCGCTCGCGCGTAAGAGCGCCCTGACACGCATGTCAGTGGGGTAGCGAGTAATGAACGATCAGCCGAACCTTCGCCAGTTTCTGGATGAGGTGAACAGCTTCGCCGATGAGCCGCAGGGCACGCCGGCTGCCGCCCAGTCCGGCAAGGCGCTGCCGCATATCGGCAAGGTGCTCGAAATCGCTGGCTCAGGCTCGCAAATCTGCATCGACCCCGTCGAGCTTCACAAGCTTCAGTCGCACAGCGATCCGGCCGTCACCATGTCGGGCCAGGTCGGAAGCCAGGTGAAGGTCGTGGTCGGCGCCAATTGGTTGATCGCCAACGTCCGCACCATGAAGGCCGACAACAGTGGCGAGGTCGTCGCTCACGTCGACTTCCTCGGCGAAGGTACGCGCGACGCGTCGGGCAAGATGAGCAGTTTCCGCCGCGGTGTGACCCGTTACCCAATCCCGGGCGCGGAGGTTCACCCGGTGACGACGGAAGACCTTCGCTCGGTGTTCGCGGCCAGCGACGAGGCCAATATCGAGATCGGCACCGTCTATCCGACTGACGACATTCGCGGTGCATTGTACGTCGATCCGATGCTGTCGAAGCACTTCGCGGTGCTGGGATCGACCGGTACGGGTAAGTCGACGTCCGTCGCCTTGATCCTTCACCGGATTTCGCAGCTCAGCCCCGAGGGTCACATCCTGATGATCGACCCGCACGGCGAATATTCCGCCGCATTCAAGGGCTGCGGCGAGCTATTCAACGTCGACAATCTCCAGCTGCCCTATTGGCTGATGAATTTCGAAGAGCATTGCGAAGTGATGCTGACGACGCACGACGCCGAGCGTCAGCGCGATGCCGACATCCTCGCCAAGTGCCTGCTCGCCGCCCGCACCAAGGGTAAGGACATGAGCCAGTACGGCAAGGTGACGGTCGACAGCCCGATCCCCTACCTCTTGGCCGACCTCAACACGATCATCGTCAACGAGATGGGCAAGCTCGATCGCGCCGGCGACACGCTTCCCTATCAGCGGCTGAAAACCAAGCTCGACGAGCTTCGCGCCGACCCGCGCTACACCTTCATGTTTTCAGGGATGCTGGTGTCGGATTCGATGCCGGGCCTGATCTCGAAGTTGTTTCGCTTGCCGAGCCACGGCAAGCCAATCTCGATCGTCGACGTATCGGGCGTTCCGTCCGAAGTCACGTCGGTCGTGGTGTCAGTGCTGGCCCGCATGGTGTTCGACTATGCCATCTGGTCGCGGACCGAGGCGCAGCGCCCGCTGCTGCTCGTCTGCGAAGAGGCGCACCGTTACGTTCCGAAGGACGAGAATGCCGAGACCGGGCAGTCGGTCCGCCGGATTCTCGAGCGCATCGCCAAGGAAGGTCGTAAGTACGGCGTGAGCCTCGGCCTGATCACACAACGTCCGTCGGACCTGGCAGAAGGCGTGCTGTCGCAGTGCGGTACCATCATCTCGATGCGTTTGAACAACGACCGCGACCAGGCCTGCGTCCGCGCCGCAATGCCGGAAGGCGCGCGCGGCTTCCTCGATGCCATTCCGGCGCTTCGCAACCGCGAATGCATCGTGTGCGGAGAAGGTGTCGCGATCCCGATCCGCGTCCGCTTCGACGACCTCGAGCCGGAGAAGCGCCCCGCCTCGTCAGATCCGAGCTTCGCTCGCCTGTGGCGCGAGACCGGCGACGAGGACGGCATCATCCAGCGCACGATCAAGCGCTGGCGCGGTCACGGCCGCTAAACGCTTTAGAAGTCGCCGGCGAGGGTGACGACGGGCTCGAGCCCGGGCGGGCATTGCCGGCGCGAGCGCTGACGCCGGGTGGACGCGAACGTTGCGGCGCACCATGAGCATCGGCACGATCACCGAGGCTTCGTCCCAAGCGGGTACCAAAATGACAGGGAACCGGGATCCTTCTTGGAGGCGAAATAGCTCGCGTGAACACGGGGGTGGCGGCTGTAGACCGTCACGCGCCGCCAGATCGCCCGCGAAATAGGGGAGGTCGACCAGAAGGCGAAAAATGAGACCAAGCAGGTGCTCGCATAAGTAAGTTCGGATGGAAACTACGCCGTTAAGAACCATCCAGCCGCATTATGGTGAATGCGGCGCAAACCGCGCAGTTACGCTTTCCTAAGAGTCACAGGCGCAAAACCCCTTCCGGGACATGGGAGCGGAGTCGAATATGGGAGCGCCTGCGCAAGGCATGGAAGCGGCCGAGCAGCCTGCAGCGGAGACTTTGCTCGACGCCTTCAAGACGATTTCGGCTGCCGAGCGCCGCAAGCATGCGAGCGTGCTCAATTACTGGCTGTCGATTCGCGGCGACAAGGAATTCCCGCCGCTGCACGACCTCGACCCGCTCGAGATTTCCGACGCCGGCGACAATTCGATCCTGCTCGAGCTGATCAGCGGCGGCCATGACGCCGAAATCCGCCATCTGGGCGAAGCCCTGCGGTTCGAGGGCAAGGTCGACCGGATCATCGACGCGGCCAGCCCGTCGTTGCTCGCCTGTGTCGCCAAGAAGCTCCCGATCGTCGCAATCAGCCGCGACTTCCTCGCGTTCGAGGATGAATATGAAGGACCTGACGGTCCGGTCCGCTGCTCGGCGACGCTCCTGCCGCTAAGCGCGGGCGGCGCCTGGGTCGATTACGTCTACGCCCTGGTCACCGTCGATGGCGCAATCGCCAAGTCTGCCAAATCGACGAAGAATTCCAAGATAGACGATATCGAGGCAATCGAAGAGCCTGTCGTGGAAGACGCCGTCGCGCCCGAACCTGAAGCGGTCGAGGAAGCCCCTGTCGAAGAGACGGCTGTCGAGGAGCTCGTTGCAGAAGAGCTCGTTGCAGAAGAGAAAGTACCGCCGGCTGCAGCCGTCGAAGAGGAAGCTACCGTCGAGGAGGAAGCCGCCGTCGACGAGAAGCCCGAAGCGCCGGCTGCCGAAGTCGAAGAGCCGGTTTCGGAGGTGGCTGAGCCAATCATCGCCGATGAGCCCGCGCCGACTGTCGATGAGATCGGCGATGAGCCCCTCGATCTCGATGAGCCGTCCAAGGCCAAGCCCGGCTTCTCCAAGCTGTTCGACAATCTCGTTGGCCTCACCGGCTTCTACGGTCACGGTTACAAGGTCGATGAGGGTGACATCTCAGGCCTTGCCGAAGAGCCCGCCGCCGAGGAGACTTCGGCCGAGGGTCCCCCGGCACACCCTCGCTCAGAAGAACCCGTGGACAGCGTCGAAGAAGTTCACGACGAGCTGATCGCCGTCGATCCGCCGGCCGAAGAGATTTCGAACGTGGTCGAAGAGCCCGTTGCGGAGGAAAGCGCAGACGCGGCCGACGAATCTACCGACGTCACATCAGAACCCGAGCAGGCCGCAGTCGAGCAGACCGTCAGCGAACCAGCGGAACAGCCCGCCCCAGTGTCATTGGAGGGACCCTTGAAGAACAAGCTCAGTGATGTCCGCGCCAAGGCGGACGAGGCCCGCCAGGCCAAGCTCCGTGCCAACGCTGCGCTCTATGACGGGCTCAGCGCCGCGTACGATTTCGCGCTCGATGCAGAAGACGCGCCAGAAGAATATCTGCGGCTGGTCGAGGCCGAGGGCCTGAAGATCCAGCTGCGCTCGCCGATGCGACCGGTCGTGAAGCTCGCCTTCAACGGGCTGTGCGACGACGCGACGATCAAGCAGCTCGAGGCGGTGCTCGCCTGGGCGCTCGACAACGAGCTGCCGCGCGGCTCGCTCGCCGAGCAGATCGAAGCTGCCGGTGGGATCGGTCCGATCCTGAGCGGGGAAACGAAAGCCGCAGCCTGAACCGGGCGGTCAGGCGTCAGCCTTAGTTCTTCTTGGGTTGGCCCCGACGAAGACCTTCAACGAAGGCGTCTTCCGCACATTGGCGTGACAGATCAGCAAGGATAGCAATCTCGCTGTCCGCGGCCTGGCGCGCGAGCCAGTGCGTGCGGCTGGCGATCTTGCGCAGGTCGTTGATAGTGCTCTCCGGAAGCTCCTGGTGATCCGTCAGGAGACGCTCGAACACCGCCTCAGACAGCGGCTTGGCGAACTCCAGCCCGGTGAACTCCTGGCAGTGCCACACCACCCGGCAATATTGGTTCTCGAGGCCCGCGATGCTGAGCCAGACCCAGCTGTCGTCGGCGACCTGAGAGGTGCATTCGATCCGGCAGCCATGAGTGGAAATATCGATGACGCGCGCCTGCACGCGACTCTTGCTGCCGTCCCGCATGGTCGCCGTCAGGCGAAGCGCCAGGCGGTTTGCGCGGCGACGATCGGGTGTAATTTCAACAGCTGTAGCCATGCGAGTCTGCTCCCTTTCCGATTTTGCGGCCCGAGAGGTGAACAAATGGTTGGCAACGCTGGATTTTCATCCCGTTGTTGAATCGGAACGGACGGAACCAAACTCCAGATTATTTAGATAGTTCCGTGACTTAATTGCCGCTCATTTCGTCGGATCAGCGGTGCGGCATATCGTTATCGAGAGAACAACTGCGCGCCCCAACGATTGGTTCGTCATGATGATGACGACAACCAGAATGCTTCATGCACGAGCCAGCGCTACCGCGATTGCCGCGGCCTTGGCGCTTTCCTCAACCACGGCGATCGCGCAGGAAGCGCAGCCCGCGCCGACTGCCGCGACGCCCGCAACGACCAGTGAACCAGCACCGACTACTGCTGCACCGGCCGACAGTACGCCGAGCGCAACCGACACGACCGCTACCGCCGCTCCGGCAGCCAAGACCACCAAGGCACGCACGGCTGCACGCACGGCGACCAGGGCCGCTACCAAAGCGACCCATGCCGCGACTGCTGCGACGCACGCCGCAACGCGCGCTAGCGCTTCGCACAGCGCCGCCCCGACAGCCGCTGCCGCGGCACCTGGGAGCGCCGCCGCTACACCAGTGGCGAAACCGCCGGTCGTGGACATGACCGCCCAGCCCGCAGCCCCACAACCTACCACTGCGAAGCCAGCCCCGGCCAATAACGAGGCCGCGCTCGAACTTGGCGGTGGTGCGCTCGCCATCCTGGCGCTCGGCACCGGGGCGTTCGCTCTCGCCCGTCGCCGCCGCCATGCGCGCGAGGAAGTCTGGGAAGACGAAACGGCGATGACGGAAGAGCCGACGGCCGAGCCGGCCATGCCGCGTCTTCACGATCCGGTCGCGGAATATGAGCCGCCCGTCGTCGCCCCCGTCGAACAGTCGGCCTTCGGCTGGAATCGAGCCGAGGATTCGGGCGGGCGCCCGAACGACGAACGGCGCGATGGCGAAACCTGGGTTGAGCGCGCTTATCGCGGCCCAACGGCCGACAATCCTTCGCAGTCGCTGCGCAAGCGCCTGAAGCGCGCTGCGTTCTTCGACAAGCGCGAGCGCGAAATCGCCGCCAACCGGGCTGCGCCGGTCGAGCCCGATGCCGGCCTGCCGGAACGGGCGATGGAGGAGCGCGAACTCGAAGCCGCCTGAACAATTAATCCAACAGGAAAGCGAACCGCCGCTCGGCAACGGGCGGCGGCTTTCGCATCTGTTACTTCGGCGCTGGTTCGTTGTCCGACGATTCGACCGTATTGCTCAGCACCTGCTCCATGTCGCCGCGCTGGTAATTCGCGAGATAGGAATTGTCCGTCGAATAGAGCGACTTCAGGAAACCGAGGTCCCAGTAAGTAAGCGTGACCGGCACCGGCTTGTCGTCCGGCGCACCGACGGCGCCGAGAATCGTCGGGACGTCCACGGCCTTCACCCGGGCGGGCGCCATGTCGGCGAAGGTGCGCATCGCGGCATAGTCGGCGAGCTGTATTGGGGTCAGCCCGGCCGCGGCCTTCACGTCGATCACGACCACGGACGCCGTAAACGTCGGCTTGGAATTGGCCTTGATGTGCGACGGATTGTCGGCGCTTTTGACGGTATAATAATCGTGCCCAGCGGCCTTCGTCGCTTCGAGCCCGTCCGAAGTCAGCAAGCGCTTCACCTGCCACGCGGCTGCCGGCTCCGGGCTAGCGGTTAGCTCGCGCACCTGTCGCGCCGTCATCTGCGACAGATATACTGGGAAACGCTTCTCCAGATCCCTGATCGCAGCAGCCTTGTCGGGCGCGACAATGACAAAGGCGTTGGGGGTGCACTTGGCCGGCGCGACCTTGATCTTCGCAACCGCCGCCACCTGCCGCATACGCTGGGCGATCTGCTCGTTCTGGGACTGCGGCAGGCCCATGGCGACCGGGCACACGGCGTCGTGAAAGCGGCCGATCTGCCCGAAGGAGGGAACCGAGGTCAGGGCGCGGATGAAGTCACGGACCTGGTGCTCGCTCGGCCGGGTACCCTGGATGACAATCGCTTCGTCATCGGGCGCCGGTGCCGCCCTTGCTTCGGCTGCTGCCCCCGCGATCATTGCCGCGAGAATCATGATCATAGCCACCCCGTCACATCCAATTGACGGATTAGCAGATTAATCGCACGTTTTTAAGGCGATAGCGCCATTCGACGAACGGACAACCCGCGGCCATGAAGCGGCTGGGGGCGCTCTTACTGTGCGACTGAGGTCGAGGCTGCCGAAGCGACCGCGGTGCGCGTACTTGCCGGCTTGCCGGCAACGTGCGGATAGCCGTGAATCCAGAAGCCCCCGTAACCAAAGGTCAGCATCGGCGTGAATTCGGGCCGGCGACCCGTCGGATATGGCGGCCCGTCGGTATCGTCGAGCACGTAATAGACGAGCTTCTGGCGCACCACGAGGACCGTTTCCGGCCCGCCCACCCGGTCCTTCCCCATGGTCAGGTACAGGTCGCGCGGCGAAAAGCCGAGCGCGAGCAACGCCTGCATCTTGACAATCGCGCGGTCCTCATCGTCACCGTAGCCGTGCTCCAGGGTCTCCTGCGCACTCGCCCAATAATCATGCTGGCCCCACTCGGTCGCGTCAGAGCGCCAGTGGATCAACTTGGGAACGGCTGCCTGGACATAATAGATCTGCTGGTCGGGCAAGAGTTCGCGCGCCGGGGCGACGAGATGCTGCAGCGCCGGATCCCTGCGGTCATCGCGCCGAGCCCGCTCCCAATTGTCGAGGTAGCGGTCCGGCTTGATCGGAATGGTCATGGTGCCCGCGAAATTCGGCGGCGTGGCCATGTTGCGGGTGACGTAAATCGGTTTCGTGTCAGAAAGGTCGGCTGCCTTTGCGACTTCGGAGAGAAGCGCGACGCAGGCGGCAAGTCCGGCAGACCCTAAGGCTGCTCGAAGCAGCAGTGGATGTCGCATTTGCTCCCCTTCGCGGCGTGTCGCCGGTTTCCCGGTGCGAAGAGGAACACGCATGCCTCCGAAACGAAATCCTCTATTTAATGGTTAATCGCCCACTAACGGCCAGCCGCGCCGGTTATGCGGTGGAATGAGCGAATCGCTTTACTTTAGTTAATCAGGAAGAGCCCGAAATTATCCTTCGCGCGTAAGAAAAAGGGCGCCTTCTCCTCCGAAGACGCCCTCCTTCATCGCGTGCTCTTACGCGAATTTTTTGTGGTTACTTGTTGTCCGCGCTGTTGCCGTCGGCATCCGCGCCATTGCGGACCGAATCGGCCTTCTGCTCGCCAGCATTACGGACAGCGTCCGCCGCATTTTGAGCGCTATCATTTACGTTGTCAGCAGCGTTCGCGCCGGCAGCCTCAAGATTGTCGGCAGCATTTTCGGTATTGGCCTCGATATTGTCAGCGGCATTTTCCTGCGGGCTCTGCTTGTTGCAGGCGGCAAGGGCGGCGAGCCCAAAGGCGACCGCAAGCGTGGTGGTGATCTTCATCGACTGTCCCCTATATTTTCTACAGCCGACGCAAAGCGCACCGCGTCTGTAACGGTTCCGTCGTGTCAGCGACATGGCGAGAAAATTAATGCTTGAGCGCCTTCACGGCCGCAAGCGTCTTGGCGACGTGCTGGCTGAAATCGAGGTCGTCATGAACCATCGCGACCTTGCCGTTGCGAGCGATGACATAGGACGTCCGCGTCGTCAGGCCCGGATGTTCGGCCCAGGCAACGTCATAGGCTTTCTGGATGGCAGGCGTTGCTGTGGCGACCGGGAATGCGCTGCGGCATTCCTTGGCCGAGAAGTCGTGGAGCGTCTTGAGGTCGTCAGCCGACATGCCGATCACCTGCGCGCCGGCCTTCTTGAAATCGCCGACCGCTTCGCTGAAGGCATGAGCCTCGGCAGTGCAGCCACTCGTGAATGCCTTAGGGAAGAAATAGATCACCACTGGTCCCTTCTTCAGCTGCTGGGCTAGGTGAAGCTTGAATTCTTTGCCGCCGACCGCGCCAGTCGTCGTGAAGTCGGGGGCCTTGGCGCCGACTTTCAGCGCCGCAACGGCGGGCGAAGCGACGAGGGCTGAAGCGGCAAGTGCGATGAGAAACCTGCGCATGACGATCTCCTTGGGATCGGGGTTCGTGCGCTGATTAAGCTTCCGCGTTCAACAAAGCGAGTGAACCCGCAAACAAAGAGGGCGCCGCACGGCTATCGCTTTTGGGCAACGGCCGTAGCGTAGCGCTAGCGCAGGAGCGCCAGTGTCCGTTCGTCGCGCACACCACCATAGAAAGCGTCGAGGGCGCGGCCGAACGTGGGATCGCCCGATGCGGCTTCAAACAGGGTCAGGCAAGACTTCAGCTTCATCGCGTCAATCGTGCCGAGAATCTGCTCGGGAGTCTTTCGATCGGCCCATTGCGAGATGGCACCGAGGCATTGCCGGAGCGCTGGGCCGAGGATCGGGTGATCAAGATAGGCGCGCGCTTCATCGAGCGAGCCGATGCCGTAGAACTTCGCGGTGGAGCTGCGGCCGAGGCCTTCGAGCTGGGGGAAGATGTACCAGATCCAGTGGTTTCGCTTGGAACCGGCGCGGAGCTCGTCGAGGGCAATGTTGAAGTCTTCTTCCTGCGCGTCGACAAATCGCTGGAGATTGTGGGGGTCGCTCATGCCGCCATCATGAAATGCCAGGCGACCTTGGGGAAGAGCGGCTCGCGCCTATTGGTTGGGCGCGAGCAACCCCGTCAGGATGTAGAACAGAAGCATCACCGGCCCGGTCATCAGCGTCAGGGCGACTAACCCCAAGCGGATGATGGTCGGATCGATGCCGGAGCAGTCGGCAAGTCCGGCGGCGACGCCCATGACCTTGGCATCGCGCCGGTTGATCAGGAAACGTTGGTTCATCGAGGTTTCCTTGAGTTATGTGACTTCAGGCGATCGGCAACGAGGTGGCGGCCGAAACGAGCAGAAGCGCGGAAACGAACGCGCCGGCGAAAATCGTGGCGGTTTCGCGAGCAGAAGCGAAATTGGCGAACATTGGTAAAATCCCTTTTCTAATCGTCCGGACCCGACCACCGGGCCCGATGAGACATACATTGCAGGGACTGTGCCAATTTCTAATTATCATTGTTTTTCAATGTGAGGCGATTTAAATCGGCCAGATTTGCTGGCGATTGGCGCCGTCAGTTGGGATTTTTCGCCACTAACCGCCGCCATAGCGACCGACTGCGCTGTCCGAAATTGGACACGCGCTACAAATGTAGTCCGATAATGGTCAGTCGGCGTAGCCAAGCCGCTCGGCCCAGGGCAGCAGTACCGGCAACGCGGGTGCCATCTGCTCCCCGTAGCGTCGCCAGCGGCCGCTCGGCGTCTTGCTCAACGGCTGGACAACCTGATCGTAGCTCGGCGTGATGATGGTCCCACGCGCCTTGGCGGTCGAGCGATGGTCGAGCAGCTCGGGCCGCCACTCGAGGCCGAGGAACTCGATCAGCGGCTGCAAGGCGGCTTCCGGGTCGGCGACCAATTGCTCGTAGACCAAAGTGTGCACCGCGACCGGGAGCGCCTCGCGGCTCGCCGTGAACATGCGCATTGCCACGTCGTAGAGCTCGGCCGAGCCTTCAATGGTCAGGAAGCACGCCATGGCGTCGTTGAGCCTGAAGCTCTGCATGAAGCCGCTCAGCACGCAGCCGCACGGGTGGCGCTGGGCGAAGATGATCTTCGCATCTGGGAAGAGCGAGTGAATGACCGGCAGGCCCAGCATGTTGAGCGGGAGCTTGTCGACGATGAGCCCGGGGAAATCGCGGTCGACGTGTCGGTCCAGCTCGGCGAAGTAAGCGCGGCGCGCCTGCTCGAGCTGAGCCGGCGTCCGCTCCGGCAGCCAGGCGACGTTTCCGAGCACGTTCTCGGCCGCACCCAGCATATGAAACTCCTCGAGCACCTCGGTATCCGGGTGGCCCATCAGGAAGGTGTCGAGCAGGGTCGTCCCCGAACGCGGAAAGCCGACGAGGAAGGCGGGCGAGCGACGCGACGCTGGCTTGAGCGGCGAAAGTTTTCCTGCCCAGTGCGACGTCACCGTATCGGCGAGGTCGCGGATACGCCCGCAATAATCGGCGCCCTTCTGTACCCAGGCGTTGAAAGCCTGGACCGAGCGGTTCATCTGCGAGGCCGCTTCGAACGCACCCGCATGGTCACCGGTCGCGTCGAGGATCTTGGCCATCAGCCGGTGCCAGCGGACAGCGTCGGTGTTTGGGCTTTCAAGCTCGAGCAGCCGCTTCGCTTCCCCGGCATTGCCTTCGCGAAGAGCGATCGCAGCCGCCGGATAGCCAAGCCTTTCGCGCAAGATGCCGAGACCTTCGGCATCGTCGAGCAGCGACTTCAGCGCATCCATCCGGCTGGTGCGCTCTAGGAGCAGCGCCAGCTCGCGCACCGACCGCAGTTCCGGATCGGACGGCGGTTGCGAACGGTCTTCCCGGTCGGGAAGCGCAATCTGGATGAGCGGCACCTTGCTGGACTGGCTCACGCCGACAGCGGCTTGAGCCGCCTTGTCGAGCTCGGCCATGGATTCCTCGTTTCGGCCAAGGTCGGCGAGCAACCTCGCCAGCGTGAAGCGGGTCCCGGCATCGTCCGTGCCCTCGTCGAGCATGTGGCGTAGCTGGTCTGCGGCTTCGTCATAAAAGCCCGCCTTGCTCAGCGCCGATGCGAAATTCTGCTGGAGGGGAAGCTCGTTGGGATTGAGCGACCACGCCCGCCGCAACACGCTCGCCGCCTCTTCCCAGCGACCGAGGCCACCCAACGCCTCGCCGTAATTGGCCCAGGAGCGCCAGTCCTCCGGTCGCGCCGTGCAGAGGATGTTCCAGGCTTCGGCGGCAGCCGCATGATTGCCGACCGCCTGCGCAGCTTCGGCGCGCACGTGCCAAAGGGCGATGTCCGCAGCGCTTGCACTCCTTGTTGCGGCGGCGGCGTCCAGCGCTTCGGCGGGCCGGCCCGCATCATTTAGCGCCCGCGCTAGCATGACCCGAAAGGCGGGGTTGTCGGGCTGCGCCTCGACCGCAGCGCGCAAATGAACGACGCCGCTGGCGACGCGGCCCTGACGGCATTCGATCAGGCCGAGCAGGTGATGGATATCCGGCGGTCCGTTCTCGGCGGCGATCTGCGCAGCCGCGAGCGCCCGCGCACGATCGAGGTCGCCCCTGCGGAATGCGGAGATTGCTTCAGCGGTCCGTGAGTTGGCCTGCACCCGCTCGCGCTACGGGCGCGGCAGCCTCTCGGTCAATATTCAGCTAGACATGGTGTCACCCCCGGTCGGGGTGAAGCACCTGCCCCGTCATGTAGCTCGAGTCCTCACACGCCAGTCGGGCTTGGGCTCAAGCCGGCTTTCGTGGGGAAGCTGATCCTCGTGGATCATTGGCTCCATGACGTCAGACATACGCTAACTCCTTCTTTGCCATGGGAAACCGTGGCGAAGGAGCGCGGTTCCTACGGTTCAGCCGCGGCGCGCGCGGGCAAGCGACGGCTGGACGCGCTGGAGATTGATGCCGACCAGATTTTTCGCAGGCCGGCAGCGCGCGACGAGAGTCGGGTAGTCGAAATTGCTGTTGGCTTCGAGCGCCGGGACGGTTGCTGCCGAGCACTCGGCTTCGGTCTGGTACCGGGTCTCTAGCGTGGTCACCGGCGTGCACGCCGCGCCGCCGTCGGCGCAGCCCAATATGGCGATGACGAAAAACCCTGGCCCCATGATGCAAGTCCCTGATTACTTGACCGTTTAACCGCTGATTTCGGGATGGGTTCCGGACGTTTCGCTCCCGTTGTTTGCGGGTCGCGCGGCGCGCTCCTACGTAAGATGCATGGCCGCAGAAGATCAGGTGAAACCGAACGCCGGATTCCGCGCGCTGTGGCGATTCCTGCCGATGCTGTGGCCGAAGGGCGAGGCCGAGCTGAAGGCCCGCGTCGTCTTCGCCATGCTGATGGTGCTTGCCGGAAAGGCCGTCACACTGGCTGGTCCCTATGCGCTGAAGCTCGCCGTCGACCGGATGAGCTCGCACGCGGCATTCGCGGTCGTTGCTGGTTTGGTGCTCGCCTACACGTTGGCGCGCTTCGGCGGGGTCCTCTCCGACAACCTGCGCAACGCCATCTTCGAAAAAGTCGGTCAGGACGCGGCGCGGCGGTTGTCGGCGAAAGTCTTCCGTCATGTCCACGATTTATCGCTTCGCTTCCACCTCGAACGGCGGACGGGATCGCTGACCAAGATCGTCGAGCGCGGAACCAAGAGCATCGACCTGATGCTCTATTTCCTGCTCTTCAACATCGGTCCGACGATCATCGAACTGACGGCAATTTGCATCATCTTCTTCGTGAAGTTCGGCATCGGCCTCGTCGCAGCGACACTGGCGATTGTCGCCATCTACATCGTCTTCACACGAAAGGTCAGCGATTGGCGCACGGGTCTCCAACGGCAGATGAACGACGTCGACAACAAGGCGATCGGCCGCGCGGTCGACAGCCTGCTCAACTACGAGACCGTCAAATATTTCGGCGCCGAAGACCGCGAGTCCGCGCGTTACGAGGAAGCGGTCGGGGCGTTCGCCAAGGCGGCCGTGCGGAACGAGGTCAGCTTGGCGTGGCTCAACATCGGCCAGGCGCTCCTCACCAATCTGATGATGGCCGGGGCCATGATCTTCACGGTCTGGGGCTGGAGCAACGGCCGCTTCTCGCCCGGCGACGTGGTGTGGATCAACGGCCTATTGCTGCAGCTTTTCCGCCCCCTCGACGCGCTTGGCTGGGTCTACCGCTCGATCCGGCAGGGACTGATCGACATGGAGGCAATGTGGGACCTGCTCGACACGCCGGCCGAGGTGAATGACGCGCCCAGCGCGCCGGCGCTTCATGTCACCAATGGCGCGGTGCGGTTCGACCACGTCCGCTTCAGCTATGAATCCGGGCGTGAGATCCTGCAGGGGCTCGACCTCGACATTCCAGCGGGCACGAGTTGCGCGATCGTCGGGCCGTCGGGCGCGGGCAAGTCGACCATCGCGCGGCTGCTTTACCGCTTCTACGATCCAACCGCAGGGCGCATCCTGATCGACAACCAGGACATCGCCGAGGTGCAACAGCGCACCCTGCGCGCGGCGATCGGCATCGTCCCGCAGGACACCGTACTGTTCAACGACACCATCGGCTACAACATCGCCTACGGACGCGGCGACGCCGACCAGTCGGACGTCGAGGCCGCGGCGCGAGGTGCGGCCATCGATCACTTCATCGAGGTGCTTCCCGAGAAATATGAGTCGATGGTCGGCGAGCGCGGACTGAAGCTATCGGGCGGCGAGAAACAGCGCGTCGCCATTGCGCGGACGTTGCTCAAGAACCCACCGATCCTGGTGCTCGACGAGGCGACCAGCGCGCTCGACAGCCGCACCGAGCAGGCGATCCAGGAAACGCTCGACCGCGTCGCGCAGACGCGCACCACGATAATGATCGCACACCGCTTGTCGACGATCGTCGACGCCGATCAGATCGTTGTCCTCGATCAGGGCAAGGTCGCCGAACTGGGGACGCACGAGCAATTGCTCGACAAGGGCGGACTGTATGCGGACCTGTGGTATCGTCAGGCCGCGGAGCGGCTCGCCGAGGAGACTGCCGAGGCGGCCGAATAAGCATTGCAATCCGAGCCCGTCGGTAGTCCTCGGGCGGCCGGGGGTAGCGATGAAATCCCGGATGATCCTGATCGGCTTGTTGGTTATCGCATCAGCGGCGCCTGCGGTCCCTGATTGCGGCGGGAAAACCCCGCTACCGGAACTATCCTGATGCGCTCCTACTTTTCCTGAAGGACAACGGTTACGTCGCCACCAATGTGCGAGCGCCGATCAATTAGCGCAGCAGGCCGCGGAGCACGTTGCCTTCGGTGCTGAGGTAGAGTTTGCGATAATCGACGCGCAGCGTATTGGCGAAGATGAGGTAGTAATATTTCATCTGCTCCGACCACCAATAGCCGGGGCAATGGTCGCTCTGGATCTTCGGGTTCGCAGTGACGTCGGCTAGATCGGCATAGCCATAGCGTGCGCGGTTCCAGCGCTTCATCGCGAGATAATGGTCGCGAACGATTTCGCGCCATTCCTCGCGGCCGTCGATCAGCCAGTGGTTGAACGCGGCGTCGGCGAGCTCTGGGCGTAGATCGTTGGTCTTGCTGAGCGCCGCCATGTCGCGCGAATCTATACTTTCGGGGAGCACGCCGTAGCGCTTCTGGACCCTCGTCCAGGTACGCGTATGCGCCCGCCCGACGGCCGGATTGCCACCCTGCGCCAATAGCCCGCCGTAGAACGAACCAAGCTCGTCCTGTTCGGTATCGACCGGCCTTCCGGTTTCGAAATCGACATTGGCGAACCAGAGGTTCCTACCGCGTTGCAGCGGCTGGTGCTTCAGGATCGCGGCGGTGCAGGTGCGGTACATGCTGAGGCAGTCGCGATCGCCGAGCAGTTCCCAGCCGTCCCACAGATATTCGTAATAGCTGTCCGATGGCGGGCCGATCGTTGCGCGGCGGCTTTTCCATTCGCCGGTCATGCAGTCGATGTTGTCAGCGAGCAGGCCGATCTTCGAGCGCCGTTCGAACATCGACACAAGCGCGCGCTTGGCTGCGGCGCGATAACGGTCGTCGCCGGTCGCTCGGCTGAGGAAGCCGAATTCGGGAATGAAGGTGCCTGTCTCGGCCGGGTTGGTCTCCGGGCCGCGCAACGCGCCGGTCTTCAGGTTGATGAAGCGGTGCGGAATGCCGATCGGCGACGCGATGAAACTGGGGAGCAGGCGATCGGCTAGATCTTTCGCTTTCGCGAGCAGAACCGGGTCGCCGCAGGCGTGGTAGGCGGACAGCAAACCGCCTACCAGGCGGATCGAGGTTTCGAACACCGACACTTCACCATCGACGTCGAAATCGAGGTCGGTTTTAACCCACTCGACGCCGTCGCGAAATTCGTCGTCGAGGCCCATGATCCACAGCGTGTCGAGCGCCTCGATCAGCGTCAGGCCGAGGTGATGGTTCTTGAGCGGGAAACTCTCGATGCCGCCCGACAGCGGTTTGATCTGGTCCTTGCCCCAAGCATGCTCGCGATAGTTGCTCCATGCCCAGCGTATTTCATTGCGCACATCCTCGCCAAGCGCGTGCCAGTTGCGCTTGCGTGGAGCGGTCGCTTTGGCGGCGATTGCGGTTGCGCCAGCTCCCGCCAGCATGGTCCGTCGAGTCAGCGGAAATCGACCCCTCACAGGCACGAGGCTAATGGCAATCAGTTCGGGCGCGCAACAGCCATTCGCAGATTCAGGCTTGCGAAATGTGCGACTCGGTTGAAGAGGCTCGAACCGATTCCAAACACCTGCAGGAAAAACCATGATCCGCAATATCCTACTCGCGACTGCCGCGGTCGCGATTGCTACCTCGGCAGGCGCCGCTCCGGCGCCACGCAAGTCGAACATGGCGAGCGCCGCCACATTGTCCGCATCGAACCCGTTTGCGCGCCCAAGCACGCTGCAGTTCCAGACGCCTGATTTCTCGAAGATCAAGGATAGCGATTACCTGCCCGCCCTGCTCGCCGGCATGGCCGAGCAAAAGCGCGAAATCCTGGCAATCGCCAACAATCCCGCGCCGCCAACCTTCAACAACACGTTGGTCGCGATGGAGCGCTCCGGCCTGCTGCTCGAGCGCGCGAACCTGGCGTTCAACGCGGTCAACGGCGCGAACACCAACGACACGCTTCAGGCGACCGACACCAAGACCGCTCCGCTGTTTGCTGCGCACAACGACTTCATTTTCCTGAACGCGAAGCTGTTCGCCCGGGTGAAGAAGCTGCACGACACCCAGGCGTCGCTGGGCCTCAAAGCTGAACAGGCGAAGCTTTTGTCGGTCTATTACGACCAGTTCGTACATGCGGGCGCCGAGCTCTCCCCGGCCAAGCAGACCGAGCTCAGGGCATACAACAAGCGGCTCAGCACGCTGCAAACCGCCTTCACGCAAAAGCTGCTCGCCGCCGCCAAGGCAGGAGCGCTTCATGTCAATGACGCGGCCGCGCTCGACGGCCTTTCCAAGGAGCAGATCGCTGCCGCCGGTGAGGCAGCCAAGAGCCGCAAGGTCGATGGCTACGTCCTGCCGCTGCAGAACACGACGCAGCAGCCGGCGCTGGAGTCGCTGACCAACCACGCCACGCGCCAGCAATTGTTCGAGGCGAGTCTCAACCGCGCCGAGCATGGCGATGCCAATGACACGCGCAACACGATCCGCGAGATTGCGTCGCTGCGCGCCAAGAAGGCGGCGTTGTTCGGGTATTCGACCTGGGCTGACTACACGCTCTTCGACCAGATGGCGAAGGACCGTTCGACCGCAATTGGCTTCCTCGACCGCCTTGCCCCGGCAGTCTCGGCCAAAGAGAAAATGGAGGCCGCGGACATCCGTGCGCTTGCGGCTTCGCAAGGCGCCAAGTTCAAGCCGACGGCAGCCGACTGGAACTTCTACGCCGAGCAGATCCGCAAACAGCGCTACGCCATCGATAGCGACCAGCTGAAGCAGTATTTCCTGTTCGACAAGGTGCTCGAGGACGGCGTCTTTTATGCCGCAAACCAGCTCTACGGCCTGACGTTCAAGGAGCGGAAGGACATTCCAACTTGGAACTCGGACATGCGCGTGTTCGACGTCATCGACGCCGACGGCAAGCCGCTCGCGATCTTCATGATCGACCCGTGGAAGCGCGACAACAAATCGGGCGGCGCGTGGATGTCGAACCTGGTG
>Ga0207647_10000092_pt1 | contig 68188 bp, 40 predicted proteins | sample KBSCornC2_FD_184295 | JGI IMG/M metagenome (GOLD analysis project Ga0207647, IMG submission 184295) | Corn rhizosphere microbial communities from Kellogg Biological Station, Michigan, USA - C2 (SPAdes) (version 2) | ecosystem: Host-associated > Plants > Roots > Rhizosphere ...
ATCGCCATAACGCTCAATACCTGCGCTCAGGTTCAAATCGACCTGTGGCAAACGTGCCGATTTAGCAAAATTCAATTGCGCTTCGGCAATCTGAATACGCTGATAAGCGGCCAGCACATCGGGATACGACGTCATGGCCGAATCGATGAGCCTCAACAGATAAGCATCCTTAAAAAACGCGTGCACCGGTAAATTGGCGCTCGTGAGCGTATCATGTTGGTTTTTAAAGGTGTCGGGTAGAGCCACCGTCGGTTTAAATGTCACAGCCTTATAATTGCCGCAACTCCATAAACCACCGATCAAGCCCGCCGATATTAGAATGATGAGATATTTCTTAAAATTCATTTTTCAAATAATTAATCCTGAGCAATTTCTGTCAGGGGTTCATGAGTAGATGCCTTTGTGGCTACGCCCTTTTTCTTATCCGCGCGAGCGAAAACAACATAAAGTCCCGGTATAATAAGCAGACCGAAAATGGTGCCGAATAACATACCTCCCGCTGCAGCAGTACCGATTGAGCGGTTACCCATCGCACCCGCTCCGGAGGCTATACAAAGCGGTATCAACCCGGCAATGAACGCCAGCGAAGTCATCAGGATGGGCCTCAATCTGGATACAGCACCTTCAATGGCTGCTTTCAGAATGGTAGCTCCCTGGCGTTGGCGCTGAACCGCAAACTCGATGATAAGAATGGCATTTTTACCCAGCAGACCAATAAGCATAACCAATGCTACCTGCGCATAAATATTGTTTTCTAACCCCAGTACTTTCAGGAAGAAGAAGGCCCCGAAAATACCAGTAGGCAATGAAAGGATAACCGGCAGCGGCAACAGAAAACTTTCATACTGTGCAGCCAGCAGCAGGTATACGAATACCAGGCAGATCATAAAAATGAATATGGCCTGGTTACCTGATAGCACCTCTTCGCGCGTCATACCTGACCATTCGAATGAATAGCCCTTCGGCAACGTTTTATCGGCTACCGCTTTGATTGTTTTAATAGCGTCGCCGCTACTAAAGCCGGGCTCAGCATCGCCTGTTACCATAGCAGAGGTGTACATATTGTAACGCGTTAGCTGCTCAGGGCCAAGCACACGCTTCATGCTGATGAAGGTGGAGAATGGCACCATTTCGCCCTTGTCATTCTTGATCATCAGGCGCAGCACATCTTCGGGTTTTGTTCTGAACTCGGGCGAGGCCTGGACCATTACTTTATAAAGCTGCCCAAACCGGATAAAGTTAGATGCATAAAAACTGCCCATCAAAGTTTGCAGGGTTGACATGGCTTCATCTATCGTTATTCCTTTTTGAGCAGCTACTGCCTGGTCTACCGATATCATGTATTGCGGAAAGCTGGCGTCGAATGTGCTGAAGGCGCCTTGTATTTGCGGCGTAGCGTTCAGCGCTTTTACAAATTTATTGTTGATATCGGCCATTTGTTTAAAGTCGGCCTGGCCGGTCTTATCCAGCACCCGTATTTCAAAACCGCTCGAGTTACCAAAGCCCGGTACCGTAGGCGGCGGGAAGAATTGTATATCGGCATCGGCAATGTTGCGGCATTTGTCTTCCAGCTCTTTAATCACATCATTTACAGAAGCTTTACGCTCATCCCAGTTTTTCAGGTTGATCATGAGCATCCCGTAGGATGCACCGGCTATACTATTCACTAAACTATAGCCCGATAAGGTAGATACCGATTCTACACCCTCCACTTTTTTACTCTCTGCATATACCTTAGATACCACCTGCTCGGTACGCTCGACCGTTGAGCCCGGCGGGGTGGTTACGTTTACATAGATCTGGCCCTGATCCTCAGTCGGGATAAAGCCCGATGGCAGGAAGAAATTCAGGCCCCATGTGGTAGCAACAAACAGCAGCAGGATACCAAAAGTAAGCACTCGTCTGCCGGCAATTTTGCCGATCAGTCGCGCGTATTTGTTGGACACGCCATCATACCAATTATTGAATTTGGCAAAGAATTTATCCATGACACCTTTGCTTTTTGACGGGCTGTGGTGACGTAGCATTATAGCACACAAAGCTGGCGTCAGCGTTACCGCATTGATACCTGAAATGACTATTGCAAACGCTAAGGTTAACGAAAACTGTCGGTAAAACACCCCAACCGGACCTGACATGAACGCCACCGGTACAAACACCGCCGACATCACCAAAGTGATGGCCACAATGGCTCCGCTGATCTCTTTCATGGCTGCCATTGTCGCGTTCATTGGCGACAGGTGCTCTTCGCTCATTTTTACATGGACGGCCTCTACTACCACAATGGCATTATCCACCACAATACCAATGGCCAGTACCAACGCAAAGAGCGTGAGCAGGTTAATGGAGAAGCCCAGGAGCTGCATAAAGAACAGCGTACCGATCAGGGCGACGGGCACTGCCAGCGCCGGGATCAATGTCGACCTGAAATCCTGCAGGAAAATATATACCACGATAAACACCAGGATGAAGGCTTCCAGCAGGGTTCGTAATACCTCATGAATAGACGCATCCAGGAAACGCGAAACGTCATAGTTTACGTTAAAGGTCATCCCCGGCGGAAATGAAGTACCCTTCATCTCTGTCATGCGTTGTTTGATGTTGGTGATCACATCGCGGGCATTTGAGCCGGGGCGTTGTTTGATCATGATAGAGGCCGACGGCTTACCATCGGTTTTTGAAATCATGCCGTAGGATAAGGCGCCAAACTCTACATCAGCCACTTCGCGCAGTTTTAATATAGAGCCGTCATTGTCAGCACGTACCACAATGTTTTTGTATTGCTCAGGGTCGAAGAACTTACCCGGGTAACGCAGTACATATTGCAGCAACTGCGGCGATTGGTCAGAACTTAAGCCGGTTTTACCCGGAGCAGCCTCTACGTTTTGAGCGCGAATGGCTTTAATCACGTCGTCGGTTGATACGTGATAGGCAGTCATCCTATCAGGTTTTAACCAAACACGCATGGCGTATTCTTTGGCACCCATAATTTCTGCCCGGCCCACACCATCAATGCGCTTCAGCTCTTGCAGTACATTAATGTCGGCAAAGTTGTAGATAAATTTTTCGTCGAGGTTTTTGTCAGTACTAAAAATGTTGAGGTACATCAACATACTGTTCACCTCTTTCTCGGTAGTTACACCGGCTTTTATTACCTCTTCGGGTAATTCATCAATAATGGTCGATACGCGGTTCTGCACACTCACGGCAGCTTTATCCGGGTCGGTACCAACATTAAAAAATATCTCGATAACGGTTAGGCCGTCATTACTGCAAACGGTTGACATGTAGGTCATGCCCGGCACACCGTTAATGGCCCGTTCAAGCGGCGTGGCCACAGCTTTGGCACACACCTCGGCGTTAGCGCCGGTGTAGTTTGCGGTTACGGTAACCGATGGGGGCACAATATCCGGGAATTGCGTAATCGGCAGCTGCAAAAGAGCCAGCCCTCCCAGCAATACAATAAGCAATGAGATAACCAGCGACAATACAGGTCGCTTAATAAACAAGTTAAACATAGTTTAAATGATTCTTGATCAGTAAAATCCAAAACAAACAATAAGTAAGACGAATGAATCGCCTACTTATCCATAGCCAGCATTTTGGCAGGGGCCGATTCAGGTTTAATGGTCATGCCATCCTGCACCTTTTGTGCCCCTTCAAACAAAATGCGGTCGCCCGGCTTCAGGCCCTCTTTCACTACAAAATAGTGCTCAAGGCGAGCCATGGGAACGAAGCTTTGCATGTGAAGTTTGTTTTGCTGATCAATCACATAAACGTAGTTTTTATCCTGTATGTCAAACACAGCGGTTTGCGGCACTAACAGTGCATCATCAATTTTTGAGGATATGTATAATTTAGCGGTAGCCCCGTGACGCAATAATCTTTGCGGATTTGGGAAACTGGCGCGAAAATCAATCGATCCGGTGTTTTGCTCTATCTGCCCCTCAACAGTTTCAATGTGGCCAGCATATGGGTATGAGCTGCCATCGGCTAAAACCAGCTTTACATCCCTGGTGGTTGAATTGGTGTTTTTGGTGCGCTCATATTTCAGGTATTCATTTTCAGGGAAACTAAAATAAGCATACATGGTACTGATATCAGACAAGTCTGTAAGTAAAGCTCCCTCTTCAATCAAGCTTCCTGCTTTAAGCGGTATACGGTCAATAATACCGTCAAACGGCGCGCGAATGCTGGTGTAGGCTACATGGTTTTCAGCGCTTTGTACAGAAGCTTTTGCCTGGTCAATCATAGCACGATCGGCAGTGAGTTTGGTTTGAGCTACTTCCAACTCAGACTTTGCTACCACTTTTTTATCAACCAGCATTTTTATTCGGCTTAATTCAACTTCAGTAGCTTTGGCCGCGGCAATGGCATTGTCTAACTCGGCTTTAGCTTTACTTAGCTGCACGCGATACTCTTCGTCATTGATCTTGAAGAGCAGCTGACCCTTTTGTACAGATTTGCCTTCGTCAACATAAATATGTTCCAGGAAACCTTTAACACGGGTACGGATCTCGATATTTCTGATGGCCTGGATATCGGCCACGTAAGGGGTTTGTAAAACGGTGTCTTTGGCCTGCAACGTAGTTACAGGCAATTGCGGCAATTCTTGTTTTGCCGGTTGGTCTTTGCTTGATGCCATACAGCCGCAAATAAATAACGGCAACAGCACAGCAACGCCAAAATGGATTTTTGATGTTGTTGGATACATTTTTGGTATGTGTAATGATAACGCAGACTGATTACTGCAATAAACTAATACTTATGGCGCAAAGGGATGCGCAAATTCACACACACGCGATTTAGAACGGACTCAACCTAAACAGGAAATGATGGAGGGGAGGAAGAAAAACCTTGGTTTCCCAGAATTTAAGCTGTTCGCAAAATAACAGCTGTACCTGGCCAACCAGATTAAATATGGTAGTTTGAGGTATTACAACACTAAGGAAATTTGCCCGCATGGACACATACCTTGACTTGGTAGCCAATTTGCCATGCTCCCCTTTTTTATGCTTTTTATGCCCTAAAAAATGATTAAGCAGAACATCAAGTAAAGTATTGTCGGGATGGGCGACTGATGAGGTAAGGCGCTGCGGCATCACCCGGCTGTCTTCGCCGAAGGCAGGATGGAAACAAATCAGAGCGTTAATTAACCATCCGACTAATAAGATATGCGACCACCTTTTTAGCATGGCGCAAAGATATCAAAAAAGGTTAAAAAAGGTTTGCCGCTTAACAGGCTTGTTACAGTTTTTACAATTGGCTTATTCAACAAACTCGCTTGGCGCCTTGCCGTATTGCTTTTTAAACTCCTTACTAAAATACTTACGGTCTGTAAAGCCAACCATATAAGCTACTTCGTAAATGGTATACTGTTTTTGTTTAAGCAGGTTAAGCGCATTGCTCATCCTTACTGATTTGATAAAATCATTTACCGACAGGCCTGTTAAGGCGTTCAGCTTTTTATATAAAACCGGCTGGCTCATGGCTACCTGGCTTGCCAGTTCAGGCACACCAAATTCAACGTTATCTATATTTTTTTCGATGATAGCAATCACCTTGTTTAAAAATGCATCGTCAATAAAAGCCGGTGGTGTTTTTGACGATGTTTCTTTCCCATTTTGGTCGGGCTGCGCCAGGCTTTCGAGTTGATTGCCTGATCTGATCCGTCTGGCATAATTCTCCCGTATACGCAAACCGGCCATCAGTAAATTGTTAATCTGCAACATTAACACTTCAATGCTAAACGGCTTGGTGAGGTAAATATCCGCACCCATCTTTAATCCGCTAATATGGCTGTCGCCGGTAGCTTTGGCGGTAAGTAAAATAACCGGAATATGATTGGTGCGCTCATCCGCTTTCAGCGCATTACACATGGCAAATCCGTCCATTTCAGGCATCATCACATCGCTTACTACCAAATCAGGAATAATGTTGGTGGCAAGTTCAATGCCCATAACACCATTTTCGGCCTGTATTACCTCATAGTTATTTTTCAGCCAGTCGGTGATAAATTGCCGCACATCACGGTTATCCTCAACCAGTAAAACAATAGGTTTTTTGTTACCCGGACGTACCGCCGGATTAAAGATAGGTGAATGATCGTTTTCGGACTCAACAACCGGTGCATGCCTTTTTAAGCCCGGGAAAGTTGGCTGCTGTTGCGGGCGACTATTTCCTTGATGAAAATGGGCATCGCCTTTTAATAATTTTACCGAAAATGAAGTCCGCTTATCGCCGGATGGCAACACTTTACTATCAACTTCAATTACGCCTTTGTGCAATTCGGTAATGCTTTTGGCCAGTGCGAGGCCTACTCCGTAACCGGTATTTTGCTTGCCATGGTCATTTTCCTGGAAATAATTGTCAAAGAGCTTTTTAATGTTTTCCGGTGCGATGCCTTTACCATTGTCAATAATGGTTACCACTACGTCATCCTTTCGCTCCTCGATCAAAACATTGATAAAACCGCCCGGATTGGTAAATTTAAAAGCATTGTAAATAAGGTTATAAAATACCTTTTCCAACTGCTCTTTATCAAAGTATAGCCAGATCTTATCGGCCGAGGCAATAAAATCGGTGGTGATATTTCTGGATGTAGCAGTATCATCAAAACAGGAATAAATTTCGCGCAGCAAAGCAACCACATCGCCCTTATCTATATTCAATTTCAGGTTACCTGTTTCGGCTTTTCTAAAATCCATCAGTTCATTAACCAGTTGCAGCAACGAATCAGAATTCTTTTTAATGATATGCAGTTGCCGGTCGTTGTCGGCATTCTCACGATTATGCAACAATAGTTTTTCAACCGGACCAAAGATCAACGACAGGTGGGTTCTTATCTCATGCGAGATATTGGTAAAAAAATTAAGTTTCAGTTGGGTAAGCTCATGCTCGCGCCGCAATATGGACCGCAGAATGAAAAAACGGGCAATAAAAAATACCAGCCCGGCAACAAATAACGTGTAGAGTGTGTAAGCCCAGAAGGTTTGCCAAAAAACCGGCATCACCCTGATATGCAGAATTGCGGCCTTGCCCCAAACACCGTCGTTATTGGTTCCTTTTGCAAAAAAGGTGTAATCGCCATGCGGCAGATTAGTATAGGGTGCCGAGGGAATAGTAGTATAAACCCAATCGCGGTCGAAGCCTTCCAGTTTATATGCGTACCTGTTCTTTTCAGATTTTACATAATTCAGCGCAGCAAAATCAATAGTAAATACATTTTGAGCATGAGAAAACACCACGCTCTGGGTAAGGCTGATATCTTTCGAGAGTATTTTATCAGCCTGTCCGGCCTCAACCGGTTTATTGAACAATTTTAATCCGGTAATGATAACCGGCGGTGCAACGTTGTTCTCTTCTATTTGTGCAGGGAAGAAACTGGTTAGTCCATTAAATCCGCCAAAAAGCATTTCGCCACCGGCCGTCTTGAAACAAGAATTGATGTTGAATGTGTTGCCGCCGAGGCCGTCGCTTTTATTATAATTCTTAAACGTATGGCTTACGACATTAAATTTCGAAAGGCCGTTGCTTGTACTGATCCAAAGATTTTGCCCGGCATCTAATATTCCCAGAACATTATTGTTGGCCAGTCCGTCGGCTTGTGTATAGCTGCTAAAGGTATTTTGCACCGGGTTATACTGCCATAATCCGGCATAATAAGTGCCCACCCAAATGCGATGGCTGCTGTCCTCATATACCCTGTTTACCGGCATTGGTTTGTTCCCGGCAAAATTGAATAACGCAATCGAACCGTTATCGTGGTTAATACGATACAGGCCCATGTTAGTACCTATCCATATATTTTTCTTGTAGTCTTGTATCAACGAATTGATGGCGCGTCGTCCTACGGCATTGGTGGCTTTACTGGTTACAGGCTGCAGGTTGGTACCGTTGCGTTTAAACGCCAGTAAACCTACTTGTGTACCCACCCAAAAGTTATTTTCGTCATCTTCTAAAATGCTCAGCTGTTCAGAGCCCAAAGTGGCTGCATCGTTTTCTTTATACAAGTACCGTTTAAACTGATGCGTCGCCGGATCAAACAGGTTCAAGCCACCGCCGTGCGTACCCACCCAAACATGATGATCCCCATCAAGATATACTACCTTAACCAGGTTTGAACCTAATGATGATTGATCATTGACCGAGTTTTGATAGGTAGTCACTTTATCGGCCGTGCGATCAAAATAGTTGAGCCCTCCGCCCTCTGTGCCTATCCAAAGGTTGTGCTGTGCATCTTCAGTTACAGCACTGACTACGTTATTATTGATAGCCGAATGGTATTTGGCAGTTTGAAAAGCCAAAAACGTATTATTGAAGCTGGATACCATATTGATACCGCCCCAGTAAGTACCTATCCAGGTTGTATGATTATGGTCGATAAAAATACTGTAGATAGAGTTTTGACTCAGGCTGTTCTTATTTTCCGGGTCATGCGTATAATGGGTGAACCGACGGGTTGACGGATCTAAAATTGAAAGGCCCGTTAGTGTGCCAATCCAGATTTTACCATAACTGTCGAGGCTAAGCGTACGTATGTTGTTGTTAACAGGCCCATTACTCCCCGTATTACTTAAAAAACGTGAAAACTGCCCGGTTTGCCGGTTATAAAAATTCACTCCGCCGTGTAGCGTTCCTATCCATAAGCCATTGTTACGATCTTGATTAATGGCCGTTACATAATCATCGCTGATGGAGTTGGGCTGCGAGTCATTGTGTTTAAACATGGTGAACACAAACCCGCCCTTTTGTTTTTGCATTTTGGTAAGCCCGGCCGACGACCCTATCCAATACGTACCCTGGTCGTCCTGATAAAAACAATGGCCGTTGGTACCGTAGAGCCCCGCCACCGAATCAGGCACGGCAATAGTTTTGAAAGTATTGGTTTGCCTGTTGGTAAACAGCTTCAAACCTTCTGACGACCATACCCAGACGTTGTTTTGCCTGTCCTGATAAATACTGCTGATAATCTGAGGACCGGTTGCAGCCGTTGTGCGCAGGTTAATACGTTCAAAATTGTCCGTCTCGGGATTATATCGGTTCAGCCCATTGCGGGTGCCTATCCATAAGGTGTGCCGCGCGTCCACCAATAGTGCGGTAACATAGTCTGATGAAATACTCGATGGGTCTGCCGGGTTGTTGCTGTATATTTTAAAGCTGCGGCTATTATATTTATTAAGCCCGTGCTGTGTGCCGAACCACATAAAGCCCTTATTATCCTGCACAATGGCTAGCACCGAGTTTTGCGACAAGCCATCATCTACAGTAAGATTTTCAAATACAATACGCTGGCTGTAAGCACTTATTGAAAGGCAAACGGCAAGTAGCAGGGTTGTAATTGATAATTTCATTTTCGCATGGCGGATTATAAAATTAAGAATTTTTGTGCTACCGTTTTAGCCGGTTGCATTTTAAATCTTAAGTTTTAATAATTCCGTAGCCGCCATCAGGTAAGCACCTGTACCGTATTCCTGGTTATCGCTTTGTTTCACAGCTTCAGGCTTTGCGCCTATTTGCTGCACCCATTGTAATTTGCCTTCACTATCAATTGCACTGTTAAGTGCTTCCCAACCGCGTTTTACAACGGGCAGGTATACTTGCTTATCCAATATTTTCTGATTAATGCCCCATGCCAGTGCGAAGGTATAAAACCCGGTGCCACTGCTCTCTTTTACGGGCACCTGCGCCGCATCGAGCAAACTGGCGCGCCAAAAGCCGTCGGGCTGTTGCAGACTGGCAATTTTTGCGGCCATCTTTTTATAAAGCTCGACATAAGCGGCTCGGGATGTATCATTTTTAGGCAGTCTTTCTATCACCTGAGCCAAGCCGGCCATTACCCAGCCGTTACCCCGCGACCAGAATACTTTTTTACCCGATGGGGTTAACTGATTAAAATATGATTTGTCGCGGAAGTAAAGGTTCTCGCTTTTATCAAACAGAAATGCAGTTGCGTCCCACCACATGTTGTCAAGGTAAATAACATATTTTCTGTCGCCGGTTTGTTGTGCCAGTCGCACCAGTAATGGTGGCTCCATGAACAGCGCGTCGCACCACCACCAGTCAACCCTACCCGGCTTAGCCGACGCCATCAGCGAATCAACACGTTGCTTTATACCGGCTAACATGTAAGGCTCTTTCTTTTTGGCATAAATATCCAAAAACACCTGCCCGCGCACCATGTCGTCGGCATGGCGGAATCGCTTACCTCCTATCCAATGTACACTATCAGCGTATTTCATGGACGCATTAAAGTATAACTCATCATGCACCGAATTATACGCGCGCATAGCACCTACGTAAAGTACTGCCCGTGCCCAATCTTCGCTTAAGTTAACTTTTAACGGATGAGCCAATTGCCAGGTAAATACCTTTTGCATGTTTCGGGTTATGGCTTTTTTTGAATAGATATCCTGTGCTATGGTGTTTAACGAAATACAAACCGCCATTAGCGCAACAGCCGCCGTTTTATAAAATTTTGATGTCAACATATCCAAACTCTTATTTTGCTTTACCATATATAGATTGTTGTAAACTAACCGGGAACTGTGCCACCATTGATTTAAGCTTTTGCGGCATGTACTTCCATGGATAAGTAGTTATACCGGACGGCCTATTCTTTTTGCCACCTGTAACCAACGTCTCCTTCACATTAACCAAATCAGCCTCGCCAGCAATATTACCTTTTAAAATATTCCCGGTAAAATTCACCTGACTATATTGTTTGGGCGATTTAGTAAAAACGCCAAATGATTTTCCGCCGAAATAAAAATAGTTATCATCAAAAGCTATATTGGTAGGAAAGCCGCCCTCAATGTCAGCAATTTCAATCGCGGCGCGTTTTGGCGAATCGTTATAAAAAATATTTCCTTTTACCAGGGTGCTGTCGGTAACGCCGGCAAAATTAAACAAGCGCCGGCGCAGTTGTCCGTCGTTAACGCTTAGGTTATAGCGGATAATATTACCGGTGGTTTTTACATTGTCGTTATTGATCAAGTCGGATATTACCAGCATAAAACCGCCATCATTATCATGGCTGTAGTTATACTGGATGATGGTGTTGCGGCTATTGCCATCAATATCAAATGATTGTCCATCATTGGCCCAGTTAAGATTTTTGGTGTAGGCTACCTCGTTATACTGGATGGTTGTGTGATCGCTGCTGTGCGGCCATATAGCCACGGCATTATCTTTAGCGCGGGTGCGGATGTTGATTAATTTATTGTGCTCGATCATAGCAGTATCAAATGCCTTTACCACGATACCATCGCCGCCAATATCATCTAACAAACAATTGCGAATGATAAGGTCGCGGTTCGGGAACCAGTTGTTGCGGATACCAAAGGTGCCATTGCCACGGATACCGTTACGATCAACCTTTTTGAGCTTGCAATCTTCAATTACCAGATGCACAATATTGCTGGCTTTCGGTCCCTGGCAATCCCAAAATATGCCGCATCCCTCAGCCGATCCTTTTTTATTATCGCCATTAATATCATGAACATATAAACGACGTAGTGTAATGTCATGTAATGTGCCTATATTTTCGGCTAAGATACGTACACCTGTGGGCCCTGTTTTCTGCTCGGCAACGGTGTTATCCCAATTAGAAATATCCAGATCCTGCACCACTATATATTGCATGTTCTTTAACAATACCGCATCCCTGAAAGTTCCGGCTGCCTTTATTTCAGGCAATGCTCCGGTACCATAAGCACCAAAAACAATTGGCTTACCGGGCAATCCGGATCCTGCCGGCGCCAACTGGCCCTTCCAGGCTCCACCCCTGCTAAACAAAATACTGTCGCCGGGTGCAAATGTTTGGCTATTAACTTTATTAAGCGTTAACCAGGCTCTAGTGGCACTACGGCCGTTGTTTGCGTCGTTACCGGTCTTACTATTTACATAATAAGTAGCACCAAAAAGATGACCGGCACAACTACACAGCATTACCAATATCAATATTTTCTTCATTGCGTTAAATTAAATAATTTGGAGGTTATTGCAGCGTCCATTCGCATTCATCGTGCAATAAATGCTTTGCCTGTTCGCTGGTTATTTCAATCTTATTTGGTCCTTTTTTTAATTCTATGTTTTCCCAGGTGATGATGTGCAGCTCGTCGGGATCGCGGGTACCGCCCTGTACGATGCCATTAACTTTAAGCGACACTCCCGGCACATTGCTGTACACTTTAATGTCGGTAACCGGCTTATTGCGTGTGGTGTTTCGCCTGTCGGTGATATAGACCATCGGTTCGGTGTTCCAATTGACTTTGTAAAAATAAAAAGCGTCTTTTTTGATCGATCGATCATAGGTAACCAGACCCTTATCATTTACACCCGGCGTGTCGCCCTCGTTACGGATAGACGAACCAAAATCTGCCAATGCCCAAACATATTTACCCCACATAAACTGACGCTTTTGTAGTTCGCGCCAGCTTTCCTCGTGGTATAGCGTCTGCCATTCTTCGGGGTGAAACCTACTATCTGCAGAGGGTTTTTCTTTGCTTTCCCAGTGTTTAAAAGGGCTGCCGCCAGCGCCAAATTCGCTGATTGCAATCGGCTCGGGCGCTGTTTGGCTGTGCATTTTATCGGCCCAAACCCCCAGGTCTTTAAACTCACCGCCATACCAGCCAAAATATTTATTCCAGGCAATCAGATCGGTCACGCCATTAAAGTTGGTGCTATCCAAAAAAGATGCGCAGGTAGTAAGTCTGGTGGGATCCTCTTTTTTTGCGAGGGCATTCAATTGTTTTAAAAAAGGCACCGGGTTATCATGATCCAGCTTCAACTCGTTAAAGAGTCCCCAGAAAAACACCGACGGATGGTTATAATTTTGCCTGATCAGTTCAGTAAGCACTTGTTTAACATGACTTTCCAGTTCGCTGCTTTTAATATAGCCATCGCCGGAGTAGCCACCCGGCCCCACAAAAGGAATTTCTGACCAAAGCACCAAACCATTACGATCGCACAGATCATAAAAATATTTACCATGAGGATAGTGCGTTAAACGCAGCGTTGTAGCGCCTATCTCATTAATCAGTTGCATATCGCGGTCATAGTCGGCCGTATCCAACGCCGAACCCTTGCCTTGAACATCTTCATGAAAACCTAAGCCATGCAAATCAAGGTATTTGCCATTCAGCGAAAAGCCTTTATCGGCATCAACTTTAAAATACCGGATGCCAAGCGGCTGTGTAACGTTATCAATCACCCGCCCGTTGCGCAGTAGCTTTATTACCGCTGTATACAGGTAAGGCGACGATCGACCGTTCCATAAATGAGGGCTCTTTAATTTTAAAACCTGTGTGCATTGCATATTATCCGTCACATTGCCAGATGTTGCAGCAACCATATGATTGTTTGCATCCATGATCTCGGCACTTACCTGCAAATGCGACTTGTCTGTTACAGAAAGCTTGGTTAAAATATTTACCGTAGCCGAAGCTGCAGATACATCGACCGGGGTAAGGTAAACCCCCGGCGAAGCGTGATCAAGCGGCGAGATACAATCTTTTGATGTAACTAATAACGATACTGGTCGGTGAATACCGCCATAAACATTAAAATCGCCAACTAAGGGCAGTACATCCTGGCGTATAGCATTACTTACCTGTACTTCAACGCTATTTTGCTGGCCTGTTTTAACATAATTGGTTATTTCAATGCAAAAGCAAGTGTATCCGCCTTTATGTTCGGCAATAAAATGCTTGTTTATAAAAACCGAGGCAACAGAATTAGCCCCCTCGAAATATAGAAACAAGCGCTTTTGCTTCCAGGCATTGCTAACAAAAAAGTTCTTTTCATAAATACCCGCTTCGCGCCGGTAATTTACATTGCCTGACAATACATCCGATGCGTTCCAGGTATGAGGCAGCGTCACGCTGATTTTTTGCGGCTGTTTATTTACGTCATAAGCAAAGTGAAACTTCCAGCCGGCATTAAAGTTAATACGCTCGCGCATATTAGCCGAAACCGGCTTGTTGCCACCGGCAAATGCCAGCGCCGGCGCAAACAATAACAAATAAAAGTATATTAATAATGCTCTGTTCATAAAGTCAGGAAGATGTAGGTTGTTGTTGAAATAAACCGCCAAATTTTGCTGTCCGGTATGGAGTGTTAAAACGTTTGAAAAAACGCCCGCTCCAGAGCGGAGCCGGGCGCTTATCAAACCAGCTAATCAATTGTGAGAATCTTTAACTAACTATTACCATCCGTATCCCGGAGTTTGCACCAGGTTTGGATTTCGTTGAAGCTCTGCCTGCGGAATTGGCCAAACATAGGTTGTATTTGAGCCAAATTGCCAGGTATAAGGCAGGATAACCGTACCCCATGGTTGCTTTTCGCCAGGGCTATTGGTATAAACAGCATTGTAAATGGTGCCCCATCTTAATTCGTCAAAGTAGTTAATGCCTTCGTTGATGAATTCAACACGACGCTCATTTCTGATGCGGGTACGCAGATCATCCTGTCCGGTAACAGTAGTGGCAGCATTTGAATTAAGTAATGCTACCCCGGCCCGGGCTCTAACCTGGTTTACCAATGCAATTGCAGGAGCGGTTTGTCCTTGCTCATTCAATGCTTCGGCCCACATTAATAAAACATCGGCATAACGTATCAGCGGGAAATTAAGCGGCTGTGCGTTACGGCCACCGGTTGCCGGTATTTCGGCATTCCCTTCAGCAACAAATTTGCGGTGCAGGTAAACCGGAGTACTGGTCATATCTGTTTGCAAATCGCCGCTGGCTGCAGCGCGATAAGGCCACCGCCACGTAAGTGTAGCGTTGTTTGCACCAAATACGCCATTATACTGAGAGTATGGCGTGATGACAGACATCGCTAAACGTGGGTCGCGATTGGCGTAAGCAGCTGCTATGCGGGCCTCATTCCCGGTAGGCAAATACAAACTCATCTGTGCTCCCCTTGCTGTGGCGGCGGCAATTTCGCTTGCGGTTAAGTTGTTCCGTAAAAAGAACACCTCGCGTTGTGCCGGTGTCATTGCGCTATAACCCGGTAAAACGGCATCCCAGTTAAAGGTTGACCCATCAACATTTTGATAAAGATCAACCTGATTTGGCGGCACCACGTAATCATCCCAGCAAGAGCCAAAAGATGAACGGTTACCGCAAAACCACTGCATAGTGCCACCGGCGCCAACAATGGCTATGTTTTGTATGGCAAATATCATTTCGCTGCATTGCTGATTGGCTTGTTTAAACAATGTATAATAGTTTGAAAACAGCGCATAACCTGCATTTTGCACCTGTTGAAAATCGGCCGCAGCCAGGTCATATTTTTTCATATACAAATAAGCCTTGCCACGCAACGCGTAAGCCGCGCCTTTAGTTGCATGCCCATAGTTGGCATTGCCGGCTGCATAAATATTAGGCAGGTTAGGCTCGTTGATGGCATCCGTCAAATCGGCCACTACCTGATTCCACACCTCAGCTTCAGTGCTACGCGGTTTGTTGGCCTGCAGGGGTTGGGTATAAGTTAAATAAATGGGCACCCCTCTATAAAGCTGGTTCAGCCTCATATAAAAATAGGCCCTTAAAAATTTAGCTTCAGCCACGTATCTTGCTTTTTTGGCCGGATCTGACGGCGATTTTGCCGGTATACTGGCAATAGCGTCATTAGCGCGCTGAATACCTTCATAAAGGTTTTTCCAAAAATCGGCATAAATACCGTCGTTAGCGGTCGACGAACCATTAAGCAGGTTTACCGCACCTCTGGCCTGGGTACTGGACCCCAGTTGGTCAAGCATATAGAGTTCTTCTCCACTGTCGCCGCCGGTACTTTGCCCTAAGCGCAAAGCCTGGTAAACACCTGCCATACCCAGATCAGTCAGGTTGTCGTTTGTCCACATCGTTGTTGACGATATCGCATTATAGGGCGATAAATTGAGGATGTTCTTTTTACAACTGGTTGCTAATACCAAGCCGCTAAATAATATGATGGTTGTTATTTTTTTCATGACATTAAAATTTAAAAGCTAGCGTTTAAACCTGCCGAAAACTGGCGCAGCGTTGGATAGGTGAAACCACCGCCAATTTCTGGATCAAGACCCGGCACATAATTGGTAATTGTTATCAGGTTATCGCCTGAAACAAATACCCGCATTCTGCTCATTCCTAACTTTTTCACAATAGCGTTTGAGAAGGTATAACCTATCTGCGCATTTTTCAACTTAACGTACGACGAATTGTACAGGTAGAAATTGCTTGGCAACGAAATGTTCTGCGGATCGTTGATATTGTTGGTTAAACGTGGATAACGCGCAGTCAGATTATTGGCCGGATCTGACGGGTTAGCCACATTATAGTAATAATGATCGTTCGCTACCAAGGTACTGATGGCATGACCTATGCCGACATACGAGGTGGTATAACCGCCTTGTGCTAAATAGTTATAGGCGCCAAAGCTTCCGGCCCACATCATTGACAGGTCGACATTTTTATAGGAGAAGTTAAACTGCATACCACCGGTATATTTCGGTATCGGCGATTTTGACGATAACCGTCTGTCGGTAGCATCGCCATAAACCTTGTCGCCGTCGGTATCGGCAAATATCAACTCGCCGTAATAAAGGTTGTTAGGGGCAATAGTATTGTTGGGTTTAAACGTATAACCAGCCGCTTGCATGGCTTTTATCCAGGCCATATCCTGTGTAGTACGAATCATGCCGTCTTTAGGGCCGCCATCTTTGTTTACACTTCCGTCGCCATTAAAATAGGTACCCGAACCTTTATAGGTTTGGTACAGATAGAACGAGTTATAGGCATGGCCCTGCACTAAGGCAGTATTGCCAGAAGTGCTGGCTACAGAAGCGAAGTTTGAATAGTCTGCATTTAATGCGCCTTTATAGCTGGTTAGCCTGTTAAAGTTATAAGCAAAGTTACCGGCAACGCGGTAATTGAATGCACCGATATGATCGTGGAAGTTCAGCGCAACCTCAACACCCTTGTTTTCCATGGTACCCAGGTTAACTACCGGCGCACTAGCGGTACCTGCTGCCAGTGGAATTGGCGGCGCATATAAGATACCGGTAGTTAGTTTACGGTAAACATCAACATCAAAATTTAACTTATCATGAAATAAACCACCTTCAATACCAATGTTGGCCAGAGATGTTTTTTCCCATTGGATATTCGGATTGCTGAATACCTGGATATTCAAAGCATTTACCTGCGCACCGTTAAATGAATAAGTAGTGGTACCGTAGGTTGACTGGTAGTTGTACAGACCAGCCGAAGCAGTTGAACTTAATACGTTATTACCTGTTTGCCCCCATGAAGCTTTTAATTTCAAGTTGCTTACAGTATTATTGATATTGCTCATAAACGGCTCCTGCGACACGCGCCAGCCTGCTGCAAAAGCCGGGAAAAATCCCCAGCGATCATTGGCTGCGAATTTGGACGAACCGTCATCGCGCATTACCGCTTCAAACAGGTATTTTTGTTTGTAGTTATAATCAACCCTGCCAAAAAACGAGCGCATACCATAATCATATTGCGAACCAGTATTTGTTGTAGCCGTAGTTACCGTATTCAATACGTATAATGAAGGATCGGTAAGACCGGTACTCAAGGCGTTAAAGCCATAGTAATTATAATAGTTTTGCTCAAAACCACCCATTACATCCAGGTTATGGTCTTTGGCAATGATTGTATTGTATTTTAATACCGAGGTGAAGTCGGTTTGGTAATATTTATTAAAATCATAATAAGAAGTAGCATTTGCCAATGACCCAGGAGGCGCGCTTTGCACACCGGTAGCCAGGTTCCATTTGCCATACGGAGGCGGGGCGCTATTGTCTTCTTGCGAGGCTACCTGATAGTTAAATGTGTTTTCCCAGGTTAAGCCCTTCATGATATTAAAATTGATATAAAAGCTGGTATTAACTCTTGATCTCACATTGCTTCCCTGGGTTTCAAGCAAGTAAGCCAGGATATTATTAGCAGTAGGCGATTCATCAGGTGCAGATGGGTAGCCAAACTTGCCCTCATACTCTGGATAAACTCCCGGCGTAGTTTGCCATAAATAGGTAAAAGCGTTAGACAAGTTACCCAGTTGATAAGTTTGATAAGAGCCGAAGGTTTGTGTACCAACGGTTAAAAATTTAGTAGGTTTTGATTGCAGGTTTATTCTGAACTGGTACTCATCAGAACCGGTATTAGGCATAGCACCAGGCTCATGCAAATAGCCTGCTGACATCAGGTATTGTGAATTATCAGATCCACCGCTAACCGAAATGTTATGATCTTGCGCCAGATAGTTTTTAAATATCACCTTTGTCCAGTCAGTATTTGGATAGGCGACATAGTTAGGGACGCCGATAGCGTTGGTGCCGTTAGGATTAGCATTGGCAGTCTGCCAGGCAGTAATATCAGATGCCTGGTATGCCGGCGAACTACCGGTATTGGCAGCACCCTGGTTGGCCAAATTCATGTGGGTAACATAATCAGTCACAAAAGAGGGCGTGAAGCTTGGCCGGCTTTGCGAAACAATGCCGCTATAAGTAATTGATGTTTTGCCTTTGCTTCCTTTTTTGGTAGTTACCAAAATAACACCATTGGCCGCCCTTGAACCGTAGATAGAGGCTGATGCCGCATCTTTCAACACAGAAATGCTTTCGATATCGATAGGATTAATGTTATCAATGCTTGGCGAAAGCACCCCATCAATAACATACAGTGGCGTAGTACTGTTTGGCGTACCGGTACCGCGGATAACAATGCTCGCTCCATCAGAACCAGGCTGGCCAGACGACTGGTGCGCATAAGCACCCGGTACCAAACCGGCAATAGCTTGCGAAACGTTAGACAAAGGCCTGTCCTGAAGTTCTTTCGAGCTGATAGCCGAAACAGAGCCAATAACATTGACTTTTTTCTGAACGCCATAACCTACAACCACAACGTCATTCAGACTATTGGCTTGGGGAACCAATGACACATTGAGGGTTGTACCGGTAACCGTTTTTTCCTGCGTCACATATCCAATAAATGAGTATATCAGCACCGCGTTATTGTCTGCCGCAATACTATACTTACCATTGGCGTCGGTTACGGTTCCGGTGGCGGTTCCTTTTAACTTCACACTTACACCGGGCAATGCTTCGCCCCGGTCGTCTTTTACAGTTCCGGTAATCCTTTGCGATTGCGCAAACACGCTGCCGGATAGTAAGAAAAATAACCCCAGCAGGATGCTAAATAAAAGCCGCGCTTTTTTAGCCCTGTTTGTTCCTGAGTCATTAAGTAAATAATTTTTATCCATTTTAATTCATTTAGTTTAATTGATTGGTTGGTTGGGAAGACAGCCGACAGATAGGCAACTGTTGTTTGGGGAGGAGCCACCGGCCAACCGGCGCGACACCCGCTTCATGGACAATTAAAAAAATAACAATTCTTTCATACTCTGGTCATTTTGGTTTAAACAAAATTGACACAAGCGGCATGAAAGACAGGGGTAAAATCCTAAACAAATAGGGGTAAAATCCTAAATAATAGCTTATTCAGCCGGTTTTGAGATGTTCGATAAGGTGAATTGATGGATGACTCCGATGGACAGCAGGGTCATTTGCCGGATCCAAGAAACAAGAAACGCTGACCTCATGCATAAGATCAGCGTTTCTTGTTTCTTGGAAAGAATATCATTAATAATCTTCCTGCTTGATATAACCTACATACGAAAGTGGGCTGCCGTGACTGCGGATAACACGCAGCGAAGCGTGTCCCGTTGGCATAACTACCAGGGTCATTTCTTTAACGTCACTCATACCGGTGCTTGGTTTGATGACAATATCCCAGTCGCCTTTTTTATTACGTGTCTCACGGTATCCAAAAGCAGTGCCGTTAAACTTAACAGAGTCAGTTTTAGTTTGGCCAGACAGATTAACTATCAGGGTATCACGTAAAACTGCAACATAGGGCAGCTTTGAGCCATTTTCAGCTATCACTTTACTTGAGTCTTTTTCCGGCATCGCTTTAAAAACAAAGTTTTTCTCATCGATCAGGCGTTTTATTTCCTCGGCTTTATCGGCTTTTTCTTTCTGTGATGGGATTTGGGCCTGACTTGTATTTAAACCCCATAAAACCGAGGCAAATAAAAGGATTAACTTGCTTAAGCTTTTCATATCCAATAATTTACTGAATATATATTCGCACAAACATCATACCATGCCAGCTGCAAGTGTTTAAAGTTCTATTAAGCAAAAAACGCCGATCTCGTGTAAGAAATCGACGTCTTAAGTATTACGCAGACCTAACTGAGCCATTGTAACTTACCCATTAAAATCAGGATCAAATTCTACAATCCATTCAATACCGTATTTGTCTCTAAACATCCCGGCGTATGTGCCCCACGGGGTGTCGTCAATAGGTCCTTCTATGTCTCCGCCTGCTGCTAATCCGTTAAATATTTTGTCGGCATCTTCGCGGCTTTCAGCACTTACCATTATTTTAGACCGGTTTTCGTTCTCGTTTACGCGCCCCATAAATTCCGGAACGTCATTGGCTATTATCATACTGTGTTTGCCAAGAGGCAGGGCTATGTACATTATTTTGTGGGCCTCATTTTCGGGAACCTGAAATTCAGGGCCTGCAAGCTCCCCAAACCTAATGATCTTTGTGAACTCGCCTCCAAAAACTGATTTGTAAAAGGTGAATGCTTCTTCGGCATTGCCGTTAAAATTGATCCAAGGATTAATTGCTCTCATCATCTTATTTTATTTGTCAAGTTTATTGGCTTGTATTCCTGGCAGACCCGATCAAGCCGAAGTTTAAAAACTTCGATCTAAAATACGGGAAGTTTTCAACTTCCGCCGCTATGCCACAAAAAAGCCGCCCTGCTTTCGCAAAGCGGCTTATCGCCGCCGATAATCGGCTTTATCGTCACTAAAGAGAGTTGACACTATACTCCGGCGCGATATTAAGGCGCAAGTAGCCATTAACCAATTGTTTCTGTTGGCCTGTAGTTGGGTCAATCACAACAGCGCTAAACCTTGCTTCCAGGTTATAGCCCCACTTGGCTTGGATAAAGTTGGTAATTTCAAAAGAAGAGTTTTTTTGGAATCCGCGGGGAATCGTGATCGTATTTATCCCATTATAACTATTATATGATGAATACAGTTTATTATTAGCCGCCACATTGAATGCAATACCATTTTGGGAATTCTGCCATTCAAAATCTTCAGCATACGTATATTTTCCGACGGCAAACATGGTAAGTACATCATTAAGCGGGGGCCAATAGTTAGTTATTGGCTGCTTGATAAATTTCTTTACAAAAAACACAGTGACGGTTGTATTGTTGGACGATATTACACTTTCCTGAAAATGCAGTATCGAGTCGGGGCTGCCAATAAGCGAATAGACATGTTTTTGATTAGTATCAGGATAAATAAGCTTCCGGTTGGCATCCTCGCCACCTGTGTGTACCGGATTATGACCTATCCCGCTGGCGGTATAGGTTTTGCCGTCAATAGTATAAGAAATCGAATCTTTGACGGCAGCTACAGCAGGTATGCTGAGCTTAATAGGGACAGAATCCTGATTCGATCGCTTTTTACACGATGTAATGGCCGCAAAAAGTAAAATGGCACAAATAAGGTTAAGGTTTTTCATAGATGATGTAAAGTTTAGCTGATGCGACAAAATTAATTGATTCGATTGGATTTTTAATCATAGGAAGACAAATTTTAATCGCGGACAATTATTTAATTAATCAATAATTTTTCCTAAAGATTTCAAAAACACGCGGGGGCAATGGCAAGGTTCCACTTGGTCGTACAGGAAGCTTTCAACTTCCGTCGGCGACGACCGGAAGAAACAAGCATTCGCAGTTTTTGTAGGTTTTGTTATTATTTTAGTGACGTCAATTTCCATATATATGATACGTCCCGAATCACAAAATGTTACCGACTACACCAATAACAATACCATTTTCATGGTATGGAACTTCAAAGATAATTTAGAGATTGGCGATAGTTTTAACCAGCTATGTAAGCTTGTTATTAATCTGAATAATTCTGTTAATGTCCGCTTCCCGGTTTCAAGAGCGAGTTGCGTAATGGGAATCGGGCATGATGCATGGCTGCGTCTAAACTTACCCAACCCGTTACCAAAAGAGCTGGTTAATTTTACTCCCATTACCGGCATAAAACATACAGCTGTAGCTTCCCGCGGAGATTTGCATTTTCATATCCGGGCCGACACCACCAGCATCTGCTATGACATGGCAGCCGCTATATCGGCTATATTAGATCCTGTAGCTATCGGTATAGAAGAAATTCATGGCTTCAGGTATTGGGATAGCCGTTCGATATTAGGCTTTGTAGATGGAACTGAAAACCCTCAGGGACAAGACCGCGATTTCTTTGCGATTGTCGGAGACGACGATTCGATGTATAAGGGGGGCAGTTATCTTTTTGTCCAAAAATATATCCACGATCTTGCGGCTTGGAAAAGATTATCAGTTGAGGAACAAGAAAAAGTAATTGGTCGTTATAAACCAAATGATATTGAAATGGCTGATGATGTAAAGCCGGCAAATTCGCATATCGCCCTGGCAAATGTTGGCGACGATCTGAAAATTGTACGCGACAATATGCCTTTTGGTAAGATGTCTACCAATGAAATGGGCACTTATTTTATTGCTTACGCGAGCACATTCAGTACCGTACAAAAAATGCTTACCAATATGTTCATCGGTTCGCCAACCGGTAATTACGATCGCATACTGGATTTTAGTACTGCCAAAACCGGCAGCTTGTTTTTTGTCCCAACGTTTGACATGCTGGATGTATTCTCTAATTAAAGTCGTACAAACATTAATATATGCGATTAATGTTAGTTTTAAAATATAAACCATGAGCACAAAATTTAAAGTACCCACCCGAAACGAGGTTGCTCCCGAAGCGCAAGCCACCTTTGATAATTTGACCAAAGCCACAGGTAAAGTGCCCAATCTGTACGCCACCATCGGCTACTCGGCCAACGCACTTAACTCATATATGGCTTATGTGCAGGCACAAGCCAGAGGCTCGTTCCACGGTAAAGAACGCGAAGCTGTTTACCTTATGGTTTCGCAGCTTAATGGCTGCGAATATTGTCTGGCATCGCACACGGCAAGCGCTATCAAGTTTGGTTGGACCGAAGATGAGACCCTTGCCCTGCGTTCAGGTACTTACACCAACGGCAATTGGCAACTTATCTACCAAATAATCAAGTCAGTTATCGATAATAAAGGCGAGGTTGCCAGTGATCTGCTTAACAAATTTTTTGAATCTGGTTATTCCGAAAAAGAACTGATGGATCTGATGGTACTGATCAATCTGATGACTTTTACCAACTATATCTACCGTTTAACAAAAATCCCATTGGATTTTCCAGCCGCCCGAATAATTTGACATCTAAGATGGCATTGGGTAAAATCACTTTCACTTTGATCGTCATCTAAGCTCAAAGAAGTTTTACCTATTGCCCGCCACCTAAGCAAAAATGCTGATTTTGTTTATGAAATCAGCATTTTACACCGCAAGTGTTCCTTCGTTGCATACTCGCGCAGGTGTGTCTTTATCTACCAATGCCTCACTTTTCAGCTACCGGTAAATGGAAATAAAACCTGCTGCCTACACCTACTTCGCTTTCTACGCCTATATCGCCACCCTGAGCCTTGATAAACTCTTTGGAAATAGCTAAGCCTAAACCTGAGCCAGATTTATTTTGCCCATCTGTCGGTACCTGAAAATAGCGGTCAAACAATCGCTCCTGATATTGCGGATCGATACCTTTACCAAAATCCTGCACAGAAAAATTTACTTTGTCGACATCGCGGCTTACATTGACCAGTATCTTTGATTTGGTATGGCTATAGCGCAAAGCGTTCGACAGGAAATTGATCATCACCCAGGCTGTTTTCTCAACGTCGGCGTTAATGTCAGGTACATCATCGGCTATATGCTGCTCAATGATCAGTCCTTTTTGGTCGGCTTCGAACTTAACGGCCTTAACCGCGTACTCAATAATTTGTGAGGGATGGGCATTTACAAAATTGAGCTGTATGTTACCGGTTTCTACCTGCGACAGGTCGAGCAATTCATAAGTGATCTTTAACAGACGTTCGGCATCGCCGGCAATGTGATCTACCAGTTGTTCTTGTTCAGTATTGAGATTGCCTACGCGGGCATCGGTTAATAATTTGGCGCTCATTTTTATAGCCGATATCGGGGTTTTCAACTCATGCGATATCGTGGCTATGAAATTGGTTTTAGCTTCATCACGTTCCTTAAACTCGGTGATATTTTTCAGCACATACACATTTCCTGCAGACATCTGCGCTTTACGGATGGTCTCAGATTCATTGACCGATGACAGGTTTGGTACCGATATGCTGCGGGTTTCCAATTGAAAGTACGAGTCCTTTCCGTCGGCAAATATTTTGAATGGCAATCCGCTTTTTTCACCTTTAACGATAGATTTAAACAGGTCATTATCCTTAGCGATCAGATCGACAGATTTACCTTCCGGGCTCTCCTCCTTCAGGCCCAGGATATTTGTAGCTGTCGAGTTGATGAACAGAATATGCTGCTTTTCGTCCACGCCAATAATTGCATCATCCATTTGCTCAATAATGGTCTCGATACGCTGTTTGTCTGACATGATCTTGGAGATATTGCTGTTCTCCCATTCATCCAGTCTGAAAGCCATCTCATTGAAAGCATTGGCTACTTCGGCAAACTCATCGTTCTTGTCAAAATGAATGCGCGATTTATAGTTTTTTTGAGCAATCTCACGGATACCTTCCAGCAATGAATTTAAAGGGTCAGATATAAAGCCAGGGAAGTTGACGCTGAAGCTAAACAATATCAAAAACATCAGCGTGCCAGCCAAGCCCATAAAAATACCGGCATGTTTTACGGATTCGTGCGCCTTGCCGTTCTTTAACACAATGGCGCGCATATTTAAACGGTCAATATCGCGCAGGCGTTTGCGGGCATCGCGGTTGGCTTGTTTTAATTGGTCGGCGCTGATCGTTCTGTCCTGCAGTTTGATAAAGTCGGCGCGCAGATTTTGCACTACATCAGCCTCACCGGTCTCCGTAATATTGTGTTCTTCCTTTACCAGTTGTGTATTAAAAAAAGCTGCGTTTTGCGCACTAAGGGGCAGGTCCTGCTCGTCCAACACAGTGCGCATATCGCGCGTAAAATTGAGCGATTCATAATTGTCTTTTAAAATTATTTTGGCGCTGTTTGATATCTCATTGATATAAAACAAAGTGACCATACCAAACAACAGGACGACGACAAACAAAAAGCCGAAGCCTAAGCGAAGTTTATTTTTTACTTTCATGACAGTATGACTAAATCCATTTCGGTAGCGGCTATGTTTTTAAGCAAGCCGTTAAATACAGGGGTTCTTAATATTACTTGGAATAAGCTTAAATGCGGTTTGCCAATACAAATGGTGGTAATCTCCCAGTCCTTGGCTACCTGCATGATGGTTTGTGTTATCTGGTCGCTCTTTACTTTGAGCACTTCGGCACCTCAATAATAAGCACATTAACCAAAGGTGTATGTTTATTTTTCATGCAAAACGCTTAACTAAAGATATGCCTTTTTTGCAAACGGGTACTTAAACCGCTGTATCAGAGGTTCAGTATGTAATTATTATTGATTTATATTATAATTCAGTCTATCAAAATGATATGGTTTATTTTCGTTTTGGGAGTCCAATACAAATTCAAACGAGAGAATTTTAAATGAACCATTAATCTTCATTTCACATCAATCGCATCGTTCGTTGTCATACAAATTTTAGCTATTGCGCGGCCCATAAGGTTACCATCCCATTTTTGTGTCATCTCCCCTTGGGTCTGCACCACCTTCCAGCGAGCCATCTTGATGTATTAATATAGCATCGACCAGTCCAATAGCGTTACGGGTTACCAGCTTATAACCCTTTTGCTCCAATATATGCATCACATCATCGGTGACTGCATTTTTTTCGATAGTAACATCATCGGGCAGCCATTGGTGGTGAAACCGCCCTGAGCTAACCGCTTCTTGCATATTTTGACCATATTCTAAAACGTTAATAATGGTCTGAAATACCGATGTAATAATGGTCGATCCGCCCGGTGTGCCCACTATCATAAATAGCTTCCCGTCTTTTTCAACAATAGTTGGTGTCATGGATGAAAGCATTCTTTTATTGGCTTGGATGCTGTTTGCCTTACCGCCAATCAATCCGTACATGTTAGGTACGCCGGGTTTTGAGCTGAAGTCGTCCATTTCGTTATTCAGCAAAAAACCTGCACCGCTTACAATGATCTTTGAGCCAAAGGAACCATTTAACGTGGTGGTGATAGAAACAGCATTCCCTTGTTTATCAACTATTGAAAAATGTGTGGTTTGATCGCTTTCATAACCTACAAAAGTACCGGCTCCAACTTCAGAACTCGGTGTAGCGTGTGCCCAGGTAAATGTGCGCATTCTGGAATCGATATATGCCGGCTCCAGCAGACTATCTACGGGGACTTTGTAAAAATCAGGATCGCCCAGATACTTTGATCGGTCTGCATAAACACGGCGCTCGGCCTCTACAATGAGTTGTATAGAAGAATCTCGATTGTGACCATATCGGCTTAAAGGATATTTCTCTACCGAATGCAGTAATTGCAGCAAAGCAATACCACCGCTTGACGGAGGAGGCATAGTGATGATCTTATAGCTTTTGTATTTCCCGATGATCGCCGTCCGCCAAACTGAGTGATAGTTTTTCAGGTCCTCAGCGGTCATGATACCTTTACCTGCTTTCATTTCAGCTACCAGCTTACCGGCTACCTCGCCGTTATAAAAACCCTCACGACCGCGGTCGCGGATCAATGATAAGGTATGAGCCAGGTCCGCCTGCTTTAAAATGTCGCCCTTCTTCCACAAAGAATCCTTTATGAAATAGTACTTGCCGGGATTAAGACGCATAAAGTCTGCCTTTGTACCATTTAAGCTGGCAGCAAGCCTCCCGGTGATCACAAAACCTCTAGAAGCCAGATCAACGGCGGGCTGTACCAATTCGGCCCATTTTAATTTACCATACTTTTTATGCGCCTCATACATACCGTCAACAGAGCCCGGTACACCAGAAGCCAGGTGAGTAGTTAGGCTCATACCTGCGATTACGTTGCCATTAGCATCCTGATACATGTTTTCCTTTGCAGCGGCGGGCGCCTTTTCCCGGTAGTCAAGCGTGTTGGTTTTTCCATCCGCTGCGCGATATACCATAAAACCACCTCCGCCAATATTACCGGCTATGGGGTGAACCACAGCTAAAGCAAACTGAACAGCGACAGCGGCATCAACAGCGTTGCCGCCTTTTTTCATAATATCTACACCCACCTTAGCTGCATCGGGATAAGCACATACCACCATACCATTTTTGTAAGAGGTTGATGCTTGCTGCGCAGAGCAAATCTGCCCGGCAAAAAGAAACGTCGGCAGGCAACAAATTATATAAAGCTTTTTTATCATATCAAGCAATTCTTGCCCCTAAAATTACTAATCGATTATTTTTTTTCTAAGAGTTCCTTTTTTAAAAAGTTGGCAGCGGCGGCGTTTAAATTTTGCTGCAAACCATCTCCACATTATTCATAGTCATACAAATTTTAGCTATTGCGCGGCCTATAAAGCAAGAAACGCCAATTTCATGTATGAAATCAGCGTTTCTTGTAGCCCGTAGGGGAATTGAAAAGTGTTGCCGGAAATCTGGCCACCATTGTCCAAAATCTTGCCGCAGCATAACGCTACGGCAAGATTAATGGCTTACTTTATTAATAACCCGGGTTTTGAACGCACAGTTTATTAGCGTCAATCTCACTTTGCGGGATCGGGAATAATACTTTACCGGCTGTTACATTGTTTGCGGATATTCCTCTGGCTAAAGCCGAAGAAAGGAATTTACCCTGACGAATCATGTCTTCACGACGTTTGCCTTCACCAACAAACTCCCAGCCGCGTTCACGCAGAATAGCATCACGGAAAGCATCCTGTGTTGGTGCGTCAACTAAAGTAAGCGGAGCGATACCTGCGCGGCTGCGCACTTGATTAATTAATGTAAAGCACTCGACCGTTGGGCCGTTCAATTCATTCAATGCTTCGGCACGGGTTAACAGGATATCGGCATAGCGTATAATAGGCACATCGGCCCCACCATTATTACCCACCTGAGCATTATCCCAATATTTAAAGCAGCGGGCATTATCATTAGGCAACAGGTTGATAGTGTTGCCGGCATTGTTTATATAACTGGTGCAAATGGTAGCCAGGCGCTTATCGGTTGGTGCATATGTGCTTACAAAAGCGGTGCGCAAACGGTAATTGGTAGCAAAAATTGACATGGTAGGCAAATAATTGTACGCCGGAAACTGCGGACTACTTTTATACCCAGCCGGCAACGCCCCACACTGGTACCAGTTGCTATAGTCGGTTTCATTGCGGCATTGCAGCACCAATATCATCTCCCTATTCTGCTCATTGGCCGTTCTGAACATATCGGCAAATACCGGGTATAACGAGTAATAGCCAAAGTTGATGATATTCTGGCAGGCATCGGCAGCTTTTTGCCATTGCTTGGTGTTCAGGAAAAACTTGGCCAAAATACCGTTAGCTATCGCTTTATTTATACGGCCGAAAGCCACTTCCTTACCCGGATCGGGCAAATCAGCCACAGACTGTGTTATCTCTGTTTCTACGAATGTCTTGAGCTGCTCATCGGTACAACGGGCCAGATTACCGGGCGAAGATGTTGATGTTCTTAACGGAACTGTACCAAAGAAACTGTACAGCCAGGCATAAGCCTGCGCGCGCAACACACGGGCTTCGGCTTTGTACTGCTTTTTAATGGCATCTGTTGTTTTTACATTATCAATGTTCTCTATCACCCCATTGGCATCGCGAATAGAGGCATATGAGGGCGCCCATATATCACCTGAGAATGTACCCAGGTTTGATGTCCAGTTGAAATTGATGATCTGTATCAGCTGGCCATTTTCAGCACCATCAGTATTGTAGCCAATATCGGTACAGTCTTCTGAGTCATTAATCCAATAGCGTGAGTTGGTTTGCAACTGCTCATTGGCATATGACGAATAAAGCAGCGAGCGTATGCCGGGCTCGGTGGTTAGCACATTACCGGGCGAAAACTCGGAATTTGGTGTTACATTGAGCGACTTAGTACAAGCGGTAAGCTGTAATAATGCAAGTACAGGAACTATATATTTAAATGTCTTTTTCATCGTGTTCATAATTTGGTAGGTTAAAACTGTACGTTAAGGCCACCTGTAAATGTTCTGGTAAGCGGATACGTATTATAATCTATGCGCAGAATGTTGTCACCAAGTGCGTTTGCAGCCGGATCTGAGCCTGTGTATTTGGTAACGGTAAACAAATTTTGCGCAGTGGCAAATACGCCCACACTCTTCACAAACTTAAGCTTGGAAACAGGGAGGCTATAACTTAAACGTACAGATTGCAGCCTTAAGTAAGAAGCATCTTCAACTGTGCGGGTGTTTACTTGTAACTGCCCGCGCACATCATTCGGTAAAAATGACGGATATTCATTGGTTGGGTTTGTCGGTGTCCAGCGGTTCAGGTAAGGCACTGCCAGTTTATTACGACGATAATCAACAGGATAATAAGCATCTACCAAGCTGCTGTTTAACATTTTGGCGCCGTATTGTCCTTCAAAAAAGGCATCAAGCGTAAGGGCTTTGTAACTGATGCTGGTATTGAATCCGTAATAAAAATCAGGCAACGATTTACCCAGCACCACCCTGTCGTTGGTGTTGATGACACCATTACCGTCAATGTCACGATATTTTAAATCGCCGGGGCGTACACCTGCCTGGGTTTTGGTAAAATCATCCGTCTTTTGCCAAACGCCATCAACGATATATCCGAAGAACGAACCCATAGAGTATCCGGGTTTAAGAATACTTACCTGGCCTATTGAACCCGGGCCACCGCCAATTGATTGCGGCACGCTGCCCAGACTCAGCACGGTGTTTTTAAGTGTAGTAAGGTTAGCGCCCAACTCCAGTCTGAAATCTTTAGAATGAACAGCGCTACCTTTTAATGAAAACTCAAACCCTCTGTTGCGCATACTACCTACGTTGCGCGTTTGTGAGTTGAAACCGGTGCTCTGAGGCAGCGGGATGTCATAAAGCAAGTTAAATGTTTTACGATTGTAGTATTCGATACTACCGGTGATGCGCGAGTCGAACAAAGCGAAATCTGTTCCGATGTCCATCTGTTGCGCCGACTCCCACTTCAAATCAGGGTTAGCCGCACGGGTTGGCTGCAAAATAGAAGTACGTGTTTCGTTAAACACCGCGTTGCGGCCCGATGAATATGTTGAATAATAAATATAATTGGCATTAGGCTGATTACCGGTTACACCGAAGCTTGCTCGTAGTTTAAGATCGCTGATGATTTTATTGTTTTTCAGGAAGTCTTCTTCGTGAATGCGCCAGGCTACGGCGCCTGAAGGGAAGTAACCAAACCGATTATTTTGACCAAAACGGGCAGATCCGTCGGCCCGGATGGAGCCGGTTAGCAAATATTTGTTTTTGAATGAATAGTTAGCGCGTGCAAGGTATGAAATGAGGATGTTTTCCTGACGGCCGTCGCTTACACCATTTAGCGTATTATCGCCGGTACCCAGACCGTTATAAGTAAGATCGGACAAGGCAAACGAACGCGAATTAGCCACCAGCGAGCTCGAAGTGTAACGCTCATAGGTTGAACCGATAACCGCATTCAGACGGTTATCCTCATTAAAAGATTTGTTATAGTTAATGGTACCTTCTACCAGGTAATAAGCACGTTTACCATCGCGCACATCGGCATATCCATTGTATGATGCGCCGGTAAGGGTTGAAGGGTCTATCCAGTAGTTACGCTGCGCATCGTTTAAGTCGGCACCCAACCTTACTTTGGCAGACAGCGACGGGATAATAAAATATTCGCCGTACAGGTTGCCGAAGGTGCGATAAGTATCGCCCACGCCATATTGACCGTTAATAACCGCCAGCGGGTTGTCCATAGGCGACATAAGCGGTGAGCGATAGTAAGAACCATCTGGATTATAAACCGGGGCGGTAGGGTCATAATTTTGTGCCATATAGAGCGCACTGCCATTATCGTTCAAACCTGTACCTGTGGCATTATATAAATCGCGGGTGTATGATGACGTGAAGCTTACACCCACATTGTATTTGTCTTTTACAGCAGTTTCCAGGTTCATGCGCACATCATAGCGGGTAGTACCTGATCTGAGCATAATACCCTGCTGATTGAAGAAGCCGGCCGAAACATAGTATTTAGTATTTTCATTACCGCCGCTAAACGAAACATCGTGCGACTGAAGTGAGGCTTTTCTTAACAGTAAGCGCTGCCAATCGGTGTTAGCGTTTGCGCCTGTTACCTTGGTGGTGCTCAAATTGCCCAGGTCAATAATGCCGTTGATAGCCTGCGTGTACTCATCGCCGGTCATGAAGCGTTGCAGGTGCGCCGCCTGTTGCGTGCCATAGGTAACGTTGTAAGCCACAGTCATTTTGCCTGACGAGCCACGCTTGGTGGTAATCAACACCACACCATTTGCACCGCGCGAACCATAGATCGCGGTGGCCGATGCATCTTTAAGGATCTCGATAGAAGCTATATCTGCCGGGTTAAGAGAGCTAAGAGCCGTCCTGTTATTCGGGTTATTTGTGGTGCCTGCCGGCGCTGCGCCACCAACGGCAACTCCGTCGTTTACCGGCATTCCATCTATCACATATAGCGGGTCGTTATTACCTGTAATTGAGGTAATACCGCGTACCTGCACACTCATGGCCGAGCCGGGTTCGCCGCTTTTTTGATAAACCTGCACACCGGACGAACGCCCTAACAGTGCCTGCTGCACGTTAAGATTGGCCGCCTTTGTAAGCTCTGACGCTTTGAGCGAGGTAACAGCCCCGGTTAGGTCGCTTTTGCGCACTGTACCGTAACCTACCACCACAACCTCGTTAATTGAGCGGGCTTCTTCTTCCATCTTTACATTAATGGTGCTCTGACCATTAACCGGTATTTCTTGTGAAGTATAACCTACGTAGCTAAACACCAGTACGTCGTTGGCGCTGTTAGTTTTAATAGAATAATGGCCTTGTACATTAGTAGCCGTGGCAGTTTGAGTTCCTTTTATAGATACGGTTATCCCGACAAGGGTTTCGCCGTTTTTAGAGGCTGATACCGTACCACTGACTGTTTGCTGGGCGAAGGCCCTCACAGAGCACAGGAACAGCAGCAGCAGGGTATAGATGTTCCTTCGTTTAATGCTTAGTGTAAATAATTGATCCATATTTTAAAATTTAGAATTACTTAATAATGATTGATAAATGCACAGCCGTTAATGGCTATGTGCGTTAGGGGATGTGACAGCGATTCGATCTCATAATAACATAAGTTAAATTTGAAGGCACCAAAAAGCATGGCCTTGATGCCCGTAAAAAATTGTTAATTAGTACTAGAGGTTTGAATTGGGTTTACAGTAACAATTTTAATTCAAAATAGCTCCCTTATACAGGACTGATGTTAAAATATATAGCACACGCGTATAAATTGAACCGTGTTACCGTGCTTGTACCAATAAATGACAAAATATTTTTCATATTGGATGATCAATTGAGATTGCTGTATGAGATCATATCTTTACCTGCTTGTTTTTGCCCTGTTATTGCACATAGAAAGGGCTTTTTGTCAGGATATTAGCTTCAGGAAAATAACCTCAGACGTTGGGTTGTCGCACAACACGGTATACACTATTGCTCAAGATTCAAAAGGATTTATGTGGTTCGGTACACGCGAGGGGCTGGACAGATTTGATAGTTATACCGTTAAAACCTATTATCTTAAAAATCTGCAGCCCGGCACGTCAACCAATCGCATTAATTGCCTGTTAAGTTTGCCGCAACGCCTCCTTATTGGCACGGATAATGGTTTATACCGATATGATGAAGTGGCAGACAAGGTTATTGAGCAACCTATGCTCAAAACACACTTGTCGGTGTTTGGCATCGCGAATATTGATACCACAATATATATCGCCACAAATTCAGGATTTTACCGGCTGGATGCCGATGGGCAGACGCATTTATTAGCCGCCCGCAATAAGTCGGTCACTGCCGTTACCGCTTTGCCGGGTAACCACTTTTTGCTGGCCATCGCCAATCAATTACTTATCGTCGACCGAAACGGGAATACCTTGAAAACTGCTTTAGTTGACACACAAAAACCAGACTTCAGAATAAACAATATCCGCCACGAAAAAGAAACCGACTGGCTCTGTACAAATTATGGCCTTTATTTGCTGGAAGAAGATAGCGCCCGGATATCGCGCATTAAATTCACCGCAAATGAAAGCACCGAAAGCAATACCGTCAGAGCCATTACCGGCACAGGCAACAACAAATTCTTTATTGGTACTGAAGATGGTTTGTACGTTTATGATGCGCTGCTCCAACAATCTGTTAATTACACACAATCGTTTGATAACAGCCCTAAAAAATTAAACGATAAAGCCATTTACTCAGCCTATGCCGCCAAAGATGGTTCCATTTGGCTAGGCACTTACTTTGGCGGAGTTAATTACATCCCGTCTATCAGCTATGGTTTTAAGAGCGTTTTGGCCGGCGAGCAACCGGGCAGCCTTAATGGCAAAGCTATCAGCCAAATGATGGAGGATGCCCATCACAATATTTGGGTGGGAACTGAAGACGGCGGTATATCCATCTTTAACCCCCAAACACAAAGATTTGATAATATTAACAAGCAAAGCAAGCCATTTCATCTAACCATTAACAACGTACATGCTATTTATGACGATCATCAGGGCAGCATATGGGTGGGTACCTTTTTAGGCGGCTTGCATCGTTTTGAGCAGTCAACCGGTAAAACTACTATATATACCAACCGCTCAACAGACACCACCAGCCTGATCAGCGACCAGGTTTACGCCATATTACGCGACAGCCGCGGCACTTTATGGATCGGCACTTCACATGGCCTGGCCACTTTTGACTATAAAACCGGCCGGTTTCACCAGTTCAAGCCCGCCATTTTTAGTGAAGAGTTTATTTATGACATGGTTGAAGACAGTAACGGCGATATGTGGTTTTGCTCGCGCTGGAATGGGCTATATCGCTATAACCCAAAAACCGGCAAAATTATCCGCTACATGGCAAACGGCAGGCCGGGCAGTTTGCCAGGCAACCAGGTAATCAGCGTCTATAAAACTTCGGACCACACATTATGGTTCGGCATATTAGATGGTGGTGCCTGCAGATATGACGAGGCAAGCAATAGGTTTCAGGTACTAAACACACAAAACGGACTACCTAACAATACGGTATACGGCATATTGGAAGATAACCGGCACCGGCTCTGGTTCTCTACTAACAGAGGGCTTTCGTGTTATAATAGCTCAACGCGCCAATTTATTAACTACAATAACCGCTACGGGCTGCCCAGCAATCAATTTAACTTTAAATCGTTTCTGAAAGCCGCCGATGGCACTTTTTATTTCGGCACCATTCATGGCTTATGCTACTTTAATCCGCAGAATATTAAAACTCAGCAGCAAAAGGTTCCTGTCCGTTTTACCGACTTTCAGCTTTTTAATAAAACCGTCGTTCCTGAAGATCATTCCCTATTGCAGCAGCAGATTGACGACGCAAATACCATCACCCTAAATCATACCCAAAATGTGTTCAGTATCAGTTTTGCGGCCCTTAATTATAGCAATGTGCGTGGAAATAATTACGCTTATTACCTGGAAGGATTTGAGAAAAAATGGATCAATATAAGCGATAAGAATACCGCCACCTATACCAACCTGTCATCAGGCGATTATACGTTCCACGTACAGGCGTTGGACGCATTGGGCAATCCGGTAAGTGATGAGCGTACGTTGGAAATCCATGTATCTCCACCGTTTTACCTGAGTAATTTTGCCTTTCTTTTTTATTCACTTTTAATTGGAGTGATTATTTGGCTGTATTCAAGATTTATCAGCTTTTTACATGCCAAAAAGCTGGAGGTTCAGTTGGAACGCATGGAGAAGGAAAAAACCGCCGCCCTTACCCAACACCGCCTCAATTTTTTCACCTTCATCTCGCACGAGTTTAAGACCCCGCTTACCCTCATTATCGCATCGGTCGAAAAGTTCATGATTGATCATGCGGGCAATGCGGGCAAAAGTCCGGAGTTAACAGCCATCAAAAACAATGCTTCCCGACTGATCAAAATGATACAGCAACTGATGGAATTTCGCACAATTGAGACAGATCACTCCGCCATCAAATTAACGCAAAACGACCTGATAAAATTTGTAGAAAATATTTTGGATTCTTTTCGCCCATTGGCTATCCGTAAAGAAGTAACGCTAAACATGACATCGCCTGTAATTGGTTTCAATTGCTATTTCGATGCCGATAAAATGGAGAAGATATTGTTCAACATCCTGTCTAACGCTATAAAAAATACAACGCAGGGCACCGTGAGCCTGAACCTTACTCTTGATAAAATGGAAAATGGAGAGTTCCGCGCCATTTTTAACATCACAGACACAGGGAAAGGTATGACACAAAAAGAACTGGATAACATTTTTCAGGCTTTTTACAAAGGTATTAATAGCGACGAAGGCAGCGGTGTAGGCATGGCTCTGGTTAAAAGCCTGGTTACCTATCTTAACGGTGAAATCAATGTGAGCAGTAAAGTCAACATTGGCACACAGGTACAGGTTAGTATTCCGGTAACACAAAAACCGGAAGATGTGCAGGAAAAGGTAAAAGAAGGGTCACAGCATGAGTATGAACCTGCAAATACTCCACTACAAAACAGTATTGTAAGTTCAGTTCCACGCCCTTTACCCGGCGACTCCTCACATACTATTTTGGTGGTAGAAGATAATAAGGAATTGCTGGTTTTCTTATCTAAACATCTGTCGCGCTACTATAACGTTATACAGGCAACAAATGGCCAGATAGGCTACAATAAATTGATTAAACAAACGCCCGACCTGGTGATCAGCGATATTAAGATGCCAAAGATGGACGGGATTGAGCTTTGTCAAAAAATCAAAAGCGATGCCCGTTACAACCACATCCCATTCATATTATTATCTGATAATACCCGCGAGAATATTAAGCTGGATAGTCTTGATGTGGGTGCCGATGCCTACCTAGCCAAGCCTTTTAACCTGAAAGAGTTGGAACTGCTGATATCAAACATGATCAAATCTCGCGTAATACTGCGCGAGCAACTGCTGGATTTAAGCAAATTCGGACTGGATAAAATGCCAAGAAATAACAAGGACCAGGACTTTCTGGCTAACCTGAGCACCGTGCTTGAAACGCATTTTGCCAATCCGCAATTTACCGTCGAAGAGATGGCCGCTCAGTTAAATATCAGTCGCACCTTGCTGCACATTAACCTGAAAAAGATACTGGATAAAAGCGCAACGCAACTACTTAATGATTATCGCTTAAAAAAAGCGGTGCTTATGTTGAAGCAAAACCTGCCTATCAACGAAGTAGCATACTACAGCGGTTACAGCGACCCCAATTACTTTAGCCGTATATTTAAGAAGCAGTATCACATTAGTCCGGGCGTGTTCCGCGCAGACCCGGAGAAATATACGGAAGTTGTATAGCGGCGAAGGCTTGTGTGCAAAAAGGGGGTGATCCAAAAAATGACTTAAAAGTCAGAAAAGGGTGATCCAAAGTGATCCGCTTTTTAGAACACCAACATACAATCATCTTGAAATCAGCCTGTTGCGTTTTTAAGATGATCCAACTGATCCAAAGTGATACACACTCACACGGTGGATCACATACAGTCAAACTACAGCTTCAAACAGGGTTTATTTGGCAGTCGGATTGGCTATAGCACGCTTCAACGCGGCAGCCATTTGTGCTGTTTTAGCAGCCATGCTGCCGGCCAGGTTATGCTGCTCGGCGGGATCAGTTTTTAAATCATAAAGCTGCGGTTCAGCTTGCAAACCGGTCGGCACTTTCTTGTTAGCTAGCCATCCCGGTGGTTTGCCGGTAGCCGGCGCAATATACTTCCAGTTGTTTTGGCGATAGCACAACGTAAATGCTTCTTCAACCATCTCATTACGCCCTTGTTGAGTTTGCCCTAACAATGCGTTAATCAGATTCTTGCTATCGGGTGCGGCTGTTTGCTCAACCTGACTATGAGTTAATGCCGCCAGCGAGCGAAACAGATCAACCTGGCTAATCAGCGCTTTGCTAACACCGCGCTTTACCTTACCCGGCCAGTTTACTATAAGCGGAACACGGGTTCCGCCTTCATAAGCGCTGTATTTACCGCCCTTGTAAGGCCCCGCAGGCTGATGTGAGCCTAACAACGTTTCTGCCTTATCGCCATAGCCATCGTCAATTACCGGCCCGTTGTCGCTGCTAAATATGATAAGCGTATTGTCAGTCAATTTCAGACGCCGCAATTGCTGCATCACCTGACCGGTTATCCAGTCCATTTCAGCAATGGCATCTCCTCGCGGCCCCATTGGGGTAGCTCCCACAAAACGATGATTAGGCATGCGCGGGACGTGAATATTAGGTAGGGCGAAATATAAAAAGAAGGGGTTGTTGCGGTTTCCTTCTATAAAATGAAGCGCTTTGGTGGTAAGCACTGTTGAGAAATCTTCGTCCTTCCAATAAGCGTTGTGTCCGCCTTTCATAAAACCTATCCGGCTTACGCCATTAACAATGGTGCCGCTATGTTGTGAGTCGGCAGGCATTTTAAGCATCTCGGGGTGCTGCAAACCAATAGGGTCGTTACCAATACGCCGATCATAATTCACCGCTATGGGGTCTTGTTTACTGGATTTGACAACATGATGATCTTCCACAAAAACAGTCGGTACCCTGTCTGGCGTAGCAGGGATGATAAAACTATAATCAAACCCTACCTCATTGGGCCCGGGCGCAATAGTGTCATTCCAGTTAGGGTGGCCCGTGCCTAGCCCCAAATGCCACTTACCAATAGCAGCTGTGACGTATCCTGATTTATGCAGCATCGCCGGCAAAGTTTGCTGTTTTGGGTTGATGATCAGCGGAGCATCTCCCGGTAAGATAGCCGCATTGTTGCGGAACGCGTAACTCCCGGTAAGAATGGCAAATCGGGATGGCGTACAAGTGGAGGCCGAGCAATGTCCATCGGTAAAGAGCAGGCCGGTAGCCGCCAGTTTATCTACCTCGGGTGTTTTCACGCGGGTAGCGCCATAGCAGCTCAGATCGCCGTAACCCAGATCGTCAACATAAATAAAGATGATGTTGGGCCTGCGCTGGGCGATCTTTTGTGCCGATGTCCCGGTAACGATAGCCAGACAGCACAGCATCGATAAAAAAAAGCGGCTAAATTTCATGATTATTCATGTTTTTTTCGGGCGAGTTTACCCTTGTTCACAATATCGACAAAATCTGCGTACCACAAAGGATTGGCGGCACAGTCGCCGTTAGCATCGGGTTTAAGCGATTTACAGGCGAAGATTGGGTTAACAAACCACACCGGTGTGTTGGGCCGCACATTGGCCGGAGCCGATTGACTCATATAACCATAAGTAGCCAGCACTACGCTATATTTCTGGAAATAACGATAGTAGGTTTCCAACGCGTGCGGAATGAACCATTGGCGCGTGTTAAACAGCTCTGTCCACTCGGTGACGCCCACCTTATTGTTATTGGCGAGAGTATACCATTCATACAGGTGCATGTTATCGGGATAATGATATTTCTGTAAAAATGCTTTTCCTGCCGGGCTATCGCCAATGGCTTCAGGCACGTGCTTGTTGTACAACCTGAAAAGCGAAAACTCGGGCACAATGATGGGCTTTGTGGGCATAATAGAGCGCACAAAGTTCAATGCCTGCGGAATTTCGAGCGTGTCGGCAATATGCAGGTGCACCGACAAACCGGTGATGTCTTTATTATACTGTGCCAGTTTGATGAGACCGACTACGCCAGGCGTTTTCTGTTGTTTAGGTTCAAACAGCGCCGGCAATGAACCTACATAGACATCGGGTTTTTTATATTCAGGATGCGCCTTGTAAAATGGTAGCGCCACCTCTGTAAGCAAACGCTCCATGAATTTCACCAATGGTACATAACCTTGTTTATTTACATTCAAATCTTCTTCTTTGGTTTCGAGGTTGGGCTCATTACCTAGTTTCAGTATATCGATACTCCCACCCACTCGCGTAAGCATGGCAGTAACCGTGGCGAAGTATTTCTTCTCTAACTCAGTACCCGGCGCCGGTATGTTAAGGTTAAACTTTTTAAAATCCCAGCGGAAACCAAAAGCGACTTTATAACCTGCCTTTTTACACTCAATTACTTTACCCAAGCCTACCTCTATAGCCGGATCCTTTTCCCCGTTGATATATTCAAAAATATAAGGCGTCGTGCGTATCCAATCAACCCCGGTTTTCTTTAAATATCGCATGTCGATGATCTCAGGATTGTGGTTGAAATTAGCACCTATCTCCTGAGCCTGTGTTACTTGTGTCGACAGAAGCAAAAAGCTACCGATAGCGCCAAGCAGTTTCGTTAAATATTTTTTCATAATTTAATTGGTTTCTGATTCTTGTAGAATGCTTTTGCTTTTTCCCCATCAGGCATCAGGTGGCCGTTTACCCATTTCAACGGAACCACAGCAGGTCTGCAGGTTGCGGGAAACCTGGTACCCATAACGCCGCGCGGGTTAAAGAATGTGGTAGACCACCAGGCGCCTTGCTTATCGACAAACAGATTATTGTGTCCGCCCTGCAATATGGCTGGATAACGAGGGCCGTAAGGGCCGTAAATATTATCGGCCTCAGCCACTATCACATCATAGCTATACAGGTTTTTATCGCGGGCCTCATTGCGTAAATAAGTATAGGTACCGTCAGCTTTTTGTACAGACCAGACCGTTTGCAGCAATTGATATTTGCCATTGTGTTTGTCCAGGTAAATACCTTCAATATATGGCTCAGGGTTGTAAGGGGTTTCGATCAACTTTTTAAAAGGTTCGGCAATATCGCTTAGGTCGTCCTTCATGCGGGCAATGTAATGGTCATGGCCCAACAGATAAACCTTGCCATCGGTGTCTTCAAATACACTTAGGTCTATATCAGGAAATATCTTATGGGTTTTGTTGCCTTTAATATTTTGGTAAGGCCCTTCAGGTTTGCCACTGGTACTTACCAGTATAAATGAACCCTGGCCAGCATTCAGGCAGGCTGCAATCACCCATTTCTTTTTACTTTTAATATAGTGGATCTCCGGCGCCCAGGCAGCTCTGTACATTGAATCCAGCGGGTCGCCATTAACAGATTTACTGCCTTTTGCAATCGGCACACCACGTTTTTGCCATTCGGCGGCATCTTTGTCAAACGACCAGATCAATCCCAACGGTTGCCATTGGTGCATATCTTTCGATCTCCACAGGTAAATACCGTCATTATAGTCCCAGCAATGTACGCGGCCATTAGGAAACGGACGCCCGGGTGTGGCCGTGGTGCCTGTCATATAATAATAGCTATCAGGCCCGAGGATTACATAAGTATCGCGAAGCCAAACATTTAATATAGGTTTCACCTCTGCGGGCACCGTCAGCGTGATATTGTTAATTGGGGCATTCGGATCGCTATATTGCTGTGTAGGTGTTTTTACAGGATTTTGTCCCTTTACATCCGTGCACACTAAGCTCATACCAAAACTGAGACAACAGCAAATGATTAACAAATTGTTCTTCATCAATAAAACTAAATGGTTTATGCCGGTTTAAAAGCGGCTCAATAAACAATTTTAGCCTTATTGAAGTAGCAGGATTAGTACAGGTGTTTAAATTTAGCGCATTATTGTTTACAACTTATATTTTGGTGTCTACCAAATGGATTTAGCGTTCTTTGATCATCTACTTATGCAAGCGCTTGGAGTTTTTAAAATTTAGCTTCATTCCAATTTAACCTATTGCGCGACCCATAAAGCAAAAACGCCGATTTCGTGTATGAAATCAGCGTTTATCGTAGCCCCGACGGGAATCGAACCCATATCTAAAGTTTAGGAAACTTCTATTCTATCCGTTGAACTACAGGGCCTAAAGGTGCCTGCAAATTAATGGAGGCAAATATAAATAAAAAGGCGATTTATATTCACTAAAGAACCCGGTATTAAAACAGGCAAATATCTTTTCAATTAGCGTTTGTTCAAGCCGATTTTAACAATTGCGGCAGACCAACTGAAACAGGCAACTTTAGCTTCTATTCTCAAGTGTTTTTATGGATGTCTATTTGGCCTGCCAATCGCCTGTGTTGTTTATGGCTGCCCGCCCAATAAAAAAAACCGGCGCTGTTTTAGCAACGCCGGTTCATAATATTATTGTTACGATTTAACTATCGCACGGTCGAGCCATTTGGCATCCAGTTTAGTGGCGCTGCAAATGTTAGTTTACCTTCGGCATTCTCTGCCATGAGGATCATCCCTTGCGACAGGATACCTTTGATCTCTCTCGGCTCAAGGTTTACCAATATACTTACCTGCTGACCAATGATACCCTCTGGCTCAAAATGTTCAGCAATGCCTGACACCACGGTACGCTGGTCGATACCGGTATCGATGGTCAACTTCAAGAGTTTTTTTGTTTTGGCGACTTTCTCGGCAGCTAAGATCGTACCTATACGGATATCCATCGCCGCAAACTGGTCGTAATTGATGTTTTCTTTGGCCGGAGTTGCAGGTTGGTCGTCGCCCTGTGAGGGGCCTTCAATAGCTGCTTTTTTGTCGATCAATTTTTGAACTTGTTTTTCTATCAGTTCATCTTCAATTTTCTCAAACAACAAGGCTGCCGCATTTAACTGATGGCCATTGGCAAATACAATTTCCTCATCAAAAGCCACCACATCTTTGGGCCAGTTTAACATTTGGAATATCTTTTTGGCCGTACCCGGCAGGAAAGGTTGCAGGCACGTAGCCAAATGGCCAATCAGCACCAAACAGTTGTGTAAAGCATACTTCGCCTCCTCCGGATTGGTTTTAATGGTTTTCCAGGGTTCTTTTTCTGTAAGGTAGCGATTGCCCAAACGAGCTATCTCCATCATATTCTGCTGTGCCTGCCTGAATTTGTAAGCCTCAAAACTGGCTTCCATCTCGTCGTAATACTTGCCAACCTCGTCGCTTAATGCTTTATCGGTAAAATTGATGGTATCGGTCGATACTTCAATTTTACCATCATAAAACTTGTGCATCAATATCATCACGCGGTTAACAAAGTTACCCAGTATGGCTACCAGTTCATTGTTTACACGATCGCGGTAGTCTTTCCAGGTAAACTCGCTGTCGCTGGTTTCAGGGGCGATGGCAGTAAGGTAGTAACGTAGTTCGTCTACCTTATTTGGCAGGTCCTCCAGATATTCGTGCATCTCGACGCTCCATCCACGGCTGGTGCTCATTTTATCACCTTCCAGGTTCATAAACTCGTTAGCCGGAACGTTTTCAGGCAGGACGTAATCGCCATGCACCTTCAACATTACCGGGAACACAATACAGTGGAAAACAATATTGTCCTTACCGATAAAATGTACCAGCTTGGTATCCTGATCCTTCCAGTAAGGCTCCCAATCTTTACCATAGTCAGCAGCCCATTGTTTAGTAGCCGATATATAGCCAATAGGCGCATCGAACCAAACGTATAACACTTTGCCATCAGCGCCTTCAATAGGTACTTTAATGCCCCAGTCCAGGTCGCGGGTTACCGCGCGGGGCTGCAGGCCGCCGTCAATCCAGCTTTTGCACTGTCCGTAAACGGTAGCGCGCCAGTCTTTGGCGTGTCCTTTTAATATCCAATCTTTCAGCCAATCTTCATATTTGTCTAATGGCAAATACCAGTGTTTAGTTGGTTTTAGTACCGGTTTATTCCCGCTTAGCGTCGAGCGCGGATTGATCAACTCCGCCGGACTTAACGATGTGCCGCACTTTTCGCATTGATCGCCGTACGCATTCTCATTACCGCAGTTAGGGCAGGTGCCTACAATATAGCGGTCGGCCAGAAAAGCTTTGGCATGCTCGTCATAGTACTGTTCCTCTTCCTTTTCAACAAAAATGTGTTTGTCGTTAAGGTTAGTAAAAAAATCGCGGGCTGTTTCGTGGTGTATCGGTGCGCTGGTGCGGTGGTAAATATCAAATGATATACCCATCTGCGCAAACGAGTTCTTGTTAAGCTCGTGATATTTGTCGATGATGGCGCGTGGCGTAGTATGCTCTTTCATAGCCTGGTTGGCTATGGCAGTGCCATGCTCGTCGCTGCCGCAAACAAATATTACATCGCGCTTTTTAAGACGCTGGTAACGTACGTATAAATCGGCAGGTATATAGGCACCAGCCAGGTGGCCCAGGTGTTTGGGGCCGTTGGCATAAGGCAGCGCAGCGGTTACGGTATATCGTTTATAGTTTTTTGGTTCCAATTATTACAGTATTTTTATAGTTTGGCAAAGATAAATTATTTTGTTGAGGATGTTTGGCAACTACGCGCCTGATAGTCGAAACAAACCGTTTAGCGTCCATCAATCCCAAATTTTGACATGAGTATAACGCCCCCCTACCTGAAAAAAGGCGATAAAATTGCCATCACTTGTCCCGCAAAGAAACTGCCAAAGCCAATGACGGATGCCGTTGCTTTGCTTGAGTCGTGGGGCCTGGAGGTTGTATTGGGCGATACTGTGAATGCCAGTTTTCATCAATTTGCCGGCGATGACGACCTGCGCGCAACCGACATGCAACGTTTTGTTGATGACGATAGCATCAAAGCCATCATTGCCGCCCGCGGCGGTTACGGCACTGTCAGAATGATTGATAAAGTCAATTTTGACCGGCTGAAAGAAGATCCAAAATGGATTATCGGCTTTAGCGATATCACTTTATTACATGCTCATATCTGGGCCAATTACGGGCTGCAAAGCATTCACGGGCAAATGCCGGTGAATATCCCCGATGCATCCACAAAGTCGCTGCAAACGCTTAAAAGTGCGCTGTTTGGGCATGATCTATTTTATCATTATAAACCACATAACAAACTTATTGTGGGCGAAGCCTCGGGTATACTCATCGGAGGGAATTTAAGTCTGCTTATTTCGTCTTTAGGTTCAGTATCCGATTTTAGCTACGACGGTAAGATTCTATTTATTGAAGATGTGGGCGAATACCTCTATGCGATCGACCGTATGATACGAACGCTGAACCGGGCAGGCAAGCTGAAAAATCTGGCAGGCTTAATTGTAGGTGGATTCACGGAGGTTAAGGACAATGACATTCCCTTTGGCCAGACCGTTGCAGATATTGTTTTGGATGTGGTTAAAGAGTATGGTTACCCTGTATGTTTTGATTTCCCGGCCGGGCATTTGCCTGATAACAGGGCATTGGTTTTAGGGCGAGGGCATACACTTGCGGTGACCAGTCAATCTGTAAAACTTTACTAATAAAAAAACCCGGTAAACTTAACATTTCACCGGGTTTTTAATTTATTGCTAATTATTATTACAACTGCGTAATAACAATATTTGCAACTTGTTTAGCCGCATTATTATCGGCACCCAAAGTCAGGGTTTTGCCGTCGGCTGTAACCGCTTTGTCAAGTTTAATAATGGCTGTACCCGGTGCGGTACCCGCCGGCACATTAATCACAACATTAGGGCTGGTCACTGTCTCTTTAGCAATTACAACAGTTTGCCCGGTTAAAGTTAATGCACCACTAACCGAATAACTAACCGTTACCGCTTGCTCCATTCCTGTACGCATTACAAATGCAAATGTAGCAGAACCTGCAGTAGCATGGTCGGCGGCAAGCTTCACTTTTACGTCTGCCGTACTTTTAAATGCAACATATGGTGGTAGCGAGTTTGAAAAATCATAATTGTCGCCCGGAGAGTGTGCTTTTTTGCATGATTGAAACGCCACTAGTGGCAGCAACAAACATATATATAGTAATTTTTTCATGTTCTTCTATTATTTATCAAACCACATTTTTGTGTAATAAGTAATTTTGGTTTTTGGAGCGTTAGGGTTAACGTTGATCTCGTTGGTGATAGGATACTCATATCTTCTGAATAAACCATCAGCAGGAGCATTATGTGGCAAGGTTAATGCCGGTACTTCCTGACCTTCCGGACCAGATCTTCTCCATTGCGTAAATGCGTCAAGCCCTCTATCGGTCAGGTCAACCCAGTGGTGATAGTTGATAGTGCTCACAGCATTCCCTGCGGTTAATGCTGGCAAGCTGGCAGCATAGTTGGTAGCTGTAGTAGCATCAACACCGTAAAATTTACAAGACTCTACAATAGCTTGTTTAAATAAAGTATTGGCTTTAGCAATATCTACACTAACACCTAAACCACGAGCATAAATCTCTGCTTCGTAGAACAACTCATCCTGGTAATCATAAATTGTCTCCGGCTCTGCGGCTGTCTGTAATGAAGTTGAAATACGTGGGTTTACTTTATCGTCGCCATCAGCACCTTGTTCAATACCGATATAATGCGTTTGGCCAGCAGGCTTATCAAATAATTTTGGTAAACGTGGGTCATTAAGCGGGTCTAACAGGTTAGTCACCCAAATAGAAGCAAAGAAAAAGTTTTGCTTGCCATTATATTGCTCGCTAACATAGTATTTTGGATTCTTTTTGCCTTGAATATCCTGGAATGGAACCTGGAAGTTATCAGTAGCAGCCGATACTAAACCACCGGCATTAATCATGTCACCAATTTTAGCAGCCTGAGTAGGATCAGCATCAACCATTGTCAATAAAGTACGCAATTTCAGAGATGTAGCCAGCCTTTTCCATTTGTTGATATCACCCTTATAGAACAAATCGTAATCTGATATTTTTAATGTGCTCGTTGCATCAAATTGAGCTATGGCTTGATCCAATAAAGATACTACACCATTTAATACGGTTTGCTGCGGATCGAAATGAGGGTAAGGAATATTAGAGTTATATGCCTCAGTATATGGAACATCCCCGTAAAGCGTAGTTAATTCATAAAAGTCAAGCGCCAGCAACACTTTACATTGTGCAGCGGCATTATTTTGTTTTGGGTTTGACGCCTCTGCTATTGCAATTGCTTGCTTTAAGTTATTACCAATTGAAGTATAATACGCTCTCCATGGGTTACCATAAATAAGCGGGTCAATAGTATACTCACCTTCTGTCAAGCCACCGCCTGACCAGCCAGTAGGATTATTAAAGCCATCCATAACTGCCTGACCGGCTAAAGAGGTTGGAATCCACTCGTCACCACTTGCCCTTAGGTCAACCCATGAAGTAACGGCATATGAGAATAAAAGCTTCGGATCAACCGTAGTCGCAGCAAGAGGATTGTGGTTGATATCCAGATATTTTTTGCACGATGGCAATGATAGCATTAGCGTTAAAGCGCTAATTGTTAATATAAATTTCTTTTTCATCGTTTTAATATTAAAGGGTTAAACGAACGTTAAATCCAATTGTCCGAGTTGACGGGATAGAGTTGAATTCTACTGCATCACCTGCACTACCGGATCCAAAGAAGCTAACTTCAGGATCAATGTAAGGCACATTCGAATGGATCAACCACAAGTTTCTACCTTCAAGACCAATACTTAAGGCTTTAATGAAATTAGCATATCTTTTTAACACAGGTTGTGGTATTGCATAAGCCAATCTTGCTTCGCGAAGTTTTACGTAAGTGTCATCAAATACGTTGGCTTCAGTATTTCCTGTAGTATACTGGCTCCAATAGTCTTGCATACTTTGTACCGGTACCGTATTAGTAGTATATGTCGAACCAGATGCAACAACGCCTTTGTCAATAAATATCTGACCACGGTTAAGTGCAGTCTCTTTAGCTAAACCGTTAAAGCGTAAGTTAGAAACGGTATTAGAGAAGATCACACCACCTTTACGCATGTCCACAGTAAAGCTCAATTGTAACCCTTTATAGTTAAATGTATTAGTTACACCGCCGGTATAATCAGGATTAATTGAGCCTAAACGTTTGTCGGTAGCGGTTTTACGTAAGCCAGTGGCAGGGTCAATAACGATATTACCATTAGGATCACGCAACCAGGCAACACCGTATAAACCAATAGATTTGCCATTTTCTGCTTTAATAGTTAAACCACTGTAACCACTGGCAACGGTTGTTTGTTTGATCTCTGCAGGCAAGCTAACTGTATTTTCGTTTCTGGCATATCTGAAATCGATATTCCAGTTAAAGTCTCTGGTTCTAACAGGAACAAAACCAATTGTCGCTTCAATACCTTTATTAGTCAATGAACCCGCGTTAATTACTTTGAAAGCATAACCGGTTGATTGTGGCAACGGCAAGCTCAAGATCTGGTTCGATGTGGTGTTTTTGTAAACAGCAACGTCGGCAGTGATTCTGTCGTTGAAAAATCTTAACTCGGTACCAATTTCAGTTGAATTTTGATTTTGAGGTTTCAATTTATCCAAACCAGGGATAGTTGCAGGCGAACTAAAACCAAGCAATCCATTGAATGGGAAGGTTGCACCCGCACCATATTGAGCAAATACCGAACTAGCCGCAGTGTAAACAAAGTCCAGTGCGTAAGGGCCGGTGTCGCCGCCCACGTTTGCATAACTTGCTCTTAATTTACCATAGCTTAACCAGTCATTTTTTGGCAGCAATTCGCTAAACACGAAACTGGCACTAACTGAAGGATAGAAATAAGAGTTGTGAGCAACCGGCAAAGTAGAACTATGGTCATTACGCGCGGTCGCATCTAAGAACAAATAGTCTTTGTATGACAATGACAAATCGCCGTATACACCAACGATTCTCTTTTTGCTTTGAGTATTGGTTGAAGTTACTGCCGCCGCATTACTATAGCTATACAATTGGTCGACAGTTAAAGTTTGAGCATCAGCCTGCTCTCTTTGGTAATAGGTTTCATAAACAGAAGTACCGGCAATGAATTTTAAACCGATGTCTTCAGTTAGTTTATGATTAAATGTAGCCAGGAAGTCATTATTAACAATACGGTTATACAAGTTTGCAGTAAAGAAGTTACCTGTTAATGAGCCAATAGTACCCGGTCTGGTAACTGCTAAACGATCTTCATAATAAAAATCTGTACCGGCATTGTCAGATAAAGTTAACCAAGGAGCCACTTTGTAAGAAACATTTACGTTACCCAAAAAGTGGTTGTTTACTGCACCTGCTTTGTTGTTGTAGATCAACCAGTATGGGTTGTTACCATTTCTTGCAGGAGTTAACGTATTTTGCTGACCAGAAGCATTCAGATAATTATCTTTCAGGAACTGCATGTCAACCGTTCTTGGAACGCTATAAATAGCTGACATCAAAACGTTCGAGTTGTTTGAGCTCTGAATTGGAAGGCCGTTTGTGACGGTTCTGGTGTAGTTAACACTGGCTCTAACATCTAAACCTTTAAATATGGTTCTGCCTGCGTTAAATGTAAATGCATTTTTAACTAATCTTTCTTGCTCGATAATACCAGTTTGTACCGTATTTGTGTAGCCAAAGCGGTAATCGCTTTGATCATTACCGCCAGAGAAACCTACATTATTAATATAAGTGTGACCTGTTACAAAGAAATTCTTAATATTATTAGGATATGCCTTCAATGTTACGTTCTGGCCTAAGAAATTAGGGAAGGTACGATCTTGAACTTCGCTTATTTTAGGACCCCAACCATTGGTATTAGCTATGTTGTAAACACCCTGAGTGCCTTGTGCATACTCATTTTGAAATTCAGGAAGTCTTGAAACATTATCAAACCTGGTTGAAGAGTTAAATTCAACAGTGCCTCTATCACCGCGTTTACCGTGTTTAGTAGTGATAACTATCGCGCCATTTTTGGCAAGCGTACCGTAAAGTGCCGCCGCTGCTGCACCCTTCAAAACTGAAATTGACTCAACGTCGTCAGAGTTGATATCGCCTGCCCGGTTACCAAAGTCAAGCGAAGCTGTACCTTGAGGAACTGCACTGTTTTGGGTAAACAACTGTTGCGAGGAGTTATCAACGATCATTCCGTCAATAACGAATATTGGTTGAATATCAGAGTTTAAAGAAGTAGCCCCGCGGATAACGATTTTTGAACCACCGCCCAGTGTACCCGATGATTGCGTTACGTTAACACCGGCAATTTTACCAGCAAGAGATTCAACAATGTTGGTTTCTCTGGCTTTTGTAATTTCGCTGCCTTTTACCACGCCAACAGAATAGCCTAGTGAAGCTGCCTGCCTGTTGATACCCAATGCAGTTACAACAACTTCATTTAATTGTCTGTTAGCCTGAGCTAAAGAAACGTTAACAACGCTTCTATCACCTACCGGAACCTCTTGTGTAACATAAGAGATAAATGAGAACACAAGTGTTGAGCCAGCTGGGGCGCTGATAGAGTACTTACCGCTCACGTCGGTAGGAACCCCAATATTTGTTCCCTTGATTTTTACTGTAACTCCCGGAATGGGTTGGCCGTCTTCCTGACCGCTAACCGTACCAGTAATAGTACGGTTTTGTGCAAATACCTGTGTTACGCATAACACCAAGAAACACAAACTTACTAGTAGAAGTTTTTTCATGTTTGTTAATAATAAGATCAGTTAATAGTTAATTAATTATAAAAGTAGTGTAAGGGTATTAAATACGCAAATTATTTCGCCAAAAAAACCAAAATAATTTTCGCCACAACAACAATTTTTACTTTTTTTAGTACTATGTATTGCATAATACATTCTTTTGCATATATCTTTGTGATATGATAGCAGAAAACACACAGACGCAAATGCGTAAAGGTATACTGGAATACTGTATACTCTCCATCATCTCGCGCGATGAAACCTACGCCTCTGATATAATTGCCGAGCTCAAAAAGGCGCAACTGCTTGTAGTTGAGGGCACTTTATATCCTCTTTTAACCCGATTAAAAAACAATGGATTGCTAACCTACAACTGGGTTGAATCAACCTCAGGTCCACCGCGTAAATACTATGCCTTGTCTGACGAAGGCCGCAAAGTACTGGAGCAGCTTGACAAAACGTGGCAGGAATTAGCCTTCGCTGTGCAAACCGCCACCGGAAAAAAGAAATAATTGCAATCCCTAAAAAAATCACATCATGAACAAAACAATCATCATAAATATAAACGGCACCGTCTTTCATATTGAGGAGGATGCCTACGAGATACTGAAGAATTACATGACGGATGTAAAACGTCACTTCATGAATTCGGCCGACAGCCACGAGATCACCACCGACATTGAAAACCGTATTGCTGAAATGTTTTCAGAAATACTGGCCGGCGGCGAGCGCCAGGTTATTGTTGAGCAGGACGTCAAATCGATAGTCGAGCAGATGGGCAGTGTGCAGGATTTTGAGAATGCCGAGAACGGCGAAGACGGCCCTGCGCAATATGCCTATAATAATAGCGGCTCACGCACGCTGTTCCGCGACCCGGACGATCACCTGCTGGGCGGCGTATGTTCGGGTCTGGCTAATTACTTTGGCGTGCGGGCTATTTGGCTGCGACTGGCCTTTGTTATCTCGATCGCTTTCTTTGCTACAGGTATATTTCTGTATATCATATTATGGATAGTGGTACCCAAAGCCAATACCCGCGCCGACCGCATGGCCATGAAAGGCGAAAAGCTGAATCTGCAGGGCTTTAAAAATAGCTTTGAAGAAGAAATGACCGCCGTGCGTAATCAATTCAATAATATGCAGACAGAAGCGCGCCCGCTGGTCTACAAATTCAGAGATTTTGTGAGCGAGTTTATTTATCATCTGGGCATATTCTTTAAAGGGGCAGGGCGTATACTTATTAAAGTACTCGGAGTATTGATACTATTAGCCTGCCTGGGTGCAGCTATAGCGTTGGTAATTGCCTTAGCAACTTTAACTATCTGGGTTAATCCACACTCGCATATGTTTCCGTTTAGCATCATGACATTTGAATATGCTAACCGTTTATATATAGCGGGTTTCTTTGTAGCCTTTATCCCGGTGTTGTTTATCTTCCTGCTGATATTGAAAGCTATTTTCAATACCGGAGGCATCGACAAAAACGTAGGCTCGGTGATATTTATAGCCTGGTTATTTGCGGTAGGCGTAGCAATATTTTATGGAACCAAGGTAGCCACCAACTTTCGCGATGAAGCCAGCTTTAACCAAACGGTTGATTTGATAAAGCCCTCAAAAAACACCTATTATCTGAAACTAAACGACGTAAAATACTTTACACACGACGACAGTTTACGTCTGGAGATAAAATCGCAATTCAAAGATATGGTGATCACCAACGGCAATGCTTATAACGACTTTCAGGGCAACAACATGTCATTGCATATTGAAAAAGGCGATGTCGCACAACCGGTACTGATTGAAACCTACAAAGCCAAAGGCCGCGATTATGAAGACGCGCTGATTAATGCCCGTCGCACTAAATATATCTTCTCGCAACAAGATACCATATTCATGTTCGATCGTTACCTGCAGCGTCAGGACAACGCGCCATGGCGCGATCAGGAAATTGAGCTAACATTAAAAGTACCGGTTAACACGATAGTTGTGATAGATAACGATATGGGCGATTTTATGCGCGATGGCGTAGATCTGTACCAATGCCGCGAGCTAAACAAAAAGCCGGACATGCCTAACGCTCCATTTATCATGACAGAGAACGGATTGACCTGCAAGGTTGATACACTGGTGACCCCGACGGTAGATACTACCAAAATTATCAAGAAAAAATAATGAAGGCCTTTGCTGTTTATATAAAGTGTATAAGTCTGCCGCTATGCGGCGGGCTTATACTTGCTTTTTATTTAAGCCTATCGCCAAGTCCAAAAAATAAAATAGCTGCCTTAAAAGATACGTCCACAATTTCAGCCGCTCCCTCTTCTTTTTATACTTACATTATACAGGCGTTTATACCTGCTCTAAAAAATTTAAAATAATCTGTAACCTATTTGCCGTTTCTTGCATCTTAAGAAAGAAACAAATGCAACAGCCCTAAAACTATTGCTATTGACAAATGACCGGTGCGTCCGGTATTAAAACAACAGTAAATTTTAATTCATCAATTAAAAAAGACCGAAAATCTTTTACCGGGAACATTATTGCCCGAAAAATTAAACACAACAATGAAAACAACCATCTCTACCATATATTATACCCTGCTGCTGACAATAGCAGGCTTTACCGGCGCCTTTGCCCAGGATGCGCAATCAGGGACAAAGATCACGGGGAAATTAGTTAATGAACAAAATGCTCCCGTAGACTACGCCACTGTCAGCTTATTAAAGACTACCGACTCAACTGTAGTAAAAGGCACTTTAACCAGCGAGACCGGCATCTACACTTTTGAAAATGTTAAGCCAGGCAACTACATTGTCAAAGCATCCAACATTGGCTATGCCAAAACTATCACAGCGCCGTTCACTATTGAAAAAGGGAAAGACCAGTATACTACCGGCGACATTAAAATGAGTACTACCAGCAAAACGCTGAATACCGTTAACGTTACTTCAACCAAACCTTTGATTGAGCGTAAAATTGATCGTACAGTAATGAACGTAGAAAACAGCATCCTGGCGGCAGGTAATAATGCTATGGAGATACTGGAACGCGCGCCGGGTGTTACTATTGATAAAGATGATAACATCAGCTTGAAGGGCAAACAGGGCGTGACGGTGATGATCAATGATAAGCTGACCTATCTATCCGCACAGGAATTAGCCACCCTATTACGCTCGACTGATGGTAATACCATATCATCTATCGAGATCATCACCAATCCGTCAGCTAAATATGACGCAGCAGGCAACTCTGGCATTATCAACATCAAGCTAAAAAAGAATAAACAGCGCGGCACTAATGGTAATTTTACCGCTGCAGTAGCCAGAGCCAGCAGCATTCGTAACAGCCAGAATCTGAACATCAACCACAAAGAGGGAAATCTGAATATTTTTGGCTCGTTAAGCCGGGGCGATATCCCGCATAATCGTTTGATAGATATCAATCGTAAAACTGTTGTTGATGACAAAGACAACTATTTTATGCAGCAAACCCGCTCGCCGGAAAATTATCATTACAATAACTTTAGAGTAGGCGCCGATTTGGATATCAGCAAAAAGAACACTGTTGGCTTTGTGGTGAGCGGCAACAGCGATAAAGATCATAGTCAAAACTACAACCACACCAATATTGGTTCGACCAGAACTACCATCGATTCTTTATTGACCACCAACTCAGTAATGGATGGAAAATTTAGCAATATTGCCGTTAACCTGAATGAGCGCTGGCAGATAGACACCGCGGGACAAACATTGAGCGCCGACCTTGATTATTCAAGATTCAACAATAACAACAACGCCAACTATATAACCTACTATTCACTGCCTGACGGTAGCGTACAACACACGCCGCAGTTATTGCGAAATGAAACGCCGTCTGTTATAACTATCCGTTCGGCTAAGATTGACTACGCCAAGCCGCTGAGCAAAACCATGAAATTCGAAGCCGGCGCTAAATTTTCTGACGTACAAACAGACAACGATCTGCGCGCGCAAAAATTTGACGGCACAGCTTTTATAAATGATACTACGCGCTCTAACCGTTTCATCTACACCGAGAAAATTAGCGCTGGTTATTTAAACCTGAACAAACAATACAAAACCGGATCGGTACAGGTGGGGTTACGGGCAGAATACACACAATCAAACGGCAACCTTATTGGCAGTACTCCTGTTGATAGAAGCTATCTGAACTTTTTTCCAAGTGTATTCCTGAACCAAACATTAGATAAAAAGAACGAGTTGACCTTTTCATATAGCCGTCGTATTGATCGCCCTAACTATAGTCAGCTTAACCCGTTTGTCTATTATCTTGATCCCTACACATTCTCGAAAGGTAATGCTTTCCTGAAACCTCAATATACCAACAACTTTGAGCTGGGCTATGTGTACAACAAAACCATCGATGTAAGTCTGGGCTATAGCCACACTACCGACGCTAATACAGAGATCATTTTAACCCAAGGCAACAAGAGCTTCCAGACCACACTAAACCTGGCTACACAAACCAGTTACAACATCAACATTTTTGCGCCTTATACTATAACCAAATGGTGGACCGGCAACGCCAATTTTAATGGCTTCAATAATGCCTATAAGGCAAATAACATAAATGGCGGTAACATTGATAACAGCAGCGCAGGTTTTGTTTTTAAAACCACCCAAAACCTGATTTTTGGCACATTTAAAGGCGAGGTTCAGTATAACTACAATTCGCGCATGACTATGGGCATCTATAATATGCATGCCCGTCAAACCGCCAGCGCCGCTGTAAGCAAAACCTTCGCCGATAAGAAATTTAATTTGAAGTTTGGGGTTGATGATATCTTTAACACTTCGCGTTTTGATGTAGACAGCTATCAGCTAGGCAATGACTTCACCATCCGCCAAAAAAATGACAGCCGCGTATTCAGGCTAACCGCCACTTATAACTTCGGCAACTCCAAAATTAAACAACGCGAACACCGCACCGGAGCTGAAGAGGAAAGTAGTAGAGCGGGACATTAAGCCCCTTGGCCCCTCCCAACCCTCCCCGGTAGGGAGGGCTTTCAAATACCACATCAAAAGTCTCCCCTTCTGGGGAAGATTTAGAGGAGGTGCTACTGCACCATAAACACCGCATTGGCAAACAACAGCTTCCCTCCTTCCCAGAAACTGCGGAACAGCGGGTCATCAACAATATAAACTACAGTGCCTTTACCCATAGATTGCACACCGAGCAACAATCCATCTTTGATGCGATTCATGCTCTTTTCGCCGACGAAGCCGGCTATATAGCCATCTTTTTTTACAGTGCCTACGTTCCAGTTGCCGTCGTCCATCAGTTTGTAGATATCGTCGCCGGTTTTTAACGCATAGTAATAGTTAGGGTAACCAAATGCCAGCGGGTGACTATTATCCAGGCTGATCTTGTAAATAGCTCCCGGCACGTAGCTTTCTATAGCAGAGCGATTACGGTCTGCGTACTGCTTTTCAAGCTTTTTGTTTTTTGTGGAGTCGATATCTTTTTTCTTGATCGCAAAGCCTTTTTTACCATCCAATTGCGCTATGGCATTGCCCAGGGCAATGAGTTTGCCGCCGTCGTTGATCCAGGTTTGTAACTTGTCTGACGGATACTCGTCATAATTACCATCCGGAAATATGATCACATCAAAATCGCCCAGCTTCACACCGCCCATATCTTTATAATTTACCAACGTAACGGGGTATTTGATCTGTTGCTCAAAAAACTGCCAGATCTCGCCAACATTGGCTGATGACGTGCTTTCGCCGCTAACCAGCATCACTTTGGGCGGTTTTAAGAAATGAACAGAAGCCGAGCCCAGGTCAACACCTTTATCTACAAAACCCGTAGCAAGCGGCGTGAGCTGCCGGTCGGCGTCAGAGGCTATTTTAACCACATCGGCATCAAAATTACCGGCCTCATTACCCGCGCGTGTGATGATGAGCGAACCTGCGCCAAACTTTTTGCCGGCAGCTTCAAACGGCGTTTCGGCGTAGCGCACCTTGATTCCCTTTTTTATCAGGGCCGACATGAATTTCACATCATTGGCCGACTGCCATGCGGCCACATAAGCATACGGACGCTCAGGCGCAGCAGGTTGAACCGGCGGCGGCGATAGCTTAATATCAATGGTTGAGTTTTTCTGATCGGGCTTGATTTGCTCTTTTACACCGTACGCTTTAAGCCCGTAAACATAAGGCAGCGCCCAGGCCGTGATGTCGTAGGTGTTTGAATCCGCAATGAACGTTTTAGGTTCCATCAGCACGTGCATCAATACCGATTTTGGCTGATAGGCGCTAATCACCAGATCGCTCGGCTCAACATCAAATGGTTCAGTCTTTTTACTGACGTAATTATATCCCACAGCATGTGTACTGATACCATAACGGGCCTGAATGCCGTTGCGGCTAAACAGGTCAGTCAGCGCGGTTAGCTTATCCTGGTTATCATTTTTGATGACATAGGTTTTATACTCGCCTGTCGGGTTGCTGCGATTTTTATCGTAATACTTCTTAAATTCTTCGACGGCTTTTGTAGCATTGGCCGATGTAATCTCAATAGTGCTCAATCCCGTAGCATGGTGATGGGCTATGCGATCTTTCAGTGTCAACACATCGCCGGAGCGGGTGACAACCGCCAACCCAGCTCCTATTCCCCCCTGCTCATAGGTCATGCCTATAGAGCCATTATAAATCGGGTAGGTATCGCCGTATGATGGGTACAGCAAATCAAACTCCTCCTTGGTAAAATACAACCAGCCGTTCTTATCAAAGTATTTCGCATTGTTTTTGCCGATGGTGGTTTGAAACTCCTTTTGCCAAACAGTCACATCCTTGTGGAAAGGCTCGGCAGCGGGGGCGAAATAGTAAGGTGCATTATAGCCCTGTTCATGAAAATCAACATGCACCTCCGGCAGCCACATATTGAAATAGCCCACCCTTGCCTGCGTTTCCTTTTGGGTTTGCCATGCCCAGTCGCGGTTCAGGTCGAAATAGTAGTGGTTCACCCTGCCACCAGGCCAGTTTTCTGAATGCTCGCGCGATTCAGGATCAGGATTAGGTTCGGCACCCTTAGTGGTGTTATAAAAATTCACATAACGCTCGCGGCCGTCAGGATTCAAACAGGGGTCGATTGCTACAACGGTATTCTTAAGCCAGGCTTTGGTTTCTGCGTTGTCGGGATTCACTAAGTCGAACAGCGTTTGCATAGCCGCCTCGCTGGAGGCCGGTTCATTGCCGTGCACGTTATAACTTAGCCAAACAATAGACGGCGCATTGGTTGTACTACCCTCACCCACCGGGTGTGTGTTGGGGGCGAACGAGCGACTTGGCGCAATACCGGCCAGCGCCAGGTTGTTTTTGCGGATGTCTTCCAGGCGGCCAATGTTTTCGTCGGACGCGATGAACATCACCATCAACGGACGGCCCTCATTGGTCGACCCATAGGTTACCAATTTGACATTCCTGGATTCGGCAGCGATATATTTAAAATACTCGACGATACGATAATGATACGTAAACTGCGTACCCAGCTCATATCCCAAAAACTCGGACGGCGACTGGATTTGCTGCGCCATAGCCGACACGGCCATCATCCATCCCACCAATAACAATAGTAACCTTTTAGTCATATCAGGATGAAGATAGCTATTTGATGGGCAGATGTGCAAATATGCGGATGCGCAGATGCTAATATGACGTGTTTTGTTTCACGCGAATGTGAAACAAATGAAACAAGTGAAACAGGATTTTGAGTCAAACAATTGATAATAAGAAGATTACAGAATGAGAGTAAAACAAAATGAATCAAACATATTCGTCAGTGAAATTCCGCTGTAAATCCCGACAAGTAACTGATAATCAAAACCGCACGCATTTGTCAGTCCCATGTAGAGACGCGATGCTTCGCGTCTTCGCCACCATGCAAATTGCGCTCAGGACCTCTGGTATTAAGACGCGAAGCATCGCGTCTCTACAAAATCAAAATATCTGCACATCCGCGTGCATATTTGCACATCTGCACATCAAATAATATCTGCACATCCTCATATTTGCACATCCGCACATCAACACGCATATTTGCACATCTTCACATCAAAACATGACCCCAACCCAGGCCCTGCAAAAATATTTCGGATATAGTGCGTTCAGGCATGAGCAGGAAGCTATTATCAACACCGTTTTAAGCGGTCGCGATGTAATGGCACTGATGCCAACGGGTGGCGGTAAGTCTTTATGCTATCAGTTACCAGCGGTTTTATCAAAGGGATTAACCATCGTCATATCTCCGCTGATTGCCTTGATGAAAGATCAGGTGGATGCACTAAACGTAGCCGGGATACCCGCAGCATTCTTAAATTCGTCGCAGAGCCCGGGCGAGCAGAATGACATCATCGCGAAGCTCAATAAAAATCATATCAAACTGCTTTACCTGGCGCCCGAAAGGCTGTTTGGCAGCGGCAGCAAGTTGGTTGATTTTTTACGAGCATTACCTGTTCCGGTTTCACAGATCGCTATTGACGAAGCACATTGCATCTCACACTGGGGACACGATTTCCGACCGGAATACCTGATGCTGGCCGAACTGAAAGATCATTTCCCGAACATCCCGGTTATCGCCCTAACCGCAACCGCCGACAAACAAACCCGCAAAGACATCCTCGATAAACTGGACCTGAAAAATCCTAAGACATTCATTTCATCCTTCAATCGTGTCAATATTACCTACCGCGTTAACCCCAAACGCAATAGCTTTGACCAATTGCTGGACTTTTTGAACGAGCGCAAGGATGAATCGGGCATTATTTATTGCCTGTCGCGCAAATCGACTGAATCATTGGCTGAAAACCTGCGTGCCCGCGGTTACGCTGCTGACGCTTACCATGCGGGCCTCGACAATGCCACCAAAGCCAAAAATCAGGAAGCTTTTCTGCGCGACGAGGTGAAGATCATGGTGGCGACCATCGCTTTCGGTATGGGTATCAATAAGTCGAACGTGCGCTACGTGGTACACATGGATCTGCCGAAAAATATTGAGGGTTATTACCAGGAGACCGGCAGAGCGGGCCGCGACGGACTGGCTTCTTCTGCCCTGCTGTTTTATTCGCCTGCTGATGTGATCAAGCTGAAAGGATTTGTGGCTGTTGATGGCGATCCTGAACAAACGCAGATCATGCTGCAAAAGCTGGACGACATGGCTAAATATGCCGCCTTGCCTACCTGTCGTCGTAAATTTCTTCTAAATTATTTTGATGAGCAGGCGCCCGATCATTGCGGTTCGTGCGATATCTGCCTGAGCGAGATCACCAAGTTTGACGGTACGCTCATCGCTCAGAAAGCCCTGTCGGCCGTATCGCGGCTAAAAGAACGCTTTGGTGCCGGCTATGTGATCGACTTTTTACGCGGATCAAAGAATGAGAAGATCCGCCCCGAACATAAAGAATTGAAAACTTACGGCGTTGGCCATGACATCAGCAAAACCGACTGGCAGCGTTATTTGCGCGAGTTGGTTGCACTGGGTTATCTGCAATTCTCGAACGGCGAATACCCGGTATTGCAGCTCACCGGCAAAAGTGAAGCAGTGCTAAAAGCACAAGAAAAAGTTGAGCTCATCGCCACCCAAACTATTGAAACGCGCGCTACCGAAGAATTGCCGTTTGAACATGATTTGCTGGAGCTACTCAAAACCGTACGCCGCGATATTGCCGTGCTGGAGAATGTACCGGCTTATATTATCCTGTCGGATGTTGCTTTGATGGAGATGGCTACTTATCTGCCGCAAAACTTAAATGAGCTGAGGTTAATTTCCGGCTTTGGCGATGTGAAACTGGCACGTTATGGACGTGAATTTTTATTGCCGATAAGCACCTACGCCGCCGAGCGCGGCCTAAGCTCAAAAATTGCCCTGAAAGGTCACAAACGCGAGCGCAAACCCAGAACCGACAAACCTGCTGCGCCACGAAGTGCAGATACCCGCAGGGATAGTTTGATGCTTTTTCGCCAAAATAAAAGTATTCCGGAGATTGCATCAGAACGCGGACTAAGCGTCACAACCATTGAGAGTCACCTGGCACATTTTGTGGCCTCCCGCGAGTTAGACGTGCTGGCAATAGTTGCCGAAGCCAAGATCCCGGTAATACAGGATGCCATTGAAAGCTACGGCGCCGAGCGACTGGCCCCGCTTAAGGAAGTACTGGGCGCCGACTACAGCTACGGCGAAATCAAAGCCGTACTGGCCTGGATGAACAGAAATGAATAATTTTGGTTAATAAGATAGAACCATTATAAAACGCTTGTCATCTTGAACGTAGTGAAAGATCTTATACGCCCTGCTTATCGCCGCGATAAGATTCTTCGCTTCCGCTCAGAATGACATAAAGGAAAAACATTCACTCATTCGCTCAAACACTCATTCACTCATTATACATGACCACAACCGAACAACTATATCAAATTTACCGGCAACACCCGGTTATCACTACCGATACGCGCAAGATCACGCCGGGCAGCATATTTTTCGCTTTAAAAGGTGATAAGTTTGACGCCAATACCTTCGCCCAACAGGCCTTAGAAGCCGGTGCCGCTTATGCTGTTATTGACAACCCGCAATATCAAACGAGTGATAAATGTTTATTGGTTGATGATGTACTAACCACCCTGCAGGACCTTGCCCGCTACCACCGCCGCCAGCTGACTATCCCGGTTGTAGGGCTGACCGGCACCAATGGGAAAACCACTACTAAAGAGTTAATTAACGCCGTACTGTCGCAGCATTTTAATACCGTGGCTACGCAGGGCAACCTGAATAACCACATCGGCGTGCCGCTGACTATTTTGGGCATCACCAAAGCACATGAAATGACTGTGATTGAGATGGGCGCTAACCATATCAAGGAGATTGAGCTATTATGCAGTATCGCGCAGCCTACGCACGGCTTAATTACCAATGTAGGCAAGGCCCACCTGGAAGGTTTTGGGAGCTTAGAGGGCGTTAAAATAGCTAAAGGCGAGCTGTATGATTTCCTTGCGGGACACAACGGCGTGGCTTTTATCAACAGCAATAATCCTATCCTGATGGCAATGCAGGCTGCGCGTAAATTTACTGCGTCGCCGGTGTTTTATGGCGATCAGCTGGACGATCTGATAAGCGGTGAGATCACCGAAAACGCGCCGCTGCTGTCGCTCAGCTGGATCAACAATACAACGGGCGAGGATTACACCGTTAAAACCCAGCTTACCGGCGCTTACAACCTCGATAATATTTTAGCGGCCATCAGCATCGGTCTGTATTTTAAAATGCCGGCCACCGAGATCAATGCAGGCATTGAGGGATATCAACCAAAAAACAACCGCTCACAAGTAGTAAAAACGGCTACCAATACCTTAATCTGCGATTATTACAACGCCAACCCAAGTAGCATGGCCGTAGCTATTGAGAACATTGGTAAAATCACCGCATCGCGTAAAGTTTTGATTTTGGGCGATATGTTCGAGATGGGCGCAGAAGCCGCTGCAGAGCATAAAGGCATTATCGAAAAAGCACTGGCAACACTTGTTGATGAGCGCATTTTTATTGGCAAAGAATTCTCGAATCAAAAAGCCATCGCCGAAGGCAAAACTGCTACCTTTTATGAAACTGCTGAAGACGTCATGGCTGCATTAAAAGCATCACCCATAAAAAACTCGACGATATTGATTAAAGGCTCGCGCGGTATGGCTTTGGAGCGATTGGTAGAACTGTTTTAAAGAAGGGAACCGTCATGCTGAACTTGTTTCAGCATCCCACAAGTAAGGTTAGGCGGCAATACTTAGCGAATGGAATGCCGAAACAAGTTCGGTATGACGGTTAGGGTTCTCCCTAAACGAAAAAGAGCCCCTACATCCCGTAGCGGCTCTTTTTCGTTCATCGTATTTCTACTATTACAATTTAATTTCTTCGTCTTTTGAGGAGAAAAAGCGAAACTCGGTGATCTGGTAGGCCGGGTTGCTTTTTACCTTTATCCATTGTCCGTATTTGAAGAACCATTTCATCTGGCGTGAAACAAGTCCTTGACGGATGTAGGCTTCAATATACGGATGCACACAAAGCGTAATACCTTTTTCGTTTTGCTCGGTTATCACATAGTTAAAGTTATTCTCGATATCGTCCAGCAATAAAATACTTGGGCGAATGGTGCCGGTGCCATGGCAGGCCGGGCAAACCTCGGTAGTAACTATGTTCATCTCGGGCCTTACACGCTGGCGGGTTATCTGCACCAGTCCAAATTTGCTTGGAGGCAAAATGGTGTGTTTAGCACGGTCGAGCGACATTTCGGCTCGCAGGAAATCAAAAAGCTCTTTGCGGTTGGTTGGTTTGTGCATATCGATGAAATCGATCACTACAATACCACCCATATCGCGTAAACGCAGCTGGCGCGCAATTTCTCTTGCGGCTTCTTTGTTTACCTGGAAAGCATTTTCTTCCTGGTTTTCTTTGTTGGCTGTGCGGTTACCGCTGTTTACGTCAATAACGTGCAGCGCCTCGGTGTGCTCAATAACTAAATAAGCGCCACCGGCTAAGTTAACCGTTTTACCAAAGGCACCTTTTATCTGTTTGTCAACACCAAAGTGTTCAAACAAAGGCTCCTTGTGTTTGTGCATACGCACGATATTTTCCAGATCAGGAGAAATATCTTTTACGTACTGTTTAACCTCTTCATACAGCGTACTATCATTTAAATAGATATGCTGGAAGTCGGGGTTTAAAATATCACGAAGAATAGTTGAAGTACGGCCAATCTCGCCCAAAACTTTTTTACCCGGCTCAACCTGCGGCAGGCGGGTTGTAAATGATTCCCATTTTGATATCAGGTCCAAAAGGTCTTTTTGCATTTCTGCAACCCCTTTGCCCTCTGACACCGTACGGATGATCACACCAAAGTTTTTAGGCTTAATGCTCTCTACGATTTTGCGCAGGCGCGTACGCTCTGTGTTACTTTTTATCTTTTTTGATATCGAGATAACCTCAGAGAACGGCACCAGAACAACATATCGTCCGGCTATAGATAGGTCTGAACTTAAGCGCGGGCCTTTAGTTGATATAGGCTCCTTAGCTATTTGAACAGGAATAAGCTGATTTTTGCTCAATATCTCAGAGATCTTTCCTCCCTTACTGATATCGTCTTCCAGCTTAAAGTTATCTAAAAGCGTCGATTGGTAACTTCCACCACGCACTTGCTTGGTCAGTTTTAACAGGCTTTGTACCTGCGGACCAAGATCAAGATAATGCAAGAATGCATCCTTCTCATAACCTACATCAACAAAAGCGGCATTAAGCCCGGGCATGATTTTTTTGATACGGCCCAGATAAATATCGCCAACAGTGTAATTATTACTTACCTGTTCTTTGTGTAGCTCTACGAGTTGTTTATCCTGTAATAATGCAATAGTAGCCCCGTTGGGGGATGAATCGATAATTAATTCTTTTATCAACTGCTACTCCATTTCTTTAACGGTGGCCCGGCTATAAACGCCGGGACTGATTTTTTTACTATAGGGGTAAAAACAAATACTATGTCGCCCTATAATTGGCGAAAAGAAGCTACGATGCTAAAAAGCAGCGCTTATTTCTTTTTGTGTCTGTTTTTTCTCAAACGTTTTTTACGTTTGTGAGTAGCCATTTTGTGTCTTTTACGTTTTTTACCGCTCGGCATAATAATAATTTTTTAAATGTTAATTGTTTTTTAATTCCTTGATATACTGGTCGATGCGTTGGCCGAAAACCGGATTCGGCATCATTTGCTTGCATTTTTCATAAGCTGCAATAGCTTCTGGCTTACGGCCAAGTTGCTTATATGTCTCTGCCAGATAAAAGTATGACTCAAAGTCTGGCTTTTTCGCAATTACCGTTTTGAAACGCTCAATAGCTTTATCAAACTGACCTGACTTCATCGAGAACAAGCCCAAATTCAGGTTTGCATTAACGTTCTCAGGGTCTTGCGCAATTACCTCGCGTAACAGGCCGATACCTTGCATTGGGCTGGCTCCGCCATTTACGTCAGCAACACCTAAACCGGTTTTAGCATCTAAGCTTTGCGGTTTTAGTTTCAGCGCATTTGTAAATGCTTCGACCGCGCCTGTAATAAAGGCCGGTGTCAGCGCTGTATCCTGCGTAATTTTAAAAGCATCGTTATAACGGTTACCCGCTGTTAACCATGCATCAAAACTGTTATTACTTTTAGCAACAGCCGTATAATAAAAAGCTGCCGGCGCAGGCTGATCGACATCATCCCAGGCAGCAGCTAATTGTTTGTTAAGCGATAGCTTTTCGGCATCGCCTGATGCTTTTTTTAACTGATTCTCTAAACCTTCGATCTTTACTGTCAATTGAGGGCCAATGGCTGTTTTGGCAGGTGCAGAAACGGCTTCGACAGTTACGTTTGACGCCGGCCTGGCTGCCGTTTGTGCGGCAGCCGGAGCGGTATCATGTGATGATTGATTAGCTTTAACCAAGCCTTTAACAGGTAATGAATACAAATAGCCCATAATAGCCACTACGGCTACTGCTACTGCTATTTGTTTCTTATTCATCACTTAAATCCCTTATTTTACTTTAACTGCTTTGTTGCCTGTTTTTACTTTCTCAACAAAAGTTTTAGCAGGTTTGAAGCTTGGTACAAAGTGCTCAGGTATAATTATAGCAGTATTTTTAGAAATGTTACGGGCAGTCTTTTTAGCTCTTTTCTTCACGACAAAACTTCCAAAACCTCTTACATAAACATTCTCGCCGCCAACCATTGAGTTTTTAATAACTTTAAAAAACGCCTCAACTGTCTCCTGTACATCAACTTTCTCAATACCAGTTTTAGATGCGATCTCAGTTATAATTTCTGCTTTAGTCATATCTGATTTTCCTTAATTTATTTGTAATTACTTAACTTATTTGGGGTTGCAAAAGTATTGGTTTATATTGAAAGATTGAAATAATACCCGCTTTTTTTTTCGTGCGAACAAAAAGAACGACACAAACCTTACAATTACCATTCAATTAAGCACTTAATAGCCTAAGTTTGTATGTTATGAATTTTTCTGATGAGCTTGTGAATTGGTACACCGAAAACAAGCGCGATCTGCCCTGGCGGCATACTACCGACCCCTATATAATCTGGCTATCTGAGATCATTCTGCAGCAAACCCGCGTTGAACAGGGGTTGCCTTACTTTCATCGTTTTGCCGAAAAGTATCCAACCGTGACAGATTTTGCTGCTGCCGATGAAACCGAGATATTGAAACTATGGCAGGGCCTGGGTTACTACTCGCGCGGCAGGAACATGTTAAAAACGGCCCGCATGGTTCAGGAACTTTATGATGGTAGGTTCCCCACTAAATACGACGAGCTCATTAAACTTAAAGGTATCGGCGAATACACTGCGGCAGCTATTGCTTCATTTTCATCAAACGAAGCTAAGGCTGTGGTTGATGGAAATGTTTATCGCGTCATTGCCAGATACCTTGGAATTTTTGAGCCGATAAACAGCACTCAGGGCAAAAAAATGTTTCAATCCGCTGCAAACGATTTTCTTAATAAGAAAATTTCAGCAATCCACAATCAAGCCATAATGGAGTTTGGGGCGATGCTGTGCAAACCAAAAAATCCGGCCTGTGGCATTTGCCCTGTACGGCTGGATTGCTATGCTTTTAAACACAATGCAACAACATCGTTACCTGTCAAAATAAATAAGCTAAAAATCAGGGAACGTTACTTTAATTACTTCTTGTATACCGACGGGGGGCGCATACTCATGAACCAACGAAATGAAGGTGATATATGGGCAAATATGTATGATTTACCCATGTTTGAGGCCGATTCTTTATTATCTGTTAACGAGTTAATGGCTCATCCGGATGTAATAGAATACTTTGGCCCAAGCCTCGAAATTGCCGCCGTATCTGACATAAAAAAGCACGTTTTAACCCACCAGCGATTATATATCCGGTTTATTACAGTAGTTAAACCGCCTCTAAAAATAGAGCCGAATTGGATTTTCATAGAAGTAGAAAAGCTCAAATCCCTTCCGCTTTCTAAAGTAATTTTTATATTTTTAGATAATTTTTTAAATTAGAAATAAACATGTACATTAGCCGTACAATTAAACTATGTCTGGAATTAATAAAGTAATACTAGTTGGCCATTTGGGCAAAGACCCTGAGATACGCCAACTGGAAGGAGGCGTTTCTGTAGCAAGTTTTCCACTGGCTACTTCAGAAACTTTTAGTAAGGATGGTAAAAAGGTGGAGCAAACCGAATGGCACAATATTGTATTATGGCGAAGTCTTGCAGATGTAGCTGCCAAATTTCTTCAAAAAGGGAAGCTGGTATATATTGAGGGCAAGCTACGCACACGGTCATTCGAAGATAAAGAAGGTATAAAGAAATACACTACCGAAATTGTTGCCGAAAACTTTACGATGCTGGGTCGTAAAACGGATTTTGAGCAGGAGGCATTTGCGCGGCTAAAAACCGCCGAAGACCTAACTTCAGGTATAGATGATATCCATTTTTAAGTTTCCTTGTTGTTTTAATTAATAAATTATGAAGCCATCCCTCAACCGGATGGCTTTTTTATTTTCTGGCTAAAAACATATAATCTCCAGACGCTGTTTTGCGTTTAAGTAGTACCTTAGTCAGCCTTATTATTTTAACCCAATCCGGATGAAAAAGAGTTTTCGTTGCCTGTTTTGCTTCCTTTTTTTAGTCAACCTTACTTACGCGCAGGGGGTAGACAGAACCTCATTTATAAAAGACAGCATTGATGTGTATGTTAACCGCGCCATGACCAACTGGCGCATTCCGGGCGTTGCTGTCTGCATTATCAAAGACAACCGTATTGTACTGATGAAGGGCTACGGCGTAAAAGAGCTGGGCATTCCTGAAAAGGTCGATGAGAACACCCTCTTTATGATTGGCAGCAATACCAAAGCCTTTACTGCTACTGCCATGGCGATGCTGCAGGAACAGAAAAAGCTGTCATTGGACGATAAGGTGAGCAAATACCTGCCCTGGTTTAAGCTGGAGAACAAAGAAGCCGGCGACCAGGTAATTATCCGCGATTTGCTTTGCCACAGGCTGGGTTTTAAGACCTTTCAGGGCGACTTTACCTTTTACAACAGCAATCTTACCCGCGAGCAGGTTATCGGCAAACTGGCGCAAATAAAAGCTGCCTATCCGTTCCGTACCAAATGGGGTTATACTAATGCGGCTTTTTTAACCGCCGGAGAGATTATTCCCAAAGCTGACGGTAAAAGCTGGGAGGCTTTTATAAAGGACAACATCTTCGCGCCGCTGGGCATGATCAATACTTTGGCGCTTACTGCCGATATGCCTAAATCTTTTAATCGCACCGTTCCGCATACGTTGATCGATGAGCGATTGAGCGCCGTGCCATACGCACAGCTGGATAACCTGGCTCCGGCCGGGAGCATCAGTTCGTCTGTAAACGACATGAGTAAATGGGTAATGGCGCTGCTAAATGATGGCAAAGTGGGTCCCCGCCAGGTAATACCTCAGGCAGCTATTGCAGCTACCCGACAGCCGCAAGACTATGTTGGCAGTATCCGCCATCTGAACGGCGAAACCAATTACGAACTGTACGGTTTAGGATGGTTTTTGCAGGACTATGCCGGGCACCGCATTGTAATGCATGATGGCGGCGTGACTGGCTATGTATCGTCTGTAACACTGGTGCCGCAGGACCATCTGGGTATTGTTATCCTGACCAATACCGACTCAAACTCGTTTTATGATGCCTTGCGCTGGGAAATCATGGATGCCTATTTCAAACTGCCGTATCAGGATTACAGCGACAAATATCTGGCAAGCTTTAAAGCCAACATGGCTGCCGAGCAAAAAGTCGACAGGAAACTGCGCGACTCTGTCATGTTGAACCTGCAGCCGGCCCAACCCATAAGCGCCTACATAGGCAGATACCATAACGAGTTATACGGCGATATGACCATCAGCCAGGGCGAGGGCAATGTTTTAGAAGGGCGCTTTGAGCATCACCCAAAAATGTTTGTAAAAATGCAGCCGTTAGGTGGTAACCGTTTCTACGCTACGTTTTCTGATCCCATTTATGGTAAAACCGTGTTTCCGTTCAGCACACAGGGCGGCCGCATAACCGGAGTACGCGTAAAGGTGGCCGACTTTGTGGAGCAGGATCCTTATGAATTTAAGAAGGTAAATTAAACGATATTACGTAAATCTTTACGAGGTGATCCACGCGCAAGTGTGTATCATTTTGGATCAGTTGGATCAAACTAGAATTACAACCCATTAAAAGTCACCGGTTTAATAAAAATGACCCTAAGAAGCGGATCACTTTGGATCACCATTTACTGACTTTTAGGTCATTTTTGGATCAGTCCCGCAAATGACTCGTCCTAAAAGAAGTTTACACTTTTAATGGTTGATACTGGTATGAATTTACACTTTAATATTTAGTACTGAAATAGGTTTACAGCTAATACA